>Ga0206998_1044_pt1 | contig 33194 bp, 25 predicted proteins | sample Alteio_BWMinCont_FD_153309 | JGI IMG/M metagenome (GOLD analysis project Ga0206998, IMG submission 153309) | Enriched cells from forest soil in Barre Woods Harvard Forest LTER site, Petersham, Massachusetts, United States -... | ecosystem: Environmental > Terrestrial > Soil > Temperate forest >... | reverse complement strand
CGTGGGCCGTGAATACGGCTGCGTGGTCTCCAGACAGTAAGACGCTCGCGGTTGTATTGCAGGAGACCGGGTGGGATAAGGTCTTTCTGATTCCCGCCGCCGGAGGTAAGGCGAAACAACTCACCACCGGCGAGTGGGAAGATGAAACACCGGTGTATGCGCCGAATGGAAAATGGATCGCTGTCGTCTCCAACCGCAATCTTCCTGAAGAACGGCACATCTGGATCGTACTCGTGGATGGTTCCGCGCCATGGCAGCTGACGCATCACGACGGTGTCGAGAACGATCCCCAGTGGTCTCCCGACAGCGTTGTAGAGGTCCCGGAAGGTGGATTGAGCTGCAGCGCATGGCTCCAGGTGTAGAAGGCCTGCGCCTGGAACCCGTAGCTGAATGCGTGACGTACCTGCGCAGTGAGGCCGTTATAATTCGAATATCCCGAGACGAGGATCTGGCTCACGGAAGAGAAGCGCGGATCAGGAATAGCCGTGGGCAAGCTTCCAAAACCGTTGGGATAACGGCTGGCGGTTCCAATGTAGGCGTTGGCGTCCGCGTTGGTGGCCGATTCGTCATATCCGTGATTGCCCGCATAGGAAAGCGTGAAGACATCACGCTTTCCAAGGGACTGTTCTATTTCCACACTCCACTCTATAGCTTTAATGGTGCGGAAATGAGTGGGATTGGAATAGAAGGTCGGAGTCGCAAACTTTACTTTGCCGAGCGCTTGTTGGAGTTGAATGAGGTTGTCGCCGCTTGAAAAGCCATTCTGAAAGGCTTCATTCGAAGCTATCGCGACGGCCTGTGAGCTGTTGGCGTCGTTGCTCAGGGCGACATCCCCATAGTTCACAGTCGGCGTGAACTTGTTCGGCGCATTGCCGAAGAAGCTGGCCGTAATGTTTCCTGGAAAGGTATTGGCAAACAGGCCGACACCGCCGCGAATTACAATGCCGGCGTCCTCACGCGGGGAGTAAGCAATGCCCAGGCGCGGTTCGGTCACGATGCCTTCAAGGCTCGCGAAGGTCTTGTTAAGCCTGGTCTGAATGGTCGCGTTATATGGAACAGTCGCGCCCGGCTGATATCCGGGGGCGAGGAACGCGGTGTTAAAGCGAGAAAAACAGTCTTCTTTGCATGAGGGATTGCCCTGCAGCTCAAACCGGAGCCCGTACGTAATGTTCAGATTGCGGCGTATGCTCCACTCGTCTTGCCCGTAGAAACCCAGCGAATTGAGGCGTGTATGGGCCGTGGCCAGCAAGGGAAAGGACTGCGTGTAGTTCGACCCTGTGTTTGTGCTGTTCACTGTGCCTACAGCAAAGTCGGTGAGGTCATTGAACGTCGTGGTGCCGATGATCGATCGGCTGGAAATGGTCGAGTCCGAGATCCGGTTATTGCGGTCATTCACCCCGGCCTGGATGGTGTGATGGCCGCGGCTCCAGGAAAGGTCGTCGATCAGCTGAAACTGTTCTCCGCGTCTTCCTGTTGGCAGCAAAGCATCCACGTTGGCAAAACCAGTCCCCGTGGTGTTGTTGGCGCTTCCATTGGCTCCGCCGTCATCGAAGACAAAGTTGCCTGGAAACGCCTGCTCCGCATCGGGGAAATTAACGACGCCAAAGATGGCGGAGTACCAGTTGCCGCTCGCAATGAAGTTATTTACCAGGTTCGGTGTGATGGAATAGGTGTAGTTCACTTGCGGAATCGTCCAGGGCTGATTGCTCTGATGGTTGAAGATCGGGCTGATCGGACTGGTCGCGCTGGCCTGGATGCCCCAATCGCGACTCAGGCGGAAATAGATCTTCTGCTTGTCGTTAATGTTGTAATCTACCCGTCCGGAAACATAGCTTTCCGTATTCACGCTCGATGCATTGGTGCCGAAGGCAACCGCGCAGGGAACATTCACTCCGAACTGCGGTCCACTTGATCCATTTACATAAGTTCCTGTGAACTTTGCGTGCCGCAGCCCAGATGACCCGTGCTGTCCTGCAGAGGGCCCGTGCCTGTAGTGACAGGCACAGCGCGGCTGATGCCCGGGGCGCCACTGTAGAGTTTGAAGAGATCCTGATAGAGAGGAACGGACGCCGCAGGGATGTGAGCCAGTGTGTACTGTTGCAATTCCGGAGAAGGGAGTGAGACGACTCCCGACGATGGCAGGGCATACCGTAGCCCCTCCGCATTCGCGAAGAACGTGAGCTTGTTCCTTAAGATCGGACCACCAATCGATGCCGCGTATTGGTTGGCGACAGCGCGTCCGCGAGGCGTGCCTTCAAGGTTCTTGAAGCAGTCGTTGGCATTCAGGACCGCGTCGTTGTAGTTCTCTGCCAAGTTGCCGTGGAAGTCGTTGGTGCCCGATTTACTGATGTAGTTCACTTGTGCACCGGCCATGCGTCCGTACTGCGCGCTGAAGGCATTTACGATCACCGCAGCTTCCTGAATGTCATTCGCCCCGAGCGGAACCTTACAACCTGAACAATAAATCCGGAGCGAGCAACAACACGCATGTTCTCAACTTCTTTTTCACCGTAAGAGGTCGCCTGGTTGGCGTTCTCAGTCTCGAGAATCGATGCCGAGCTGTTGACATACACAGATTGCTGGACGGATTGCACAGCAAGCACCAGATTGATCGGTTGCTCCTGGCCGACCAGGAGACTGAAGTGCGAGATCTCAGCCGTGAGTCCCGCGCTTTTCGCCGAGATCGCGTAATCCCCAGGCTTGACAAACGGGAAGCGGCATTGGCCCGATTCATTCGTTTGGGCAGTTCGAACTGCGCCCGTGTCTGCCTGCGCAATGGTCACGATTGCGGATGCAACGGCAGCTCCCGTTGAGTCCGCCACTGCGCCAACAACGGTCCCGCTGGTTAGGGTCTGGGCGAACACGATTACATTGCTCAAAACGAACAGGACAGTGAAGAGATAGGAATGTGTCGTTCTTGAACTCATAACATTGCCTCACGCAGAAGAGATTTCGGCCTCCTGCTCGCAGAAGGAGCCATGGGCCGCCGCCTTCGACGGCGACAACCACGCTCAGAATCGGTTCAGAGTGCGCAGAATTAGAGACAGTGCTGCGGCGGCTACGAAGGAGCGGCCCGAGAGCCGAAACGAAGTCATCTTCTTCGTCTTAGCGGTTAAGCAAGACGTTGAATAATCGGCTCCCGCTAAAGCTCAAACACCAATATCTTCAAGGGATGGCGATCCTCAAGCTCAGTTCCGTCTAAAAAAATCTGCTGGGCGAGAATCAAAGGCGACATCGAGAGGCGACGCGCGAATACGCAACTAACAGTGTGTCCGTGTTGCCGTAGTTGAATGCAGCGTATTCCATGCAGGAAAATATCAAATATCTGGCAGGAGTAAAGATTAATTCATGATCAACACAAAGCACGTACTACGCCTCAGCACGTAGGCGATGCTTGATATTGGTAGTTAGCACCTGTACTCTTACGCCATGAAGTTCATGCTCATCGCAGCCGAGCGCTCTTTTCTTCGTTGCCCATCCTTCTGTTGTCTCTGCGTTGACGCTCTTCCCGCCCGATAATCTAGTTCGCAACTCCCGGCAGAAACACTTTACTCGTTAAGCCGTAGTGCACAGTATGCGCTCCCGCGTTACAGGAACAAGGTCCCGCTTCTCCGGAACAGTTCCTGCCTCGTATTGCTTGCTATGGAGACACGCATGAACTGTTCTTCCTCTCGCCACATTGGCGTCAAGCTTCACCTGATTGCTCTGTCCATGCCTGTTCTTAAGGTCGGTTGGTCTAGCCCAGACAGTCGGGGTTGCTAGCCATGTCACCCTTGGAAATCCCACCACAGCTATCGCTTCACTGTAGTTTGTGACGTATTTTTGTGTGCGTCCACTCCAACAAAAAGCACTTGCCACCTCCTCGTGGTGATCTTGCTCACCACGATCAGCCTACGCAAGCGTTTTCATCGTCACTACTTGGGTTGGCAAGCTGCAAGAGCTTGGGAACGGTTGTCCGAGAAGGCGACTATTTGGCTGTCGTTATGGGGAGATTCGTAGACAGGACAGCTGAGAGCGAATATGCATTTCCAGCATAAGGCTTCGCATACTTCAAAGAAATATCTGCCCGAAACCGTGGGGGCGAGGTGACCCTGTTCGATTACGACAGACGGGCAATAGCATGCTTGCAAGCTGCCGGTTTATTGTTGTCCTGAATCGCTCAAAGCGGCAGCGCTGGCGGCGTTCATCTTCCGCCAGTCCTCGACTTCTTTGGCGCTGGCCTGATCGGCGGCCTGTTTGAGCTGTTCGTACTTCACTGCCGCTGCACGCGCGTCTGCCGTTTTTCCCATATGCCGATAGATCTGCGATAGCTGATACCAGGCCCGCCGCTGCATCTCTCCGTTCAGCGTGGTCGCACGCTGAAAAGCCAGCACGGCCTCATCGTTCTTTCCCGCTGCTACTAGCGCCCGGCCCAGGTAATAATCAGCACCGGTGGGATGGTTGTAGATCTTGACGACCTGCTGCAGCAAGGGGAGCGCTGCCTGCTCTTGTCCATTGTCCACCTGTGCGCTGCCCAGGTTGTACATGGCGATCGGATTCCCCGGTGTCAGCCTCAGTTGCTCAGCGAAGGACTTCGCGGCCTGGTCGGCCTGACCCAGTTTGCGATACTCCCAACCCATACCCTCATACAACTCAGGTTCTCTTGGGGCGAGTTTGATGGCCAGCTGGTATTCCTCGATGGCCCCCTTATGGTCCTGCGCCTGCGCGTCAATAGCGGCGTTCAGCCGGTGTAGGCGCCACGACGCGGGGTTCAGCTTGTAGAGCACTGTATAGCTTTGTTTGGCTTCTGCCATATGCGCCTGGACTTGATAGTCGAGGACGTTCTCGTCCTTTGGTGAGAGTTCGGCGGCGCGATCAAGCGGCTCACTGGCCAGTTCGGGATGCCCAGCATTCAACTCGACTATTCCGAGCCAGGTCAATGCCTGAACATTCTTCGGGTCCTGTTTGAGTTCCTGCCGTAAATCGACGAGGGCATTGTCGGTGTCATTGCTTTGATACTCGGCAATTCCGAGAAAAAGGTGAGCCCCCGGCAAAGAGGGATCAAGTTGCAGCGATTTCCTGATCGAGGCAATCGCGTCAGGTAGCTTGCCTTGCTTCAATTCTGCGAGACCAAGATCGAGATGTGCAGGAGCAAAGGATGGATCCAACTCTGTCGCTTTGCGGAATGCAGCTTCCGCCGCCGCCGCGTTGCCCGCATGCATCTGCTCCGCGCCCTCTCGGAAGAGCGACTGCAGCTGGTCCGAAGCCTGCTGGCACGGCGAGGTCCCAGCAAGAATTAATGTCGAAGCAAACAGCCAACAAACCCGATGACTCGCAAGCCGCATAGAACTTAGGCCCAAGCTAGAAGAGCAAACCTGGCATGTCAAATCCAGAGGCTGCATCCCGCGGACAGCGCTGCAAGTCTCGGACCAAAAAAATGGGGAGCGCAGACTGAGCTACGCTCCCTGGGAGGCCAGTTGGCTAGAAGTTGATTCTTCCCGTCACCTGAATCGCGCGCGGAGAGTTCGCCTGAGAGGTCGGGATACCGAACGTGAAGTCCGCTGGGTTATCGTCCGGAGATGTGAACAGGTGTCGGTTAAACGCGTTAAGGAACTCGAACTTCAATTCGAAATTCACACTCTCGTGAATCGGCGTGACCTTAATAAAACTGAAGTCTTCGTTCTCCCACGCAGGCATACGTATGTTGGTAACCCTGGGTGTGTTGCCCAGAGTGTAGGGCAAATTAGCCGACGATGCGTTCACCGCCGCGACCTGGTCGATAAACGCCGGTTTGGCGCCATTGTGGTAGGCCGCGGCGGAGCTTGTGTCAGATCCGTTGAAGAAGCTGTTTATATTGGGATCGCTTCCATTGGCCGTATTGAACGGGTTAATGTTCTTCCAGCCCTTTCGGTAGACTGCGCTCTTAATGGGGACAGAGGGAACAAGGTCGTATCGAGTGGCGTTCTGCCATCCAGGTATTCCGACTGTGCAGCAGAACGGCATGGGCTGACCGTCCTGATAACGCAGGATGGCCCCGATCTGCCAACCTCCAAGGAGATAGCTCGCAGGTCCATGATTCAGGAACGGTTTGCCTTTGCCTAAGGGCAGCTCATAGAAGGGACTCGCGACGAAGGTGTTTGTAACGTCCTGAACACTGATCGCTTTCTCTTCGTGCAGATTCTGGGAGTTCTGGACCTGCGGCTGGCCAGGATTGGTATTCGGCAGGGCGCTATCTGTATCGTTGAGGTTCTTGGACCATGTATACGACACTTGCAGGCTCAACCCATCGCGGAACCTCCGCGACAGGGACAGGAGCATGGCGTTGTAACTGGAGTGTCCGGTGGCCTCCAGGCAGCAGCCAGAGTCGATAAAGTCGTACTGCGGGTAGGGACGTAGCGCCTGCTGGATCTGTACTCCATTGCCCCAGAGGTTGAAATATCCAGCGAACGGAACCGGTACACCATAGGGATTACCCATTAACTGCTGACCGAGTTCCTTGCCCAGTTTGAGATTGTCGTACAGGATATTGTTGATGTTCTGGTTGTTCGCCTGCAGGTTCTGGCCCACAGCTCCGACGTAGCCGATACTCGCGATCAGGTCCGTCGCGAGTTGCTGCTGCACCTGCATGGTGTAGTTGTAGATAGCAGCGGGGCGCCCGGCTGACTTCTCGATATACGACCCGGGAAGAAAGGCGCCGTTATATTGGCCCGGATCCAGATTGGGAGGAGCCGGGAAGGCCGGGTATCCAGTATCGATCACAAAAGAAGGATCGAAGTTGTTCTTTGAAGGGAAAACAGGGCTGGATTTGTACCCGGCGTTCATCGATCCGCCGAAGTCGTCATACTGGAGGGGACCATAGAGGATTCCACCGCCGCCGCGTAGCACCGTCTTTCCATTGAGCCATGGCGGGCTGTATGCGAAGCCGATACGTGGGGCCCAGTCTTTGAAGTAGGTGTTCGCCCACTTCGTGTTGCAGCCGTTACAGGTCGTCCCGAAAACAAGTGCGCCCGGAACCCCATACTCCGGGTCGAGTGCCGTGGGGCTGAAGTTAGAGGTGAAGTTCTGAGCCTCGTGCCGGGGGACGTCAACGCTATAATTCAGGCCCAGGTTCAGCGTCAGGTTCCTGGTGATCTTCCAGTTGTCCTGCACATATCCGGAGTAGTACCAGGAGATCCAGCGGGACTGATGCGCATACACGTTCTGGCCCCCGTTACAGGCCAGGCCGAGCAGTTCGCTGGCCAATCCATTACCATTGTTGCCCGACCCCTGATATCCGGAGGTCTGCGCCGCGCAAAAGTTGATCGATGGAGAGTTATTGTTGATTGGCGAGTACTGCTGATAGCGAATGTCAGTACCGAACGTCAGGCTATGAGCGCCCTTCTGCCAGGAGACGCTGTCTACCAGCCGCAATCCGTTGTCGATGTTGTCACCATTGTTTGGCATGCCCTCCTGCGCGGTCAATCCATTCGTGACCACCGGGAAGTTGTTACTCACCGCGTTGCCGATCCCCAGCATCCCGAACCAGTTCTTGCCTTCCAAGGCGGGCACGGCGAAGTTGATACTGTTGGAGCGGTTTGAGCCGATGATGAAGTGGTTCAAAAGGGTTGGGGTAATGGCGTAGTCCAGTCCCAGACGCCAGAAGTGAGTTTCAAAGTCCTGCTTCCAGGTCTGGTAGTCGATTGGGTAAGGCAGGAATTGACCCGGAGGCGCTCCCGAAATACGGTTGTTGTCACGCGAGCTGTAAGAACTCCATAGCTTCAGTTTCTGAGTAATATTGGCGTCGATGCGAACCGTTAAAGTCGTGTTCTCGATCGGTGCGGTGCTCGAGTAAGAAAAGTTGTTGAAGACTTGACCGTTTGTCGCCGCCGGGAAGTAGCTCAGCAGGTTTTGCGCGACTGGAGAGAATCCTCCCGGAATCTTGTTGCCGGGAAAGGCTGTGCGGCACTCTACTCCGTTCACTGTTCTGGTGGTCGAAGGATCAAATATCTGGCCCTGATAGACGGGGCTTCCGTCGCAGGGATTCGTGCCCACCACGTTCGACGTGTTAAACAGAGCGGGATTTGAGAAGTCGCCCGCGAGTTCGTCCGCGGTTGGAACGGTTGTGATGTTCGTCGCACCCAGGCTGTACTTCAACTGCTCCCAGGCAAAGAAGAAGAAGACCTTGTTACGCCAATCGAGGAGGTGAGGGATCCAAACCGGACCGCTGAAGGTGACTCCGTAGTCATTCTTGTGATCGTCCGGTGTGGCGAAGGTGGCTCTGCAGGCTGCAGTATCATTCGCGCCTACGCACTGCAGAGCTTCATTACCGCCGTTGAACCAGAGATTCGCATCCAGAGCCGTGTTGCGAAGGATTTCGTAACCATAACCGTGGAATTGATTGCCACCACTCTTAGTGACAAAGTTTTCGATTCCACCGGTTGTCCGGTTGTAATCGGCTGATGGCAGGGCTTCAGTGACGGTCAACTGCTGCAGTGCGTCCACTGACGGCGCTTCCTCATCGAAGGAGGAGCCGTTCTCGCTGCGTTGCTGGCTGAGGCCGTCGATCAGCACCTCAGCGCCATAGTCCTGTCCGCCGGCGATCTTACTGAAAAATATTCCGTTCGGACTGTTGGCTGTGCCCGGCCCAGTGTTCCCGGGTAGCAGGAAGATGAACGCCTCCGGTGAGCGAAAGGCGCCCACGCCGCCCAGTGCCAAGGGCAGCTTCTGGTACTCTTGGGCGGTGATTGTGCCGGAGATGTCAGAGCTATCCGTCTGCAGCTGCGGAGCATTGGCCTCAATGGTGACACTCTCGGTCGCTGTGCCCACCTTCAATGTGACGTTCACTACCGAAGTCACCTGGAGGTTCACCTGGATTCCAGTGAGCTTTTGCGCCTGGAAACCGGCCGCGTTCACGTTGATGTCAAAGGTTCCAATGGGGACCTCAGGCAGCCGGTATGTTCCGGCCGATGTGGAAATCGCAACCAGCGTGGTCCCGGATTTCTCTTCAACCGCCTGCACCTTAGCGCCTGCGATAACCGCACCGGAGGAGTCGGTGACCGTTCCGGCGATGCTGCCAAACACCGTCTGCGCACTGGACCGGACTGTAAGAGAAAAGCCGGTCAGTAATATTAGCAACGCGAATCCTGTTCCGAGCCTCCAAGATTTCATTTCTACCTCCTGAGAAATGCTGCCTTGACGCTATTCCGAGAAGCCTAGGTTGTTTGTAAACAGTTACATCCTTCTACGCTCTCAGTTACGGCTACTGAAACGAGACCTTTCAAGCAACGATGGAGAGTAAAGGAGCCAAATACACACGCGCATGAGTCAGTGCAACCAATGCCATGGTTCAGATGAACCAGGTGGTTTGGGCTGGGCGCGCCCAAAAGGCTCGGAAGCGGCCTAGGATGGTATTTCGAGGAGCCCCTGCCGGAATGCCACTGCAATAGCTTCGGTTCTGTCGCTGACATCGAGCTTCTCAATGATCTTGTTGACGTGGTTTCGGGCGGTATTTTCGCTGATATCTAGCGCGCAGCCGATCTGTTTGTTGGTAAGCCCCTTTGACAACAGGTCGAGGATTTCAAGTTCACGGACTGTCAAATGAGCCCGAGATCTGCGATGAGTAAGCCGCGCTGCAATGTGCGGAGGAAAGTATTGACGGCCAGAAGCGACGGTCCTGATAGCCTCTATCATCTCCCGCTGAGTGGTGCTCTTAAGCAGGTAACCCTGCGCTCCGGCGGATACTGCGCGATAGACGTCCTCGTCGCTCTCGAAGTTGGTGAGCATCAGAACTCGCGGCGGGTCGCGGAAGGAGCGCAATGCTTGCAGCGTTTGTATGCCATCCATGCCTGGCATGCGCAGGTCGAGCAGCATCACGTGCGGTCGGTGCTGCTCAATGAGCGCAAAAGCTTCCTGACCATTCCATGCAGCTCCCACTACGTCGAGGTTTTGCTGGGTACCCAGCATGCTGGCGAGGCCAGCGCGGACGACGGGATGATCATCAACAATAAGAATGCGGATTTTGTCGCTCGCTTCCTTACTCATCACGGAATCCTCCAAATCGAAAGATTTTGACATAATAGACCCGCGCCGGCTGCCGACGCGCGAAGGCATTGGCGCGATTCCCAGAACGTGAGCGCCCCAGCCGGAAGCTCATGAGTAGCCTAGACCGCGATTCTTCGGCGCGTTTGCGCATCCCGCAAAATGAAGCCGCGAACTGGGATGAGCCGCCTGTCCAGCGCACCGCTCCACCGCGTACCAGACTACGTTGGATGTCACGCCAGCACGTCGTGGGATCGAATGGTTGTGATCTGGGATCTGGATTCTGGCCGGCCAACCCGCGTCAATACCTCGAAAATCCTATCTGTGCGGTTGCTGCCGCGCGCCAGCGCGCGATTGCAGGAGACACGGGCAGTCAGGTGTACTTTTTGGATATTGCGGAGCCCGCCGCAGCATGGAACAAAAGTTCTCAGCCGATGTAAGACGCCAAATTGCGCGGTGGAACAATGGGCCTAGCCCGCTTCTGTCTAGCTACGGTTTGTGCGCGACCAGCAATTGTAGATGCGAGCATGGCAGCGATGGGGCAAGAGTCCTCATTGGCACCGAATACTACGGCTAACAATCCGGCTTACACGAAACCAGTTTTCAAAAGCTGCCAAGCACGGGGACTAAACTCTCCCTAAGGCTGCGGACACTCCCATCTATCCTAAGCCCGCGATCGTCGGCAACGCCGCAGATCACTTCGAGGTGCACTTCAATGGCGATGCTTTGGGACATGGTGCTGTTCGCCATCTTCGCCCTCTCGATTATTTTTGTCGCCACCGTCGCGGTCTTCTCTACCTATCGCCAGGCTCGTAAGAAAGGTTATCAACCACCAGCTGCTTCGGCATTCGTGGTTGCAGGCTTTGCCGTCGGGATTGCGGGCATCATCGCACTGAATCCGGCCAACACAGGCAGTATGCTCGTATTTCTATCGCGCTTCTTCTGGATTCCGGTGCTGTTCTCCAGTGCGGCGATGTTCTTGCTTGTTCTCATCTTCCCTCATCGCCAGACGCGGAGGTTCGGAGAGCGGCATGTGCGCTTTCCTTTTCGCAGGGTGGGTCAAGCTCTCATGGCGCTTGCAGTGTTGGTCCCGCTGGTTATTGCCTGGATGGTCTATGTTGTTCACCGGGCGGCGCCCCGCAGCTTTCCATCGGCCGTGTCGTTGGGGTGCATGTTTGCGCTTGCGGGACGTTACCTGATCCGCCGGGAGCGAACCGTGCACACGCCGCCAATGGATGAGGCACTGGAGGAGGGTCAGAGGCTGCCCGTGCTTTACCTTCGCGCCTTCAATCAGGAGTCGCAATTTTTCATTATGGGTACGAAGGAGCGGTACGGCAGGTGGGCCAAAAGCTTTCATGCTGCTATTTCCAAGAGCGACCAGAAAATTGGGTTGACGCTGGAAGAGTACCTTGGCAAAGACCTTAGTCGTTCGATTGGGCCATTTGTCGCGCTCGGCAGTCCAGAAGATTACCTTGCGCCTCCCGGCGCTTTGCGCATATATGCAAAGGATGACGAGTGGAAGGAGAAATTCGAGACACTGGCCCAAAAGGCGGCGGCGATCATCGTCGAAGTCAGCAAGTCGGACAATCTGCGATGGGAATTCGAACATCTGCGCGATGAAGGATTGCAGGAAAAACTCTTTATCCTCACACGCCCTTCGATGGAGGGCTCCAGGTTTGCCTGGGCATTCTGGGGAGTGCTGTGGAGGCTGAAGGGCATACGAACTATGACGTGGCGGGAATTTTCCTCTGATCTTGCGAAGCTTGGCTACAAGATTAGTTTCGCCGATCCCGGCCACGGCGTGGTGCTCGGTTTCGATTCGGAGGGCGACGCATTTGTGCTTACTACCCAAGCCAACTGACCCGGCGACTTTGTGGAACCCATTCGCGCGTGGATTACAGAGCGCCAGAAAATCGGGCGCTGTGTCGCCTCGTCGTGTACAAACTGCGGCCGCACATTTTATGTGACAAGTGCCGCGGAAAAGTCTCTGTGCGGGGACTGCGTTTTGTCTACCAGCCCAACGAAACGTGTCCTGATACGAACTGGCTTGTGGGCGACCGTCTTGCTGATTCTAATTCTGCCTGTTCTTGTGATCGTATTGCTTGCACTGCTGTTGCCGAATTTCTCGGACCGATGGGTCGGGTGGATCGGAACGGCGGCATTTCTGCTATCGATTAGCGCCCTAGTCTACCTGAGAAGTGGCGGATCAGATTAGCACGCGTGCCCAACGGGTTCAAGCTCCTCCCATTTCAAAAAGGAGAACTGGGGCTGTTGATGTGAACGTCCTTTATCATCGGCGATTTGTTCTTCCGCGATATCGCCCCCTGTGCAACCAAACTGGACATTTACCCATGGTCAACTTGTGGTCATGAGGCGGAGCTATGCAGCCATCGCTTCGCAAGCGACTCGGCTGTGAGCGAGTCGTTGGAGGCTGAATGAAAAGCGCTCTGTCCGGTCCGGATCATCGGTTCTCGTTGGGCGCGGGTCTTACGAATCTGCTCCGCTGAGACGAAGACCGGTGCGGCAGGAACAACTGCGCCCAATGGAGTCTCCAAAGCGGCAACCGTCGGCTTGCTTACAGAAGGCCTTTTCTGCAGCGGGGCTCTCCTTGCTCGTTTTTCGCGCATGACAGCCGGCGCGATTGCGGATCCTTGGAGCACGGCGGAAGAATCCTGAACCTTTGCAATTTCAGAAGCGGCAGAAAGAACAGAAGGCGGTGATTTTCTCGTTCGCGTCTTTTCGATAGGGGAGAAGGAGGAGGCCAGAAGCTGGCGAGCCGTTTGCAGTCGCTCCACTTCGGCATCGATCAAGGCAAGAATTCGCGCGTATTGCATATCGCTCCTAGTCTATCGCGCTTGAGATATTTTCACTCTCGCACCTAAAAAGCTCGGCTACTTGGAGACTGACTAGTGAGGTCCCGGCTGGTGACTGTTGAGCTTCGACGCTGTGGAGGGTTCTGTCATTTGCCGGAAGATTGTTGCTCTCAGATCGAATTTAGCTCCCAGACGCGCTCGGAGAATTCCATAATTTTTGCATCCTGTGGGAAGAGTCGGATCGTGAGGTTAGTGGACAAGGGATAGATCAAGTTGGTCATGGCAATCGTGCCGTTTTGTGCATATGCCTCGACTGAGGACCGATCCACGACAAGCCGGGCGACCAGCAGCGTGCGGGGCTCTTGTCCTTGCCGGGGAGTCCCGGCTGACGTTGCTCCCGACCGTGTCCGATCGATGTAGAACTCCTCCTTGTTCGTGTCAAAGCCGAATTCGCTGAGTTGCGTCCAGTCCTTCTGTCAACGTGGAGGGACTCCTCCGGATATGACCGGCTCCTCATAAAGTGAACGCGATGAGCGGCAAGTTATCGCGACCTGCCGTTTCCGAAGGCATTAAGCCCGTATTGAACCGCAATGAACGAGAATGCTGCCCAAAGCGGCGGACCTTGTCTATTACATTGTTTGAATGAACCGGACTTAAGGCTTCGGCCAGTTGATCGGCTCGGTTGATAGCGGTTGGAAGCGTATGGGCCTTTTGGACCCAGGCGGCGGTTCAGGAACTTTGTCGTAGTAGCAGTCTCCGGCAACCCCTTGAGTGGCGGTCACGAAAGTAGTCTTGTCAACCAGAAATTTAGTTGGCTCTGGTGGCAAGCCAATCTGTGGCTCCGCCGCGAAACGACTCGGCAACATGATACGAAAACCGTAACAGCCGCCCACGGGGCAATCAATGTCCTTGGTTGCATAGCTGCATACCGCGGAGTCCTCACAATCAGTGCCCGGTTTGCATCCGCAAGTGTTGTTATCTGAATTCCATTGGCAGTATGTAGTCGGCTGGCAGAAGGCTTCGCGGCTTGAGACTTTCATATCAGCCTGATTCGTCAGATCAATCTCGACAGTCAGGAGACCAAGCTCCTTTTTGTAGTCTGTGACTTTTGCCCATGAGCCCGTGCATTCGCTCCCACACATGTTCTTGCACTCTGTAGGATCGTTGCTTCCCGAACAGAAAGGATAGGTTTGAGTAGTGATAAGAAGTCGGCCCGGCTTGATAACAGCTTCCGCCTCCTCCAGGCTCAAGTCTTTGCCGATATAGATCTGATATGTCTGCTGTGTATGTTCCGAGGCGAAGACTACAAATAATTCATAACTGGTGTTCGGCTGAAATACAGTAAACAGCGTAGCGCCGGTCGCCTTCTGCGCGTCTTGCGACCGGGTGGTATCGATGTAGTATTTGCCATGATTGACGGTCATCGTGCTGCGCTGGGCATTGCCCTGCCCCATCATGAAAATCGAAGGTCTCGCATTGGGTTTGTCGCTCGCAGCCCTGAACTGTTGATAAAGTGGTGCGCCGTAGCATCCAATAACCGCACACCCACCACCCGTCCCGGAAGCCACTGGGCCCGACCAATTTCCGTTGCAGTTTGTGCCGGTCTCCTTCGCGCAGTCAGCCACAATCGCGGTTGTCAGGTGCTCGTAAGGACTGGTATTAACTGTGGCCCCGGACTCGTTGCCGCTGTCGGTTGGGTTCAGGGGCGGCAACTGTCCGCTGGCGCATTCATCCGTAACCACAGGCGCGTTGAAGAACGGATCCTTGTTAACTGAAATAGTAGGAACTTCCGGAGGGGTCTGCGCTGGGTTGTTGGCCGTTAGTCCGGTAAGGCTCCCGTCCCTGTCGGTAAGCTCCGTCTCGCGGTCGATGTCTGTAAATCCATTGCCGCTGAACATATTATCCGCATAGGCACAATAAGTATTCTTTATGGCGGTTAAGTTGTCTTTGAAGGAGTTGGACTCATATTGCGGCTGTATGACGAAGTGCCGGATATCCACCTTGTGATCCGGATCGGTGTTGAAGACCAGGTTGTCGGAATTAAAGGCCGGAGGATAATAAAAGCCGTTTGGCTGCTTCCAGGCAATCGCCGCATTAGGCAGAATGCATTGATTCGTTGTGAGGCCCGTGGGAGGAAACTGCGGAATGCCAAGAACGAAGGCGGCCATATACCCCGTACTCTTGCATTGGCCCAGACCCGTGCTGCATTCCTGGACTGTCCCAAGTTTGTTTACGTGTATATCCGAGTAGATGTTGTTGTACTCGGTGGAGGGCCCGTCATAGATGTTGAAGAGGCGCTGGTTAATCGCAAAACTTTGGTTTTGAAATGTGATGCCATCCGCAACGGAAGCGCAGAATGACGCGCCGTGGGGGGCGTACGTGCACTTAAGGCCCACAGGGTTGAACGGTCCGGCGTTCGAGGCCGAAACATTGGCGGGAAATCCGTTGTTGAGGATGGGCTGCGTGTTGCCAACAAGAATACTGTTCTTGAAGACTGACCAATAGCCCTGGGCAACGTCCGACCGCGTAAAGCCGCCGCCAGTGACAATGGTCAGGCCTCCGTTTTGCGAGTCGGTAATGGCGGAGTTCTCCAACAGGTACCACCATCCGCGCAACCAGATAGCGGAAAAATTGGTTTGCGCCCAATTGAACGAAGTGGTGTACCGGTCGAGCACGAAGGGCAGACAGTATTTCAGATCAGGTCCACCCTTGGGATCGCTATTGACAGTTCCTGCGCAGGCTTTCGTTGTATCGCTACAGTCCCCATTGGGGTCAGAACAAATCGTGGTCTTCGCCCTCTGGCCTGTCATCATCGGGAATTGATTCACAGGTTGAGTCGTAGGCGGGGTGGGATTCGGAACGGAGTAAAGTGCATCATCGGTTGATTGCCCGTCCCCGAAGTACAGGCCATTGCACGCATTGGTCGAGCCTACCGTCTGCAGAGAGTTCATGGCGGTGCTGCAGGAATTGCCTGTAAACTTCAGCACCGGCGTCGCGCCCCATAATGGCTGAGTTTTCTGCATGCTGGCATAGCCCTTCCACGTCTCGTATTGTGACGGCCCACTGATGCCCTGGGGTGGCATCCAGTAGCATGCGCCGCAGGTCTCGGCGCCGACCGCAGCATTGTATTCAAAGTCGTTCCACGTATTGCTGATCCAGAATACCGTCGGATTATTGACATCCGAATGGTAGGGAAAATCATCTGGAATCGGCGCTCCCTGATTCCCCTTGACATTGAGAATTCCAGGGGCATGACGTGGATTAGTTGATGATGAGGAAGTGTCCGCCAGACCCGCGCGCGCAGTAATTCCAACGTTGGAATAGAGCCGGTTGTTGATCTCCGTCGCGTCCTCCAGGAAAAAGCCATGTCCGATCGACTCATAGCCGACATTGCGCGCCAGCGTGACCCCTTGAGTGGCGTGCACTGTGATGAATCGTGTCATGGAATCGACGATGGACGAATCGGCGACATAGGTTCCCCGGTCTTCCGGACTAGGGGATCCCGGCTGGGGAACGGTTCTATCCATGTGAAAGTGAACCGGATAGCGCCCTATGGCGCCGCCCTGGCCCAACTGGTAAAACTCGACTCCTTGTACTTGATAGCTGTTAAATCCCTGCCGGACGATCGTGTGTCCGCCGTAATAATTGCCTGCAGTCGGCGGGAAATGGTTCGAGTCGCGCGGCAACACTGGCGTAGCGCCTTCTGAGGCGATACGAATGCTGCGGCTGAGCAGCGCAACGATGGCGCGAGTTTCGATCTGATTGGCGGGCAGCGTGGATATGCCCTTCGTGGCGGGATCGGGAATCGGTCCGGCCGTGGGATGAGCGGCAGCCACTGAGCTGTAGTCATATCCCTGACCCCAGTGAGGATGTTCGATAGCCGTATGCGCTGGATCATCTGGATCATTCAGCGAGGTGTTTATATCGATCTTTGTGCCCTTGGCGTCGCTCTCAATCTTATCGATGACAAACTCCTCGGTATGACCGGGGAGATAGTCCGTAGACGTGACAACGATGTGATCTCCCTCGCCCCACGTGGGCACGGGACGGTCGACGTAGAAGCCGGGCTCCCCGCCGTTCAGAGTTTCGTTAAGGCGTACCCAGCTGGTGCCGGAATCGGCCGGTTTGGTCTCTATGGACCCGGTGCGAATCCCCTTTGCGCCTGTCAGCGTGAGTGTGCCACCATACGAGACCGCGAGCACCTTGTTACCGAAATAAGCACCCGTCGGGGCACCCGTATCTGCGACCTCATACTGGTAAAAACATTCGCCCTGCGGGATATATGGAGGGTCCGGGATGGAATTGCAGGACATGCCAGCCATGGTTTTCATGGGGACATTGGGATTGGATTTCCAGACGTCGTCAGGTACGCCGCATTGATTTTTCGTGTCGCTCAGGCAAGTAATGCTGTTGGTTAGGTCGCTCGAGCCCCAAAGCCAGATAGTCAGCGGTCCCTTAAGCCCTGAAGTTCCACCCGCCTGAAGCGTGCTGGCTTTTTCCACCAGGATGGAGTGAGCATGAAAGTCAATCTCCGCATCGTCAAAAGTCAGCGAACCACCGTTATAGACATTTACATTCCGATAAACGTAAGTGCCTGAGACGGTGTTGATCGTTCCAGTACCATCGACGACACAGGCGACGCCGTTGATTCTTAAATCCTGCGGTGACGTTAGCGAACCAGCGGGGAGGATGTGATGAGGGTTCTTACTGGGATCTCCGTCCCCGTTGCAGTCCTCCCAATCCTGCTGGGCAGCAGGTTCCGCGTCCAGAGTGGATTGTGCAGTCGCTCTTCGAGAGGCTGCCTGATTCAACGCGGGCATCGAAGACCGGAACGGCGTCGAACATCCTATTAATGTCAAGCTCGCCAGGATCATCCAGGCAAGACGCCACTGAACAATTCGTGGCTGAATGCCGCACGCCGGGTGAGAGATACCTGCTGAGGACGCACCAAGGCCTGAATATTTCTTCCCAGAAAGACATAACATGACGAGATTCCCCTTGAGACTCGCAATGGCGCAGAATTGTCTCGCGCAGTTGTCTTCTAAAGATGTGAATGACTGAGGAGAAAGAAACCGAATGCGCCGAAGTATAGAAGCCGACTCAAAACAGGGTCAAGCACCAAAATGCGGGAGCGAGAGGGGTTTGTCGGTACAGTAACCGCTGGGTCTGATGAGGTTTCCGAGTGGATCAGCGAACAATCTGAGAGGGTAAGGATTCGCGCAAACATCGGAAGCTCTTCTCGAAAGTAAAGCGTCGTTCCCCTTCTGAGAGTGGAGCAGATTTTCTGCGAGAAAGAATCGGCAACGAAGGATGACAGTTCGGTTGAAAGCCGAACGAGGTTCGGAGCAGTACCACTGATAACTTCGTCGACGGCATGACGGCAGGATTCTTGCGAACTGGCGGCGCGCCGAACATATTCGTCGGCCAGCATAGTCTTTCCCAAACCGCCCACGCCGCGAATCTGGTGAGAGGCTGACCGATAATGCCCGAGATGATGACTGACTCCGCGGTTGCGCTTGCGTCCGAACTGTCGCCATTTCAGAGGTTGACGATTGGGTCTTCGGAAGTCCGCGGATGAAAGGCAGACAACCGTACTCGCCAGACATGATTCTGCAGCGGGGCATTCGTCCAGCTATCAAGGTGATGCAGGAATTGCTACGCCACGCCAGCAGCCGCATCACCCTCGACATCTATACGCAGGCCAATGAGTCCGGAAAAGCGCGGAGCCCAGGCACGAGTAGTGGAGATGTTTTTACCCGCAAGTGGGAGAGTATGCGAGAGACAAAAAATGCTTATTGGACCCCAAAGGACCCCATAATTCTTGGCCAATCTCGTAAGTGATTGAAAGGATGGTAGGCACGAGGAGACTCGAACTCCTGACCTCTACCGTGTCAAGGTAGCGCTCTAACCAACTGAGCTACGCGCCTGCGCGGGATAATCGACTTACTCATCATATCAAGTTTTGCGGCTAATATCCCCACTTGTGGACTAGTCAGAATCGAGCACCCGTCTCTTCCCCGTCCGGGGTGTGGCGCATGGTCCTTGGGTCTTGTAATATCAGGCTTTTGTACGCCGCTGGGAAACAGCGCCGCGTGGGTCAGTCGTCCTCACTTTTCGTTTTCAAGCCCATGAACCAGCTTCGCGCAGCCCCGAATCAACTCACGCTTTTGCGTCTGTGCATCGTTCCGTTCCTGGTGCTGGCCGTTCTCGACGGCCACTTTCGCACAGCGTTTGCGCTCTTCGTGCTCGCCGGCGTCACGGACGGCCTCGATGGTCTGCTGGCCCGATGGCTGCAGCAGCGAACCGTCCTTGGGCAATACCTCGATCCCGTAGCGGACAAGCTTCTGCTCAGCACCCTGTTCCTGGTGCTGCATCATGAAGGGCTGATTTCCCGCCGGGTGACCGTCCTGGTCTTCGGTCGCGACCTGGGAATCGTCATGGTCGCCGCCATCCTTTACGCCAGCGTTGGCATGCGCGACTTCAAACCGAGCATCTTCGGCAAGGCGAACACCCTGGCGCAAATTATTGCCTTGCTGGCCGTGCTTCTGAGCCAGTTCTATGCGCCTGCCCCGGTGCTTGCCGTACGACACTTTGCCTTGCTCGCTACCATTGGCTTCACCGTGATCTCAGGCTTCCACTACGCGTGGCAAATCACGCGCCGCCTCAGCTTCTCCGGCACGCCAGCCAACGGTTGAAGGCGCTCAGAAGGCGCTCAGAACGCCGGCGCAGAGATCAGGTTTCTTCCTCGAGCTCCTGGGTTTCTTCGATCGCCATATCGCGAAATTCATCTGAGTCGAAGACTTCGCCACATTCCTGGCACTCGACGTACTCGACGTCCTCTTCGCGCGCTACCACGCGCACTTTGGGATGTTTGCAGGGGGCGCTCATTGATGGTTTCTGGCCGCAGTAATCTGGTGGTATCGGCAAGATTGTATCCGGGCCGGGCCTCCTGTCAATTTGAATCTGCGAATTCGTGGTTTTGGACTCCCGTTAATGGAATGCGCTCTGAAAACGGACCCGGACCACCCATTTATTTGAATTCGGACGATTCTGGTCCTATACTGGATACAGCGACCGAGGGAGCCGGTCCCTGGCATGCTCAGACTCACCAAAAAGGCCGATTATGGGCTGATGGCGCTCAAGTTCCTGGCCGAAAGCCCGGATTCGGCGTCAGTCAGCGCCAAGGATATCGCCGAGGCCTACCACATTCCCCAGCAGCTGCTGGCCAAGATTTTGCAGCGCTTGGTCAAGGAAGGCCTGCTGCGTTCGCATGCCGGGATGAATGGCGGCTATACGCTGTCGCGCCGCGCCAGCGAAATATCGGCCTTCGAGGTCATTCGCGCGATCGACGGCCCCTTGTTTATCACCTCATGCGTTACGGTTAGCGGATTGTGCGACTTAACCAACACCTGCACCATCAAAGAACCATTAGCGCGAGTCAATGACAGCATTTCAGACGTGCTCAAGAAGATCCGGATCTCCGATCTGGTCGAGTACGATCACGCAGGGCATCGCGGCGAACGCGATCTGGTACACATCCAGAGCACAAATATTTAAGTAACAGCGGGTATCACAGCAGATACGAAGCAGGAGAGTAGAAAAGCAATGAGCACAACCGCCAATGGAACTGTCAGCGTGCCGGCAGGGGTGCATCTGCCTATATATATGGACAATCACGCGACCACGCCGCTCGATCCGCGCGTGCTGGAAGCGATGATGCCATATCTGACTACGGTGTTTGGAAACGCCGCCAGCCGCAACCACTCTTTTGGATGGGAAGCTGAAGCGGCTGTCGAGAAGGCGCGTGAACAGGTCGCCAAGCTGATCGGCGCAACTGCCAAGGAGATCATCTTCACCTCTGGCGCGACCGAGTCGAACAATCTGGCGATCAAGGGCATCGCCGAGATGTACCGCGAGCGCGGGAATCACATCATCACCCAGGTTACCGAGCACAAGGCGACTCTCGACACCTGCAAGCGCCTCGAGAAGTATGGATACCGTGTGACCTACCTCCCGGTGAAGGCAGACGGTCTGATCGACCTTGAAGACCTGAAGCGCGCGATGGACGACAAGACGATCCTGGTCACCATCATGATTGCGAATAACGAAATCGGCGTTGTCCAGCCGGTGGCCGAAATCGGCAAGCTCTGTCATGAACGGGGCGTGATCTTTCACACCGATGGGGTGCAGGCGGCCGGCAAGATCCCGGTAGATGTGAATGCGATGAACATCGACGCGCTGTCGCTCTCCGCGCACAAGATTTACGGCCCCAAGGGCGTCGGCGCGCTGTATGTACGCCGTCGCAACCCGCGCGTGCAGATATCCGAACAGATCAACGGGGGAGGCCACGAGCGCGGCATGAGGTCCGGAACCCTCAATGTTCCCGGCATCGTCGGCCTGGGCAAGGCCTGCGAGATCGCCCGCGAAGAGATGGCGTCCGAAGCCAGGCGCCTGAGCGCTCTGCGTGACAAGCTGAAGGTCAAGCTCGAGAACAGCCTCGACTATATTCACGTGAATGGCTCGATGGAGAACCGCCTTCCCGGCAATCTCAACGTGAGCTTCGTTTACGTCGAGGGCGAGTCGCTGCTCATGGGCATCAACGACGTGGCCGTTTCCAGTGGTTCGGCATGCACCTCGGCGACGCTTGAGCCATCTTATGTACTGAAGGCTCTCGGGCTGGGCGACGATGTGGCGCACAGTTCCATCCGATTTGGACTGGGACGCTTCAACAGCGAGGCGGAAGTTGAATACGTTTCGGATAAAGTGATTGACGTGGTACAGAAGCTGCGCGAGCTTTCACCGCTCTACGAGATGGTGAAAGAAGGCATCGACATTTCGAAGATCGAATGGCAGGCGCACTAAAGAAAGAGCTTCACAGCAGAAATTTGTCTTATAGGTTTTTTAGAGATACAGGAGAGAATCACATGGCATACAGCGACAAGGTCATCGACCACTACAACAATCCGCGTAACGTAGGCCAGCTCGACAAGGCCAGCAGCGAAGTTGGCACTGGCCTGGTGGGCGCTCCAGAGTGCGGCGACGTGATGCGTCTGCAGATCCGGGTCAATCCCGAGACGCAGGTGATCGAAGAGGCGAAGTTCAAGACCTTCGGCTGCGGTTCGGCCATTGCGTCGTCTTCGCTCGCCACCGAGTGGGTAAAGGGCAAGACAGTCGACGAAGCGATGGAGATCAAGAACACCGACATCGTTAAGGAGCTCTCTCTGCCGCCGGTCAAGATTCATTGCTCCGTGCTTGCCGAGGACGCCATCCGCGCCGCGATCGGCGACTGGAAGAAGAAGAACGGCGTCGGCGAAGCGCAGGCTGTGCAAGTCGGCGTAGCCAGCTAAATTAGAGGATCGAATCGGCCACCCATGTCCGGTCAGCGGACATGGGTATGCTGGTATTGAACTTATGACCACAGAACCGTTGACCGTCATTAACGCAGAGAACCAGGCCCCCAATCAGAAGGGGGTCCAGGTGACAGAGCGCGCCCTCAAGCGCATTCGCGTCGCCATGGAAAAGGAGGGCGTCTCGCCCACCGAGGGTGGTCTGCGTCTCGGCATCACCGGTGGCGGCTGCTCTGGTCTTTCCTACAATATCCGCTTCGATTCTCAACCGCGCGAGCGCGACCGAATCTATCAGTTCGACGACGTGCGCGTCTTCATTGACCCGAAATCGTTTATCTATCTTCACGGCATGATTCTTGATTACGAAGAGACGCTCATGCGGCAGGGCTTTAATTTCATCAACCCGAACTCGACCAAGTCCTGCGGCTGCGGATCGTCCTTTTCCGCATGATGCGCGCCGCCGGTGCGGCGTTTTCCAATGCAGACAGCTGAACCCCAATCCGTAAGCGCGGCCTGCTGGTCGTGCAGCAGTTCCCTGCCCGATGGCAAACCCTTCTGCGATAAGTGCGGCCAGGTGCAGGCGCCGTCCGAGGACGCAGACTACTTCGCGGTCTTCGGGCTTCCGCGCAAGCTGCACATCGATCTGTCTGCACTGGAGCGGAACTTCTATCGCCTGAGCCGCAAGCTTCACCCTGACCTGTACGCGCAGGCCAGCCAGCAGGAACAGCAGTGGAGTCTCGACCAGACTTCCCTTCTCAACGATGCCTACCGCACGCTGAAGAATCCCATCGCCCGCACGGAATACCTCCTCGGCCTTGAAGGCGTCGTCCTCGAAGCGGGCAAGAGTGAAGACGGGAAGCCCAAGGACTCGCGTGTACCGCCTGACCTGCTGGAGGAAGTCTTCGAGCTCAACATGCAGCTTGAAGAGATGCGCATGAATCGCAAAATGGGCGAGGACGATCCACAGCTGCGTGCCGATCTCGAGAAAGCACGCGTGCAGTTTGAATCGGAACTTGCCGGACTCGACGCCAGCCTGCAGGCATTATCGACGCGCTGGGATGCATCCATCGACAGCGCTGCGGCCCAACCCGAGAAGACCAAAATCAAAGACGAAATCGTTGCGCTCCTCGATCGCCGGCGCTACATCCGCAACCTCGTGCGCGACGTAAACGAAGCGCTGGAAAGCTAGAAAGCATCGAATACCCATGGCAGAAGCCCGCATCGTCGGAATCGACCTCGGCACCACCAACTCTCTCGTAGCCTTCATGCAGGGCGATCAGCCGGTCGTCATTCCGGGCGAAGACGGTTCGAACCTGGTGCCCTCGGTCGTGGCCATTCCCGACCCCAAGAAGGTCATCGTTGGCTATCCCGCGTACCCTTATCTCGCGTCCACGCCAGACCGCGTCATCTACTCTGCAAAGCGCCTGATGGGCCGCGGCGTCGAAGACGTCCAGCATGAGCTCCAGCTCTTCCCCTTCCGTCTCGCTCCCGACATCCAGCCGGGCGAAGTGCTCCGCCTGCAGATAGGCGCGCAGCAGTACACACCGCCTGAGATCTCCGCCTACGTCCTCCGCCAGTTGAAGAAGAACGCCGAGCGATACTTCGGTGCGCCCGTCAGCAAGGCCGTCGTTACCGTCCCGGCCTACTTCAATGACGCTCAACGCCAGGCTACAAAGGATGCGGGCCGCATGGCGGGACTCGAAGTCCTGCGCCTGGTCAATGAGCCCACCGCAGCGGCCCTTGCTTATGGACTCGACCGCCAGAGGGAAGGTATCGTCGCCGTCTACGACCTCGGCGGCGGAACTTTCGACATTTCCATCCTCAAGTTGCAGGATGGCATCTTCGAAGTCATCGCCACCAACGGAGACACCCACCTCGGCGGCGACGATATCGACCATCTCCTCATGGCGATCGCTCTCGACGACATCCTCGGCGAACACAGCCTCGATCTGCGAACAAACGCGGAGGCCGTGCAGGCAATTCGCAAGGCGGTCATTGAATCCAAGATCGCCCTCTCCACGGCTGACAGGGCATACATCAACCTCGATCTGCCCGACGGCACGCCCTACCGCCGTGAAATCACCCGCGAGCAGTTTGAACAGATCATTCAGCCGGTACTCGACCGCACCGTCGGCCCCTGTCGCCAGGCCCTGAAAGACGCCGGCCTCAAGCCCGAGCAGATCGACGAAGTCGTTCTTGTCGGTGGTTCGACGCGCATTCCGCTCGTCCGTCGTTTGACTGATCAGATCTTCCAGCTCAGCCAGCGCGGCAAAAAGCCCCATACCGAACTCAATCCCGACGAGGTCGTCGCCCTCGGAGCAGCCGTCCAGGCGCACATCCTCGAAGGCGGCTCCAAGGCCACCGAGGACATGCTCCTCCTCGACGTCACCCCGCTTTCGCTCGGCATCGAGGCCCTCGGCGGAGTTGTCGCGAAGATCATCCAGCGCAACTCGACCATCCCCGCATCGGCCACCGAGCACTTCACCACCGGAGTCGACGGTCAGACCAACGTCGCCATTCACGTCGTGCAGGGCGAGCGAGAGATGGCGAACGACTGCCGCTCCCTGGCACGCTTCGACCTAAAAGGCATCCCGCCGATGTCCGCTGGCCTTCCGCGCATTGAGGTCAAGTTCCTCATCGACGCCAATGGCATTCTGCATGTCTCCGCCCGCGAGCAGCGCAGCGGCAAGGAAGCCGAGATCGAGGTCAAGCCGACCTACGGCCTCACCGACGAGCAGGTCGAGACCATGATTCTCGACTCCTTCGACTACGCCGAACAGGATTTCGCTGTGCGTCAGCTAGTGGAAGCTCGGAACGAAGCCACCACGATCCTTGGTGCCGTCGAGAAGGCGCCGACACACCCGGCATGGCAGCATCTCACCGATGACGAGCGCACTCAGATCGGCATGATCTCCGAAGAATTGCGGGTGCTCAAGGAAGGCGACGACCTGAAAGCTCTGCGCGACGCCACCCATGCCCTCGATGAGGCCACGCGCCGCTTCGCCGAGCTTATGATGGATTCGGCCGTCGCCAGCGCGATCCAGGGTCAAACCATGGAATCGGCCGGTGAGAAACTGGGCGAGGGGCCAACGGCGCCTCATCCATTCGCCCCAGCAGAAATCAAGTGAGAAGCTCAGAACAATGAACGATTTCAAGTCCCAAGACGTTGACCTCAGCAAGCCCCCCGCGCCCAACATGGTGCGCGTTACATTTCTTCCCGAAGGCCGCACCGTCGAATTCGAATTCGGCACACTGCCCTACGACCATCACGGCAAGCCGATGTCGTTTCTCGACGTCGCCGAAAACTTCGGCATCTTCCTCGACCACGCCTGCGGAGGCGCCTGCGCCTGCACCACCTGCCATCTCTGGATCAAGGAAGGCGACGGCAAGCTCAGCGAAGCGGAAGACGACGAGCTCGACCGTCTCGACATGGCCGCCGATCTGCAACTCGATTCACGCCTCGGCTGCCAGGCCGTCATCACCGGTCCCGGCACCTACGTTGTCGAGATTCCCAAGTGGAACCGGAACTATGTTTCCGAAGGCAAGCCCCTGGCCCTCGCAGAGAATAACGTAGCCGCTCGCGAAAACAAGTAGAGGAGAGCCCGCCCGTGCCCGCAGAAATCACCTGGAACGACGCCGAAGAAATCGGCATTCAACTGCAGGAAAAGTTTCCGGAAGTCGACCCTCTCACCGTCCGTTTCACTGACCTCCACCGCCACGTCACCGAGCTGGACGGCTTCTCCGACGACCCAACCAAATCCAACGAGTCCAAGCTCGAAGCCATCCAGATGGCCTGGTATGAAGAATACAAGGACGCGCAGTAGTCAGCTCCACCCGAACGCCCCGCGGAAGTGATCGAATTCCGCAGGCTTCTCTTCCTCAAAATAGACCGACAGGATATCGAACCGCACCGGCAATTCCTGCATGGCTCGCTCGCGATCGGGCAATTGTCGAAGGTAATGCCGCGCCAGCCTCCGCAACGCGCGCCGCTTGTCCTCATCGACTGATGCCTCAGCAGTCGCAACCGCTCGCGTGGTCCGAGTTTTTACTTCGATAAAGCACAGCGTGTCGCCCTCCCAGGCAATCAAGTCAAGATCACCGCGAACACTCCCCGAGCGCCATCCGCGTGCAACGACGACGAGTCCCTTGCGCCGCAGATAAAAGAACGCCGCCCGCTCTCCTCGACGCCCAGTGACCAGATGTTCCGCCTCTGGCTTTCGACGAACGACAGCGCGGTCGCAGGCGTTGACCAGCGCTTCGAACAGATCCAATCGCACAGACGTAAGCCGGTTCATATGGGCTCATTCTCAGCCCACTGAGCTGTGCAGCCAAGGCACTTTAGTCACGTATGTTCATCACATCATTCAGTCAGCCGGGCAATCTCCGTGCGCAGCCGTTCCGTGATTTCCTCGGCGCTCAATTCAGGTTCGAACGACATCGCCGTACCGACCCGCACTCGCAGCTTGCCCGAGCGAAACCATCGCTGTTTGCCCTGCTTCATCTCACCCAGCCCCACAAGTCCGATCGGCAGCACCTTCACATTCGACTCGGCGACCAGCAACCCGATACCGGGACGAAATCTGAGCAACTTGCCATCGTCCGACTGGCGACCCTCGGGAAAGACGAGCACATGGTAGCCATGATCCAAAGCCGCCCCGGCATGCTGGAAACTCCGCCGGAATCCCGCACTGCGCGGCAGGGGAAAGACATTGAATAACGCCGTCACCACAAAATATGTCAACGGCCCCAGCGCGTTCAGAAACCGCGAACTCTGCTTCCGCCGCATACGCCAGTCGTAAAGGAGATCTGCAGCCATCGCTGCCGCGACATGTCGCCGCATCTTTCCCGGTAACGCGTACAAAACCAGTGGAGGGTCGTAATCAGTTACATGATTTGCAATTAGTAACAGTGGATGCTCTATATTGAGCTGCGTATCGCGTTGCACCTCGGGTGCGGCCAACAGCCACACCAGCGGCCGCAGCACGCATTCGATAAACGCTACCCGCTGCGCCTGCACCGGCCACCACCATGTCCAGTGCGGATAGACATCCCGCCGGTCGTCGACGTTCACTGGAAGCTTTGCGGGCATAATCGTAGTCTCGGATATGCTCTCCGCTACAGCCCCCAGGCCCAGCTGCCGCCGCAGATCGCCGAGCGTCGCCGCCTGCTCAACTGCGGCATCGCTCAACGTGATACCCATTCTCTCCTCGATCTCCGCCTGGAGTTGAACGCGTCCCAGGCTGTCGAGTTGCAGGTCCTCCGCCAGCCGCGCATCGTCAGACAAGTTCTCCGCCTTTGCACCTGTAATCGAAAGGATCAATGCCACAAGGGGATCGGAACTCGTCGTTACCGCTCCGCCCATCTCGCGTTGCGCATTCACCCACTCCGTCACCTTGCCCCGCCGAATTTTGCCCGTTGAGGTACGAGGGAAGTCCAGTTCGGGCCAAAGCCTCCACTGCCGCACCCGCTGGAACTCCGCCAGCTTCTGATTCGCCGCCACAACCGCCGCTTGCGCTTCATCGCGCGTGCCCCGAAACAGCAGCACTGCAATAGGCTCCGCGCCTCCAGCCGTCATCAGTGGAACCACCGCCGAAGCCTCCACGCCTGCCTGACCATTGAGCGCGGCTTCCACATCTTCGGGGTGAATATTCAGGCCTGAGGAGGTCACAATCACTTGATTCTTACGACCCATGAAACGGAGCTGTCCCGCATGGTCGCGCTGCGCCAAATCCCCGGTCGCTAGCCACGGCGATTCAGCCTGTTCGATTACTCCGTTGCGCCAGGTCGTAGTCGAAACCATATCGCCACGCACTACGATCTCGCCGTCTTCACGAATCTCTACGTCGCGCCCCGGCAACACCTTGCCGATCGTTCCCTTGCCAACCTTGAAAGGGTGGTTCAACGTGATCAGAGCTGTTGTCTCCGTCATTCCGTAGCCTTGGACGAGAGCGAAGCCCAGCGTAGTCCAGAACGACTCGAGCTCCGATGGAAGCGACGCGCCGCCGCAGACGAATGCCCAGAATTTGTAACCGAATGTGCGATGAATCCGCCGGAAACGCCACCAGCGCTTCCACACCTTCTCACCCTGCGCAGCCTCGATGGCTAGCGGCAGCTCGGAATCCGCCGCCAGCATTGCCTCGCGCAGCAGCTCAAGCACGCGGGGCACCGCTGCCAGCACGGAGATCCGTTCCCGGCGCGTAATCTCGATGAGCCGATGCGCCTGCAGTCTCGATTCAAAATGTACCTCTGCGCCCAGCAGCGGAGGAATCCACAGCCCCATGAATTGCCCGAACACGTGGCTCAGGGGAAGCGTGTGGAGAAAGCGCAGGGGATGGAAGACGCGCTCATACTTCAGATACTTCTGCATCTCCCGTTCGATCGGCGCCACGCTGGCCAGCACATTGCGATGGGTGTGAACAATACCCTTGGGCTCCGCGGTGGTCCCGGAGGTGAAGAGAATCTGCAGCGGTGTGTCTAGGCCCAGAGTCGGTTCGAACCGTGCTCGGCTCTCCAGTGGCAGTGCCGTGTCGAATCCGTCGAATGGGATAATCGGCAGTTGCGATCCCAGCTGACTAAGGAGCTGCGCATCCCCGACCAGCATGCGGGGCGTAGTCTCCGCCATCAACCGCTTCGCAAAATCAAGACTGCCAGCCGCGTCGAGAGGCACGGCAATTACGCCGCGCATGATGCAGCCGAAGAATGCCCCGACCCACTCGCCGCAATTCTGCCCCCAGAGAATCACGCGCTCGCCCGCAGCGATCTCGCGCCGCATCAGTTCAGCGGCAAAACGGCCTGCCAGTCTTGCGAGATCGGCGTAAGTCGTAGCCGTGCGCCTGTTGCCATGATATGTAACAACGGCGATATCTTGTCCGTGCCTGTGAAAGTCTTCGATCAGCGTCGCCAGGTGGGGCCGCATCGTCTCCTTCATCCCTCGGCTACGCTCGCGCAAAGTCGATAAAGCCGTGAACGGGATCGGTCCGCACCAGCTTCACATTCAGCCTGTCGCCTACGTCCACTCCTTGCTGCCCATGCACCAGCATTCCGTCCACGTGCGGAGTCAGCGTGCGCACAAACGTTCCCCGATCCGTCACACCGGTGACAATTGCGTGGAACATCTGGCCAATCCGATGACGCATTGCGACGGCCGCGATGCGCTTCTGCATCTCACGCTCTACCTTACGTTCGGCCGTGGCCTTGTTTGTACAGTTCGCGGCAATCGCCGTCAGTTCCTCGTCGGAATAAGGCGAGGGGTTTCCCGCAATCATTGCCTTTATCAGCCGTTGCGTTACCAGGTCCGCATAGCGCCGGTTGGGAGCTGTTGAGTGCGTATAGTCTTCAACGGCCAGTGCAAAATGGCCTTCAGGCTTATCGTCGGGGTGCTCCAGCACATACTCACCCGGCCCCATCAGCTTGACTACCGCCAGGGACAAATCGGCGAAATGGTCTGGATCCTGCTCCTTTCGCCGGCAGAGAAAATCGTTCAGAGACTTCGAATCGGGCTCCGCGGGAAGCGTCTCACCCAGCTGCCCGGCAAGCTGCACGATTCTGTCCCATCGCTTCGGAGTCTTCACAATCCTTCGTATTGATGGAATGCGCTCTTCACGCAGCGTACGCGCGACCACGCCGTTGGCGGCGACCATGAAGTCTTCGATCAGGTCCGTGGCCAGATTCTCCTGTTCTGACGCGATGTCGATCGCGCCTCCTTCCAGTACCGCGCGAGTCTCGATCGTCTCCAGGGTCAGCGCGCCTCGCTCGAAGCGCTTTGTACGCAGCCGTTGCGCTACCTCGTTCTGCAGGCGCAGTTGCGCTTGAAGTTCCCCGGATGCTGCGACTTTTGCGGGCGCTTCTGCTTTGCCCTCGAGCCACGCGCCCACGCTGTTATAAGCAAGCTGCGCTTGATTGCGCACCAGCGCAGGATAGATCTGGCTGGTCGGCGCGCGACCCTGCGAGTCAAGAACAAATTCCGTCACGATGCAGGCACGATCTTGGCCCTCGAGCAGAGATGTCAACTCGGCCGAGAGTTCCTCCGGCAGCATCGGAAAGACGGTGACTCCCGAATAAACGGTGGCGGTCTCAAGGGCAGCGTGGCGGTCGATTGCCGAGCCCTTTGGCACATACAGATCGACGTCGGCAATGCCGATCATCACCCGCACATCCCCGTTTGAAAGCTTCTCGACATACTCGATCTGATCAAGATCCCGCGAGGTGTCGTTGTCGATCGATGACCACAGCAGATGCCTCAGATCCTTGGCCGCCGCGCCCGCCTCCGGTGGATGTGCCACGAGTTCTGTCAATTGGCGTTCGACTTCCGGAGGAAAATCCGGTTCGAAGCCGTGTTCGGCCATCGCCTGGCGCTCGGCCGCGCGCAGGTCAAACGCCCTGACCTGCGAGTCATGATGCGTGCTCATACACCTCCGTGGTCATGTAAGGCAGGAGCTATAAAGACCACCTTATTGTATTTCTTCGCAGCACGCACACCGCAGGCAGGCAAACAAAGCAGGAAAGGGGCATCCAAGTCTCCATGCCTTTGCGCAAGATAGACCTTCCTGCAGAATCGACGGGGCAGGCCCAGCAGTCGATCCAGCAGGACCTGGACCGGCCGACAGCGATCCAGATCTACGAGCAGGTTTCGCTCAATGCGCGGCGCGAGCTGGCGCGTTCGAACATTTCTCTCGCGATATCGGCGCTGGTCGGCGGTCTCACCATGGGACTCACAGCGCTCGGCGTCTCAATTGCCACAGCCACGTTGGGCCAGGGACCGGGGGCACGATTCGTCGCATTCCTCTTCTATCCCCTGGGATTCATGGCGGTCATCCTCGGCCGAGGCCAACTCTTCACGGAGAACACGCTCTATCCCGTGGCACTCATACTCAGCGAGCGCCGCCACGTCCTCAGTACCCTGCGACTCTGGGCGGTCGTCTTTTCGGCCAACGTCGCCGGGGCGTTTCTCTTTGCGATTCTCTGCGCTCGCACCAAAGCCCTTGAACCCCAGGTTCTCGCCACAATGGCGCAGTTTGGAGCCGACGCCGCCAGCCTGCCCGCAAGGCACATCTTCTGGAGCGGCGTAGTCGGCGGCTGGATCATCGCCATGGTCGCGTGGCTGGTAAGCGGCAGCCACTCCATCACCGGTTCCGTGGCACTTATCTGGAGCCTGACCTTCGTCGTCGGCCTGGGGCACTTTGCGCACTGCATCGCCACCAGCGGAGAAATCCTCGCCGCCGTGCTCACCCATCAGCTTCCTGCGGTAGCTTACCTTCAGTGGCTCCTGCCGGCGACGTGCGGCAACATCGCCGGCGGAGTGCTTATGGTCACCCTCCTCGAATACGGACAGGCCAAGCTGGTCTGAAGACCGTTGGCTAGGTCGTAGGAGCTTCGAGCTGCTTCACATCTTTCTGCAGATCCTGCTTCAAGCCCTGCAGCAGCGCCTCGATCTGCTCCTCGCGCTCCAGCATCGCGAACCGGTCTTCGAGAGAATCGCCGCCCATAAGTTCTCCCGTCGCGGCATTTTCCGCTTCCCTGCCCACGATGCGCGTGCGCATGCGCGCCATGCTGGCCGCGCCGTCTTTTCTTTCAACCGCCTGCCGGGCCTGTTGTGCTCTGCTGACCACGCGAGCCCGCCTGTGTTGCGCAATCATCATCTCGCAGCGCGAACGCGTCTCCTCGAGCTTCTGTTCCAGCTTGCGCAGCGCAGTCTTCAGGGTCTCGGCTTCGGTCCTCTGATCTTCGAGCTGCTGCACAAAGCCCTTCGCCATCTGCTCATGACTCAGCGAGCGTTCGAGAGCCGCCCGCGCCAAGTCGTCCGCAGATTTCTTTACCGCCAGCTCCGCCTTGCGCTTCCATTCCACCGCAGCCTCTTCGTGCTCCTTGCGCTTCTTGTCGAGCACATGCTGATCGGCAATCGCAATCGCCACCTGCGTCTTCACCTGCATCAGCTGGTTTTCCATATCCAGAACCAATTGCTTCAGCAGCTTCTCCGGATCCTCAGCCTTCTCGATCAGGTCGTTGATATTCGCGCGTAATAGTGTTCCCACACGTTCGAGCAGTGCCATAACATCCCTCCTTGCTCCTCAGAAAATCAGCGGGCGGAGAGCCGCCGAGCCCTCCGCCCTGGTTGTCATTCCTTGCCGTCGATCGTCGCACTGCCGTTCGGCCGCGCGCGCATGCCTTTTACGTTCGACATCAACTCGCGGATATCCATGCCTGAGAGCGCCTCGAAGAGAGCCGGCACCTGCGCCGCAATCCTCGTGATGTCGCCCGTCAGCTTGTTCGCACCCGCGGCGCCGTCGTTGCCCGTCGAAACAATGGTGATCTTGTCCACCTTCGACAGCGGCTCCGCCATCGCGCGCACCACCTCCGCCATGTTTGAGATCAGCCGATCGACCACCGCAGCCTGGTTCCAGTCCTGATAGGCCTCCGCCTTCACGTTCATCGCCTTGGCCTCGGCCTCGCCTTTCTGGAAGATCACCGCTGCCTCGGCCTCACCCTGCGAGCGGATCGCCGCGGCCCGGCCTTCAGCTTCCGTCGTCAGCCGCATTCTCTCGGCTGCCGCCAGCGCTTCGATCCTCTGCCGCTCGATCTCCGCGCCTTTCAACACGGTCGCGATCAGTTCCTTCTCATGGCGCACGATCTCAGCCTCCTGCACCTTGATCTGCTGCTCCTTCTCGATCTGCTGCACCTTCACCAACTCGGCCGTCACCTGCTGCTGCATGATGTTGGTCTGAATCTCGTACGCCTTATCGGCCTGCGCCTCCTGCCTGCGGCTCTGCTCGGTGAACTGCGCCTTCTGGATATCCAGATCGCGCTGCGCCTCGGCCTGCTTGGCCAGCGAAAGCGTCTCCGCCAGCACCCGCTCCTGATCCGCAGCCGCCTTCGCTACGGCCGACTCGCGCAACGCATTCGCTCGCCGAATCGCCGTATCGCGCTCCGCTTCGGCTGCCGCCACGTCGGCGTCGCGTTTAATCCGGGCAATGTCCGGACGCCCCATGTTGGTGATGTACTCGTTCTTGTCGCGCACCTCCTTGATGGTGAACGACACTAC
>Ga0206998_1043_pt1 | contig 33283 bp, 30 predicted proteins | sample Alteio_BWMinCont_FD_153309 | JGI IMG/M metagenome (GOLD analysis project Ga0206998, IMG submission 153309) | Enriched cells from forest soil in Barre Woods Harvard Forest LTER site, Petersham, Massachusetts, United States -... | ecosystem: Environmental > Terrestrial > Soil > Temperate forest >... | reverse complement strand
AAGTCGGCGTTTGTGGTGTTGAATCGCAGGAGTGCCGTTTCGACGACAGAGTCCTGCTCGACGACGATCGAATCCAGAAGGAGAAACTCCGTCAGTGCCTTCGACACGGCTTCTCGGCCCAGGTTTTTGGACTTGGTTAGCTCCCAAATCATCTCAAACAGGGTTCCGATTCCGATCCACCCGGGTTCTTGCGGTGTCAGCGACCGGAAAACCGCGCGAGCCTTTGGGGTGTTGATGGGGTCGTCTTTGAGGATGTATCGCAGCAGGACGTTGGTGTCGAGGCCAATCACGCTGCTTCATCCTCGGAGGCGTTGCGGGCACCGCTCTTTGTAGCGTCGTCGAGTTCTGCCACGTGCTTGGCGATGAGATCGTTCATTTCTTCATTGGTCTTGGGGGCCTCACCCCCGTACCCAGCAAGGCAGCCATACAGATCCTCGATGGAGCCCATGCGCCGCAGGATGAACGCGCCGTCGCCGGAGTTGAAAAAGACAACCTTCGAACCCGGGGTCAGCCCCATGGCATTCCGTATTTCTACGGGAATGGTGATCTGCCCTTTGGAGGTGACGGTAGCTCTTTGCATTTTTTGCCTTTCTTTCTTGATTATAGCTTACTTTCTTCAAACTCGCCTTACTCTCGGTTGAATCAATTAGGAGACTGCCGAAATCCGGATGCGATGATGGGAACCGATGGCGGTGTTGACTTCAGAGGCGGTGGTGCTGCGGACATGGCCGGTGCATGAGGCCGATCTGATCGTTAGCTTCTTTACGCGCGATTACGGGAAGGTGCGAGGGGTGGCGAAGTCGGCGCTGAAGAGTCGGCGGCGGTTTGGCGGGGCGCTGGAGCCGATGACGCTGGCGCGGGCGTGGTTTGCGGAGCGGCCGAAGCAGGAGCTGGCGCGGCTGGATCAATTGGAGATTGTGAGGTCGCCCTTGGTCGTGCCGGTGGATGCGACGCGGCTGGCAGTGTTGAGCTTCTATGCGGAGGTGCTGGATGAGGCGCTCCCGGATCACGATCCTCACGAAACGATTTTCAGGCTGCTGGTGAGCGTGCTGGAGCAGACCACGGTGGAGCAGACGTGGATGCCGCTGACGTATTTTGCGCTGTGGATGACGCGTCTGATGGGGCTGCTGCCGGACCTGGCGCACTGCACGGCGTGCGGGGAGGCGCTGCGGGCGGGGGAGATCTGGTTCAACGGTTATGCGGACGGGCTGTTTTGTGCGGTGCATCGGCACGGAAACGACGATACGCTGGCCGGGGATTCGTGGCAGGTGGCGCAGAGAATGCTTCGGGCGCCGGTGGGCTCGTTTGCCGGAGAGGCGTGGGGGCGGCGAAGGGGGCAGGACTTAAGGCGGTTTGCGGTGCAGGCGCTGGAAAGGCATTTGGAGCGGCGGTTGAAGTCGGCGGAGATGCTGAACAGGGTTCAGGGTTCAGGGATCAGGGATCAGTGATCGGAGCGAGTCAGCGGGTTAGCCGGCTGCTGTCTGATTGGCGGCAAATGCGGGCCGGGTGAGGCCTTTGGGTTGGGGATCTAGTCTCCCCGCCCTAACAAGTTAGGACGGGGCACCCCGCCGTTTGGCACCCCGATGGCGGCTCAGTCTTCGTGTGTGTCGAAGTTGCAGACCTTGGCGTCGCCGGTTTCCATTTCGTCCTCGATGCCGGATGAGTCCGCGATGTCTACGGTGCCGAAGGAGTCGTTGACGACCTCGGTGTCTTCTTCATCCATCTCTTCAATGTAGGCGCCGGGCAGGGTGTGGGTGGGCTTCAGGTTTCTGGTCATGCGGGTCTCCTGTTCAGGTCTCGTGTCCAGATTTCGTTGCGAATGCCGTGTCGGCCGCTCGTGTCCGGGTCTGCTGTGATTAGGGATGCGGGAGAATTGATTTCAGTTGGGTGTGGAAATATTCTTTAGGCTTTCAACGGGCGGGGCAAGCGCGATCGGCTCAAGTCCAGTCATCGAAGTCAACGCATATTTACGTTCAATTGAAACGGCAGTAACCTGCATCTGTGCTCCTGAGCCGATGATTCTCGCGTGCTGACGGAGGGTCGAATTTCAGCCGTCTGAGCCAGAAGGGAGCAGAGGTTATGTCGGAGAAAGCAGCGCATCATCATCGGCAGGCAGCCCATCATCACACGCAGGCTGCGCACCACCACACCGAGGCCGCAAACCATCACGAGTCGGGGGATCACGAGAGGGCAGCCCACCACGCGCATACGGCGCATGCACACAGTGCCCATGCGAGCGATCACGCGGAGCATGCTGCGAAGGCGCATGCCGAAGAGCATGCCGAGGTCCACGCGTAGAGTTTCACCGGATATCGCAGCCGCTACGATGCGATGTAGTCGAGCGGCTGCGATGTTGCTTGCCTGAATCGACGGAATGCCATACCCGTTGATCTCCTCTCGATAGATTCACATTCCCAGATACCCAGTCCCCGGCGTGAGCACCCCGAGTGGCAACCGGGCAGGGCGAGACCGGCTGGTAGAATCGCGGTGAGTCCCTTCGAGACGGAGTGCCCGTGTCTTCATCTTCAGGTTCCAAAGCCGCGTCCGCGGCGCAATCTCCACTGACGTTTCAGGAATTGCTATTCCGGCTGCAGAGCTTTTGGGCCGAACGCGGGTGCATTCTGCAACAGCCATACGACGTGGAGGTGGGTGCCGGGACGATGGCGCCGGAGACATTTCTGCGCGTGCTGGGGCCGAAGCCCTACCGCGTCGGCTATGCGCAGCCTTCGCGGCGACCGGCGGATGGGCGCTACGGCGAGAACCCTAACCGGCTGTTCAAGCACACCCAGTTCCAGCTGATTCTGAAGCCGCCCCCGGTGAATGTGCAGGAGCTCTATTTGCAGTCGCTGGAGGCGATTGGGATTGATTTGCTGAAGCATGACTTGAAGTTTGAAGAGGATAACTGGGAGTGGCCGGCGGGCGGGGCCTGGGGCGTTGGCTGGCAGGTGATGCTAGATGGGCTGGAGATTACGCAGTTCACCTATTTCCAGCAGTGCGGCGGGCTGGACCTGGACCCGATTTGCGCCGAGCTGACGTACGGGCTGGAGCGGATTGCGGCGTTTATTCAGGATGTGGATTCGCTGTACGACGTGGTTTGGGCGCGTGATCCGGAGACGGGCGCGACGGTGAAGTACGGAGATGTGCGGTTCGAAGAAGAGCTGCAGTTCTCGGTCTACAACTTTGAGTGCGCGGACGTGGCTCGGCTCTGGGAGCACTTCAACTCGTATGAGGCGGAGGCGCGGGCGCTGCTGGACAAGGCTAACGCGGTGCTGGCGGATGAGAAGGCCAGCGCGGCGGAGAAGCGGCGGTTTCCGCTGCTGGCAACGTATGAGCTGGCGCTGAAGTGCTCGAACCTGTTCAACCTGCTGGATGCGCGCGGGGCGATCAGCGTGACGGAGCGGGTGGGCGTGATTGGGCGAATTCGGAATTTGGCGGTGGGAGTGGCGAAGGCGTATGCCGCGCAGCAAGTCAGTTAATCAGCAGGTTAGCGAGTTAGCGGTGCGGGCCACGCTGCGCAGATAGCCGGGTTGGCGAGTTAGCTGGTCAGCTTGTTGGCAAGCGGGTTAGCGGAAAGACTTGAAGGATTATGGCGGAATTTTTGCTGGAGATTGGGCTGGAGGAGATTCCGGCTCGGATGATTGCGGGGGCTGAGGCGGAGCTGGGCCGGCGGGTTGCGGATCTGGTGACACGCGAGCGGCTGGTGGATGAGGGCGCTGCGGGAGTGCACTCGCGAGTGAAGACGTTCTCGACGCCGCGGCGGCTGGCGGTGCTGGTGGAGGGGTTGCGGGCGGCGCAGGCGGATGTCGAGGAGCAACTGACGGGGCCGTCGTGGAACATCGCGTTCAAGGATGGGGCTCCCACGAAAGCGGCGGAGGCGTTCGCGAAGAAGGCGGGCGTGGATGTTGCGCGCCTGGAGAAGGTGACGAACACCAAGGGCGAGTATGTTGGCGCGACTGTGAAGCGGCAGGGAAAAACCGCAACGGAGTTGCTTGCCGGTGAGCTACCGAAGGAAGTGCTGGTGCTCTACTGGGCGAAGAATATGTACTGGCGGACGGGCAAGCAGGAGCGGTTTGTAAGGCCGGTGCGGTGGGTGGTGGCGTTGCTGGACGAGTCGGTGGTGCCGGTGGAGATAGCGGGGATTGCGGCGGGGAATGCGAGCCGCGGACACCGTGTTCTGCATGGCTCGGCGCCGGTGGTGATTGGGGCGGCCGGGAAGTATCAGGAGGCGCTGCGCTGGGCTAAGGTGGTAGTTGAAGTTGCGGAACGCAGGAACTTGATTCGGAAGGCGTTGGATAGAGAGACACGGATGGTCGAGGGGGCCCGGTGGCGGGAGAATGAGCCGCTGGTGGAGACGGTGGTTCACCTGACGGAGTGGCCGTCGGTGCTGCTGGGAAACTTTGCCGAGGAGTACCTGTCGCTGCCCGACGAGGTGCTGGTGACGGTGATGCGCGACCATCAGAAGTTCTTTGCGATGGAGGGCAAGGACGGGAAGCTTGCGCCGCATTTCTTGACAGTTCTGAATACCGAGGTGGATGAGGAAGGGCGCGGGATTATCCGGCATGGGAACGAGAAGGTGCTGGTGTCGCGGTTCAAGGATGCGCGGTTCTTCTGGGATGTTGATCAGAAGACTCCATTGACGGAACGGGTGGAGAGTTTGAAGAACGTCACCTTCCAGAAGGAGCTGGGGAGCTATTTCTGGAAGACAGAGCAGAACGAGAGAGTTGCCAAGGTTCTTTATGAGCAGACCGCGTCCAAGGGGCTGTTTCCGACGTATGGGCCGGAGGTTTGGAACAACCTTCAGACCGCCGTTCGTCTTGCTAAGACCGACCTGACTGCGGAATTGGTGAAGGAGTTTACGGAACTGCAGGGGATTATCGGTGGGCTGTACGCGCGGGCGCAGGGACTGAGCGGGGCGGCGGCGCAGGCGATCTACGACCAGTACACGCCGGGGTCGGTTGAGGATGCGATTCCGCGGACGGTCGAAGGGCAGTTGCTGGGGATCGCGGATCGCATCCAGACGATTACCGCGATGTTCGGGATCGGGATGGCACCGACGGGGTCGAAGGATCCATTTGCGCTACGGCGGGCGGGGAATGCGATTGTGAAGATTTTGGCGGAGTCGGAGTTACCGTTGACGCTGGGAGATGTGGTGGCGGCTGGGGGAGATCCCTCCCGCCCTAGCGGAGCTAGGACGGGGCATCCCGATTCAAGTGACGTCGCCGGGTTTCTGCGGGAGCGGCTGCACTTCTATTTAAAGGATGTGCGTGGGTTTGCGTACGACGTGGTGAATGCGGTGCTGGCGGCGGGAGCCGATGACGTGCGGGATGCGATTGCGCGGGCGGAGGCGCTGACCGCGGTGCGCGGGTCGGAGGATTTTGCGGCAATTTCGGCGGCGTTCAAGCGGATCAAGAACATTCTCAAGCAGGCGGAGGAGAAGGGGTTCGTCCAAAGCGGGTCGTTTACCGCGCCCATAGCACCCGAGGCGTATCAACTGGGCGAAGCCTCTCAGTTTCTGGCACCGAGAGTGGCGGCGCTCCGGGAAAAGCGCGAATACGAGGCGGCGTTGGCGGAGATCGCCACGCTGCGACCGGTTGTGGACGCGTTCTTTGACAAGGTGATGGTGCTCGATCCGGATGAGACGGTGCGGGGGGCGCACCTGGTGCTAATCGATGGAGTGCTGAAGGGTTTCTCGGGGATTGCGGATTTCTCGGAGATTGTGACGGGGTAAGGGTGAGGGCTCAGCGAGGTTCGCGCTAAGCGGCTTCGCCTAGTAGGTTGGCCACAGCGGCGGGATCACGATCGATGACGGCGGGATAGGCGCGGGCAGGTGCATCGGGGAACTTTCGGCCCTGCTCCCAATCCCGCAGAGTGCCCGCGGGAATGCGATAGGCTTTGGCGAAGGCTTCCTGGGTGAGGCTTAGGCGTTCGCGAAGTTTTTTCACATTCACGACGCGTATCAATCCGGACGCGGCAGTATCCGGGCCGGAACGGCGTGCCAGCGGCTGCGCGTCGGGGTCGGAAAGTGCGGCTGCGTGAATCTCCTCTTGCGTCAGAGCGTCCACCGCCGCCCAATCGGTGGAAGTCTTCCTTTAGGAGCATCGCCGGGTTCATGATCGATGCCATGCGTATCGTTCGATCTCATGTGCTTCCCCCCTCCGAAACGATCATCGACCCAGACCTCACGATCAAGATCTTCGGGAGCGGGAATTCCATCTGCCAGGGACAGCCCGGTGCTTCTGCCGGCTCAGGGCGTCTTTCGCCTGGTCCCAGACATACCGCATAGGCGAAGACTACGGCAAAGCCGTAGTCTTGCAATGAACGCCGAACGGTTGAAGGAACGGTTGAAGCGAGCGGTTGCCAGGTGGTCTGCATCAGAAAGGTGCGAGTGGGAGTCTAAGATTGAATAGGAATCCCTGAGGCTTATGTCTGACTCGCTTTATTTGAGTTTGTGGTACCCGAATCTGCGGCTGGCGACGCTGGCTGAGAAACTCGCCTCCGTGCTGGGGGAGTTTGCCAAAAATGGCGGCGAGCCGCTGGTTTACTCGGCGACGGTGTGGCCGGTGAGCTGGCAGGAGGCGCCGGTGTTTCAGCGGGTGTATGGGCGCGTGGTGCAGGCTGCGGGGGCTGAGGGGGTTGTGCAGTTGGGCGCGGAGCCGCGAGTCGCGGTTGAGGATGCGCTCGAGCTGCTGCATGAGGACTTCGCTTACGAGTTTCAGATTGGGTGGAGCTTGTGGGAGTTGGAGGTTGTGCCGGTTGTGGCTACCCTAAGAACAACCGCAGGTCCTTCGACTGCACCTCTCGCAAAAAGCGCGAGCGGCTCCCCTCAGGATGACAAATCGGTGAGCGGGTTGGAGCCTCGGTGGGTGCGGACGCGGCGGATGGTGCGGGTGACGGGGTTCGGGCCGTTGTTCGATGAAGGGGTTTACGAGCAGGAGGGTCACATCCGTATCGACTTCGGGAGCGATACGCCCTTTCTGGAGGAAGAGGCCGAGCTCGACTCGATTGGGGCGCGGCTGATGGCGGAGAATGTGCGGCGGCTGGTGGACCTGACGAACGCGGCGGATAAGGCTTCAGGCGCGACGGCGCGGCTGCTGTGGAGTGAACTCGGGGAGAGCCTGGCTCAGCGACTGGCAGTACGGTTGAGCAAGGGGAACTAGTTTGCGGGTCACGATCGAAAGACTTCGAACCCTGGTGCTGGTGGCGGGCGGGCTGGTGATTGTGGCGCTGGTCGCGTTTCTGGTAGTGGGGCGCTGGCGAGCCCGGTTCAACATCCGTGAGATTCCCAAGCGGCTGGGCGTGGATATCAAGCAGGAGTCCAACGGGGTGACTTACACCCAGTCACACGGCGGGCATACGCTGTTTAAAATTCATGCGTCGAAGGTGGTGCAGCTGGCGCAGGGCAGCCGGGCGCTGTTGCACGATGTGCAGATTGAGCTGTACAGCGTGGACGGCAAGACCGTGGATCGCATCACGGGCAACGAGTTCGAGTACGACCAGAAAGCGGGGACGGCCAAGGCTGCGGGGCCGGTGGAGATAACGATCGAGCGGCCGGGAGTGGCGCCGGCGATTGCGCCTAATGCGAAGGCGGGGAGCGCGACGCCGGGGAACAAAGGGACGCTGTTGGGGAACATGGCGAGCAGCACAGCCTCAGGGCAGATTGAGGTGAAGACCAGCGGGCTGACGTTCGATCAGAAGACCGGGACAGCAACGACCAGTGAGCACGTGGAGTTTTCGACGCTGCAGGGCGACGGCAGCTCTCTGGGAGCGACATTCGACTCGGAAAACGGACAACTGACTCTGGAACGCACCGTGGAATTGAATGTGCGTCGCGCCGGCGCGCCTGTGATGCTGCGGGCGCAACACGCGGAGATGGCGCGCAACGACCTGGTGTGCCGAATGCGCGGCGCGGTGGCGAACTATCGCGAGGGACAGGCATCGGCGGGGGGCGCGCTGATCCATTTTCGCGCGGATGGCACGGCGGTGCGCCTGGATGCGAGCGAGGGCCTCTCGTTGACGACGGCAAATGGCGCGCGGGTGAATGCGCCCAATGGCTCGCTGGATTTTGACGAACAGAACCGTCCGCAGCGGGGGCGGATGGAAGGCGGAGTGACGATGGAGTCGGCCGGCGAAGGCAGGCAGGCGACCGGGAGTGCGCCGGCTGCGGATCTTTTGTTCAACGGGCGCGGCGTACTGCGGCGCGTCCACCTGGAACGCGGCGTGACTTTGCACACTGAGCAGACCACGGTGACGGAAGGGAACCAGCCGGAGCTGCGAGCGCGGCGCGAATGGCGTTCGCCGGTGGCAGACATTGATTTCCGCAGCGTTGGAAAGGGGCAGGCGGAGATTGCATCGATTCGCGGCACCGGCGGGGTGGTGATTACGGGAGAGACGCAGCGCGGGAGTGGCGCGGTGACTCCCTCGCGCATGACGGCCGATACGGTTACCGGGCAATTTGGGGAGAAGCAGCAAATCACGCAGATGATGGGAGAGGGACACGCGAGCCTGGAGCAAACGACTGCAACGGGGACGCACCAGAAGACCAGCGGCAACCAGCTCGAGGTGCACTTTCTAGCTTCTGCTGCTTCTGGTAGCAAGACTGTTCCAGAGAACAAGCCGACGCGATCGAAGAAGGGCGGCAAGCCGGTGGAAGGGCAGGCGGGGGATTCGGCTCAGATTGAGTCGGCAACGGTGGATGGAAATGTGGTGCTGACGCAGACGCCTTTCGCCAAGCCGGGCGAGGCTGCTCCGAGCGCGATGCGGGCGACCGCAGGACACGCGGAGTACGAGGGGATCGGCGAGTGGCTGCATTTGACGGGAAGTCCGCGCATTGATGACGGCGGTTTGCAGCTTTCGGCGGACAAGGTGGACGTGGCGCAGGCATCCGGCGATGCGTTTGCTCACGGCGATGTGAAGGCTACGTGGCTCGAGGAAGGCAAGAGCGGCGGGATGAGCCAGGGAGTTATCGGGCTGGGTGGGCAGGGGCCGGCGCACGTGATCGCGCGGGAAGCGCAAGTCCACGAGGGGACGGGTGAGGCCACATTCCGAGGCCGGGCGCGGTTGTGGCAGGAGGCAAATTCAGTTTCGGCGCCGGTAATCGTGTTGAACCGCACGAGGCAGACACTGACGGCTCGGAGTGACGCGGCAGCTGAGCCGGTGAACATTGTTCTGTTGAGCGCCAACAGAGGTGCGGTGGCGCAAGGGAGTGGAGCGAAATCGGCGAGCGGCAAGCCAGGGAGCCCATCAGTTGTCCGGATCAAGTCTGGGGACTTGAAGTATTCCGAGGCGGAGCGGAAGGCGACGCTCGGAGCCGGCAGTGCTGGCCGGGTGGAGGCCGATACCGGAGGGGCGACCACCACGTCAAATGAAGTGGAATTGGTGCTGCTGGCGCCCGGCAATCATGCGGCTCCGAGTGGTGGATCAGCGCAGGTGGATCGGATGACGGCGCGGGGCCACGTGGTGGTGAATTCGGCGGGTAGGCGCGGCACGGGCGAGCAATTGGTATATTCCGGCGAAACAGGTGAATACGTGCTGACGGGAACCTCTGCTGCACCGCCGCGGTTGACTGATCCGGCGCGCGGGACAGTGAGCGGCGAGTCTTTGATTTTCAATAGCCGCGATGATAGCGTCAGTATCGAAGGCCAGGGCCAAAAGACTACTACGGAAACCACTTCGCCGAAGTGAAGGCGGACGGGCAGGATAAAACCATTGCGCCTGAAGGACGGCGGAGGGCGCCCGCTCGAGAATTGAGTTCGCAACCGGAATGGAAACGCTGATCGCCGAGGGTATCGGCAAGACGTATAAGGGCCGCCAGGTCGTACGCGGAGTTGACCTGAGGATCTCGCGCGGTGAAGTGGTGGGGCTGCTGGGGCCGAACGGCGCTGGCAAGACCACAAGCTTTTACATGATTGTGGGCCTGGTGGTGCCGGAAACCGGCTGCGTGAAGGTTGACAGTGCCGACATTACCCGGGTGCCTATGTACCTGCGCGCACGGAACTACGGCATCAGCTACCTCCCTCAGGAGCCGTCGGTGTTTCGCAAGCTGACGGTGGAGGAGAACATCCTGGCGGTGCTGGAGGGGCAGCCCTTGAGCTATCGCGAGCGCCGGAAGCGGACCGAGCGATTGATCAGCCAGTTGAACCTGGGCCACATTCGGGTGACTCGCGGCTATGCGCTGTCAGGCGGGGAGCGGCGGCGGGTAGAGATTGCGCGCGCGCTGTGCATTCAGCCGAGGTTCATCCTGCTTGACGAGCCGTTCAGCGGGATTGACCCGATTGCGGTGCTGGAACTGCAGAAGATCATCTTCGAGCTAAAGGCCGGCGGGATCGGCATTCTGATAACAGATCACAATGTGCGGGAGACGCTGAGCGTTACGGATCGCGCCTACATTATTGCGGAGGGCCGCATCTTTCGCGCCGGGACGCCGCACGAGTTGGGCAACGATGTGGAAGTGCGGCGGATTTACCTGGGCGAAGGGTTTTCGTTGAATTGAGGAGGTCCATCGACTGCGGGGCAACTAAATCGCAAGTTTCGCAAGACAAGGGGCTTACCGCGGGGATGGCTTCGGCATCCTACAGCTAAATGTAGCGGTTCCGGAAATGGGACGGCCGGAATCCGGAACGACAAGGCCGGCTGAGGACGATTCCCGCTTTTTGGGCATAGCCCAACATTTACACTTGGGGTAGTCTATCGGGAACCTTCTCATATGGCGCTGTTGCAACCCAAATTGAGCTTGAAGGTGGCACAACGCCAGGTCCTCACTCCGGGCCTGATGCAGATGGTGAGCGTTCTTGCGCTCAACAAGCTGGAGCTGAAGGAGATGATCGATGCCGAGATGGTGGAAAACCCCGTCCTGGAAGAGATCGATGAGACTGTACCGATGCTTGACCAGGTGGCTGGCCGTGAACAGCTCCTGGAGCGTGGAGCGCTTGAGCGTGGGCCGGAGGAAGCGACCGCTCCGCCGAAGGACTCATTCAACGAGGTCGACTTCGGTTCCTATTTTCAGGAGTATCTTGACCCCGGTTACCGCACTCAGCCGGAGTACGAGGAGAACGAAAAGCCGTCTTTTGAGAATTTTCTGTCTCAACCTACCACGTTGTCAGATCACCTGGCGTGGCAGCTGGGAGCCCTGACGCTGGAGCCAGAACTCGCCACCGCGGCCGAGTTCGTGGTGGGCAATCTGGATGAGGATGGATACCTGGCAGCGAGCGACGAGGAACTAGCCTCAGCCTACGATCAACCCTCAGCCGGGGATCCTGCTGCGAACGGCGCTACAGAGCATGCGTCGAGCGACAAGAGCCGCGAGCTTGTGCGGCGGGGCATTGATCTGGTGCAGCATCTGGATCCGGCGGGGATAGCGGCGCGGGATTTGCGGGAGTGCCTACTAATCCAGATCGCCGCGCAGTTGCACGAGTTCGAACAACTTTACGCCCGACAGCACGTTTCGGAAGCTGAAGAACAGGAAGAAGAAGACGATCCGCATGGCAGCTTCCGCGCCGAGGCCGAGAGCCAGCTTGGGAAGCGGCGGCGCACGATAGATGTGGCCGCGCAGATCGTGGACAAGCACCTGCAACTGCTGCAGAAGCGTGACGTGAAGGACCTGTCGAAGGTGGTGCAGGCAACGGTGGACGATGTTCATGGCGCGATTGATTTCATTCGCACGCTGGATCCGCGCCCGGGGCGCATGTACAACCGGGAGCAGACGCGGCTGATTGAGCCCGACGTGGTGTTTGTGAAGCGCGGCGGCGAGTGGATTGTGTCGATGAATGAAGAGGACCTGCCCAGCCTGCGCCTCAGCCGGCGCTACCGCCAGATGCTGGTTTCAAGCAACACCGAGCGCGAGGTAAAGGAATATGTGAAAGAGCGCTTCCGGTCGGCGCTGCAACTGATGCGCAACATCGCACAGAGAAAGAGCACGATTCTGCGGACCTGCGATGTGATTGTTCGCCGCCAGCAGGATTTTCTAGAGCAGGGGATTGAAGGCCTGCGGCCGATGATGATCAAGGAAGTTGCCGAGGAGATCGGCGTGCATCCCTCGACGATCAGCCGCGCGGTGGCCAACAAGTATGCGCACACGCCGCAGGGAGTTATTGAGCTGCGGTTCTTCTTTTCCGAGGGGTCGAATGGTCCTGAGGGCGCCGACACGCCGCTGCTGGTGTTGAAGCGCAAGGTGCGCAAGCTGATTGAAGAGGAAGACGCGCGCCACCCGCTGACTGACGATCAGCTGGCCGCGATGTTGCAGGCGCAAGGGATTCAGCTGACGCGAAGGACGGTTGCGAAGTATCGCGAAGATATGAATATTCCTTCAACCCACCAGCGCCGCCGCCGGGACAGCTGAAACAACTGGGGATCGGCGACTCTCCCGAGTCGTCAAAGTGCTCGCACACAGCTGACCGCGCGCGATTTGTGGAGCGAAATCGAATCGGTTCGCAGCTGGTAAAAATGAAGGTTGCTATGGAGCCAGCTGTCAAAGCAAGCGTCCAGTTTGCTCAAGATCAACAACCCTGTAAAGTGTTGTAAATTCGCGCTCCTTCACTGCGCAGGTCAAATAGAACCCATGCTACATTCGTCGATACTTGGCGCGTAACAAGCGCATATTGGCGGCCTCGCGCAAACGATGAGATAAAGTGACCGCAACAATATCAAAACGGTGAACCGGGCAAACGCGGATCGAGTGCCAGGCCCACTTAGTCACCCGGTAGAAGTTCGTCAACTCGGTGAAACACATATCGCTCGAGATGGAGATCAATACAATGTTAAACGCGTCGAAAGTTGGAAGTCCCTCTTTAGTGGCATACGGTGTACTTACGGTATGTCTTGGAACGGCACTTAGCGCGATGGGAACGTTCATGACTAATCCGCTCAGAGAGGAACTGGGTTACCTTCTGGCCGAAGTATTCACCGGGCTCTGTCTGGTGATCGCTAGCGTTTTCGCAGGAGCGATGAGAGCCAGATTTCAATCTACACGCAACGTCGCCACTTACCTGCTTGCCTGGACTGTTTCCGTCCTGTGCTGGTTTGTATGCTGGATTCTCCAGCCTTCAACCGAGGACTTCCCGCTATTGCTCAGCCTTGTGGGGTTGCACGGTTTGTTCTGGGGATTGTGGTGTGTGGGTCTGGCGCTGGACTTCCGCACCCTGCGTGCAAGGGCAGCGATCCTCTGCATCTTTGGGGGGACTACCTGTTCTGTTGGAATCATTCTCGCAACGCGGTCTGGGATTGGCAGGCTCAGCGCCGTAACAGCCGCCGCGTGCTTCATGCTGTTTCTGGGAACGCAGACCTTGTTTACCGCCGCAATACTTCATCGCCAGTTCGAAAAGAACAGAGTGTTGGCCAGGCAATAAGATCACACTCTTCAGAGCTTGACTTCAGATCCGAGGGTGTCAATCCTTGCAACGCGATCCCGCGATCTCATCGCGGGATCCTTGCATTTAGGCAAGCATGAAACTGGCTCCTTTCCCAAGCAGATAGCCCAGAATCGCGCCGGTATCTAAGTAGTTACATATAGGCGATGCTTTTACAAGACTTTACATCGTAATTGCTAGCGCACAAACTCCCTCGCCCCGTTGGAAGCTAACGTCACACAAGTACCCCGGCGAACCTAACATTCGTCGCGCTCACGTTTGGGGTCTAAGAGCAAGAGCGGAGGACGTTCAGTGACTAGCTCGAAGTGTGAGTGTCTGAGGATAGCGAGACTTTTCTGGGGAGGAGGGCGAAATGATGCGCATGGCAAGATTGCTTTTTGCGAAGTCGATTTTATCGGTATTCATCGGGATCATACTACTCAGTGCGGCGCCAAGCGTTATGGCGATTCCGGCATTTGCACGGAAGTACAAGACCGCTTGCTCAACCTGCCACAACAACTGGCCAGAGCTTAATGACTTTGGCCGCGCGTTCAAGATGAACGGTTTCAAGTTCCCGAAAGACGACGATCAGTTTGTCAAGGATCCACCGCTGATGTTGGGGGCTGAAGCTCAAAAGGAGACGTTCCCGTATTCGATCTATCCTGGCGAGTTGCCGATTCTGCCGATCGCGTTTCGGTATTCGGGGTATCTCTCTTACAACAGTCCGCAGCCTGCGGCGGTAACCGCCGCGAGCGGGTATGCGCCCTCAACAACCCTCTTCACGCCGAATACCTTCACGATTATCTCAGCGGGAAGCTTCGGGCCATCCATTGCTTTCTGGATCGACAACGACATTTCGACAAACGGGAGCGGCGCTGCCGGCGGACTGGGTGACGGCTATATCAAGGCCAACAACTTTCTCGGGTATTACTTGCACGTACCGCAGAATGATCTGAATATCAAGTTCGGGCAGTTCGAGCTCGACCTTCCGTTTACCCAGGCTCGGACTATCAACCTTACCAATTACGCGGTTATCGCCGAGACGGCGAACGTGGGAGGCCTTTCGGGAACCACGAATAATCCACTTACTCTCGCGAGTCCACAGACTGGAGTGGAAATCGGCGGGTACCCGAACAAGGGAAATACATGGTGGTCGCTTGCCGTGGTTGACGGAGAGAACGCCGTTTACGGCACCGCCTCTCCGACGACGGGACATAATTCAAAGGATATCTACGCTCACATTGCCCAACGATTCAATTTGGAACGTGATCCCGCTGTTCGCAAAGAGATCCAAGCTGCCGGTCCGACGGGTGTTCGTGATCATACGTCGCTACGGTTTGATGGATTCGGATATTACGGCCAGAACGAGTTGAACCAGGGGGGGGTACTGTTCACGGGCCTGCCCGTGTTCCACGAGCCGTTCTACCGGGCCGGTGGCGCGTTTGACTATAAGTTCCGCAGCCGCTTTGAACTGTGGGGGCTCTGGGAACACGGCCACGATTCGAATAAGGCTTTGAACGGGGGCGGGACTGCGCTGGTCTCTGCTACGCCGGTTACGTTTACCGGTGGGTTCCTCGAAGCGGAATACTGGGCGTATCCGTGGCTGGTTGGGATCATGCGTTACGACGGCGTGAACTCCCCCACAGATATGCAAAACGGGGTGTCGCGTCACGACACCAGAAGCGCATTCGAGCCGGAGTTGGAGATCCTTGTCAGGCCCAATATCAAGCTCGAGACGCAGTACACATACAACTACGAACAGCCAGTTCCAGGGGCTTCGACGTTCCATCGTGCTAACCAATTGCTGGTGGGAGTGGATTTCGTCTACTAACTGACTGAATGGTGCAAGTGCCGTGCCGAGACCTCAGCCTTTGGCTGGGCGATCGGCGCGGCACCAAGAGCGGAACTCGATTTTACAACGTTTTACAACTTTGTTGACATCGAGCAATTTTGGGTCGAGTGAAGAAACAGTACCATCGCGACCAGCGGAAGCCATAAAAGACGCGAAATTGATCGCGGATTTATTCAGGTTTGAGCAGGTCTTAACACCGAAATAGAGGAGGCGGTTATGCATATGTCATCATCAGCAATCATTGGTTTGAAGGCAATAGCAGTGCTCACCGTAGGATGTGTTGCGAGCAGTGCGTGGGCGGGAGACGTCAAGGGCAAAGTGACCGCGCAGGGTCTGCGCTCCGCGGAAAACATTGCTGTCTACATCGATAGTGTGCCGGGCAAGACGTTTACGCCTCCGGCCGAGCATTTAACGATGAACCAGACGCATCTGGCGTATGTGCCGCATGTCCTGGTCGTCCAGCAAGGAACCACTGTGGACTTCAAGAACGAGGACTCCGTGGGCCACAACGTTTATTGGCCAGGTGTGAGCCACAATAAGAAGTCCGCTCACAACATGGGCACCTGGCCGCAAGGGCAGGCGAAACCATTCACCTTCACAGAACTTGGCGATGTTCCGTTGCTTTGCAATGTGCATCCTGAGATGTCGGGATACATTTTCGTTGTGCCCACGCCTTACTTTGCGGTTACCGACAAAGAAGGCAACTTCGTCATCAAGAACGTCCCTCCAGGACAGTACACGCTGAAGACCGGAAGCGAAGGCGGGAAGCCCGCGGCGCAGCCGGTAACTGTTGGAAGCGGTCCAGTAAGCGTGAGCGTCACGGTTACAAAATAACCGTCAACTGTAGGGCGAATACATCTAGATCGCTAAAGAGGACTTATGTTACGAAGGGCACTGCAATACCAAAAACCGTGGTTTGCTTATGGCATGGCACTCGGCTGCGCGCTTGCAGTGTCCCTCGCTTACTGGCAGGCGAGGACAGACTGGACCGGATGGAGGCAGATCACCGAAGGGCATGTCCTGTTCGCGAAGAGCGGAGCGGGCACGCTCGCGTGGAAGCAGCCAGTTCTTCCGGCGCAGTTCTCGCAGGCTAGTTGCGGGTCCTGCCATCGTGATGAACTCGCGCAGACACCACGGCTCAATCATGGCCGGCAGCTGATGGTCAGGTACAACTGCACCGCTTGCCATCAGCTTCAAGATATCGATCGGCCGGCGATGTTGGGGCCGGATCTGACGAATATTGGCACGAAAGTTACACGCGAGTGGATCTACAAATGGCTGAATGAGCCGCGAACGCTGAGCGACGCGAACGGCAACGTGGTGGTTGACGGCGTTGACACGGAATCGCGCATGCCGAAGTTCGACCTCAACGACGCGGAGTTGCGCGCCCTCTCTGCCTACCTGAGCGTGCAGCGCATCAAGTCGATTGCGCCTTCAAAGATAGGCCTGCGCGTGGTGAACAGCCGAGGTAAGGACCAGGCCGCAATCGACGACGGCCAGACGAGCTTCAACCAGATGTTCTGCGTTACGTGTCACTCGATTGCGGTTGACCGGGGCGGGGAAATCAAGGTTATCGGCGGAGATATCGGGCCCGAGCTGACTAAGGTCGGCAGCAAGGTGAGGCCGGAGTGGCTGGTGGCGTGGCTGCAAGATCCGCAGGGATATCTTCAGCATACGAAGATGCCACGGTATGAGTGGTCCGATCAGGATCTGTATAAGGTCAGCCAATACATTCTGAACAAGCTGACTGACCCTGATCTTCTCAAGAACGTCCCTCAGATGGGCGCACCGACTGATGCGGAGGTGCAACTCGGGCGGAGGCTATTCACTGAGAAAGGCTGCGTCCAATGCCACGTAATAGACGGAGTTACTCCGCGCAGCAACTTCGGTCCGGATTTGTCGGCGATGGGAATTGCAGGAGGGGTTCGTGTATTGGAAGCCCGGATGCCGCGAGAGAAGGACTTCTCGGTTCATTTCGTCCGAGCAAGCGTAGAGCGACTTGACGTAGGGGAAGCCGTGGTTCCGCGTTCGATGATTGCCTATATCCAGGCGAAGATCACGAATCCGGCTTCTGTGACCCCGGCGCCTCGCATGCCTCGGTTTGTGATGAGCGATTCCGATCGTGACGATGTGACGACCGCGGTTTTGAGCATGACCGGACCCGCAATTCCGAATCAACCGCAGAAGACGGTGGTTGAGCGGTCTCATTCAAATTTCCGCCCTGACGGAGAAGCGGGAGAACTCTACAACCGCTTCCGGTGCAACAGCTGCCATAGCTTCCGTGGAAACGGCGGAACACTGGCTCCCGATCTTTCGTATGAGGGCAGCCGCTCGAATCGGGATTGGTTGGTGCAGTTCCTGAAGAACCCGCAGACGCTTCGTCCGAGTCTTACGGTGCGTATGCCGCGTTTCAACATGACGGACAAGGACGCGAGCGCTCTTGCCGACTACATTTCAGCGACACTACAAAAGCCAGACGTGAATCCCAAGGCTGTGAACCAAGCGGAGTTCACCGGGGAGATGGCGGATCGGGGCAAACAGTTATTCGAAACCAAGTACAGCTGCCAATCTTGCCACACGATCGGTTCATCTGGCGGCTATGTCGGCCCGAGCTTGAATAATGTGGCTGATTGGTTGACTCCGGCGTGGATCGAGGCATGGCTGCGTAATCCGCAGGCTCTGGTGCCTGGAACGATAGAGCCGCGGCGGTCACTGAGCGAAGGCGAGATCCGGGACATGACGGCATATCTATTGACACTGAAGCAAGCTCCTGCGACTGAAAACGCGGCATCCGGAGCGAATGCGGGAGGACAGCAATGAAGATACTGGCAGCATATCTCGCAATATTGGCTGGCTCTCTGGGCCTGGCTGCAGTTGCCCAAAAAACTGTGTTAACGAAGCTCTGCTGGTGCTGGCCGCCCGAGAAGCATAAGGGAGCCGCAGCGAAGGCTAAGTTCGAGAGCGCCGAATATGTCCCTTATGGTTCTTACGGAACCGAGACCGACTGGAACAATCCGGACCATCTGTATGCTCTCAACTACAGCCAAGACCAGGGGCGGCGGATCTTCTATCAACACTGTGTGTGGTGCCATGCGGACACTACGCCGGCGGGACCTTCGAATCGCTCCAATGTTACTCCCGATCCCGGTTTGCTGAATGATAGCGCGGTGCTAAGTAAAGTGAGCGACGCATCGTTGCAGAAGATTATCGCGGCGGGGGGGAGCGGTGTGGGCAAATCGGCAATGATGCCCCCATATGGAGCGACGCTTAGCGAGGAAGAGATCAACGATGTCATCGCTTACATAAGAGTGATTGCAGCGCCGGAGAGTCCGAAGCCTTCGGCCAATTCCAAGTCTACTGGGGAGTAGGACTATATGAAGAGTTCAAGGAATGCTATCTATGTTTCGTGCAAGGTTCTTGCAGGGATCCTTGTTAGCGCGGCGGTTGCGGCGGCTTACAGTCAGGTTCTCCCGAGTGAAGTGACGAACTACAGGGCGAGAGCGGCCGAGTCTAAGTACCTTCCTCAGCTCGAGACTCTCCAGCGGGAAATCAGCACGGCGACCTTTCCCCATCCGTTTCAGCTTGCTCGATACCTCAATGCGAAATCGGGGCGAGCGTCGATGGATCGGGACGGACTTGAGTTCGTTAGTTTTGAACATCGAATCGTCCTTAAGGTTTCCGGCATTTACAAAGTCGCTTTCGATGCCGGACTGAGGACGGAAAACCAGCGCGTTGCTCAAACATTGGTGGGAGCCGGAGTTCCGCTTCTGCGTATGGCTGCGGAGTCTGTTCCGGAAGGCGGCGATTATGACGGGATCGGGCTCGAGATTGTGTACAACACGCACGACTCGAACAACGCCTACAGTTTTGAGGGAAGAGAAGTTTTAAGCGTTGTTTTCAGCAGAGCGGACGCGGTTGCATTTGCAAATGCGACTGCCGACGCAACGCGGCAGGAGATTCTGAATAGGTCTGATCTCTACGTGAGCGGGAAGCCATTTGGAGTCGCTCTTGGTCAACGGGATCCGATGGATCCAGGCTCAAGTGAAGAGCGTGCCACGCGGGAAACGCCTGACGGGAGCAACTCCGCGGTACTGATTCGTGCTTCTGCGGCCCTGAGGGCCGCGTCGAAGGGAGAGGCAGAGGAAGAACCGGCGAAGAGGAGCCTGATCCGGTCCGCAGCACCGCCGGAGGAGCAGCCAGTACTGCAGGCAAAGCTTGAGCCGGCGACCGATGCGATGGTGAAGGATGTCGACCCTGAGTTGGGTGTCGAACATGACATGTCACCGCTACTCGAAAAGTCAGGAGACCAGGTGCTAATGCATTTGAAGGCCAACAATTCACTTGCCTTCAACGGAGCCAGCACGTCGATCTACAAGCGGGCGGCGCAGAGCTTCGATCTATTCCTGGGCCCCGAGCTGAAGGAACTTCTGAAGATGGTTCCGGTTGATGCCAAGTTCGATGCGTTTGAGTTTTCGGTGATCAACCGTGTCGCGGGCGGAGCGAGGTCTTCAGAGACGATCGACTACATTTGCCCGATTCAATCGACGCGCCAATTCGTGGACAACAAGATCACCAGCCAGGACCTGATTAACCAGAGTACGGTGCTGGTGAATGGAATGCGGATTGGTTTGAATCTTGCCGCGGTGGAATAGGCCACTTAGTCCGCGGACTTATTCGGAAATAAGCCAAGAGAAAAAGAGGCCGTCGGGTTGCAATCTACCTGGCGGCCCCTGTTTTTTGGATAGAACCAGCTACCAGCCCAGGATGTAGGCGAAGATGAGCGGCGCGACGATTGAGGCGTCGGACTCAATGATGAACTTGGGACCAGTTTCCCCGAGCTTGCCCCATGTGATCTTCTCGTTCGGCACGGCGCCGGAGTAAGAGCCGTAGCTGGTCGTGGAATCGCTGATCTGGCAGAAGTAGGCCCAGAGCGGAACGTTGGTGCGCTGCAGGTCCTGGTGCAGCATGGGCACCACGCAAATGGGGAAGTCGCCCGCGATGCCGCCAGCGATTTGGAAGAAGCCGAGCGGCGAGGTCTGCGTGGTCTCCGTGTACCATTCGGCCAGCTCCATCATGTACTCGATGCCGGTGCGCACGGTGTGCACCTTCTCAACGTCCTTCGAGATGCAGTGGCCGGCGTACATGTTGCCCAGCGTTGAGTCTTCCCAACCCGGAACAAACATAGGTAGATTCTTCTGTGCCGCGGCGAGGAGCCAGCTGTGCTTGGGGTCGATCTGGTAGCTCTTCTTGAGGTCGCCGGAAAGCAGGATTTTGTACATGAATTGGTGGGGAAAGAAGCGCTCGCCTGCCTTGTCCGCGCGGACCCACTCCTTCAGCACTTCGTTCTCGATCCGGCGCATCGCCTCCATCTCGGGGATGCAGGTATCGGTGACGCGATTCATGTGGCGCGACAACAGCTTTGCTTCGTCGGCCGGCGTGAGATCGCGGTAGTGCGGAACGCGCTCATAGAAATCGTGCGCGACGAGATTGAAGACGTCTTCTTCAAGGTTGGCGCCGGTGCACGAGATGCCGTGGATCTTCCCCTGGCGGATCATTTCCGCGAGCGACAGACCGAGTTCCGCGGTGCTCATGGCGCCACCGATGGTGACAAACATTTTGCCGCCGGAGTCGAGGTGATCGACGTAGGCCTTCGCGGCATCCACCAGGGCCGCGGCGTTGAAATGACGATAGTTGTGCTTGATAAAGTCCGAAATCGACGACATTCTTCTCGTTTTCTCCAACTGTTAAACTACCACACTGATTTGAACGAATCATGACACCGGAGGCCGCGGTGAAGGCGGTCCGCCCACGGCAACAGCTTCGAGCGCGCCCCTGGTCAGAGCCGGAATGTTGTCAGCCGAGACTTCGTCGCTTGGTGCGGTATGTGTTAACACCAGAATTGATTCCATTACTCCGCTCCCAACCATACGACCCGCTCCCGGGCGATCTGGTCGGTGCTCATCTCCTTCACCACGCGCGTCGCGCGCTGCTGCTTCGGCAGGGCCACCGAAACATAGCGCAGGCCATTGGCATTCACCTTCACGGCGGCGGCCTTCTGCAGGGGCAGGCATGATGGTTTGGATTCTTTTCACCAGCTCCATCGTGCTTGTCATCACCGGCCTTGCTCTCAAGTATCCCGACTCAGGATTGCGCACATGTTAGGCCTTAGTGAGGCGCTGCGTAGTCTCCTGCACCGCGTAGCAGGCGTGATCCTCATCGCGGCGGGCATCTATCACACTGCCGCCGTACGCGAGGGTCGCAAGCTTCTTCGTGATCTTGCTCCCGGCCCGCGCGATGCTTTCGACCCCATCCACACCATGCTCCACCACCTCGGCCTGAGGAAAGAGAGAGCCGAAGTTCGCCCGCCTCAACTACGCTGAGAAGGCCGAGTAATGGGCACCTGTGTGGGGCACTGCCCTCATTGGCCTCACCGTCGTAATGCTTTGGGCCAAGGTGTAGGTCGGCAATCTGTTTGCGCGCTGGTGGGTCGATGTGGCCATGGCCATCCATCTCTACGAGGCCATTCTCGCTAGCGGGAGTTTCCCGGGGTTTGAGGGAGAAGGGTTTTATGTAGCAGAAGAGAAAAGAGATAGTGTCGCCGTGGTGTATATACCACGGGGCCTTAAGGGGAAGAAGGTATAGCGTTGAGAGCTTGCGCCAGCTCGGTGAGTGTTGGATCCATCTCTTCGATCTGCATCCGCACTCGCGGCCTTCCTTTGCGGCCAGTTGATTCGATTAGACGGCAGTAGCGTATTGTCGCCAGCTCTGCCAGGAGTCTGCGGGAACTGCCCTGAAAGGCAACCTTCTGTGTAGCGCGCCAGTGCAACAAGGTGAGGAGCAGATAAGCGGTGACACAGATAAAGGCGTGAACGTGCAACTTCTGATCGGTCCAGTGAAACTGCGGTCGGGTAGAAAGCATGTGAGGATCTTTCATGTCGCGAAACGCAGCTTCTGCTTTGGCTTGCCCCCGATAGGCTTCGATGATCTGCGCCGTGCTCCACTCCGCCCGATCTGTGATCAGAACGCGAAGTCCGAAATAATGCGTGACCAGACGCTGATACTCTTGCCAGTCACTCCACAAACAGACTTGGGTGGCCCCGTGTTGGTCAGCATCGATCTTGTAGCCCAGCAGGGAACGGAGATATTGGGGAGCGCAGATTTTCTCCAGCTTCCGTTTGACTGCCTCCACACTTAAGCGCGAATGCGGTTTGATCTGTTCCAGATCGCGATTACTGCGTTGCAGGGATTGGTGCAATCCTCGCAGCTGTCCTTCATGGAGTTGTGGACTGAAAACCACAACCACCTCCCGCTGCTTTCCGGCAATGATTCGTTGGCTGCGCCAGGCGCGGACAAGAGCACCGTTGGATAAAGGAGCTTCGCTCAGCTGCTCGGCGGCTTCGGAAAGTAAAGCGCGATGATTGGAAGGACGCACGGAGGTGACGTAATGCTCCGTGCCTTCCAGGTTCTGTTTGGATGAGGCTCCGGCATCGAAGACCAGAGTCAATTGATTCGGTTCTGCGATCAAATCGCGCAGTCGCTGCCGGAGCGGCTTGAGGAACTCCGCAAAGGTCCGCATGTCCGAGCGTGCACCTTCGTATAAGACATGGGCCAAGGGCAACTGTGTCTGTTGATCGACCACCAGAGCCAGGCCCATTTGCCGCAAGTCATGGCGGCCCTGCTTATTGTGTCCGCGCTGAGGCAGTTCGGTACGCACGTTGGTACTGGCAATGTGGGTATAAAAGTTGGTTGTATCGTAAGCCAGAGCCTGCAGGTGCAGTTGCTCCACGGCCACCACTTCGCGTACCAACTCCTGTTCGATGTCCGCTAACTGCTCCACCGGCAGGGCGTTCATCTGATCCCAGAAGTGTTGGCTGGTGAGATCAGAGGCGGAGAAATTCATCAACTCGGGCAGATAGGTGGTCTTGGCCCAATCAGCAAAGGCACGCTTACTGCGCGGCGCACAGGCGCGGGCAATCATGGCCACCAGCAACGATTGGCCAACCGTCAAGCCGTCGCGGACTTGCACCTTCCCCTCTCCAGCAATGGCGCGGTCGATCCGCCCCGCGACATCGAATTGCTGGGCCAGGCGAAGCAGCGCTGTCACTGCACCGGCAGACACCGAGGAGACTTTCACCGCTGCGTGCTTGTTCTGCTGATGGCGCTGGAGAATATCGTCGACCCGGCCCAGATGGGCCAACACACGAATCGCCGGCTTGCCGTCCTTGCGAAAAGACTCGACGATGCGGTAATAGCGAATGCCGTGCGACTGGTAGGCCTGCAGGGAAGCCATATATTACGTATATACCATACGCGCGTGCCATCGCTAATGGCGATGAATATAGATGATCAACAGGAGTAATATCAATATATTTCAGTATATACATCTCTATGTATACTATCCCCATTCCTCACAGGAATTTACGCGCAAGTTACCTGCTACCGTGGGAAACTCCCGCTAGGCGGGCGATCCTTGTTTGGCACTTCTACCAGGTGTTCTTCGATCCTGACTCTGATGCCATGAACGGCGCGTGGTGGGACGGAAAGATGCCGGCGGAGAATTACCGGCACGAGCACGAACTGGATACCGAGACCCTCCGGTTAAGGACAAGCCATCAGCGCCACCAACACCGCACGAACCGGGCTCTGCCGCGGCTCCGGCGCAGGATTGAGAACCTTCAATTATTCGCGCTACTTCGCGGGAGCGTCTTCTCTTGGTTGTGGCGGGGGCGGAACGGATGGGACTCGGAAGTCGATCCCGTCGGCGCGATTGGTCTCTTCGGTTGCGTCCAGGTTGATCTGGTCCACCGGAATCTCGCGATATTTCTGATCGAGCACCGTGAGAGTGGTAGCAGTGAGCAGGTAGTTGTGAATCTGCTCCGACGGGCGTCCATCCTTGAAGATCACAGTAACCGCCTGTTGGCTCGAAGGCGCGTAGCTCGCATCGCCTGGTCCTGTGTAAGACGGGCGAGCGCCCTCTAGTTCCGCACCCTGGGGCGGAGGATATGCGGCACCCGTTCCGTAATTGTAGGGTGCTGCCGGCCCCGCGTATCCCCCCGCGTATCCCGGTCCTGGGTCTCCCGGGTAAGGCGGCATCGGCTCACCGTAGTCAGCATAGGGAGCGGCCTGTCCGTTGACATCGGCATAGGGCGCTCCATAGTTGTCGTAGTTCGAGTCGTCGTAGCCGTAGAATCCCGGATCGTTCCAGAGGAAGGGGTATCCCGGCCAGCCCGCGTAGCCGTACCCGAGTCCGAGGCCAATTCCCCGATAATAGGGACGGCGCCGGTGATCCCGATCGCCCTGGTTCCAGCCAGTCCCGCGTCCGATGGTATGGGCGTAGCCCTGATAAGCAGGACGGACCTGAGTTCGGACCGGTCCTCCTGAGCGCATCGGTCCAGGGCTCGAAAAGCTGCCGTGGCCAGTTGGCGCGAAGTGACCTACGGGAGCTGAGTGCCCCATCGGCGCCGAGTGGCCCATTGACCCTGAATGTCCAGAGAATCCACCGTGCGACCCCCCGTGTTGCGCCCACCCCGGCATCGCCAGCATACCCACGACAATCGCGACTGCGGCCACAGATCTCATGCTCAGAATTCTACGCCCGTTTCGATTTTGTAGACACAAGCCCGCCGGAAAGCGGGCTACGAGCTAGCCGGCGCCGTCCTTAATCGTTAATTCGGTTGGAGTTTCGCTGGCCCGGGAGAGGCTCTACACCCGCCAGTAGTCAGGCCGCCAGGTCTTGATCCGTTCCTTGATCTGCTTGCGGGTGAGGTTCTCCGCCAAAGCCTGCCCGGCCAGGGTGACAACTTCCGCGTCTGAGGCGAAACGCAGCCCGATGCACTGATCCACGCTCAGTTTTTCGATCTGGGGGCGCCATTCCGCCGTGGCCAGTTCCTTCAGCCGCACCCGCTCTTCCAGGCGAATCAGGCGATCCTGCACCTTGAGCGGGTAATTGCGGAGGAGAAAAAGCGGCACCAGCACGCCAATCGACAAGACCAGGAGCCACGCGTTCCAGTAGGTAGGATGGCGCACCAGGTGCACGATGACGGCGACCAGGTTTGCCAACAGAATCAATAAGCAAATGATGTGGAAAGGTGGATGCAGTCTGGCGTGGTGCTTGAAATCCTGTACGGCTTGCGGCTCACTCATTCGGACTCACGATCTCTCAGTCCAGGGGCTGGTTCAGCCGCGTTCGGGAAACGCCTTCCCGCGCTCAGCGCGCCGCCAGGCTGGACCCCGGCGCCATCCGGATTCTGCCCAACCTCCTCGGGCGATGTCAATGATAAAAGCCCGTCCGGCGCCGGCACCGAATTGTGTGTTCAGTCGCCGGAGGATGGCGCCCGCCCAGCGCAAGACTAGACTCAACGCCTTCTGATACCGTTTTCCTTCCGGAAGCTTTCGAGGTCATTCGGTCGGAAACGCGCCGGATCAACAACCAATCCGCGAGGCAATCCTTGAAACTTCGCATGATTCTGCTTTTGGCTTTGATGGCTGCTTCTGTCGTCTCCGCGCAAATTACCGTGCCCAAAGTTCTGTCCGATCATATGGTGGTGCAGCGCGATCTGCCGGTGCATGTGTGGGGGAGAGCCCCAGTGGGTGTACAGGTGAGCGTCACGTTTCGCGGCCAGGCCGCCAGCGGAACCAGCAATCGGCTCGGCCGCTGGAGTGTGTACCTGAAGCCGGGCGAGGCCGGCGGCCCGTTTGAGATGACCATCAAGGGGACTCCGGCCGACGGCGGTTCGGGCGCGGCGAAGCAGGGCATCGTGATCAGCGATATTCTCGTCGGCGATGTGTGGATCGCATCCGGCCAATCGAACATGGAGTTTCCCCTGAGCCGCGCCGCCAGCGCTGCCGCCGATTTGCCCCACGCCGACAATCCGCGCATCCGGCTCATCATGGTGGACAAGAAAGCAGCCGACTATCCGCAGGACGATCTGCCAACCGGCGGCTGGGCGGCGTCCACGCCTGAAAATGCGAAGGATTTCTCCGCCGTTGCCTGGTACTTTGCTCGCGAGATCGAGCAGCGCGAACACGTTCCCGTGGGTGTGGTCGACTCGACGTGGGGCGGCACCGTCGCCGAATCATGGGTACGGCTTACCGCGCTGGGCGAAGATGCATCCCTCGACCCGCTGTTTGCCTCGCGTGGCAAGATGCTCGACCACGCTGCCGATACGGAGAACCAACTCAAGGACGAGCAGCGCCAACGCGACGAGGCCAAGGCGCAGGGCAAGCCGATCCCGGAGTTTCCGTGGCATCCGCCGCTCGCCAGCTGGGGTCCCGGCAATCTTTGGAACGGCATGATCGCGCCGCTTGCACCGTTCCCCATCCGCGGAGTCGTCTGGTACCAGGGCGAGAGCAACAGCGCACTCGAGCGCTGGCCGCTCTACGATCGCATCATGCGCACCCTGATCGAAGACTGGCGCCGCCAGTGGGGCCAGGGCGCGTTCCCGTTCCTCTACGTACAGATCTCCAATTTCAAGTCCTCGCCGATTGAAGACTGGGCCAGCTTGCGCGAGCAACAGGTGAAAACGCTTGGCCTCCGCAACACCGGAATGGCCGTCACCATCGACATCGGCAATCCAGACGACGTTCACCCGACCGACAAGGCGGACGTCGGCCATCGGTTGGCGCTGGCAGCCCGCGCCATCAACTATGGCGAGTCGTCGATCGAGTGCTCCGGCCCGATGTTCCGTCAGGCTACGCCGGAGGGTGGTTCCATCCGCGCATGGTTTGATCACGCCAAAGGCCTCACGGCTAAAGGCGGGGACGTGACCAGCGTGGAGGTCGCGGGCTCCGACGGCAAGTTTGCCCCTGCAAAAGCAACGGTGGATGGAGAGACGATCGTCGCCTCGAGTCCAGACGTTGCCAATCCTGTTGCCATCCGATACGGCTGGAGCAACAGCCCGCAGTGCAACCTGTTTAACGGCGAAGGCCTGCCTGCTTCTCCCTTCACGTCAGCACGCTGAGTTGCGCCCGAGCCGTTCATTGCCTCGGCGGGACTATCACCGAGGTCTCCTGCATCTCGATCAACCCGCAACCGCAGCGCTGCTGGAGTTCCGGCAGAATGCTCTCCACCTTTTCGGCGCTGTCAATGAATTCGATCTTGATGGGAAGGTGATCAGAAAGTTCAAGGATGTGGGCGATGTGGATGCGATGAGCTGCGCCGAACCCCGCCACTCCTTTAGAGACGGTGGCGCCGGCCACGCCGCTGCGGAACAGAAAATCGAGTACGCCGGCATAGACCGGCACGCCCTTGTGTTTTGCCCCGTCGCTCAGGTACACGGTCACTTTTGTTGCTTTCCCAGTAGTGATCATGGCAGGTCCTTTCAGCCGCATCCCGCGCAGCGCGAGAGCGGCACACCTTGCAGGCAGGGATTGGAACACCAACCTCGCACTTCACGCAACTACGCTCCGTCATGCTGATTCCGGAGCGCTTCTGACTTGGATGCTAGAGAAGCTGCCCAAGAGCGGCCCCGCACCACGTTGCTCCCAGGCCGAGGACAAGGCTTCCGACGGCGTAAATCGCCGCAAGAGCAAAGGCGCCCGACCGCAGCGTGTCGAGAGTTTCCCATTCAAAGCTGGAGAAGGTGCTGTAGGCGCCCACAAACCCAATCGTGGCGAAGTAGCGCCATGCAGAATCGATTTCCACACGCTTGCTGAGGAAGGTGAGTGCGAATCCTATGATCACGCAAGCGGAGAGATTGACTACGAGCGTTCCAATGGGGAAGCGGACGCCCAACCGGCTGCCAACGGCGGATCCGACCCAATAGCGCGCGATGGATCCGAGCGCCCCTCCCAGGCCAATGAGCACATATTTCTGCAAAGCTGTTCTCCTTTCGATCAGCCTTCCTATTCATTCACCAACAAAACTCTGCGTCTCACCCCGGGCGCAATGCAAAACACGCCAGGAGGCAGCCAACCCAAAGGGCGACTGGCAGAATTCAACTTGTGCAGGGAATTGGCGTCGGACATGACTCCGCAACAGGCTTCCCTGTCAGGAGTCATCAGCTGTCCAGCCTATCGGAAGGAACAGCGGTTAAGGGCGAACTCCATCGCCACCGCTTTTGATTACAAACGACGCTGTCAGCGATGTCAATCGCGATGAACCAGAGCTAACCAGAGCTAGCCACGTTGATATCAGGAAAGAATAAGGTCATGGAGATTCTCGTCCACGGGGAACAAGGGACCTTGCTTTCCCGAACCACGAATCAGGGGGACCGTCACCGGTTTCCCCTTCCGCGAATCTGCATAGGTTTCCTCAAGGGCCCGTACGATTAGCGATCGAATGGACGCACCCGGTGCTCTCAGAGAGCTGACGGAGTCGCGTGTGCAATGGTTCTGGAATATCGACGGTGGTTCGCACTACCATGACATGATTTTTGTCACAACTGACAAGAGCTATCGCGCTCTAGTTGTGCTTGCCCTTCCACTCCGTATACGGCCCCTGGAAGTCCTCGATCGTGGCATGATCGTTGAAGTTCCACAGCCTGGTCGCCACCTCATCAATCAAATCGTGATCGTGCGTTACCAGCAGCACCGTTCCCTCATAGCGTTGCAGCGCAATGTTCAGAGCATTGATCGATTCCAGGTCGAGGTGGTTCGTCGGCTCGTCGAAAATCAGGATGTTCGGTTTGGTCAGGATCAGCTTCGAGAACACCAGGCGCGCTTGCTCGCCGCCGGAGAGAGCCTTGGTCGGCTTCTCGCCCTCTTCGCCGCTGAACAGCATCTGGCCCAGGATGCCGCGAATTTCCTCCACGTGCGCCGCGGGATTCCAGCGATGCAGCCACTCCGCCACCGTCAGCCCATGCTCAATGGTCGCGCCCACATCCTGCGGAAAGTATCCAATCTGCGCCTCGTGCCCCCAGAAAACCGCCCCGTTGTCGAGCGAGAATTCCGGGTCGCTGAGTCCCGGATAGTTCGCCAGCAGGCTCTTGATCAGCGTGGTCTTGCCCGCTCCGTTGCGGCCCATCAGGCACACTTTTTCCCCGCGCAGCAGGTTGGCGCTAAAGCCATCCAGCACTTTCTGATCGCCGTAAAACTTCGTCAGATGCTTGAACTCCAGCACGTGTTTGCCGCTGGGCCGCACCTGGTCGAATTTGATGAACGGCCGCTGAATGTTCGACCGCGCCAGCTCGTTGGTCTGCAGCCGCTCCACTTCCTTGCGCCGGCTCGTCACCTGGCTGGAGCGCGTACCCGCGGCAAAACGCGCAATAAATTCATTCAACTGCGCAATCTTCTTCTCGCGCTGTGCGTTCTGCGACTCCAGTGTGGAGCGGATCTGCGTCTTCGCCATCACCATGTCGTCGTAGCCGCCGGTGTACACAATAATGGTTTGATAATCGATATCGGCCGTGTGCGTGGTCACGCTGTTCAAAAAGTGCCGGTCGTGTGAGATCGCGATCAACGTGCCGTCGTAATTCAACAGAAAATCCTGCAGCCAGTGAATCGATTCCAGATCGAGGTAATTGGTCGGTTCGTCCAGCATCAGCGCATCCGGCTTGCCGAACAGCGCCTGCGCCAGCAGCACTCGCACCTTCTGCCCGCCCTGCAATTCGCCCATCTTGCGCTCGTGCAGGTTTTCGCGAATATCCAGCCCATCCAGCAGAATGGCCGCGTCCGCCTCGGCGGTGTAGCCATCCTCGTCGCCGATCACGCCTTCCAGTTCGCCCAGCCGCATGCCGTCGTCGTCCGTCATCTCCGGCTTCTCGTAAATGCGGTCGCGCTCTTCGAGGGCAGCCCATAGCGGAGCGTTGCCCATGATTACCGTGTCGATCACGCGATAGTTGTCGAAGGCGAATTGATCCTGCCGCAACACGCCGAGTTTGCGCGGGCGCACAACGTTGCCCTTCTGAGCATCGAGTTCGCCGGTCAGGATCTTCATAAACGTCGATTTGCCTGAGCCGTTGGGGCCCGTCAAGCCGTACCGGCGGGCCGGCACAAAGGACACGCTCACTTCCTCGAAGAGAACCTTCGAGCCGTAGCGCATGGTTATATTGCTGACACTGATCATTCGATTCTGATTCCTGGTGGGTGGACTGCAGCGGGAGTGAACGATGGCCCGGGCCGCGTCAAAAAAAGATGGGGCGCACACGGGGCAGCCCTTTAGGAATTCCGTTCACTTCAGTTTCTCATACCCGCTGCATCCGGCACCGCATGGCGAACTGCCTTCCGCAATCTGTTTCGCTCTTTAATCCACTGATAAGGCGCATTGGTGCCTGACTCTTGCCAATCGTCCTACTGCTCAATGCGTTACTTCCTCATCGCCCTCTTCTTGCTTCTGTCAGAGTGCAGCCGCGCTCAAATGAATATGAACATGGCCGAGGCGGCCCGGCTCCCTGGTTGACAATGTGCTCCGCCACACGGGCACAGGCACCAGTCTCGAACCGGGTTCAAGCGTTCCTCCTATGTGATGAAGATGACCTCGAGCCCGTGGATGCTCATGCTCCACGGCGACACGTTCATCGTCGACCAGCAACAATCCGGCCAGCGCGCGCACGACAAGCTCTTCTCCAGTGAACTGGCTCATCCCATGGCAGAGCGCAGCTTCGAGACGAGCCAGCTAACATTGTGCGTCATGCTCAGTCTCGAACCCGCCACCGTCACGGGACGCTATTACCCGGAACTGTTTGAGCAGGGCGAGACCGTCCTACGGCAAGCCCATCGTTGACCGACAGCATCCGCACGATTTCTTCATGGAGATTGCCGCACTGTATGACCGGACTGTACGACCGCAGGTTGGCGAGCATGGCTTGCCAAGCATTTACGCCGCGCCCGTCGGCGATCCAACGCTCGGCCCTGAAGCTTATCCGCATCGTGCCTCGGCCGGTGAAGATCCGCTCGCCCCCCTATCGCACCATCTTCAGGACTCCACCCACATCGCGTATGACATCGTGACCGGCGGCATCACGATAAATGCGGGCCGCGCCGGAGCGCGACTTGAAGCATCTGGCTTCCACGGTCGCGAGCCCGATGAAAATCGCTGGCACATCGAGGTGGGCGCAGTTGATGCTGGTGGGCGCGACTCTCAGTGGCCGCGGGTCGCGATTGGGTGGGCCAGTACTCGCTGGGGGGCCTGCATTCGCCGGAAGCGCAGGGACAATGTTACTGCGAATGCGGCGGACCGGATCGGAGTATTTCCATTGGATCGGCTTGAGGAACCCTGAGCCGATCGAGGCAGCTCTGCGTGGATGAAACCGTTCCAAATTACTTGATAAACGCCATCACCACGTGATTGACCACGAACGCCGCGCCGTATGCCAGCACCAGCATGTACGCGAATTGCACCGCCGGCCACTTCCAGCTATTGGTCTCGCGCCGGACTACCGCCATCGTTGACGTGCACTGCATGGCGAACGCGAAGAAGATCATCAGCGCAAGCGCGCCGCCCAGAGTCATGTCGTGATGCAGAGCGTTTTGAAGGCTGAGCGCCTGTGTGCCCGGATCGGCTCCGTACAGGGTCCCCATCGTGCTCACCATCACTTCGCGCGCCAGCACGCTCGACAGCAACCCGATCCCGATCTTCCAGTTGAAGCCTAGCGGCGCAATCACAGGCTCGATCAAGTGCCCCAGCCGCCCGATCAGGCTCTCCGCCAGCTCCGGCGCCGACCATACCCCTTGCGCCGTGTGCACGATAGGCAGATGCGCCAGGATCCACAGAGCAATCGTCACGCTCAGAATCACTGTGCCGGCCTGGTACAGAAACACTCGTCCGCGATCCACCAGCCGCATCAAAAGCGAGCGCAGTGTAGGCATCCGGTACTGTGGCAGCTCAAGAATGAACGGTGTCTCGCTCGACTTCAGGATCGAGCTCTTCAGCAGCCGGGCGGTCGTCATCGCCGCTACAAATCCCGCCACGTAGAGCCCCAGCATCACAATGGTGCGCAGCCCCAGGAACCCATGAAGGTATGCAGTGTTGGGGATGAACGCCGCAATCAGCAGCATGTAGACGGGCAGGCGCGCGGAGCACGTCATGAATGGGGTTACAAGAATGGTCGCAAATCGGTCGCGCTTGTTCTCGATGGTGCGCGTGGCCATGATGGCCGGCACCGCGCACGCATAAGCCGAGAGCAGCGGAATGAAGGCCTTGCCATTCAACCCGATCGAGCGCATCACGCGATCCGCAATCAGGGCCGCTCGCGCCAGGTAGCCTGAGTCTTCCAGGATCCCGATGAACAGGAACAGAAGCAGAATCTGTGGCAGGAAGACGAGGACGGAAGAGATGCCTTTCCAGATGCCATCCAGCACCAGCGACTGCAACCAGCCCGACGGCAATATCGGCCGCACCAACTCTCCCATCTTTGCCAGCACTTCGCCGAAGCCATCCGACATCGGCTGCCCAATCGAGAACACCACCTCGAAAACGCCCACCACCACCATCAGGAACAGCAGCGGTCCCCAGATGCGGTGCAGCAGGATGTTGTCGAGCTTGCGGCTGCCTGCGGCCGACAGCGGCGCGCGATAGCCGGTCTTCTTGCTTACCTGGGCCGCCCAGTTGTGGGTGCTCGCGGCGTTTCCCAACACCGGCAGCGCCAGAAGATTGGCATTCGAGCCGTTGGAACCTACGCTGTTTGAGCTGGCTCCGTTTGAATGCGCACCGTTTGAGGCGTGCCCGTTTGAACTGACGCCGATGACGGTTGCCGCGTGTCCTGAGCGCTGGTTCAAAAACAGCGGCACCGCGTCCAGCCCCGTTCCGTGTGTAGCGCTGATCTGGGCCACCGGAGCGCCAAGCTCCCGGGCCAGCGTGAGCGAGTCAATACTGCCACCGCGCGACTCCATCAGGTCGCTCATGTTCAGCAGCACCAGGGTGGGAATACCCAGCGCCAGCACCGGAGCCGCCAGCATCAGCTGCCGCGTCAGGTGCAGGGAATCGAGAACCAGCAGGACCGCGTCCGGCTTCGGCGTGCCGGGCATATTGCCCTTCAGCACATCAACCGCAACCTTGGCGTCTTCCGAGTACGGCGTCAGAGAGTAAACGCCCGGCAAATCGATGAGCGTCAGGTCTTCGCGGCCCACGCCGGCCATGGGGCCCATGCGCTGTTCGACGGTCACGCCGGGGTAATTGGCCACTTTCTGGCGCAAACCCGTCAAGCGATTGAAA
>Ga0206998_1041_pt1 | contig 33755 bp, 25 predicted proteins | sample Alteio_BWMinCont_FD_153309 | JGI IMG/M metagenome (GOLD analysis project Ga0206998, IMG submission 153309) | Enriched cells from forest soil in Barre Woods Harvard Forest LTER site, Petersham, Massachusetts, United States -... | ecosystem: Environmental > Terrestrial > Soil > Temperate forest >... | reverse complement strand
GCGTAAAGAATGCCCAGGTCAAGAAATGCGATACGCGGAGGGTTGGTCTGGTGGACCGCCTTCTCCAGAAGCGGCTGTGCCGCCGCGTTGTCGTTCCGCTTGATCTCTAGATCGGCAAGATACGCCAGGGCCTGGGCGTGATTTGGATCGTTGGCAAGCTCCAGCTTGAATTCTTTTTCTGCGGCCCCGTAGGAGGTCTGTTTCCAACGCATATATCCAAGGCCGAAGTGGACGTTGGGCTCACTGGGAGAGACTTTGGCAGCTGCCTCGAATTGACGGATTGCACCGTCGGTATCGTTTTCGCCGTCAAGGGCTTCGCCAGCCAGCATGTCGGCCTGTGCGGACTCAGGGTTCAGCCGCAAAATCTCTTTGTATTCCTCTAGAGTACAGTCGTATTGCTTCACCCACAGGCAGCTCTGCGCGAGCAGCGTACGCAACTGGATGTTATCCGGAGTTTTTGTTACCGCAGTCCTGAGATATGGGAGTGCCTCCACGTACTGCCCTGTTCCGTAGTAACACATGCCGAGAAGAAGCTGCGCCTGCAGGTTATCTGGAGATTTTGCGACTGCGGATTTGAGTGGAGCGATGGCTTCGTCGAGCTTTCCCTGCTTGAAGAGCGCGAGCGCGAGGTTCAGTTCAACACCGGACAGGTTTGACTTGAGGGCGAGTGCCTGACGGTACGCTGCTGCGGCCTGCGCATAATCTTCTTCATGCGAGAGCACGAGACCGAGATGGGCATAGGCTGCTCCATCGGCGGGAGATTGCTGGATCACTTCGCGCCATACGGCCTCCGCCTGTTTCCATTGCGCCTGCTGTTCAAGAGCGAGAGCTTTTTGAGTGGGAGTGTCCTGCGCGTTCACGAACATCGCAGCAAGAAAGAAAAAGCAGATCGGCGCAAAACGCATAAAGGGCGTGTACTAAAGTAATTCGGCATATGCAGGGAGATCAACCTGCGAGGTGGAAAAAGTAAACGCAGTGAAGTATGAACTTCACTGCGTTCAGAGGAGGTCAGTTTTTCTAGAACATGAATTTCCCGCCAAACTGGAAGGTGCGTGGATCATACGTCGACGTCACCTGTCCGAAGTTGCCATCTGTAAATCCGGTGTCGATGCTGTTCCACTCCGTATGGTTGAAGGTGTTGTAGGATTCAGCGCGAAGCTGGATCACTGGCCCTTCACCCTTAGTCAGGTGGAAGTCCTTGAAGAGGCTGAGGTTCCAGTTGAAGAGCCCAGGACCGACGATCGCATCCTTGTGGGCGCTCCCGAATCCTTGATTAGGTCCTCCCGCCCATGGAGCAGTGGGGGCTTCGAAAGCAGACTTATTGAACCATGCCAGTTGCTTCTTCGGGTAGCTCCTCGCACTCGCCAGGAAATTGGGACGGTTTGTTGTGTTGCCGCCCAGCCCGAGGGTGTCTGGAGAATACGTTACGTTGACCGGGTTGCCACTCTGGGCTGTGGTAATGCCGGAGAACTGCCATCCACCGAGCAATGCGCGGGAGAGTGCGCTCTGGGAGTGCAGGAAGAAGGGCACATTGTAAATGTAGTTTGCGCTGAATACATTCCGGCGATCGATCGTGCCGGAGCCACGGTCGTATTCGATGTTGAACGGATCGGAGATCTGCCCACCGGAACCCTGCTGAGTCGTGGAGGTAAGATCGCCGCTCTGGATATCAATTTCGTGGGACCAGGTGTAGGACAACTGTACAGTCAATCCATGCTTGTTCTGCATACGGATCCCGGCCTGGAAGGAGTTGTAGTTGCTGTTGGTTATATTTTCGGTCTGGGTGATGCTGCTGAATCCCTGATACTGTCTGTAGCGGTTTGAGTTGAACGCCGGCAAATTCGTACCCGGTTTTGCCGGGTTTGGCAATTGTCCGGCAACACCTTGACGGTCGTAATAAGGATTGCTCGGATCAGCGGCGTCGGTGTTTGTCAGTGGCAGGGTATTGATTGCCCGCTCATCGTTCTGATGCCAGGCTGTCATGCCGACGTACTGGATCTGCATGACCACGGATGGAGCCAGTTCGTGCTGCACTCCGAGGCTGAATTGATTCGTGCCCGGGTTGTGGTATTGATAGGCCAGACTGCTGAAATTGCCGGGAAAGAACGGGGCAGATGCAGTCTGCCCAGTGTTAGCGCTGGTATTCGGATTCGAGAAATAGACGTTGCTGACGCTGGGCTGATATGCATTCGGCGGATTTGTGTCCGTACCGTAGATATCGTTGCCCTGTACGCGCTCGAAGAACATGCCGTAGCCGCCGCGGATCACCGTCTTGCCGTTTCCAAAGAGGTCATAGGCAAAGCCGACACGCGGTTGGACGGTTCCGTACTGATTCTTTACGATCCCTCTGGGGAGCCCGTTCACCCCGGCCAGTTGCACACCATTCAGATAGAATGGTACGGGCGCGCCGGCAGGCTGGCTGAAACCCGGGCCATTAGGATCCAGGGATCCGTTGGCAGCATTCGGCGCTTGAGCCTCCGCAGGGTTGAAGTCGCCGGGAAGGAAGTTCGAGGTCCGGTTGTTCTTTTCATAGACGTGCGGCAGCAAATCCCAGCGAAGGCCGAGGTTAAGTGTCAGTCTCGGCAGAACGTGCCAGTTATCCTGCCCATACATTGAATAGGTATTGTTCAGCCAGTGGAAGATCGACTGCTGATTAAGCTGCTGATAGCTGCTGGCGAAACCCAGCAGGAAGTTGCCGTAGGCGTCTCCCGAATACGCCGACTGGCTGAAGGTGTAGTCACCCTGGGTATCGGCCTGCTGCTGCTGATTCTTGTCATTGCGCATGTAGCCAAAGCCGAACCGGAAGGCGTGCTTTCCCTTGATCAACGACAGATCGTCGCGAATCTGGTAGTTGAGATAAGCGTTGCGCCACGGCCAGTAGTTGATCGTCCAATTGGTATTTGGCGCGCCCGAGAAGTCTATCGATGGAAGGCGGTTCAGCGTGTTATTGCCGCTGAAGATACCCACGGCGCTCCAGCCGGACGGCTGTTGATAGATACCGAGCGGCGTGATGTCGATAGTGTTGCCATTCACATTCAGCCCAATCTCATTCAGCAGGGTCGGAGAAAGGGTCTGGGTGAGCTTGATAACCGTCCCCCAGCTTGGGTTCTTGAAGGTATCGCCAGTCGTGACATAACTGTTGTTGCTCCACATATCGGGGTAAATGGCCTGCTCCATCTGATCGTGGATCCAGTGGCCCATCAGTTGATACTTGTCGCTGAAATGCTGGTCGATGCGAACCACGTCCTCGCGGACATACGTCGGCTGTTTCGGTGACGCGATGTACTGCGTACCATTGGCGGTGTTGGGCTTGGGGATAGCGCCGGTACCCATGAAGAGGACGGCGTTGGGATCAAGGAGGTTGGCTGGAATGTTATAACCACCCGCGCCATCGCTGGGGAACGGCTTCCCGGCGACCAGGCCGTCCTGGGCATAGAGAGCGAGTTTTGCCGGGTCCAACGTTGCCGGAACGATCAGCTGCACTGGGTTGCCGTGCGCGTCCTTAGTCAATGGCGTATAGTCCAGCGGACTGCCGGCGGTGGGGAAGAACGCGGCCGGAATCGTATTCGTAACCGAGGGATTGGCTCCCTGGATGAATTTGCGCCACTCTTCGTTCACGAAGAAGAAGGTCTTGTTGCGTTCATTGTTGTAGACGTGGGGAATAATCACCGGTCCGCCGATGTTCCCGCCAAAGATGTTTAAACGAAGCTCGGGAGTGGGCACGCCTGACTGCTTAAAGAAGTAATAGCCGGCATCGAAAGCATCGTTGCGGTTGAACTCCCACAGGGCGCCATGGAATTTTTGCGTTCCGGATTTGAGGACCATCGCCACCGTGCCGCCCGAGTTGATTCCGTAGTCAGGGGTGTAATTGCTGGCGAGCACCTGGAACTCGCCCAGCGCGTCGGGACTGATAGCAGCGTCCAGCTTGCCGCCGCTGCCGCGGTCGTAGACTTCTCCGCCGTCGATCAGCCAGTTGTTATGGTCGTACCGGCTGCCGTTGAAGTTGATTTCGGCGCTGCTGCCCTGGGCGGTAACGCCGTTGAAGGAGGGCAGCATGTTGGTCACGCCAGTGCCTAGCGTGGTGAGCGACATAACGTTGCGGCCGTTGGTGGAGAGCTGCAACACCTGATTACCGGTAATTAGCGAGCTGACTTCGCTGGTCTCCGATTGCACCTGCAGCACGTTCGCCTGGACGGTGACAGTCTGGCTCGCCGACCCTACTGAGAGAGGTATATTGGCGCGGACAGTCGCCGCCTCATCGACCACAATTCCTGTCTTGGTGTAGGTGGTAAATCCCGGCGCAGTCGCCTTGAGATCGTAGGTGCCGATGCCCAATGCGGAGAATTGGTATAGCCCGGCTCCGGTCGATTGCGTGGTGCGGGTTTCACCCGTGCCGGTTTGTGTGATGGTGATCGTTGCGCCCGGTACAGATGCGCCTGACTGGTCATTCACCTGTCCGGTGATCGTGGCGTTTTCCTGTGCGGTCGCGATCGCGAATGTGCCGAGCAGGAGAACGCAAAGGCTCACGAGATACTTGAGATGCTTCATTTTGTGCCCCCAAAAGTCACTATCCGGCGCGGAGTATTCCTCTCCTGACGCTTGCTTTCATGTGACTGGGAGACTTGTAACCCAGTCTAGTTATGAACCAATTAACGCGCGAGGTAGCGCGTCATTCAGCATGCGGTAAACGGTTCTATCTCTAGTCCACCAGCCGTTAGGGCCCACGGGAAAGAGTGTTGCCAAATCGGTATTCGCGATAACCATATTGACTACTCATCAGATGTTTGCAATGCGACGGTTTCGGAACTGTCGCGCACACGTCGACGGAATCAAATGTCAGGGCTTCAAGAGTGGTGCGCGGCCTGGCCGACCTGGAAAGATTCGCTCGCATACATAGCTCCTTCACGGAACGGGCGAACGGTAGCAGCAACTATCATCCCGCTCCAGAGGGAAACGCCATAGCCACTTGGAGGTTTAACGCCATAGCCACTTCGCGAGAATCCCATGGCGAGAGCTCGAGGCAAGATGGTTCCGCTGGTTTTATCACTTGGGCAGGTGCAGTAAACGATCAGGTCTCGCTCTTTCGGAAGCAGGACGATCTCGCTGAACTGTTTGAAAAACTTGACGTCAAGGATGTCACGATGGTCGGCCATTCTACCGGCGGTGGCGAAGTGGTCCGATATATCGGTCGTCACGGCAACGAGCGTGTTAAGAAAGTGGTGCTCATCGGGACAATCCCTCCAGTGATGGTCAAGAGCGACAAGAACCCCGGTGGGTTGCCGATTTCAGTGTTCGATGACATTCGCGCGGTTGTTGCTGGCAACCGTGCGCAATTCTCCCGGATTTGAGCCTCTCGCTCTATGGCTACCAAATTCCGCGCACTCCCCACCACACCAGCGAAATGGAAAACATGCGCTACGAAGTCCGCCAACTCCGCCGCGCCTGGCTCACCAAGGAGGAAGTCGTCAACACTCTGTCGGCATATGAATTTCTCGTCAGTCTCCGGCCACCAGCCACGTAAACTTCAAAAGAATCGAAAACCATCATGACCGATCGCAGCAAAGTCACGAAAAGCAGGTTCGAGCTCGACGAGGACGGAGAAACTGCCTGGCTCGAGTTCGAGCGCGACGACCAGGGATGGATTACCCTCTGGCACACCGAAGTTCCACCATCGCTTCGCGGACGAGGAATCGCCGGAACCCTCGCCCGCACCGCCCTCGAATACGCCCGCAACGAGAAGCTGAAAGTGGACGTCATCTGCCCCATCGTTACCGACTACATTCACAAGAATCCAGAGTTCAACGACTTGGTTGGTAAAAAACGGTAAGGTGGTCCACAGACCTGTGAATGGCCAGAGAAGCCGGTTGCAAGATTGCCAAAGAACTGACTGTCTGGAGCCAAGAGGAACATAGCATCATTGACGATTTGCGTCGCTCTCACAGGCTTTTGAACGATTGCAGAGCCTTCGATTACACGAGTGCGAACGAGCTTGAAGAGATCCACCGGTCTCTGCTGGAGGTGCTGGAACCGCCCTCAAGCTGATCACCTACGTGATAAACCGGATTATCAGGCCGTCTTGGCAAGCGAGATTTGGAATCGATCGTTGACCGCTTCCTTGAACTTCTGCCGGCACCCGATGTATCGTTCCGTCGTTTGCACGGATGCGTGACCGAGAAGAAACTGAATTTGTTCGAGTTCGCCTCCCGCGCCATGGCAGAGCCGAGCACAGGTACGACGAAAGTCATGCGGCGCGAGATGGTCCACGCCGATCCGCTTAGCATAGTGCTTTACGAGTGTCCAAACAACGTCCGTCGCGACTCCGCGACTCAGTTCGGTTCTATTTTTCCAGATTCGTCTAAAATACAGACCTTCAGTCACTCCGGAGCTGCGAAGCCAACTATCCATTAAAGCCTTGCACCAATCTGGAACGGGCACCGTTCGCAGCCGTCCGCCCTTGCCAAACAGATCGGCGATGACCCAATGGCCTTCCCTCAGTTGGATCTGATCCAATCGCAACGCCACGGCTTCCGATCGTCTGTGCTTGATCGCCAGACAGCCAGTTGCCAATTCTTCTGCCCAGCCGCTTGACTCCCTTGACTCGGCGGATTCCGATTGCCAGTTCCTGGGTCAACATGCTGATCTCCGCAGCTTCATCGGCTAGACGACGGATCGCGGAGAGATGAAGGTTGATCGTAGCAGCTGACAATGAGAGTGATTCGAGGAACGAGCGATATCGCAACACGACTGCGCGGTTGAAACCAAGCCGAGGCTCGGAGCAATACCAGGCGATGAACTTGTCGATGGCGTTCTTGTAGGCGCGGCGAGAATGCAATGAGACGAGCGTACCGAGCGCGGCCGCCTTGGCATGCTCCAATTCAGGGATTGTGAGGATCGCACATGGGCTCGTAGGATTCGGTGATGGTTTTGTTGCTGGCATAGGAAAGTGGCTCCTTCGACCTCCTCCGATTTTGGTGCTGCCAGAGCTCGATTCGAGGACAAAAAGGTTGCGCTTGCCAATGAAAGAGGACGCTATCATTCACAGATGAGGCACGGGCGCATGGTTAGGCCACTTACTGTTAACGGGTGAGCCTACGAGAATATGGCACAAATACTAGATCCGATCCTGGTCGGCGCCAAGACAAACGGTGAATGACACTAGGGCACGTGAGCGGAGGCCGGTCATTGCGTTATCCCGATAAGTAATACATCTTTTGCAACAGTAGAGGGGGTCTCGAAGGTTATGATGAATGTCATCTCAACTTCGCGGGCATTTCTGATGATAGGAACGAAAGGGATTTCGATGCGGAAATTAAAGCAGGGAGATTATTCAACCGTACTATGGATAATCTCCCTGCTTGCGGAAGGTAGACCCTCCGTGGGGAGCAGGCCTATTTGATGTGAACGGTGACGGGCACAATCGTCTTATTGATTGCGGCTCCGGTGACTGGGTCAGTTTCGTATATTTCAAGTTCCTGAATATATGTGCCGGGTTTGCTCACGCTTTGCAGCTGGAGATTGAGTGTTAGCTGATTTGAAGCCCATCCATCGATCCCACTGAGGGCCTTAAATGGTCCAGGGCTAAGTTCGTAATGGAGCGTGCCGCCGTTGCCGCCACTCACCCATACCGATTGCGGAGCGAACGGATTGCCCGTCCCGGTGCTGAGTGACACTTGGGCAGGAGCCACGATGAGTTGATGCCCAAAAGTGGCGCTGCGATAGTTCAGCCATATTGTGCCATCCAGTTCATGACCGCTCTCCAACTCGGCCCGAAGCAGATTGCTCTGCTCGTAAACGCTCTGGGGAAACCAGAAGTGATACTGAGATCCGAGCTGCTGGCAAGCTGCTTCGCCACCGCTCCAGGGGCCGGAATTCTTTGTGGTTTTCCATTCGAAAAGGCCATTGTAGACATCCGGCGCGTCCTGACGGCTGGCGCAGGCATAGCGAAAGCTCGCTTGCGGTAACACGCTGATCCACGTTTGTGCACCTTCGTTCAATGCGGCTGGTCCGACTACGCTGTCGTTGAAGGTGTACGACCAACTGGCGGCAATCTGCCGATCGTCGCTTGCAGGCCCGCGAAAGTCGGCCAGAGGACTCCTGATACCCAGGTTGTCGAGGTTGAAGTCAAAGGCATGATCCATGGCGCCCCAGAAATCAAGATCGATAATACTGGCACCGCATTTGGCCGCAATGGCCGTGTGATCAGCGTCCATCAACCCAAAGCTATTCACTATCTCTAGAAAAGGATATGAGCTGGAGACTTCGAACTCGCCCGCGCTGCCGCTTCTGTCTTCTCCTGCATTGTTCCACTGCAGGATGGGACGCCGGCGCGTATCCTGACCGCTGCTGTCCAGACAGGCGTTACCCAGGCTAAGATTCTGACCGGCAACGAGATTGTCGGCGTTGGTGTCGTACTGCAGATATTGGTGGATGCTCCATGCATAAGGTTGGTCCCTTGTGGAGAAAACCATAGCTTGCCGCTTCTTCGATCTTAATTGGCGAAGGGTGGGCCAGACCGCGTCCTGGCCGTCCTGAGAGTAGGATGGCAGACCGTCGGACGGCGAATAGAGAAAGGGCCCTAAATATTCCTCGATCGGATCATCTTCGAACGCTTCCTGTGCGGATGTGACGTTGCTGTCGAGAATATCGATGATGACGAATTCCCCAGGGTGAGTGCGCAGCCAGTCAGCAATCTCCCGCACAGCATAGACAAAGAGACGCCCGTCACTCGTGATCGCGCAATGAGAGGGTCCGTGGCACATGCGCATTTGGCCGTTATAGAAATACGGATCGAGGCGGACAAAGCGTGCACCCGCCGAAAGCTGATCCGCTATCGAATAAAACTGATCGGCAGCGTAGGGATCTGCGATCGCGCTGAACGAGAGCGGCTTCAGGTCTATGTGAAAGCCGTCATAATTCTCGTTCATGCCTTCGGTGTAGTTGGAGTAAGAGTTATGCGTTCCCAGAGTATTCACGAGATTGACAGGAACGTCAGCGCCGATTGCCTGCTCCTGCTCGTGAACCACAAAGCCTGCAGGGTCATTCGTGTCGAAGATGTTAGCGAGACGATGCCGGGTGGAATTGACACACACCAGCTGCGTTGGATTTTCCTTGCTCGGCAACGGAAACAGTCCATAGTCGCACATTGTGCCGGAGCTGCTCCGGGTATGAGCGACAGCGGAGGCCTCGTCCTGGGGAGTGCAGACCGGATCCCCTTCGCCTCCGCAGGTGACGTCTTTCAACTGAGCCCGAAGCACAGGAGTGACGAGGTAAAGTAGAGCAAGGCCAATCGCGCACCAGAAATGCGGCGCGAGGCGGGGGTTCTTTCGAAAAGGCTCAACGATGCCAGCGGGCTGTAGAGTAAAGCAAATACCGTGACGTTTCATGATGCTCCTTCCGGACCAGCCGAGAATGACTTACACAATGAAAAGCGACAAAGCCCGCCCAACTCTGTCATTGTCCCGGGATTTCTGAACTCTGCAAGGCAGTGTTGGAATCCGGTTGCGCTGAGAGCCCGATGACAGCAGGAAGGTAACGTATGCATTCCTCGCGTTTTCTGCTAACTTGTCCGTTGAGAAACGGCTTTCTGATCCACCGTGCCGGCCTGCGGATTACACGCTGCACTTCCTGCCGGCAAGAAGGAGCCTTCAGTTGCCTACTCTTCTTACGGCTGCGGATTGGATCGAGATACAACGCATCTTCGACGCCGTCGTAGAACTTCCGCCGGAACAAAGACCAACACGTCTCAACGATTTCTTCGCATCGCATCCGCACCTTCGCACCCACATAGAGTCCTTGCTGGAAGCGGCGGGGGAAAGTTCTCACCTGAGCGCGGCGATCGGCACTGCAGCAGAAGACGCACTCTCCGTTGGACTGCCCTCTGTCGGCGACCGCTTAGGCCCCTATCTGATTAACAGCATATTGGGACATGGCGGGATGGGAGTCGTGTATCGCGCCACTCGCGCTGACCACGAATATCAGAAGGATGTGGCGATCAAGGTGGTTGGCTTCGGATTGGTCCTCCCGGAGCATCGGCAGCGGTTCCTGATGGAGCGTCAGATACTGGCCAATCTGGATCATCCCAATATCGCCCGCCTTCTGGACGGCGGCACCACCCAAAGCGGCTGCCCCTATGTCGTGATGGAGTACGTGCATGGTCAGCCGATCGACCGGCACTGCAAGGAAAAATCATTGTCGCAGCGGGAGTGCATACGGCTGGTAATCGAAGTCGCCCGCGCTGTTGAATATGCACACCAGCATCTCATCGTTCATCGCGATCTCAAGCCCGACAACATATTCATAGATAGCGAGGGCTCGCCGAAGCTGCTTGATTTCGGCATAGCCAAGGCGCTGGGTGTCGGTGAAGACGGAATGACCCGCGGCCTTACCCAGACCGTGGAACGAATCATGACCCCTGATTATGCGAGCCCCGAGCAAATACTCGGGCAGCCGATCACCACTTCTACGGATATCTTCCAGCTTGGGGTCCTTCTGTATGTGCTGTTGACCGGCGTCCCGCCGTTCCGGGCGCCGAGTGGCCGTATCGGAGAGCTTGAGAATTCGATCTGCAATGACGCTCCGCGAAAAACCGATCTTCCCACAGATATAGATAGGATCGTCCTGCAGGCTCTGGAGAAGGATCCGAGACGCCGATATCCATCGATCGCGGCTCTGGCCGAGGATCTACAAAGACATTTGGACGGATTCCCTGTTAAAGCGCGGGCTAGCTCCTGGAGATATACGACCTGGAAGTTCGCTACCGGCATAAAGCAGCCGTCCTGACCGGCATGATCATCGCGCTTGGACTGATTGGTGTTAGCGTCGCCATGAGCATGATTGCTCGCCGGGCCTCGGAGGAGGCGCGAATCGCGGATGAGACGACTAACTTCCTGCTGAGCATATTCTCCGCCAACGACCCCGAACAAGGCAGAGGCGACCAGACCACGGCGCGAGAACTGCTGGATCAGGCAGCTGCGCAGCTGCGTAAATCCTCCAATCAGGATCCAGTAGTAAAAGTGAAGCTCCTTGACAGTATCGGGGAGAGCTATCGCATGGTCGGCGATACGCAGCAAGGAAAGGACCTGGTGGAAGAGGCGCTTCACATTCGTCAGACCCAGCTGCCGGAAGACAAGATAGCAATGGGAGATACTCTCACTCGAATCGGCGATGCGGAGAGCGATCTCAGCAACTTCGAGAAATCGCTGCAGGATTATCGCCAAGCCCTGCAACTCTATTCGGAAGCTTAGGACAGAACGATGCCAGGGTGGCCGCCGCAAAGATGGGCATCGGCGGAAATTTATGGGAGCTCAATCGACTGAGCGAGGCAGAGCGCTACCAGTTGGAAGCGATCGCGCTCGAATCGAAGCTTAAGGGCCGGCATGATTTAGACACTCTGAACATGTTGAATGATCTGGCTTTGACCTACGATCGGCAAGGCAAGCTGGTGGAAGAAGAAAAACTGTTCCGGGAGATTCTAAGTGTGGAGCAGGAGAAGCTGCGACCCTCACATCCGCAACTTGCGTTCACATGGACGAACCTCGGATGGAATTTATGGGTCCAGAGCCGCTTTACGGAAGCGGAGAAGGCTTTCCGCAATGCTTTGGAGATTCGAGTCGCTGCCTACCCCGACGATCATTGGCTTCTCGCCTCCAGCCGTACAGCCCTCGCAACGGTGTTGCTTGAGAGAGGCGAACCGGCGGAGGCGTTGGCTCTAACGCGAAGGGCCAAGCAGGCCGATTTAAAAGCTTATGGCACAATGCACAAAGAGACTGCGCTGGCTCAGGACGCATTAGCCATGGCGCTGCTTGCAGGAGGTCAACCGCGCGAAGCACAGACGGAGCTTGATTCGGCGCTGGAATCCAGATCGAAGCTGTTCCCGGCCGATCATCCTAACGTGGTCAAGAACCTGATCTATCTCGCGGAAATACACTACGCGGCTGGAGAGCTGGCCACAGCCCGCAAGCAGATTGACACCGATTTATCGAACGTGAAAGCCCACGGCGCAGGCAGCGACGATAAGATGTTTGTTCCGCAGATGCTTGTTGTTCAGGCGCAGATATTGACGGCCCAGGGCGAGAATGCGGCGGCGCAGGCGGCGGCCATGGAAGCGCTGCGTGAAGCCCAACAGTTTCTTCCGGCATATGTGAATGTTTTCGCCGATGCCGAGGCTACCCTTGGCTTGATTTATGCGCAGGAGGCGAAAGCCGGCCAGGGCATCCCTCTGTTGCAGGACGCTCTCAATCTCGATAACCGGATCTATGGTCCGGACCTGCCTCAGACGGCACAGACCGCTGTCCGCCTTGCAGAATGCCTCGACGCTGCCGGACGAACCAGAGACGCGGATCGCCTGGCCACCATTTTCGGCCGATACCTGCTTGCCTCGCCCGATCCCAGCTATTGGCGGGAGAGCGCGTGGCTCCAACATCGAAACGCCGCGCGCACCCATGGCGTTCAAAACGCTCGTCTCGCTATGAAAGAGGCCCAGCCGTGACCGAAGCCGATCCCGAGATAACGCAATTACTGCACGCGTGGCGAGACGGTGAACCCGGAGCAGAGGACAAGTTGATGGAACTCGTGTACGCCCAGATGCATAGGATAGCCGCTCGTCACATGCGTCGTGAGCGGCCCGATCATACCCTCCGTCCAACCGCGCTGGTCCATGAGGCATATCTCAGGCTGGTTCGATCGGATATAGCGTTGCAGGACCGCACACACTTTATGGCGATCGCGTCTCTCACGATGCGCCGCATCCTGGTAGATCACGCCAAATCCAACCAGAGAATCAAACGCGGCGATGGGGCGAGAAAAGTATCGCTGGAGGATTGGGATGGGCCGCAACAAACTCAGATGCCGGATCTGCTGGATCTTGATAGGGCTTTAACCCGCCTTTCGCAACAGGATGCACGCTGCGCGAAAATTCTTGAAATGGTCTATTTCGGTGGAGTCGTCTGTGAAGATGTGGCGTCTTTTCTCGACGTCTCGCCTGCCACGGTCAATCGCAGTCTCAGGATTGGTAAAGCCTGGTTGAGACGAGAACTGGATCCGAACCACGAAGTCCATCCCGAAGGCAGTCTTCGCAGCTCAGACCAGGAAATCCGATAGCCTAGTTTGTACGCCTCATCGACGCTACCCAAAGGCCCGATATGCCTGGCAGGCAGGACTGCCTGCCAGGTAGCCGGATGATTTATTGGAGTACAGCCGAGCCGGTCGATGTTGATTGACTGCCGCTGGAGGAACTTGGCTGTGGTGGTGCACTGGTCCCTGATTGACTACCGCTGGGGGACGTCGGCTGTGCTCCAGTACCGCCATCGTCGCTCCCGGTGCTGCGTCTGATGAAAAGGCCACCATGGCTCAGTGTAAGAGTCGCGTAAGCGACGTCAGGCTGGGATTGATTCACCGCGCTACTCGCAACCGCGGCTACGGAAGTGAAAATGACTGAGCGGAAAATGTATTGAATGCTATTTCCATTATCGAGTTTGGCAGAGAGAGTACAAGTCTGAAAAGTACCGCCATCTGCAACTCGCAGAGAGAGCTCACGGAAGTTGGAGAGCCCAACGGCTAATTGCGCGGTCTGAAAGGTTACCTTGCCTGCGCCGGCGCCCGACGATTGCGAACCTGAAGTTTCTGTATTCACCAGGGAAATGTCGAATGCACTTACATTGGCCGTGACGTCGGTTGGGTCGATCGGTTGAGCCGCTCCAGGCAGACTTGAGTAATCTGGCAACTGAAGTGCGCTAAGGTAGACGCATGCGCGACTCCTGAACCGAGAACAAGAGAGACTGCAGATATAAGGCCGAGCGTGAGAGCCCTATACGAATGCGAAGGCCGATGGTCAGAGTTTGCGGCCATGAACGTGGCGGTAGAGCGACTGGCTTCGAAACAGGGCATGATGTCCTCCGATGTCGTGGTGTAAAGCTCCTACAACCAGAAAAGCGACAATGGGAGGAGAACTCTATCAGCCGGAAAAACTATTTCTTTCGAAGCCCGACCCGGCCACAGTGGTCAGTACGAAATCCCTCGATCCCGCGTAGCGGCTGTTATTGAGTAAACAATCGACAACGCACTCACCCATCCCTCGCGATCGCTTCCTGGAATTCGATGGGCTTGTTTAAGGCGGGTGGGTATTAGATCTCGTTCTTAATCCCTGCTTGACTCTTAACCCGATAAAATCCATTATCGCGGTTACCCGGGATCGCCGTGCCTTATCGGTTCGAACGGCGCAATATCATTTTCGCATTCTGAGGCGTTCTGATTTTCCTGAAACGTGTGCGAACTATCATCGGCTTTTGTCTTGAGGGACTGGCTTCCTAGCCAGGTCAGCGACGCTGAATTCCGGAAACAATTCCGCCAGCGTCGTTAAAAACGCTCACCGCCTCATCCGGTGTTACAAAAACCCTCGAAAACAGCCCCGGTAAACCCCACTGAATCAATGGCCGGATCTCACCGATTTGGCCGTTCCAGAAGGTGTGGGTTAGAAAACAGCATCGCCAAACACACGGAGGCCTCCCAGTCAGTTACGAGAGCATTCAGGCATTTTTATCGCTGCAATCGGTCTGGTAAAGTCGTGGGACTCAGTTGTTCAGCGCGAGGCTTGCTGATTCAACGATTCAACCCGACGGTTGAGAAAATGCGCATCCATATGCTCCGAATCCAGTTCATCAGAAACCTCTCCTGACTGGCTTCCGTGTGGAACCACACGGGTTTTGTGTAGCGCCCTCTATATTTTTCTCCTCTCTCCTCTCCTACTCTCGTCCTTGACGATTGCTCTCCGCGATCTGTTTCGGACGGTTCAAGCGGACGCGGGGTGCAGCCAGCGCGGAATCGATCGCGCGAACACCTACCCGGAGAATTCAGATGATTGCAAACACAATGAAGCAAACTCTCTCCGTGCTGGTCTGCTCGACCCTGCTTCTGTCGGGCGCTCCAGCCGAAGCCCTGGTCCAGGAACAAATCCAAGGCAGCGCACAGCCGGCGGCTAGCCAGCCCCAGCCTCCCTCGAGCGCAGCGTCCACAGCGCCCGCCGTCGCACTGCAGACCGCCGATCAGCTCGACGCCTTAGTCGCGCCGATCGCGCTTTACCCTGATGCGCTGGTTGCCCAGGTGCTCGCCGCGTCAACCCTTCCCGAGCAGATTGCCTATGCGGAGGACTGGCTCCAGCAAAACAGCAGCCTGACCGGAAGCGCGCTCACAGATGCGGTCAATCAGCAGTCGTGGGATCCCAGCGTAAAGGCTTTGACGCAGTTTCCCTCGGTGCTGAATGATCTGGCGAAGAATCTTTCCTGGACCTCGAGCCTTGGACAGGCCTACGTCAATCAGCAGCCCGACGTAATGACGGCAGTGCAGGTGATGCGCGCCAAGGCGCAGGCGGCCGGAACTCTGCAGTCTTCTTCGCAGATCACGGTAACGCAGCAGGGCCCTTCGACCATCGTGATTCAGCCGGCGAACCCTAAAGTCGTCTACATTCCGCAGTACAACCCGACAGTTGTCTACGGAGCGCCTTATGTTGTGCCCGCCTACACACCTCCGGTAGCGGTCGTTAGCGCCGGGCTTTCTTTCGGCGCCGGCGTGGCCGTGGGAGCGGTGCTCGGTGGTGGAGGCTACGTTGGCGGCGGATTTGTTGGCGGTGGATTCGGCTGGGGTTGGGGCGCGTGGGGCTGCAACTGGGGTGGCGGCGGCGGCGGCGTCAGCTTCAACAACAACACTTACATCAACAAGACAATCATCAACAGGACCACAAACAACTACAACAACAATCACGGTGGGCCGAACAATCCTAACGGCGGTCACTACGTTGCCCATGCGGGAGGCGCAACCGGATCAGAAAACCATGCATGGTACGGCAACAACGGCACGTATCATCCCGACGGCAACTATAAGCCGGGCGACGATACGCACTACGGTCCGAACGGCGCCTATCACCCCAACGGTTATTTCGGTCCCGATGGCGGCTGGCACAACGACAAACCCGGAACCAACCCTCATGACCAGCCGAATGGCGGCAACAACGGGGATCACGGCCTGATCGGCGGAAACGGCGGCGTTGAGCACGGTCCGAACGGCGGCAACAACGGTGACCGCGGACTGATCGGCGGCAATGGCGGAGTCCAGCATGATTACAACAACCAAGGCAACGATGCGCGCCTAAACGATCAGCGCGGACTCGGCGACCAGCACAACAACGCCTCCGATCGTGGAGATCAGCGCCAAGGCGGGTTTGATCGCAACAATTCGCGGGCCAACCAGCCGCGCTCTTACATGAGCGGCAACGGCGATCGTGACCGAGCCGCAGCCGACCGCGGACGGCAAAGCATGCATCAGGCACCTATGCATCAGCCGCATCCGCAGCATGTCAGCGCTCCCCACAACTCGGGTGGCGGACGCCGGCGGTAACTGACCCGGGTACTAACAAGACTTACGAAAAGGAATGGTGAGACTTCAATGAAACTGCAAGCGAAGAACGTGACAGGAAGCGTGCTGTTGTCCGGGATACTTCTCCTTGGATTGATCAACCTAGTCGGCTCTGGCGCGCAGACGGTAAGTGCTCAGGCGTCCCAGGCCACGCAGAAAACCTTCTCAACCCCGGAGCAGGCCGGTCAGGCGCTCCGGGCCGCTGCCGGCGCAAATGATGAGGCGGCGCTGACGGAGATCCTGGGGCCGGATTCGAAGGCGATCCTCTTCTCGGGTGACGCAGCGGAAGATAAGGCATCGCTGGCGGACTTCGCCGCCAAGTACGACCGCATGAACCGCTGGGTAGCAATGACCGACGGCAGCCGGTTTCTCTACATCGGAGCAGACAACTATCCATATCCGATACCGCTCGCACAGAATTCCTCGTCGCAGTGGTACTTCAACACCGCTGCGGGCAAGGATGAGGTGCTCGCGCGCCGCATCGGCGAGAACGAGTTGCTGGCGATCGATGCCACGTCAGCAATGGCCAACGCTGAGGAGCTATATCGCAAGAGCAAGAAGCAGTACACCGGCAAGATCCTCAGCACCCCAGGCAAGCAGGATGGGCTGTACTGGCAGGTTCCCGCCGACCGGTCTTCGAGCCCGCTGGGCCGTGTGGACGAGTTCGCCAAGGACGTTGTGACTTCAACACACCCCGAAACCGCACCGATCTTCGACGGATATTCGTTCCGCATCATCACTGCCGAGAGCGGATACACGGTTGTGGCTAGTCCAGTGACTTACGGAGACTCCGGAATCATGACCTTCGTGCTCACCAAGCGCGGCGAGATATATCAGAAGGACCTGGGGTCGAACTCCGCATCGATAACAAGCTACGAAGCAAACGATGGATGGACGCCGGCTGAGTAAGCCGGCGCTCCTTAAGATTTTGTTCAACCTATAACCATTCAACCACCTATCTACAAGGAGAACTAATCATGATCATCAAGAAAGACATGCTTGTCGGAACGGCCATGGGCTTTATCCTGGGCTGCAGTGGAGCAATTCTCGCGCAGGCTCCGGCCGTAAACATTGGCGAACGGCACGGCAATTTGCGGTCTGCTCAGCAATACATTCAAGCTGCGTGGCAGCGGATCGACACTGCTCAGGTAGACAACAACTATAACCTCGGCGGCCACGCCGGCCGCGCGAAAGATCTGCTGGTGCAGGCCGACGAAGAACTCAGACTCGCTGCTAATAGCGCGAACCAGCACGAGCGATAGTCAATTACTTAACATCAACAAAACGGGAAGCCATGATCAGCCTCTTTCACAAATATCGCTCTGAGTTACTGCTCTTTGCGTTGATTGCTCAGATTGTGGCTTCCCCGCTGGCTGATTCTCATCCTCTGATTGGAGCCGTACTGGCGGTATTCGTACTGGCGCTTTTGCTGATCGGTGTCAGCTATATCGTGAACAACAAGATCATTCGGACTGCGGGTCTTTCCATGGCAGGATTGTGGCTCGTCGCAAGGATTCTCGAAGCCATTGGAAGCACTCATAGTATCTATTCGCATCTTGCTCCGGTGGCCGGCCTGGGGCTCTCGTGCATGATCCTCTGGGCCATGGTCGACCGCTTTCATTCGCGCACGATCATAACTCGTAATCTGATCGCGGAAGCTTTCATCAACTATCTCGTCATCGCGATTGCGTTCTCTCAGCTTTACTGGATTCTCAACCACCTTCTCGACCATCCCTTCAACCAGACGATCGCACGGGACAAGACCAGCACCATGCTCTACTTCAGCATGATCACGTTGAGCAGCGTAGGCTACGGCGGCATCGTTCCGGTGAATCCTTATGTGCGATTCATCGCAGCGCTCGAAAGCATGACCGGAATCTTTTATCTAGCTGTTGTGGTAGCGCGGATGGTTTCTTCGTATCGGCCAAGGCACGCTGCATCAGCCCAGGGTTAGCCGACCCTACAGGCTGCTCTTGTGTTGCAGAGCGAATCGCAGCAGCGCGTTCGCGCCTTCGCCTTCAAGGTTGAGTTTTCGGCAGATGTTGGTGCGGTGGTTTTCGACTGTGCGGTAGTGGATCGACAACTCGGCGCCAATCTCCTTGCTTGTCTTGCCGTCGGCAATCAGCCGCATGATGCGGCGTTCCGTGGGAGTGAGATTCGCGGTAATGCCGTCCTGCGCCATCGGCGGCTTCCGGGGATGCAGCAGCTTCTCGGTAATAGCCGAGCTGATGTAGGGGCGACCGGACGCAACCGCGCGCACCCCAGCGACGATTTCCTGGGAGGCACTGTCCTTGAGGATGTAGCCTCTGCTTCCCAGCTCCATCGCGCTGCGGAAGAGGTCTTCGTCGGCATGGAAGGTGAGGAAGATGATCTTCGTGTCCAGCTTCTGCCGAGCCATTTCGCGCGCAACGGCGAGGCCATCGAGCTTCGGCATATCGATATCGAGCACGGCAATCTGCGGGCGGAGCTTTCGGATCAGGTCCAGCGCGGCCTGACCGTCAGCGGCTTCACCGACCACTTTCAGGCCGGGATCTTCTTCGATGCTGAATCGCAGCCCTTTGCGCACGATCGGGTGATCGTCGGCCACAAGGATGCGGATCTTTTCATCCACTGCGCACTCCCTTCCGCGGAATCTCCACAACGATGGTTGTACCGCATCCCGGCACCGACCGCACCCTGAATTCGCCGCCGAGCAGGCGCGCCCGCTCGGCCATCCCGGTCAGGCCGAATCCGCTGCGGAAAGCATTCGCTCCCCGAGCTTCCGGGCCGAAGCCGCGGCCATCGTCCTCGATGGTGAGTGTTACATTCTCGGGGGTTCGCTTCACCGTGACCTTTACCTCGGTCGCATGCGCGTGCTTCATGATATTTCCGAGCGATTCCTGCACGATGCGGTAGAAGTTGATCCGCAGATCCTCGGGGAAAAAGTCGTCGATGTTGTCGAGCTCTGGGGAGAAGCGAATCCACGATGCCGTGCCGGCAGTGCGGATCATAGCTGCGATGGCCTTCGTCAGTCCCAGCCGGTCGAGCTGAAACGGGCGCAGGTTGTAGGAGATCTCTCGCGTTTCCTCGATGGCGGACGAAGCCTCTTCGCTGATTTCGGCAATGGTCTCTACATCAGGATCCTGCGGCTGGCCGTTCTTTCGTGAGCGGAGCAGAAACAGTGCGAGATTCTTGATGACAACCAGCCGCTGGCCGAGACTGTCGTGCATCTCGGCGGCAATGCGTTTGCGCTCCACCTCCTGCGAGGCGATCAGCTGCCTTGAAAAAGCCTGCTGCATCGCCTGCGCGCTCTCAAGCTGCGCCACACGATAGCGCCACGCAATGGCGACCAGGCCGGCGGCAGCAAGAACCATCACCATCTCGAACCACCACGTCTCGTAGAACGGGGCGAGAACGGTGATCGGAAGCGTCCGTCCTGTGTCGTTCCATACTCCATCGCTGTTGGCGGCGATCACGTGGAATACATATTTGCCCGGCGGGACGTGCGAGTAGTAGGCGATACGGCGAGAGCCGGCGTCGACCCAGTTGGAATCCAGACCCTCAAGCTGGTATTTGTAGTGCGTCTGGCCAGCGTCGATAAAACTGAGAGCTGTGTAGTTGATCTCGATGTCTGCCTTACCCGGAGGAATGCGGAGCATATTGCCTGCGGGTGCAAGCACGTTATCTATCACAGTCGATTCAATCATGACCGATGGCGGAATCAGATCATGAGCAACGGATCGGGGATCGATGACCGCTACCCCGTCCTGAGTCGGGAACCAGAGCTTTCCATCGCGGGTCCTGGTGCCTGAAGGCCAGATGCCGCCATTGCACTGAATGGTCAGCATGCCGTCGATCTTTCCGTAGCCTACGGAAGCAATGGCCTGCAACTCACCCGAAGCAAACGCATTCAGGTCATGTTTGCTGACCCGGTAAATGCCGTGATCGCAGCTTATCCATAAGTAGCCTAGCGAATCTTCAAGGATGCGGAACACGCCATCGTCAAAGAGGCCGTCCTTTACTGAGTAGTTCGTGAATTTGCCATTCTGGAGACGGGAGAGACCGCCGTCGAAGGTCCCAACCCATAGGACGCCGTCGCTGTCCTCGTGCATCGACCAGATGTTGTTGCTGGGCAGACCATCCTTCTCGGTCCAGCGAGTAAATTGTCCATTCCGAATTCGCGTGAGGCCGCCGTATCCGCCAACCCACAGATCGCCGTTCGCCCCCTCGAGGATCACATGGATGTCATCCGCCGCCAGCCCATCCCTTTTGGTCAGGAACCGGGTTACGCCATTCTCATACCGGGCCACGCCCAATCTGGTTCCGAACCACAGTACTCGCTGCCGGTCCTGGCAGATTACCTGGACAACGGCATCGGCGGGGAGAGTCGGCTCAGCCGCCTTACGGAAGCGTCCATTGTCAAAGACGGCGAGTCCTCCGTGCGTTCCGGCCCAGAAGCGTCCCTCCCGGTCCTCGAAGACCGCCGTCACGAGTTCGTTCGGCAGGCCGTTCGCCATGGTGAAATTCGTAAACCTGCCGTCGGCGAAGCGACTGAGGCCCGAATGCCACGCTCCAATCCATACAGCGCCGGAGCGATCCTGATAAATCGCATAGGCGTCGCGATCGATGAGGCCCTGCTCCTTTGTATAGGTCCGGATCGATTGCTTCTGCAGCCGATACAGGCCTTGATCCAGTGTGCCGATCCAGAGGTTCCCCTGCCTGTCTTCATAGAAATGCGTAGGCATGACCGTCATGGCTCGATCCGAGCTGACGAACTCAAAGACTCGACTCAGCCGCCGGCCTACGTGCAGTGTCCATGACTCGCCATGGGCGTCAGTAATGGTCAGGGGCGCTGGGCTGCCGGCCTCGATGATCCGGCTTGCGTTATCCGGGGAGATGCGAGCCTGCTTTCCGTCGACGGTCTCAATCCAGAGGGTGTTGCTCTGGTCGAGAGCCGCACCCCAGATCGTGTCCTTCAGAAACTCCTTCGGCAGCGCGTAATCAGAGAAGCGCCCCCTAGTGAAGAAGCGTATGGTGTCGCGCTGACGAATCCAGAATCCCGTCGAGTCCCAGAGAAGGGGATGCCAGGGCATGGCCGGACTCTCCGGCGCAATGTCGATAATCCGGTCCGAAGCCTCGTCCCAGCTCATGATGCGCCCGGACACAAGCACCCAAACACCGCCTTTGCCGTCGCCTGTCAGCGCGTTGATAGTGGCGCCCGGCACTCCCTGCGGCTTTCCATAGCGGCGGAAGACGCCGTTGTGGTAGCGCACCAATCCATTGTCGACACTCGAAAGCCACAGGTCGCCTCCGCCGCTCTGCAGGAAGGAGCCGAACTGATTTGCTCCCAGTCCCGGGGTCTTTCTATTGAAGACGGTCAGATGGACGCCATCGAAGCGTACGAGGCCGTTAAATGTAGCGATCCAGAGGTATCCGTCGGGCGTTTGCGTGATGCCGCGAACCTCATTTTCCGGCAGGCCGCTATCAACCGTCAGGGTCTCATATCCATATTGGGCGTGGACCAAACCACCGGCACAGAGCAGAATCGCAACCGGTATGACCAGAAATGCGATGCTGAAGACGCCTCGAGAACGCGATTGTCTTCGAGTGCGGGAAACCGATTGATCATGCCAGCCTGGACCCGACATCGACTTCCGCTACTCCCTCCTCAAATCAGTCCTGCCAATCGTCGTCTGTGCGTGCTCACTTGGGTTTAGCTGTTGTGCGAAGAATACACGGGGCGGGTGAGGCTAACAATTGGAGAATTGCCGTCAGAGCGTCCCTAACTCGTGACGGATCAGCGCACCTATGTGGTACCACACGGGTGGCGTGTAGCGACCTCTATAGGTTTCCATAGGCATGCTCTTATAGGCTCGATTTGTATCAGTACGCCGCTGAAAGGCGGCGATAAATCAGCCGGCCGCATTTTCGGCATTTTTCGGCAACCGCAGGATACAGGATGAAAATACTCATCGTGGATGACAACGCTGGAATGCGGCGCCTCTTGCGGCGCGCGGTTCCGCAAGACGCCAGCGCCGTTTGGGAATGCTCCGATGGGGCAGACGCGCTGGCGGCATACGCCGAGCGGCAACCCGACATTGTGTTGATGGACATTCGTATGCCGCGCATGGACGGACTGGCAGCCGCGCGCCAGATCTGCCAGCTCGACCCTTCGGCACGGGTTGTGATGGTGACCGACTATGACGATGAGGATCTACGCGCAGCTGCGCAGGAAGCAGGCGCCTGCGGCTACGTGCTCAAGCAGAACCTTATAGCCTTGTCGAGCCTGATTCGCTCGGCCATGGGCGATTAATCCCGGCGCCTCGTTGCAATCACGAGCGACTGAGAGGCCTCCGTGTGTTTGGCGGTGCTGTTTTCTAACCCACACCTTCTGCAACGGCTCTGGAACTCCCGGTCCCATCCAACAATTTCAATGATCTACGCGCCGCGGTTCCAAAGGCCTTTTGAAAAGATGGCGGCTTGGGGTCAAGGGCATGAGTGTTTCAAAAGGGCTTGGCATCCACTGCGGTGGCAGATACCCCTACGGAACACCCGCTGCGAGGAATTTCCAGCACATCGGAGGCACACCGTGGAAGTCGAACGGAAGGATAAGCAGATGTTCTGCCGCAAGGCACCGAGCAGGGGAATTCGCAGAATTGAAGTTGAGGGCATGCCAGATTCAAAGGTCGGCTCGGCTGAACCGTAACGGAAGCGTCAATTAAGCGGCCATGGGTGCTGCAAGAGATGGGCTACGCCGCAGCGCTAGGTATTCCAATCGTTCCTATTAGTTCTGGCCCGCTGCCGCAAGGACTGATCGGTGACTTGCACGCGCTACGCGTTGGTTCGGACTGGTTGGACTTAGAGCAACGACTTCCGGCGGTCAAATGGCTCGCTCTAAAGGACGCTCAGCTTCGGGAACCGAACACTGTACTGGCCACCCTTGCACGTTCAAGCTCTGATCGCGTGAAACTGCTTGTGACCTTCGCAAGTCGAGTTCTGTCCCTTGGTGGAACCGGTTTGCTTCGGCAGCGTGCAGGCCTTTCGACCTTTTGTATACCTGATGCGCCTGTTATGCACAAAGTTTGGATTGAGCACGATGGGCCGGCACGTCGAAATGACGAGCACCACGAGCAGCAGCGACAGGAACGTCGAATATTTGAATCTCAGGCTCGCACAGAAGGTTGCAAATTGATAATCGATCCTCATATCCCGTTTGCGGATCCGAAATCTAAGAAAGGACGGCTGAGTAGGCTTCGTGCGTTCTTAGCCGACCCAAGAACTGATGAAAGAATTCAGGCCATTACGCACACTCGAGAGTTTAGCGGAAATATGACAATATTTGGCGACTAGTGGGTAGCAGAATCTCTGATGCCGCGGACCGGGGGTTACCGCGAGACCACGTTCACTTGGCATCCAGCGACCGTCAAGCATTTTTCGAGCGAGTTCGACGAGGAATTTGCGTATCTCTGCGAACAGCAGCAGGTTAGACCGGAGGAATCGCGACTAATCTCGATCCGCGAGATTGATTGTGCTTTAGCCGCATGTGGTTAACCGGGACACGGCCAAACAATGCACGCCGATACGATACCCCATGAAACCCCTCGCTTCGAGAGCAGCCCGTAAATAGCGACGTCAAGCACGCCCCATTCGCCGATCCACAAGTCAGCTTCTGGAAGATTGATCCGCAACCGTCGGATAGGTTGTGTTAAAGGACGTTATATGTAATGTTCGCGATCCGTACGGTTCTCACGAACAAAAGACTGCTCGGACGCTTCGAACTAATCACGCTCCGTCAACGAAAGAGGCAAGGAGCGAAAGTATCAATGCTGGCTTGAGATGGGCAGCGGTTGATCCTTTCCGTCCATTACAAATGCGGCCCAGTAATAGGGATGTTGCTGTTGATTGACAAGTGTGAGCTTGGCTTTGACGCAATGACTGATTAATCGTCTGGGTGCGCTGTTTTCCCGCCTCTACGAGCGTCCTATAAAAGGTCTCCATATACGCCTCTCCTTTCTCATCATTGATTGTCCAGGGGCTCGAAACGACCGCTCGTGCGCCAGCTATTTGGAACGCGCTACGCAAACCACTTACAGAGTCACCTGGAGTCGTGTCGCCAACGCCGCTGTCGCAAGCGGAAAGAACAACAAGCTCTGTGTTCTTGAGATTGAGCAATGCAATTTCGAGGGATGTCATTACTCGGTCTTCATCCGTTGTTGCATCCGCTACCCCAGGTTGCAGAATCAGACCCGACCGCAAGTAGCCATACTTCTCCTTCTTCAATAGTTCTTCCTTAGAAGTCCTGTCCGGCGCTGGTTCCGGCGATTGCAGATAGTATCCCTGGGTAGCTATGTGTAGAATCATGGGGCTGGAGACGGACAGACCCACTGCAATTGTCGTCGATATCGATACCTCTTCTCCTAAATTCCGTACCATGATTCTGTCGCAAGCCGGTGTTCCCATTGTTTGGGCGCGCGCGATGTCGACCGATTTAAAACGTCCCTCAGAACTCACGGCTTGCCGTGAACCCGAGTGGGACGATGTTGGTTATGTGGACTATCAGCCTGGGCTGAGTGGTTATCTCGGCGATTTTCCCCGAGGCGTCCTTAAAGAGGACCACTGCCTGCCAACGATACATTGGGCTGCAGTCAAGGCCTACTGTGCCAAGCAAATAGCACCCGAGAAGTGTGAATACGCCAAGAGTGATGGCCCCCTGGCAGTGACGATGCGCCGACTCCAGCCGCTCTATGCGCGAGATTTTCTTGAGTCAAAAAATCCCGAGAGCAAGGGCAACGCCGAGGAATTGCTGGGGGGCAAGCTCGTATTTCTTGGTGGCAGCTATTCAACTTCGGATTTTTATCGATCGTATACAGCTTCAACATCGGTGGAGGGAGTAAAGCTTCTGGCAATGGCGGCAGAGGCGGAACTGGATGGTCAGCGTCTTGGCGAACTGCCTTGGATAGCGACCAAAGTGCTAGAAATTGTGCTGAGTTTGTTACTGGCTGCCGCTTATTACTATCTGAGGCCATTACCGGCCACACTGTTTTCTCTGTCCCTCCTATCCTTATCTATCATTTACGCTGGCTATCTCGCTTATTTAGCGCATATTTCAGTCGACTTTATTCCATTTCTGATCGCCATCTGGCTTGAGCTCATGGTGCACGGAGCGGAAGAGTGTGAGATGACTTCTCCCGAAGCGATACGCAGTGCGAGTAGGAGCAAGCACGGGGGAATACCACACTCCGCCGATCGGAGCAGAACATCCCGGAGTTCCCCATGTGGTTGATTCCAAGTGGCCAAAAGACTTAGACGGCCTCTATATTTGCCACGTCTTACGTCCTCTGCATCCCCAAGGCCTTTGTAGTTCCCATGAGTTGCAATTCGCCTAATCACTCATCGGTCATCGAAGAGGACGTTTCTGTCTGCCATTAGTGGTTGATTTTAACCCGATAAAATCCATTATCGCGTTCAAACGACGCGGACAGGGCCGTCATTTTTCCGGGATCGTGCCAGTTCTGGAAGGGTCCCGAAAACCGCCTTCCTAAACTCCACCAAATCAACGGCCCGATCAGGAGAATCCGCCGTTTGATAAGGTTCGGCTTCTGATACACCACCTCGGCACACACCAAACGGCCTTTCAGGCCGCTTCCCATCCCAAATAGCCTTAGATCTCACGGATTCTTCGTAACACAGTCTTGATGCAGCGACTTCAGGAAGTAGCCTTCCTTTGCCCGAATACGATATTTGTCTTCGTCCCCTATGGCCATGGCAGCGGCATGCATCGGTTTCCGCAGCTCAGGAAAGTTGTATGGCGGAGGTAGTCAGCAGGTCGATGAGCACGTTGTCAGCTTACGCTGTCCCGCAGCCGCGATAGCCGGCGGTGATTCTTCGCCGAGTCAAAGCATAAATCGGTGCACAAGGAACTCGGTAGTCTTTCTTGACGATCTACCCCTTATCGGCACAAAACATTGAAGATCAACTTCAATCTCCCCTCACCCGGCTGCGTAAATTCAGTTAGAAGGCGTGACGATACTCAACTCTTACGATGTCGTCATACCAAGCCGCAGAGGTCAGAGCCCTCCCGTATCCGACATAAACGGAGTTGTTTGCGGGCAAGGACACACGTGCACCGATCTTTAAGTTCACGATGTTCGTACCGCTCGCGTCCGTCGGTGTACCGGTCTGCTCCCCGCCAGTAACAGTCCAACCTACCAGTTCAATAACCGGGCTCAGCTTAAAACGCTCGCCGTCGATAACTCTATAACTAGGTCCTATACCGTAGAAAAAGATGTTGCCGGCAAATCCTGAGGGGCTAGACGTTGGAACTCCCGCTGAGCCTCCGACCGGAAGCCATCCGCCTAGTTCACCCTCCAGCTCGAGGCGTTGGGAAAACTTCTTGTAATACAGGAGGGACGGCTCAAGGCTGTAATGATTCGTGCCAAGACCTCTTCGAGGATCTCCGGACGGGAAATAGCCCTTGAGCTGGGCAGTCACATATCCGGTCGGAGAAGCCCGCACTGCAAATTTCATTCCAGCTTCTACGTCGCCAATACCGCTGCTACTGGGAAATGCTTGCGTTGGGGGTTGCGGCGGGGGCGGGGGCACAATCACGCCCTCCGGTTGCAGCCTGCGGATTGGAATTTGCACAAAGACGGAAAGCCGTGGAACGAGAGCGTACTCTCCCATGAACGAGAGAGTCTGGAAGTTTACGTATTTTGGAACCCCCAGTCCGGGACCGGGCGCATAAGGATCTCCAGCAATCCGATAGCAGCCGCACTTGGCATAGATAAACTCGGCTCGATCAGGAAACGCATCGTTGAAGGCTGCATCAAAGCGGATCCGAGCTTCAGATCCTACAATGGCATTTTCGATGTAGCCGACCATGCTTGATTCAATTGGCGGACGCTTAACCGCATCCGTGTCTTTCTTGGTAGGTGTTTTCTTCTTGGGGTCCGCCGACGGATTTGTTTCCGGCGAAGTTGCGTTTGTAGAGCCGCTGTTTTCAACTTCAGGCTGACTTGCATCATTCACGGATGCGGAAGCGGCAATCCGAGAATCGACGTGCGCCTGACTCCGCTCAAGCGGCATGGTCTGCTCTGCGTGTGCCACAAGTGTAGACAGCAACAACAATGATAGAGCTGTGTTGGTCATGGTAGTCTCCGAGGAGATGGGATGCCTACTAGTGCTGCTTGCCCCGCTTTTCCCGCATTTGGTCCTGTAGCTTTTTGTAAGGCTTGGTGAGCGTGTCTCTATCCGTTTCAGACAATTCTGGTAAGACTTGAGTTAATCTTTCGAGTGCCGCTTCAGCTCCTATGAGGTCGCCTGACCGCAGATTACTTCGAGCTAAGTCGAGATAGTTTATGGCTAGGTTCATATAAAAAACATGGAATTCGGGATGTTCTGGATAAGCCTGTTTGCCGCTTAGTCTCTTCAACATTTCAAAAAGCCGATCTGACTCCTCTCTTTCCTCCTTTGCAGATCCTTGTGCCTCAAGTATCTCGGTGCGAAGCTGAAGCGCCTTAACCAGGCTCATTGAGAGTGACGGACTGGGAATAACCAGCCCTTCCATAAGATCAATCGCCTTGTGGTTGTTCTGCTGAGCCGCACCAAATTGATTCTGTCCTGCCAGGAGTCTGGCATAGTTATCACAGTATTGGGCCAATTCCATCTGGTATTCGCGATTGCTCGGCCACTTCTTACTCAGACCATCAGCTGTAGCGATCGCTTGTTGGTATAGTTCGTCAGAATCCTTTTGGTTACGTCGCTCCAATAATTTCGCGAGATTGTTGTAAACGCGGGCGAGATCCTGCGCGGGATTTGGAGTTGATCGGTCTGTGCCACCTGGATCGGCCCTCCGAGCCAACGGTTCGAGCAATGATATTCCCTTGCGAAAGTCGATCTCGGCGCCGGAAATATCTCCGTCGTCATAACGAGCAATTCCCCGGTTGTAATAGGTGCGCGCTAATTCCTGCTGGGCAATAGAATCTTCTGGCTCCCTATCGTGTATTTGCTGTTGTATGTTTAGGGCTGCGTCGTACTGCTTTTCTGCATCGGAGCGGCCATTAGGTGCCGTTTGCGGCGCGGTCTCCCACCATAGCCGAAGAGTTTCTCCCAACCAAGTGTGCGCGTAGGCTAAGGCCCTGGGATATTGAGATTTGGTAGGATATTCAAACTTCAGTACCTCAAAGCGCGCGATTGCGTCGTTGTACTCTCGCACTGCATCTTCATATCGCCGGAGCAGACGGTTAATATCACCCAATCGAGAATGGGCGGATGCATTCTCGCTGCGCAATGCTTCGTTTGTAGAGTATTGCCGGCTGAGAACCGAGTAGAAGGTCTCTGCCTTGTCTAATAGCTCCTTGCGGAATTCCTCCATTTGAGGTGAGTCGGCGCCTGCCCGCGCCTGCTCCCGCCCAGCCGAAGACAGACTCTCGTCCACGGCCTTTTTGGCCAACTGCAGGTTTGATTCGGCGCGACGCTTCTCCTTTAGGGCGACAAGGGCCAGAACTACAGCAACTATCGCTAACACTCCAAGAATGCCGGCAGCCAACTGAGTGTACCTGAGCTTTTCCTTTCGTTCTCTTTCCCGCTCGGCAGTAACGCGACCTCGCTCCTGCTCACTACGGTCGAGAAACTCCATTGACTGTAAAAAAGAAGAGTTATAACGCTCAGCCCAGGCCGCAATTGGCTGATTCTCCTGTTTCCATCTCAATCCCAGGTCCAATTCTGGATAGGACCACAGTCCTCCTTGGCCTTCGGCAAACCAGGCCGCGTCCTGCGACAAACGTACATAGATAGCAGCCGAGGCTCGCTCTTCTTCGGCCCATCCGGTCAGTCGCGTCCAGCCGCGCATCAGGCTCTCGTGAGACAGGTCAATGACAGAGCGGGAATTTAACGCCACTCTGTTTGGAGGGGTCAGGAAGGAGCGTTCGGCCCGTCGGAAAATTTCGATGACCCGGATCACCTCCATCTCAGGAACCTCGCAGACGGCGGAGAGTTCCTTCACGGTCGTAGGACGCCGTACACCGCGAAGATCGGAAAACGTGTCAGTGAGCGCCTTGAACATTCGCTCAGTGACTTTTTCTGCGTGACCCGCTCTCGTTTCCTGATAGGCCTCTTCGCAGTGCATTGAAAGGGCATTTCGAAAGGTACCTATGGCTTCATAGTCTTCGAAATCCAACGCAGGGTCGCCAGCGTTATGCTGCTGCCAATTGTTCCAGGTTCGCATCAAGGCATGCTGCAATACCGGCAACTGATCGCTCTCGTCTCCAAATTCATTCAGTAACCGTGTGACGAGACGCTGAGCAATCTGCCCGCCACCTACAGCAACCGGTCCCGTGATCGCAGAGCGCAATTCGTCTCGCGTCATCCGTGGAACGAGGTATTGACCGTTGTTGACCATCTCCGGCAGCCCGGGGATATCCATACAATCGCCGATGAAGTCGGAACGCATCGTGAGTACAACATAAATTGGACACTCAATCTGTTTAGCGGCCTCCAACAGCAGCTTGACGAACGCAACCGCCTCGTTCTTTGAAGCGTCGTGGCGACTGGCTCTGTAGCGGAATAGCTCCTCGAACTGATCAACCACGATCAGGAGGTTATCTTCAGATTGGATTCTTGCCTGCCGGACCGCCTCAACGAGGCCTCGCGTACCACGGCGCAACGTGGCTTCCAAGAGGACTCGATTGGTGCTGGCCAGTTCCCCTTCAGTTCCTAGCACCTGTCTTGTATCCAGCGCCGCGGCAAGATGGTAAATGGGATCCTCTCCCGGACGCATAGTCGCGACGCGCCAGCTTGAGCCAGCGCCGACCATGAATCCGCTGTACAAAGAAGGAATGAGCCCTGACCGGACCAGTGAGGACTTGCCGCTTCCAGAAGTGCCGACGACGGCCAGAAATCGGCACGTACGCAGCCGCCGTAGCAGTTCGTCAATTTCCTTCTCTCGCCCGAAGAAAAGATGATCCTCATCGGGCTCAAAGGGACGTAGGCCTGGGAACGGGTTAAACAGTACGCTGGAGTCCTTTCTTTAGGATTTCAGCTGAGCAATAAACGGTTGTAGACGCTCCGGGGCAAAATCACTTGATTGCGTGATTACGATTGCCTCGTGCGTACGAAAATTCTGCTTCTCCGGGGTCTCGGGATCGATCAGAGAAATTGCGAGAGCTCGTAGAGGTCTAGTACGACCATAACCGGCACTCTTTTGAAGCTCCCGCAGCTTATGCCGAACCCATAGCTCGTTCACTTTGCCGTAGAAAATGATTGCAGCGTCACATTCCCGAAGATTTTCCTCGTGACTCTCCCGAACTTCCGCTTCGTCGCCCTCAAAAACCGGATGAACCACGTCGAATCCGCAGTCGAAGAGGGAATCTGCCCAAGCCGAACTCGAACTCGCATCGCGCCAATCGTAGATAAGGTAAATTTGCGGACAGTGGTCGCATCCGTGGACAGGATGGCGTACCGGCGGCGAAGGCTCCTGAGATTTCGTCAGTCGATCATGAATCACTGTCCTCAGGTCCTCGAGACGGGTTTCCAGCACGTCCGCCCCCGCCTGGACCAACGGATCTGTGCGCAGTTGCTCCAGCAATCTCTTTTGGCGTTCGTCTTCTACCGCGAGGTCAGGCTGAATCCACACCAGACGTGAGAAGTCGCCTTTCCTGCCCCGTTCGATCGCCAACTCGTTCTGAATTTCCTCAATCGACTTTACACTTCCCTCAGGAATGAAACCGTAGTTCTTGCCAAATGGATGAATGGATATGCGGCATCGTGCCAGATCGTCTCTGTAGGATGAAGCTGCCTCAGCCATGACCATCGGCACACCGCCCGCTGGAAGCACCGTATAGCCGTGTTGCTGCAGATCGCGCCTTATAATCTCTCGCTGTTCTTTTATGTCGATCGTCGCTTCGGCGAGGAAGATCGTCGGTTTCGCTTCCACTGCACTCGACTGCCTCAGCCCAAAACTCTCAAGTTCCATCAAGAGAGCACAAATGTCCTGAGCCAAATCATCGAGCTTCATCCAAAAGCCTATCTGCGCCTTGTTTCCGAAAACCTCATCAAGTTCATGTACCTTTTTCGTATCCGGGTCGATTTCAAAGAACTCATACCCCAAGAGCGACTGAAGTTCGGGTGGATGCATGTCGCGCCGGACGGGCGTCTTCAATACCTTGAAGATCCGCGCTTTGTCGTGCAATACCACGCCGCCTTGTGCTTCTGCAGTTTTCCAGAATTCGAGAAGCTCCTTTCGAGTCCATTCTGAATTTAGGTAGCAAGGCGAAAGGATAGTAATGAGTACAGCAGCGCCGCGTACCCGGTCCAGGATGGTAAATGAAAAGACGTCGTTTCCCTGGAGCTTGGGATCCCGCCAAATCTCGGGTCGCTTGCCAAGAAGCTGTGTAACTTTTAGCTCCAACGCACGGTGGAGGTTCGTGATCCACCCCGGATGACCTTCAATCAAGGAGCAGTTGTCAAGGTGGGCGTAGCTGATGAAGGCATCAAGATCAAAACTCATGTGGGCGCCCCAACGCAATTAGTCGTTAGACATTGAAGGCTTCCACATCAGGCGAACAGGTCACAGCGCACCAATGCCAGATTTCTTTCGAGCTGTCATCGTCCAGCCACTCAAAGTATAGTGCCATATTCAGTTTTCAGGGTTACTAGGCTGAGGCGGCCGGCGTTTACTGCGGGTCCAGAAAGTTGGCTAGTAAGCGCCGCTTCGGCGAATTCGCTCGCCGTTCGCTCCACCGGCTCATCCGTCCTTCACCGTGTCAACTTCAGTTGGATAGGTTTCCGTGGCTCCTTGCCTGTGCGACGAGAGATCCACTGATAAATCTAGCGTTGATCTGGTCGCACAACTGATTTCCTCTGAATTCAATTCCTTGAGTAGGGTCAAGTTCGGGGACGAGAACCGTTAAACCCTTTGCAATTCCGTGAGAGTATTCAGCACCGGATCTTCGCGAAGACCGAGTACGCCATGAACCAACACCATCTTCACTCAAAGCTACCGCGAGTCGCCAGCCAGGTTCTCATTCTGCGCAACATGCGTCCGCCCTTCGGCATCAAGGAACAGAAATGTGATTTCCCGGTCAATCGCCATTGCGCATCTAGCCGTTAAAGCGCGGTTTACGTCAGAAAAATTCCAACGGCTGGTTCGGCGTCATAAGAGCTCTCCATAGTTCCTTTGCTGGAAGACTAGAATTGATGATCTGCGCCACACCTTCAAGCGGGTCCTCCAGAGCCTGGAGTCTCGGATTATCCTGAACCGAAACCGCCGTAAAAAGGACACTATTGTCCGAAAGCTCAAACCTAACCGTTGCCGACGGGGCAGCTGCGCCGTAAACCCGCGTATTGCCGTCGAAAATCTCGAACGAAAACTCGCCAATTGGGCTGAGCCCCGCGGCGCTAGGCTTAAATTCGAAACGATTAACAAAGGTAGCGTCCGGAAAGCCATCTGGTAAGTTAGGACAGCCGTCCTCGGGTATCTCCACGGGTGACTTCGTTTTTGCCTTCACCAGTTGTGCCCCAGTTATTGGCGTGATGAAGGAGTAGAGTCCAATGTCGCTGGTGTCGATATCATCTGCTGCTCCGGGACCGCGGTCGTGACGGTCCCATGCCAAGAGCACACCCACTGCGCCGACTACTGATGCCGCGGCACCGACAAAAAATCCGATTTGTGGCATAGCCTTTCCTTTCCCTTCTAAACCTCATAAGACCGAGGTGTTATTGTGTCTCTGAGTTCTCTGCACTTAAATGGCCCGGACGATTTCTACACAATTGAATGACGTTGTCATAGTCGAACTAGTGTCAAGTGTTACCGTAAGTCGGTAAGAGCCTGCCGCAAAAGGACCAATCATCGGCTGCATTAAATTGCCTTCTGCTCCCGGCGCCAACGCAGCCTCCTGGAAATCGTCGGCATCCCCATCGGTGCCGCTGTCGAAGACTACAGTGTGCTCTTGGTCATCGGATCCGGGACACCCTTCCGGAAGCTGCGTTACAATCAATCGATCACTAAACGCCGGGTTTTCGACGGGACCAGAATTGAAGGACTTCCATTGAACGCGAAAGCTTTCAGTTTCGTGGATGATTGCCTTATCAGGCGTTACATTCGTCGCAAATACAATGCTAGACATATAAGCTCCTTTGTCGTTCATTTAGCAGCAAACTATAAAGCAGCCTGCGGTCCTGCGACTGATTGATAGCAATCAGTGCAGGTTTCCCTCCAAAGCATTGGTTACAAAAGAAAGGCTCTGCAGTCCTCGATCGCTTCTGAGGTGCCTCATATCAGCCAGATATGGATTAAATCGGGCACACCATGCCGGCGATATTCAGAGCGCTTTCTCCGGAGCGCGCCTAGAAACCTCGTGCTTTTTCGCTTGACT
>Ga0206998_1040_pt1 | contig 34018 bp, 22 predicted proteins | sample Alteio_BWMinCont_FD_153309 | JGI IMG/M metagenome (GOLD analysis project Ga0206998, IMG submission 153309) | Enriched cells from forest soil in Barre Woods Harvard Forest LTER site, Petersham, Massachusetts, United States -... | ecosystem: Environmental > Terrestrial > Soil > Temperate forest >... | reverse complement strand
ACATGGTGACGCTCAGCGTTGCCACCGGCAAGCAGGAAGCTTCTGCAGAGTACTACCCGCTTGACGACGACTCAATCCGAAACGCCGCGGATCAGACGATCGTTCCTCTCGTAGACGGCCTAAAACTCACCACCGAGCGAGCCGACATCTCCGACACTCTGCCGAAGGAACTGAAGGGCGTGTTGAAGCTGGGCGGCGGGCGGGCATACACGTTTGATGTGCCTGTCGGGGCTGCAGTAGCGAGCACGAGTCGCAGCGGTGAACCAGGATTTCTTTTCGCAATTGCGCTTGCTTTTGCCGGTGGAATCATTCTGAATCTGATGCCGTGCGTATTTCCGGTTCTTTTTCTCAAAGCACTCGCTTTGGTGGGAAGCGCCGAGGAGAGCAGGGCGCGACAGCGCCTGCATGGGGCGGCATACACAGTCGGAATCCTTTGCTCTTTCTGGATCATTGTCGGCGCGCTGCTCACGCTCAGATCCCTGGGCAAGCAAGCGGGGTGGGGATTTCAGCTTCAGTCTCCTGGCTTCGTTGTGGCCATGGCTTGCCTGGTAAGCGCGGGCAATGGGATCCTCGTGCGATAGAGCTACACCTTTTTCGAATTCGGCACAGGCTTCCTTGAATCGTCCGGTGTACAGATAGTCAAGGGCCAGCACGCGATGCGCCTGTACAAAATCAGGATCGAGCTCGATCGTCTTAAGAGCCTGCGGTATCGAGCGGTCGTACTCTCGTGCCATCATGTGGTGCCATGCCATGTGCTCATTTATCAGCACGTTTGTAGGCTCGATATAGAGTGCCTGTTCACTTTGCTGATGTGATTCCTGCACACGGCCCTCGGCCATCAGCTCGTGTGAGTACCAATGATGTGCGTTGAGGTTGTTCGGGTTTTAGCTCAATGGCACGCCGAAACTCGGATTCCGCGCCAGTCCAATCCCAGCCGTAGATGACCTTGATGTACGCAAGTGACGTATGTGCTTCGGCGGACTTGCTATTGATCGCCAATGCCTTCTGAGCAGCTTCTTTCGCCTTTGGCATTGCGGTCTGAGGAGAGAGAAAGCCGTTACCATAGGAGCCCGCGAATATATAGGCATCTGCCAGGCCGGTATAGGCTGCTGCGTAGTTTGGGTCGATTGCGATTGCCTGACGGAAAAGCTCGATGCTCCGTTGAACCGATTCTGCGCTCCGCCTGGCCCAATAAGAGCGACCTTCGGCATAGAGTTCTCTCGCGTGCGGTTCTATGTTTTGCGCAACGTCTCCGGATTGGCCAGACTGATTGGTTCTCTGGGTACGCGACGCAACGAGATACCGGTAAGCAATCCATGAAGCACATAACGCGAGGAGCACCACGATGCCGACGGCCAGCGCTCGATTGTTGAAGATTCCGAAACGCGAGTTAAACGGTGGTGACCGGGGTGGTCCTGCAACGGCGCCGGATGGGGAGGGTTCAACGGCGGGAAGCGGTACCGCGGGCTGCTTCGCATCTATCAGGTCTTTCCGGTACTCGGTAACAGCACCGTCGAATCTATAGCCTCGCTTTGGAACGGTGGCGATGTACTGGCGGCCATCTGCCTGTTCGCCCAGCGTCTTTCGCAACAGCGAGATATTTACCGTCAGGTTGATTTCCTCGACAAAACTGTCCGGCCAAATGACATGCATGAGCTCGTCGCGTGTCAATAATTGGCCGCTTCTGGAAACCAGCGCGACCAAGAGCTCAAAGGTTTTGGGCGCCAGAGGTATGGGAGTCTCCCCACGGAGCGGGAGCTGCTCGGAGGGACACAGCCGAAATGGTCCGAACGTGTAGGAAATGCTGCTCATGTGACTCTAAATCCTGAACACAAGAGCCCAACATAATTCCAATAATTTTCTAAGCATAGTCCAAGAGACTGAAAATGCGGCAGATTTCCTGCGGCCCGCAAGGAGGACGGTTTCGGTGAGTGCCGGCCTTGGCGGCTGAAATCAGCTGTTAGGCATTGCGCCACTGACCACCGAAGGGCAACGAAGAACCAAGCTAAGTTTGAGCGAATCCAAAAGACATTGGTGGCCGAGTCTTCCTACTGTGCAATTGCTGCGGCCTGCACTGCATGACCGACAGAAATTTGTGAATCGAGGATCACTCTTATGCAAACCAATGGTAAGTCCTTTCTCTGCTGCGCCGTCGCTGGCCTTACGCTCGTCGCCACCAGCGCCCTGAGTTTTGGTCAGAACTTTCACAACTCCGATGATGCCTTCCTTCCCAGTCCGGTTAGGAGCGCTTCCACCGTTCCGAGCAACGGCGACGTGAACCCCTATGGAGTCGCCTTTATCAAGAACAATTTTCTAACTGGATCAGGTCCGCTCAAGCATGGCGACATCCTGGTTTCGAACTTCAACAACAATCAAAACCTTCAGGGGACGGGCACCACGATCGTCCGGATTCCCCAGAGCGGTGCGCCGACAGTTTTCTTTCAGGGAACAGCTCCCCTCGGGCTCTCCACCGGTCTGGGAACGCTTCAGTACGGGTTTGTTCTGGTGGCCAATCTGCCGACGAAGGATGGGACATCCGCTACCGCAGGACGCGGTTCTCTGTTGGTAATCAACAATCAGGGGAAGTTGATCCAGACATTCGCCAGCAGCCAGATTAATGAACCCTGGGACGCGACAGTTGTAGATAACGGAGATCGTGCGAGCGTGTACATCTCAAATGCCCTTGACGGAACGGTAAGCAGAATCGACTTCGCCGTAGGCTTCAGCGGCTTGACGAAACTGGACCACTACACGATCGCTTCAGGATTTATGCACCAAGGTGATCCGGCGGCCCTGTTCGATGCACCCACCGGCTTAGTCTACGATCGCAAAACAGACCGGCTGTACGTGGCTTCGACTCTGGACAATGCAGTTTTTGTTGTGAAGGACGCAGCGAAGCGGACGTCCAGCGACGGCCCCGGCGATATCGTCTACCAGGACCAAACCCACCTGCATGGCGCCTTGGCGATGGCGGAAGCGCCGAACGGCCATCTTCTTGTCACGAACAACGACGTGATCAACAGCGATCCAAACCAGCCGAGCGAAATCGTTGAGTTCACAAAGCAGGGCGAATTTGTGAAGGAAATTCCAGTCGACCCCAACCAGGGCGGCTCCTTTGGACTCGCGGTGGAAAAGGTGAACGACGATACCGCGGTTCTGGCGGCAGTGGACGATAATACTGCCTCGATCACGATCTGGACGATGCCGCTCAACTAACTCGCGAGAGTGCAATTGGACACTAACTGCTTCGGACAAATGCACCGAAAGCGAAAAGGCGGGAGGAATTCAAACCAGATTTCCTCCCGATCTATTAGCGGTGTTTCTGTCTCGACAACCGCCACAAAAAGAAAAGGGCAAAGCTATGGAAAGCGCTAGCGATCAAACCTGTACCCAGTCCCCCCTTCTCTGATCGAATTGCTACTCGGGGACGGCATACGCCGCGGCTGGCTTGATGAGCACTGCATTGCGATGTGTAAGGCGCTGGCGGACTACAGCCGGGTCAACCCCTGAATGAGGCTGTAGCTAACAGGGCCGCCGCAGGTTCGGGCCATAATCGAAGTGGGTCTGCGTTGACCGCTGCATACCCTGCCGATATACTCGAAGAGTACCCAGCGGGAGTAGCTCAGTGGTAGAGCATCGCCTTGCCAAGGCGAGGGTCGCGGGTTCAAGTCCCGTCTCCCGCTCCAGTCAGCCCGGCTCTGATCCCGCCCCGGCGCGCATCGCCGGACTGGCTTCTCAAATGCCGCCTGAATTAGTATTTCCTGTCCAAGGCGCGGTACCCAAGTGGTAAGGGAGAGGTCTGCAAAACCTTTATGCGTCGGTTCGATTCCGACCCGCGCCTCCAATGTATTCAATGGTTTGTAAGAATGAAGCTCGAATCGAAATCCGCCACTGTGGGGACTTTTGTGGGTACCCCGTGCGCGGGCACTAATTCTAGACTCCTGAATTCTCGAACCTGGGCTGATCGCGATCGAACTCACTTATTTGTTGCATGGCATTGAAGGCTTCGAGTCGTTCCATTGCTTTCGCTTGGTGGTCCTGGGTTGGGTGCGCATACCGAAGCACCATTTGAATCCGAGAGTGCCCAAGCATCGCCGCTAGGGTCACAAGATCAATTCCTGACATCGCAGCTCTAGTAGCCCAGGTGTGACGGAGATCGTAGAGTCGCAGCGGGGCTATTCCGCTTGCCCTCACAGCTCGGTCATGCGCGTTATTCACTTTGGGCACTGGCCTGTTTGGGTCCGATTCGCACGGAAACAGATAAGGTGTCTCACAACGGCTCAACCTGCGGGACAATACATCCCTTGCCGCACTCGTGAGATTTATCCGCCGGCGCGCCGCGAGCGTCTTACCTTGTGGAATCTGGAGCCAGCCTCTCAGGAGATCCACGTTTGGCCGCTCAATTGTGTAGACCTCTTCGGGCCGCATTCCGGTCTCGAGTATCAATGCAGCCACATCGCGTAGGAGAGGAGAAGCGCAGCGGAGATAACGCTGTTGCTCCTGATAGGAGAGTACCCGGGTCTGCTGATTGTTTTCCGCCAGGAATTTAACGCGGCTTACCGGATTCTTTGCGATAACGTCTGATTTGATTGCAAAGTTGAACAGAGCTTTCAGACAAGCGAGCTCACGATTCACCGTCGCGGGACGCAACTTCTTGCCGGTTTTCGTACGGCTCTTCCCGTCACCGCGAATCGTCTTGAACTCACCAGCACGGGTCGTCTTGAAACGCTCGACCTCTTCCGTTGTGATCTTATCCAGCGGAAGGTCCCGGAAGTGTCTCAAAAGCGCAGCGCTGCTCACTTTGTAACGCTCATGTGTTCGAGGATGAGCTCTGTGTTGTTCTTCCGACCATCGGAGAAAATCGCGCATCGCATTGCGGAAGGTGGGAACAGGCTTGCGCTCCGTAATGCCAACATCACCCTTGGCAAGTGCTGTCCTGTATGCCGCTTCGATCAAGCGTGCTTCTCTCTGGCTACCCACTCCGGCACTCTGACGATAACGTGTGCCGCGATAGACAAATTCATACCAGTAAACGCCACCTCGTTTAAAGACGGACATCTATTTTCCCCCCATTGTTTTGCTCCGCTCTTCGCGTTTCATCTCTTTGTTCGCCTTACGGGCACACGCATGACTGCAGTACTGGCGTTTGTGTTTTGAAGCAACACGGTAAATGCGCGAGCATGCTGGCCGTTCGCATTGTCTGCAGGCGATGCCGGCCTGCTGCTCTATGAAAATTGTGGCGGCGATTGCCTCCAAGGCCGTCTCTACCTCGAGACAAACGAAAAACTCCGGTCTCCCGAACTCATCAGTGCTGATTTCTTTTTCGACACAGATTGGTTTTGGCAGTGATACCTCGAATTCAGTTCTTGCCAACACTTCGTAAAGGTGCCCCACAGTTCCAAGGCGCGATTTCTTGACTAGATCTTGGAATGCTCTGAATGTCGCCCATTGGAAACCGATTTGTTCTAAGGGCAGGTTGATAGTCTTCTTCGTTTTCGCGAAAAGTCCGGTGACGTTTAGGAATTCACGGGCCTCAGTGGGAGTCCTTACGCGCGCGAAGTAATCACGGACCCAATAAGGGTCAACGTCAACTGCGGTGCCCTTGACTAGCCGCCATGTGAACAGTTCTTTACCCGGTTCTCCCCAGAGATGCGCGGTCATTTTCCGAGGTTTGAACACAATCACAACGTCCATCCGGGGCCAGGTGATCCTTTTCGAGCGCCCTCTTCTTTCAGATCTCATTGAGAACCCGCTTCAACGATATTGCCGTGCAACCCCATGTGGCCACGATTATTGCATAATATCGTGCCACGAATGTTTTATTGGAAATATATGGAGGATGTTGCAAATGCTCGTTGGTAACTTGCTCACTACCAAAGAGGCTGCAGAATTGCTGCGAGTCTCTCACTGGACGGTTTCTGCTTGGCTCTCACAAGGAAAATTGCCACGAATTAAGGCGGGGGGCCGCACACTCATTGCAAAGGCAGACTTGGAAGCTTTTCTGCGCCGAGAGGATGCGGGGAACTGCGTTGCATAGCAAACACAAGCGCGAATCGGATAGCCTGTCGAGCCTTTTTAAGCGAGTCATTGCCAATGAATCGATGAAACCCCAGGCTGAATGCATCTCCAGTCATCGACATGTAACAGGCGAGGCCTAGATGCGAAGGCCCAAAGACGTTCAAAAAATAGATATTTATCTGCCGTTGTTTGTGGGAGATTATCTGGCCTCAACTTCTCATCTAACTGCAGTCGAGCACGGTGCGTATCTACTGCTCTTGATGCATCAGTGGAAGAACGGCTATCTGCCGTCCGAAGAGGAAATGCTTCGCCGAATTGGGAGGGTTGAGAAGGATGCATGGAGCACTACATATGCATTGCTCAAGCCATTCTTCCGAATCGCCGACGACGGTCGTATTTTTCAGGCTCGGCTCGAAGAAGAGCGCGAAAAGTGCATAGATATCCGCAAAAGCCGATCGGATCACGGGAAAAGAGCGGCAAATTCCCGCTGGCACTCCCAAAACGATGCACCTGCGATGCTCGAGCATTCCCCCCGCAGTGCACCGGCAGTGACCGGCGATGCCATTCAGACTCAGATTCAGATTCAGACTCATATAAAAGAGAAAGACAAAAACCCTTTGACCGATTCGCCCGAAAGCTCATCGGTCATAGGGCATGTAACGCCATCCACTCCTGAGGAATTCATTTACAGCGAATACCCGAGGAAAGAAGGCCGCCGAGCAGCTATCAAACAAATCGAATTGGCTGTTGTGCGTATGCAGCGAGGCGAGAGCCCGCTTGAACCGCTCAGCAAGGGCGATGCCCAAAAGTTGCTTTTTAAGCGGGTGCGCGCCTACGCACAATCTCCCGCGGGCCAAAACCCCGACAAGAGCAAAATCCCACATCCGAAAACCTGGTTCGGACAGTCGCGCTATCTCGACGACAGCGCCAACTGGCAAATCGTAACTGACAATGGAGGAAGCATTGCAATCCAGCGATCCCACCGCTCCAAAACTGATGGCAATATCGATGCAGCCCGACGCGCAATCGCTGAGCTCACTGGTATCGACCCTTACGGGTCTAGCGCAGGCGCGCCAAGCGCCTATCAACTCGGAAACGCTCAAGCTATACGCCCTGAAGTTATTCCGCCAGGATCCACAGGATGTGAAGGCGGCGATTGGAACGATAGCATCGGAGCCACGGCGTGAGGGCGAGACCGCCTTTCCCGATCTCGGCACAATCTTGGCGCACGTGAATGCAGCAAGAGTCGCGCGAAGGGCCAAAGAAAAGCGCGAGAAAGAGCTCAAGGAGGAGATGGTGGCGTTTGCCGACTACGTGAGTTTCCGTATGGAGCGCACGGGGGAGACGATCGAACAAATACTCGCGTATTACCCAGCGCGCCGCACATGGTTCGACTTGCCTGTGGCGGCGAACGGAACTCCCCAGACGGACTTTTGATAGCAGCAAACCTCACTCAGACGGACGGGGATCGAGCTTGTGATCCCCTCCCCTTGTGTGGCAAAAACTCTCGTATGGAGCGCTATTGAGGGAGGATTGGCTTGGCGCGAATCGGATAGCTCAGCGGATCCTCGCACGCTATTTGAGCTTTTTGTTGTATATTGGTGCAACCCACTCATTACGAGACACTTGAAGGCTTAGTTGAAATAATTTGGATCGGCTTGCCCCATTTCCGCGCGGTTCAGCTCTGCATGACAGTCGAATGACCAAAACTTGCTCGCGGTGCGCCAAACCAAAACCCTTGAGCCTTATCGCCGATGCCAGTCCCTATGGATGTTGAAGGTACTTTCTACCCAGCCTACAAAGCTGCTAATCCTTCTTTCAGTGCCGACACCTTTCAATGTGCAGAACAAACGGTTGAGGAACTCCTTAAGAAGGCGACAACTTCCGAGAACCCAGGAATGCTCTTGGGCAAGGTCCAAAGCGGCAAGACGCGGACATTTATCAGCATCCTCGCTTTGGCCTTTGACAACGGTTTCGACATAGCGATCGTTCTCAGCAAAAACTCCCGCGCCCTGATCGAGCAGACCGCAAAGCGACTGAACACGGAATTCAGGATGTTCGTCGATGACGGTGAACTCGAAATTTATGACATCATGCATGCTCCTGAGTCGTTCGGAGCGTTCGAATTGGATTCCAAGCTCATTTTCGTCGCCAAGAAGCAAAGCGATAACTTGCGGCGTCTCGTTGAACTTTTCAAAAATAATGCGGCAATGGCTGCGAGACGGACTCTCATCATCGATGATGAGGCCGACAGCGCATCTATCGGTTATACGCAGAAAGCAGGGTTGATCGAGGCCAAGAAAATCGCGACTCAGGTGAGCGAGTTGAGGTCAAGCATTCAGAGCTCATCTTTCCTGCAAGTAACCGCCACGCCGTACTCCCTTTATCTCCAGCCAACTGAGATCGAGGTCGCGAACGTACTCGCATTCAAACCTATTCGGCCCGCATTTACAAAGCTGGTCCCGGTTCCAACTGAATATGTTGGAGGCGACACCTACTTCGGAGAATCTGCTCAGAGTGAAGCCGATACCTTAGAGAGCTTGATTCACCACACCGTTGATCACCGGGAGTTTGACCGCCTTAAGAAGCCGGACGGTCGCTTGTTTAAGCTAGACGATGTTCTGACAACACCCGCAATCAAGGGATACCGGACTGCCATCGTAACTTTCGTGGTCGGCGGCTGCATCCAGCGCATCAACAAAATAAATGCTGGGGAAAAGTCAAAGAAGTTGCGTTATTCTTTCTTGCTCCATTCCGAAGCTGGAAAGGACGCGCATCGATGGCAGGATGCAGTTACAAGGGCTATCGTTTCGAAACTTACTGCTGCTGCACAAGCCAACAGCCCAGTGTTTGTTTCGTTGGTGACCCAGGCCCATAGCGACCTCTCACGGTCTCTCTCCCTTGTCTCAGAAAACGTTCCAGAGGTAGGTGAGGTTCTTGCGGCGGTTACTGAGGCTCTTGTCGGCGAACATGTCACGATTGCCAAAGTGAACTCTGATGACGATGTGGCTGCGCTGCTCGACGGTACCGGGCAGTTGAAGTTGCGCAGTCCGCTTAACATTTTCTTGGGAGGCCAGGTTTTAGATCGTGGAGTAACGCTCGCCGGACTGATTGGCTTCTATTACGGTCGCCGCCCAAATAAATATCAGCAAGATACGGTTCTTCAACATTCGCGAATGTATGGCTACCGCCGGTCCGACTTGGCTGTAACCCGCTTCTACACTTCTGCCGCTATTCGCTATGTGATGAGTCAAATGGAAGAATTCGATATTTCACTCCGGGCAGCGATCGATGCCGGAGGAGACCGTGCTGTCCAGTTCATTCGCAAAGCCGCAGATGGCTCGATTGTGCCATGTAATCCAAACAAAATACTTGTCGCAACGACGCAGACCCTTCGTCCGTACAAACGTATTCTCCCGGTTGGCTTTCAAACGGGCTACCGTACCGGAGCAAACGCGATTGGCGAAATCATTAAGTCTCTAGACTCAAGAGTGGCTGATCTCTGTGGCTTTGGTTCGCCAACTCCTAAGTTGGTACCGGTAGAGACAGCCATCGACCTCCTTACTCAAATTGAACCGACCATGCATTTCCCCGAGGATGATGCGCCACCATTCGATTGGGAGACGGCAAGAGCGGCCCTCGCGCATCTCAGCCAGCAACACCCAGATGAAGCACAGCGAGGCAAAGTTTTTCTGTGGGCAGCGAAAGACCGTGACTCTTCCCGACTGGCCAGCGAGAGTTCTCACGCCACTTATATTGAAACGCCGGATTCAGAAAAGACCGAAGGACAACTCGCCAAGCAGTTCGCAATCAACCATCCAATACTGTTTCTCCTCCGTCAGAACGGCTCAGAGGACAAAGGTTGGCGAGGAACTCCTTTCTATTGGCCGGTGATCCGCGCTCAGAGTCATACTCCAACCGCGATCTACACTGCCGAAACAATCGATTGAGATCCCCTTATGCCAAGGAAGAAAAAGGCTGACCCAGCCGCGCCGCACAGTACCAGCGAAGCCATCGCATCAATTAAATATGAGGCCAAGAGAAAGAATATCCCACCCGCCGGACTGGAGGCACAGGGGGTTATTCAAGACGCGCCGAAGATTCGCTACGAATACAATCCCCATTTACCGCCTGTGTTGAGGTCGGCTAAGGAGGCGGCCTCAGAAGACCGGTTGCCGGAATTGTTGGCAACCGCTCGGCAGCGTGCGCTATCTGCGGAAGAAGCACGTTTGCTCGAAGAGGCCCTGCGGCGACACGAACCTTGGCTGGAATGGAGTGGGAAGCGGGAAAAGCCATGGTTTGAGGTGAACCCGGTTGCCCTTCACATGCACGAACGCATCTCCACTCAAGCGATTTTACGCGTGTTAGCGCGGGAGGATGTCGAACGCAGCCTGTTTGCCGATCCGCAGCAGGACTACGCCCAGGCCGTGCAGTTCTACCAACACGACATGGATTGGGCGAACCGTATGATCCTCGGCGATTCACTCCAGGTAATGGCCAGTCTCGCGCGGAGAGAGGATCTCGCAGGCAAGGTCCAAATGATCTATATTGACCCGCCATACGGAATTAGCTTCCGATCTAATTTTCAACCAGATCTCGGAAATTTGCAGCCAGAAGACAAAATGAAGGACCTGACTCGTGAACCCGAGATGGTTAAAGCCTATCGCGACACCTGGACCCTTCGCATACACTCTTATCTCACTTATTTACGAGACCGTCTCGCGATGGCGCGTGATCTGCTTGCTGACAGCGGTAACATTTTTGTGCAAATCAGTGATGAAAATTTACACCGCGTGCGCTGCTTGCTAGACGAGGTGTACGGGTCAAGTAACTTCATTACCATCTTGACCTTTACAAAGAAGGGGAGCCAGACAGGGGAATTTGTGCCTCCTATCAATGAATACATCCTCTGGTATGCGAAGGACCGCGCAAAGGCACTTGTTCGGTTTCGCCCCATCTATCTGGAAAGAGCGGATTTCGAGCCTGATACGTTCCCGTATTGCGAACTGCCCTCTGGCGAGGTTATATCAGCGCGACAATTCGACCCGGAGACTGCCTCTGGATCAGAGCGTTTTTTTAGCTCAAACGCACTGTTCAGTCAAAAGCGAGGCCCTAACGACCCAGTCGTTCTTCGGGGAAAGTTGTTTCCATCTGGTGGAAACTCGTGGAAAATCTCTCCGCTCAACCTGCCCTTTGTTGATAAGGCGGAGCGGACCCTATTTTCAGACAATAGGGTCCGTTTTAAGAGATATGCAGATGATTTCGCTGCGGTAGAGCTTTCGAATGTCTGGACTGACCTTGCGGGTACTCCCGATAAGATTTATGTCGTACAAACAAATCCAAGAGTCGTCGAGCGGTGTTTGCTGATGACTACTGATCCCGGCGACTTGGTGCTGGACCCGACATGTGGCAGCGGGACGACAGCATATGTTGCCGAGCAGTGGGGTCGGCGCTGGATCACTTGTGACTCTAGTCGTGTCGCGCTTGCACTCGCTAAGCATCGTATGATGACTGCCACATTTGACTATCAGAAGCTTAGGCCATTAACAGCAGAGGATGTGGCGCGTAATCCTCATGGAACTTGGCTCAACGATCTGACTGGTCAAATCGTCGGGAAGGCTACATTCCAGTGCAAACCCAAGCCACACATAACGCTCAAGAGTATCGCCCGTAATACGTCGCTCCATCCGATTTTTTCTCATCATGAGCCAATTTTGGCTAAGGCCCTTGAGGATCTGAACTCTGAAGTTACAAAGGCTTCTGAGGCATTGAAAGAAAAGCTGGTCGAAAAGCTGATCGTCAAACATAGAGTAGAGGGCGCGAACTCAATCACAGAAGCCGACCAACGCCGCTGGCTGCTGCCTGACACACGGCCACTGTTAATCCGACCCACACCGGCTAGAAAGCCACTTAAGGCCGTGACCCCAAAACAGGCAGAGACTTACCGCGCCGCGATTCCCAAGGGTCGTTGGAAGGAATGGGAAGTGCCCTTTGACAGTGACGTCGAGTGGCCGAAGCCATTGCGGGATGCACTGACGGCATATCGCGCTGCGTGGCGGGCGAAGATGGATGAGGTTAACGCTTGTATCGCTGCCAACGCAGAAATAGAGGAACTGGTCGATAAGCCCGAAGTGATAAACGATGTAGTGCGCGTGTCCGGACCGTTCAGCATGGAAGGGGTGATTGCTCTTGAAGAGGGGCCCGAGACGACGCCGATTGCCGGAGCACAAGATGAACTGGACACTTTTGACGGAGAAACGGAGGTGACTAACGCCGAGGCGCACCTCGATAAAATTCTTCTCCTACTCAAGGTGAGTGGAGTGGATTTTCCGGGAAATAAAAACATGAAGTTTAGCCGCCTCGATGGTCTAACCGGCATGTCCCTCATCCACGCGGAAGGAGAGTGGGCGAATGGCGACGGTAAGGACCGCCGGGTTGCGGTGAGTGTTGGTCCCGAAGTTGGGAATATCTCCGCGATGCAAGTTGAGGAGGTCATACGCGACGCAAACCGTAGAGGCTACGATGATGTGGTTTTCGCTGGTTTCGGCTTCGATGCTGCGGCCCAGGATGCCATTGACAATGGCAGCCATCCTAAGTTGCGCCTGCACATGGCCCTTATCCGCCCAGATGTGGCAATGGGTGATTTACTCAAGACGCAACCTGGCAGCCAACTCTTCACGGTTTTCAGCGCACCACGTGTAAAAGGCCCATCCAAGCAGGATGACGATGCCTTTACCGTCGAAGTCGAGGGCATGGACGTCTATGACCCAGTAAGCAACACACTTTTCCCAACGGATAAGCAGCGCATTGCAGCCTGGTTCCTTGACACAGATTATGACGGGCGAACGTTCTGTATATGCCAAGCCTTTTTCCCGGACAAGACCAAGTGGGAGAAACTGGCTAGGGCTCTTGGCGATGTCGGTGTCATCGAGGAAGACGCCTTCGATTTGTTAAGCGGTTTGACCAGCTTACCCTTCCCTCGCCCAGAGCGACTTGGAAAAGGCGAGCGCTGGCGTGTGGCAGTGAAAGTCATAGACCCGCGCGGTAACGAAGGACTGCGAGTTCTCACGATCAACTGAAGACGGGAATTTATGCCTGACGAACCAATTCCAATTCAGCCCGTTGATAATCCAATACTATGTTCTCCGTATAAGGTCCCGGATCAGCACTGGCTCTACGACACTCGGACCGGCATCCCCTCCAAAACTCCTGGCCGAAGACCGGCAAGCTACTGGTTCAAAACCGAACGTACCGGCAGCGCACAAATGTCGCTCTTGGCAGAAGAAGAGCGTGATGATTTGCCATTGGTCAATGCATTGCGCGACGACGTACAGCGTTGGCGCGAATCCGGGTGGGAGAACGCGAGCGAGATAACAAAGAAACTCTTGCGCCATTGGTGGCGCGAAGATCGAATACGGCGGCTGTTTTTCTGCCAACTCGAAGCCGTGGAGACGATTATTTATCTGCGTGAGATTCTTGCCCTGGGAAAGAAACCGCGCTGGAACCCGAAGCTAACGCGTGAAGATTTTAGCGCTCTCTCGCGAGGGCAAAATCCGAGACCGCTTGATTGGATCGCGAAGGTTGCGCAGCATCCTAAGTTAGTGGACATACCGAACGCACCCGGGCTCCAACCTATACCGCGATATGCATGCAAAATGGCAACCGGCAGCGGCAAGACTGTAGTGATGGCAATGCTGGTTTCATGGGCATTCTGTAATCGTGGAACTAAGCCAGGTGATCCACGCTTTCCGCGACGCGCGTTAGTCGTTTGTCCCAACCTGACGATCAAAGAGCGCCTCAGCGTGTTGTATCCCGGCGATCCTTATAACTATTACGAGAAATTCGATATCGTGCCGTCGCCGTTGCGCCCCGAGTTAGCTAAGGGCAAGGTTCTAGTGACGAACTGGCATTGGTTGTCTCCAGAGGCCGAGATCCAAGCCATAGGAGGAGCACCGATTGTAAGGCTTGGGCCTGAAAGCGCAGAGGCTTTCGCACGCAATCGGCTCGGCGACTTATGGGATGACGAACCGCTCATGGTGTTGAACGATGAAGGCCATCATGCCTATCGGCCTGCGCCGGTGAACGAAGACCTAAAGCTAACTGCCGAGGAAAAGGCCGACCGCGAAGAGGCCACAATCTGGGTAAGCGGACTGGACAAGATCAATGCGGCTTGTGGTATCGGCGTTTGCGTGGATTTGTCAGCTACGCCTTTTTATATCCATGGAAGCGGCTATCCGGAAGGCTCACCGTTCCCCTGGATCGTAAGCGATTTCTCGCTTGTAGATGCGATCGAGAGCGGCATCACCAAGATTCCGCGACTGCCTGCGTTAGACAATACAGGGCGTCCCGACCCCAAATATTTCAGGCTGTGGGAGCATATCACGCGCGATCTCAAGCCAGGCGAAAGGCTCAATGGTGGGAAGCCAAAGCCAGAGGTCGTCTATCGCAAGGCAGAGGACGCTCTGCTTACACTTGCGAGCGAATGGAAACAGAAATTGGACCAGGTGATTTCGTCCGCGCCAGGACAGGATCGGACACCACCAGTAATGATTGTGGTATGCGACAACACCGACATTGCGCAGCATTTTTATCGAGAAATTTCTGGCGAAGAACTTGTCAAAGCGGACAATCCAGACGATGAAGACGAGGACGAAGATGAGACGCCAAAGCGTAGGAAGAAGAAGCCGAAGGCACAAAAGCAGTATGGCGCGGGACTTCCGGGATTCCCGGGGCTATGGAATCGCAAGGGCGCTGAAGTAACGCTTCGTATCGACTCAAATTTGCTCGCTGCTGCTGAGAGCGAAGATCCGAAGACAACAAAGAAAGAAGCGGCGGAGGAGTTGCGGAAGATTGTTTCGACAGTCGGAAAGGTAGGAGAGCCAGGGGAGCATATTCGCTGCGTAGTTAGTGTCAATATGCTTAGCGAAGGTTGGGATGCGAACAATGTGACCCACATCTTGGGTCTGCGAGCATTTCAGAGCCAATTGCTTTGTGAACAAGTTGTTGGACGCGGATTGCGTCGAATGGATTACGCTCCCGACCCTGAAACCGGCCTGCTGACCGCTGAGTACGTTGACATCTTCGGTGTTCCGTTCTCTCTGATCCCGTTCAAGGGGCGCGAGCCGGGAGGAGCCGCACCTCAAGAGGACCGTCCAAAGCATGAAGTGATGGCTCTGCCGGAGAGGAAAGCTTTTGAGATTCGCTTCCCGATTGTTGAGGGCTATGTCGTCTCTTTGAAACGAAATCTCGTGACTTGTGAGGTCTCCAAGGTGGAACGGACTGCATTGGATCCCTGGAATATCCCGACGGATGCGTTTGTCCGGCCACAAGTCGGCTACCAAATTGGCCATCCGAGCGCACATGGGGGTTTCGAATTCGAACTCGTCAATCGTCAAACCTACTACGATTCGGTTCACCCCCAAACCATTGAGTTCGAAATTGCGCGTGAGATCGTTCGTGCACTGACGGAGGCCGCTCATCCGGGCAAAGAGCAATTGCGCCGCGAAAGCAGAACCGCTCTGTTTCCGCAGGTTCTCAAGATCGTACAGAGCTACGTCAAAGACCGGGTGGACCTCAACGGGCTTCATCCAAGCGAAGTTGGGCTTAAGACATATGCTCAGCGCATCATCGGACTATTAATTGCTGCCATTAGCCCGGACGGCGATCAAGGTGAGCCACCTCTTTTGCCACGGCTAAACCGCTACAAGGCAATTGGTAGCACCGAGGGCGTTCACTTCAAGACGGTCAAGCCGGTACAGGTGACCATTGCGAGTCATATAAATTTTGTTGCCTGTGATACGGGCTCTTGGGAACAAGCGGCGACCTTTCAACTCGAAAAGCTTGCCGAGGAACAGATCGTCGTTAGCTATGCCCGTAATGAAAGATTGGAATTTAATATCCCCTACGAACTGTACGGGAATCCACATGCGTACGAGCCAGATTTTATCGTTCGTCTCCACAACTGTGTGAATGTCGTCCTTGAAATCAAAGGCAAAGCGCATGAGGACACGGACGCCAAACATCAAGCTGCACAACGGTGGGTGGCCGCCGTAAATAACTGGGGGATACTCGGAGAATGGTATTTCCTAGTGTGCCGTGAACCACAACGGCTTCGCGAAGGCTTCGCAACCCTGATAGAAGCGCGTAAGAGGCAGGTTCTGGCCGTTGCGCAAGAATTGCGGCTGCTGGCTGAAGCGGAGGTGATCCGGTTGCGCTCATTAGGGTGGGCACAAGCCGATTTTGCGCGTGCGTTGAAAGAGTTGCTGCAAGCGCCGGAGAGTCATTAACGTGCAAAACCAAATATTTCGAGTTGTTTTGGATACTAATCAGGTGATCGCGGCAGGATCAAGGTGGCTTGAATACGGAGTTCCTTCGCCAGATAGGAATATCTGTCGCCGAATTTTGATACGAGTCGCAGAAACGCACACCGGCCTCTACTGCGGGAAAATCGTCGGTGAATATTTGGAAAAACTTGTCGATAGCGGTCATCCGCGTGATCGAGCCCTGAAGCTAATTACATATGTCATGGGCGCATTCACCCAAGTATCGATTACCACCGTATCTGCCCCCTTCGCACCATCTGATCCCGACGATGAAGTCTTTTTGCTTTGTGCAATTGATGGCAATGCTGACTACCTAGTATCCGATGACCACTCTCTGACAAATTTGAGATCCAGCTATGCGAAGCCGGTGATCGGAAAGAGCCTAGAATTGGCACAAGCTCTCGGCGCATGAGGGTACTTATTGGAGGGATTTATTTTTAGTTCTCACCGAAAACCGGCTATGGCTCGACCTCCGAGCCGGAGATGAGGGACAAATCCGGACTACTTTCAAGCGGTTACGTCCATTCCGGCAGCTTAGGACACCTGGAGCATTATCTGCTCCTCCGCCAAGTCCTCGTTGACCGCTTTTGTCCTCACTCAACTTTCATCGATCTGAATTGTTTTTGGGAAAGTACTAGCGTTAGAGCGATGATCGATCGAAGATGAAAAGATCTCCGCCTATAGGCTTTCCGTCAGGTAATTCGCTATAAGCATGGGAAAGCTGTCCGAATTTGCTAGGGCTGGGGGCGATGAGAAGACAACGATGTTCGAAAGCAATTGTTCAACGATCGTGATCCCCTCGTTGCGATCTTGCTGAATGGATCTCGCAAGACCAGGAAACACGTCGGGTCCTTCCCGGACTGTGCCTTTTGGGGGTGTCGCCCCAGCCTTAGGTTCGGCTAGGGACAGGATTTATGACCCATTTCCGTTTCCGTCGCTGGTAACACCGCATAATGCGCTCGAATGCGCAGAACGGGCGCGAATCCAATCGCAGTGTCGGTCGCTTCTGCTTGTTGGCTTTTCCCACCGAGGCCAACTCGAAGACAACTCACGATGCTTGTGAGGCACATATAGCGACGCTGCGATTCTTCTGCTAATGTATGCGCCACATGCCGGAGCGACCCAAACTCTTCCTTTCCTACGCGCATAAGGATGGCGCACAGCTCGCTCCTCGCCTTCTGAAGGACCTTGCCGACCGCGGATATGACACGTGGCTCGACAGGGAGCGCCTGACCGGCGGTTCGGATTGGTCGCGGGAGATTGAGGACAATCTTGACCAATCAGATGTGGTGCTGGCGCTGCTGAGTGCCGGATCCTTCGAATCCGAGGTATGCCGCGGAGAACAGATCCGTTCGCTACGCCACAACAAATGTGTCATCCCTCTGCTCGTGCAAGCCAATTCGGATTGCCCGGTGTATCTGGAAGCGAAGCAATTCCTCGACTTCTCGGAAGACGCAACCTATGCTCTGAGGCTGGAAGACCTGGATGAAGCAATCAAGAACCGTGCGGGAGCGAAACTGGCACCGGGATTCAAGACCACCCGGTACGACACCGTCGCGCCGCTGCCGCAGAACTTTGCTTCCCGCCCGATAGAGCTCGAAGCACTGCGCCAAACCGTTTTGAGTGACCGCGCCCGCCAGCATGTTGCTTTGGTGGCGCTGCTCGGTATGGGCGGCATAGGCAAGACGATATTGGCCCAGGCGCTGTGCCGCGATGAGGCGATTCAGGCTGCCTTCCCCGATGGAGTTGCCTGGATCAAGATTGGTGAAAAACCGACCGATGCCGACTTGGTCAACCAGATGCGCGAAGCGGCGCGAGCCGCAGGCTGCTCGGCTGAAGGCTTTGACACGCTCGATCGGAGTGCCAACCTGTTGCGCAGCCTTCTCAAGGACAAAATGGTCCTCCTGGTTCTCGACGATGTTTGGGATTCGGGGCCGGTCTATTACTTCCAGCCATCGGATGATGCACGCTTTTGCCGCCTTCTGTTCACGACCAGAGACAACGAGATTGCCGCATCTGTCGGCGCTCAATCCCATCCGCTGGACATCCTCGACGAACGGCAGTCGCGCCACTTGCTTGCCACCTATGCGGGGACGGAAGAGAAAGATCTTCCGGAGGAAGCTGCTGGGATTCTGCGCGAGTGTCATGGTTTGCCGCTGGCCCTAGGTATGGTTGGTGCGCTGTTACGAAACAAGTCGCTCCAATTCTGGGGCGACGTTCTCGACAGCTTGCGCAATGCAGACCTGGATGAATTCAAGCTCAAGTTCCCAAATTACCCATATCCCAGCGTGGTCGCTGCAATTGAGGCCAGCGTCAACCACCTAGCGGACGACGAAAAGAAGTCTTATCTGGATTTGGCTGTCTTCCCGGATGACACGGCAGTTCCTGAAGCCGCACTAGAAGTGGCGTGGGGACTGGACGGAAAGAAGGTCCGTCGAATCAGGGAGCATCTGGTGGGTCTCTCGCTGGCCACGCGCGGTGATTCCCAGCGCATTACGCTTCACGACTTGCAGCTCGATTACTTGCGGAAGCGCGCGGGAAGCAATCTCCCGGAATTGCACTCCCGGTTGCTGGGTCGCTACAGGCAACTTTGTTCAGACCGCTGGCACACCGGCCCCAACGATGGTTATTTCTTCGAGCATCTCGCGTATCACTTGAACAAAGCTGGGCGGCGGAAGGAGTTGCGGGACCTTCTGCTCGACTACCGGTGGCTGGAGCAGAAGCTGAAGATATCCGGCGTTGCGGCGCTGCTCAGCGACTTTGACGAAGCGCTCGGATCGCATCGAGACAGGGCAGGTGAGAAGTTACTTGGCCGTGCGCTCGGCATTCCTCCATGGAGAATTGTCGATTTCGGCGGAGCGCAAGGCGACCGTCTTGAAATATCGGATCACGACGATTTCAAGGAGTCATTGAGCTTGGTACAGGGAGCGCTCCGGCTTTCGTCTAACCTCCTTGCCGAGGATCCATCGCAATTCGCTTCGCAGATGGTCGGCCGCCTTTTGCCGCACGACAAGCGGGCCGCCCTGCAGCGATTCTCGGCTACGCTCAACCAGGCTGTCGGCCGCGCGTGGCTTCGGCCGCGAAAGGCCGCGCTTGATCCGCCGGGCACAGGACTTCTGCGCGTACTCGCAGGTCACTCGCATTGGGTCACTTGCGTGGCAGTAAGTCCAGACGGACGGCGAGCCGTATCCGCTTCCTGGGATACGACGCTCAAGGTATGGGATCTGGCGACGGGCAACGAACTACGCACGCTCGCCGGCCACTCGCATCCGGTTAATGGCGTAGCAGTGAGTCCGGACGGGCGACGGGCCGTCTCCACTTCCGATGACAACACACTTAAGGTGTGGGATCTGGAGACGGGCGGTGAACTGCGCACGCTCGCCGGCCATCTCTCTCCGGTTGCTGGCGTGGCGGTGAGCCCGGACGGGCGGCGTGCCGTCTCCGCTTCCCGCGATCACTCGCTCAAGGTGTGGGATCTGGAGACGGGCGGTGAACTGCACACGCTCAAGGGCCACTCTTCCGGTGTCCGCGGCGTAGCGTTGAGTCCGGACGGGCGGCGCGCCGTGTCCGCTTCCTGGGATACGACGCTCAAGGTGTGGGATCTGGAGACGGGCGGTGAACTGCACACGCTCAAGGGCCACTCTTCCGGTGTCCGCGGCGTGGCGGTAAGTCCGGACGGGCGGCGCGCCGTGTCCGCTTCCGATGACAAGACACTCAAGCTGTGGGATCTGGAGACGTACCGTGAACTGCGAACGCTTGCCGGCCACTCCGATTCGGTTCGTGGTGTGGTGGTGAGTCCGAACGGCCTCCGCGCTGTCTCCGCTTCCGACGACAAGACGCTCAAGCTGTGGGATCTGGAGACCTGCGGCGAACTCCGCACGCTCGCCGGCAACTCGTCCAGTGTTACCAGCGTGGCATTGAGCCCGGATGGGCACCGTGCTGTGTCTGCTTCCACGGACAAAACGCTCAAGCTGTGGGATCTGGAGACGGGCGGTGAACTGCGAACGCTTGCCGACCACTCTGATTCGGTTCGTGGTGTGGTGGTGAGTCCGGACGGGCGGCGTGCCGTCTCCGCTTCTGACGACAACACGCTTAAGGTGTGGGATCCGGAGACCGGGCGTGAACTGCGCACGCTCGTCGGCCACCTCGATGGGATCGCTTGCGTGGCAGTGAGTCCGGACGGGCGGCGTGCCGTGTCTGCTTCTCGGGACAAGACGCTCAAGGTGTGGGACCTGGAGACCGGCGATGAACTGGGAACGCTCGTCGGCCACTCCGGGACAGTTAACAGCGTGGCAGTGAGTCCGGACGGGCGGCTCGCCGTGTCCGCTTCTGACGACCACACACTTAAGGTGTGGGATCTGAAAACGGGCGGCGAACTGCACACGCTCAAGGGCCACTCTTCCGGTGTCCGCGGCGTAGCGTTGAGTCCGGACGGGCGGCTCGCCGTGTCCGCTTCTGACGACCACACACTTAAGGTGTGGGATGTGAAAACGGGCGGCGAAGTGGGCACGCTGGTCGGGCACTCCGATTGGGTTGCTGGCGTGGCGGTGAGTCCGGACGGGCGGCGTGCTGTGTCCGCTTCAATGGACGAGACGGTCAGGGTGTGGGACCTTGAGACCGCGCGTGAACTGCGTAGGCTCGCCAGCCACTCCGACGAGGTTACTGGCGTGGCGCTGAGTCCGGACGGGCGGCATGCCGTCTCCGCTTCTTCGGACCAAACCCTCAGGGTGTGGGACTTAGAGACGGGAGCAAACATCGCATCTTTTACCTGCGATTCCGGTGCTGCCTGTTGTGCATTTGCGGACGACCGCAACATCGTCGCCGGCGACCAGGGAGGACGCGTCCACTTTCTCTCACTCGAACTGGCAAGCGATGACTCGAAGCCGGCCAAGCCAAGTTGACGGGCAGCTGCCTACCGTGGGCAAGCTCAGGGCCCGTCGCGTCGGATGAGTCAGCGCCAACTCCCCGAAGGGACTTGGGAAAATCGCCAGCACCAAGCCAAATAGTCACCGGCCTACAGCCCGGGATCGATTGGTTCGCTTTCCAATGCAAGCACTCCCTAGAGGTAGTTCAGTTTTCAAGATCTCTTTTGTACCCTACGTATCAGAATTCCAGCCTCGTTGCTTGCGGAGGCGATCTCAAATAGCTACAATTTCGCGACCCGTGTTTGCTGAGGTGTGGGATGGATTTTGATCAAAACGTTGAGATTCACCGCAAGTTACATTCCGCCAAGGAGGACATACTCAAACAGTTGCGCGGAGCGTTAAAAGATGCCGGTTTAGAGGATATTTATATAGGGTCTGTTCACCTGTACCTAAAACGTCCGCCGGTTCAGTGTCCGGTAGGGACGGAACCAGTCTGGGAGCCTGAGACGTTAGCCGACGGGACCGTAATCTACAGATGGGTATGCAAATAGCGCCCATACTCTCTACTTTTGCCGCGATCATTAATTTCCTTGCGGCGCACTGGGTTGGATTCTCGTGCGTCTTAGCTGTGATTGTTGTGTCTGAGATCGTCTGGGTCCATCAGAAATGGCCCGCGGACACCACCGGCAACGGCATCGTTATCGGTCAGGCCAAGGCGTTTGATAACCGCTCGCTGGCGTTGCGACTTGAGAGACTAAACGCCGGTCTGGAACAAGTGAAGGCCGTCAACCAGAACGTAACTGACAACCTTGCCACATTCCAGGAGCAGGCCTCCTCGAATTTCAGCCGGGAACTCAGTCTTAAGGCGAAGGTTCCGGCCGGGAAGAACGGTGCAGCCGACAAAAGCGGTGCTGATCCCGATTCAAAGAAGGACCCGAAAGCTCCAGCGTCGTCTACGCCGGATGCCAGTTCGGATTTCAAGCCGACCTTTGGTCTGGGCGCTTCCGATCTCCTTACCAATCAACTGAACCTCGCAACCCAGATATTCAACCTTCAAACACTGTACGAGCGTTCGCTCTCCGACCGCATGATGGGTGCCGGGACTCGGCTGCAAACGGTGCTGGGATTTCAGATATCCATCACACCGCCTACCGGATACAAGGACTGCGTAGCGATGGCGGAGATAGCCGTCCGGATGAAACCCCAGTCGGCGCCCTCACCCTCGCCGCCTCCCGTATCGCTCGTTGCACTCATGCCTCAAGAGAGGACCTACAATGCGGAATCGATCAGCAGCAGCGAGAGTTCCATCGATGGGTCGGCGGTCGCGAACGTCTTGACTCTGGGCTTTAGCAACAAACGCGGCTCACGCCAGTTATTCATTCACCGCGATTCCGACACAGTGGCCTTTGAGCGCGAACCGCAAACTCCGCCGCGTTTGCTCGAAAATGCAATCATCTTTGGCTGGGAATTTCGGCCGGTCCTGGGACGTCGGACTGTCTCTCCTGGAACCCGTCAGATGCTCGCGGTCATCGCTGTACCGGAACAAGACGCGGAGAGCGCAGCGGAATCTACCATCGAAGTCGCAACACGCAGCTACTGGCGCCGATATAAGCGAAACAGCCAGACGAGTGCGCCCAATTGGAGCTGGGTTCCCTGGAAGGTCAACGGCTCAGGCATGATGAAATCGCACGTGCAGGAATTGCAGATTCCAAACACCGCGAAGATCCAATCCGCGCTGGCTCCCAAGGTCGCCGACATCAAGTGGGTGAATACAGGGGATGGAAAAGCTACCGTGATCGTCAAGGGGGCCAATTTTTTCTCGGGAACCAAGGTCCTAATCGGCGGCACAGTAAAGAGGGAAGAAGACAGCTCGCTAACCCTGAAGTCTGATCAGGCGCTGGAATTCGTGACGTCGCTCGACGAGCTCACAACCGGAGATGCCGTACTCAGTGGCCGTTTTGGCCCGTCGTTCCAACTGGTCGTGCCCGATAGTAGCCGTCCAGTTGCTGGTTTGGCGATATCGAGTGCCGTTATCAGGCCCATGCGAAACTCAAAGGCACTTCGTGTCAGCATAAACATTGTTGGCATGGACGTGAACGGTACGTACAAAGACTTCGCGGTCATGGACGTGGTCAAGCTCCCGGATCCGATCTTGTTTGTTGGCAGCGAAGCTGTGCCCATGCCATATGACTATTCAGATCAAGCGAATGATAGCAACGCATCATGCAAATACGTGAGAGTCGAAGCTTGGATTTCGGCCAAGACGCTGGCTAAGAGTCCCTCTGTCGCGTTTCGCGTGCCCTTCTGCGGATTCGACTACCAGGCTTCGCAGCCGTTGAGCTTTTCTGAGCCAACCGTCGTACGCATGGGACATGACGCGCAAAACACCGTGTTCCGCATCTTCTACCCTAAAGGTCTCTCCTCCCCCTCCGATTTCAATTTGGAGTTGGATCGAACATATTCCTCAACTGGACCGGAGTTGGTCCTGGTGAATCCCAATGATTCGAGTTCTCCCGAATACCGTTTCACGGTTCCGACTGATCTCGTTTCGCGCTTCCAGAACATGGTCCTGCGGATCGGCAAAGCCGAGCCCTATCTCTTGCCCATACCGGCTGAAGATAAACCCAATCGGAAAGCTTCCGTTGATACAAATACAGCGCCTGCAAAAGTAGCGAAGGGCAAGCATGGCCCCTTAGAATGGGCGGGAACCGCACTGGATACCGTCATCGGAGTGACTCTCACCCAGAGTGCCCCACAGAGCGCGTCGCAAGTCAACCCTTCAGCGATTGCGCAGCAGTTCACGAGTTACGCAAACGGTACCCGACTGATCGTTTACCTGTCTCCGGGCACGACGGACGTCGAAGGCAAGATTACGCTAGAATGCACAACATCATTCGGCGACAAATTGAACCTTCCGCTCTTCGTAACCGAGTCCTAGTTTTCTAAACTCGGCCGAATCTTAATTGAGGGCGAACACACGCATTCCGGTGCCGGGTCGTGTGCGGTCAGCTGGAACGGTACCAATGCATTGACATTCTGCCGACTTCTGAAGTTCGCGAAGTTCAGCTAAACGACGGAGGTGCTCAGCAAGTCTGCGATTCGAGGAGCCAGTCGAAAGCATGGCTGGTCCGGCTGCAAATTAACCCGTAACATGAAACGGTTTGTATACCTCAAGTGTCCGGCTGATATTTCGAGCCAATCGGCGTCAACTGGCGGCAGAGCAACTCACTCCATCACTCTTCCTCGCCGACGCGCGATGCCGTTCCGGACGAGGAGTCCGTTCGTGATGGGCGCTTCTCGTTGCCAATCTTTGCGCGGTCCTGGAACCGCGTGACTTGTTCCTTAAGCGGTCCCAGCTACTTTAGAGTCACGCCGTAGATAAGTTGTGATGATGAGTAAACCGTGTGATGGCATTGATAGACAACGTTCTGGTTGTACCGGGCGAGGGCAGCGAGATCATTGGTAAACGGGAGCACCCGGACGTTCTTCTGTTGGGTCCGATACAAATCAATTACTCTCGGCGGCGGCACGTAGAGCAGATTGAGCTCCTCAATCGAGGCGAAGACATAGACGATGAACGCTGTTGAGGATAGGTTGAAGCTGAACGAAAGATGGGGCTCCTGCGGCAACGGCGTAGCATAGCCGCGGTCGGACAGAAGGCATCTCTTGTCCGCATGTTCACCGCTGTACCGATAGACACATACCATGGGAAACCCGGACGGTCTCTCGAATACCTGTTTGACGATGCTCTCCATAATATTGACTTCGTTTGGAGCAGACCGCACTAGCATGATGAACAACGCCGAGAGCCACATCTGATATTGTTCCGGGCTGATGTCCAGTTGTGCGCAGAGGTGAGCCTGGTGGGGTTTGCGTCCCGCGAGCACGGCATTGTATTGGGCCAGAAGCTCTGGATCGGTGGGATGGAAACGAGGGACGTTGCCGATAGTGTTTAGAACTTTCCTTACGGAGTATGGGTTGCGGAGGAAGTTCATGAACTTCGCGACGAAGATCTCCAGAACCTCTTTCTTGAGGTCTCCCGAACCCAGGTCAAGTTTTCGCAAAAGCGCTACGGTGTTGGACTCCATGTCCGCTTCGTACTGTTGAAAGAGCCCCTCGAAGTTAAATCGTGAGGTGTTGTCGCGAATCACATCAAAGCTAAAGAGATCCCGAAAAGCAAGATTTTTGGAGATTAAGCGCCCCTGAGAGGAGTCGAGCAATAGAGCAAATGCCTCCCTATCAACTAGCGTGAAGGAATAGATGCGCCGATTGCGGAGAGCTGCATGCGGATTCAACGAATTGAGCCGTTGTTCAACTTGCGAGACGTAATGTTGATTCGCAGTGTCGTTCTGCTGCATCCTCGTCCCTCTCGTTCACGGCTGCATCTGCACGACAGTGAAGGCCCTGCCAATGGTACCGCTCACTCGTTCGCGATTTGGATTCGTGCAAAAGGACATCGAGGGTGCCGACCAGAACTTCTAATCCGAGAGCCGAACCCCTTGAAGCAATGTCGTCGCATCCCGAAGAGATTTAGCGACCTCGTCATAGACACGGTCGAGCGCAAGTCCCCAGCCGGGTTTAAATTTGTCGGGTTCAATATCGAATACCTTCAGGTTCGACGCATGCGCTGTCGGATCGCCAACCGACAGCGCATGTGCGTCGGCCAGACGAAGGCCGTTTAGAGCAAAAATTGGTTTGTAGAAATCGAGACGGGCATCTTTGTCCCAGTTCTTGACGACCTCCTCTGCGTCGCCAATGAGGCCCCAGTGCTCTTTCTTGGCAATCGTTGCCAGTTGGCAGAGAAACGCCGAGAGCTTGAGCCCTTCTTCCTTGATCTGATCTTTGGGTATGCTGAGACTGCGCAGCAGAGATCTCAAAGGGCCCGATCTCAATCCCTCGAACACGGCAAAGATATCCTTGCAGCGTGCCAGGAATTGCTGGTAGGTCATCGTTAGAGGTGCGACATTGCCGAGCCGACCCAACTCTGGAAAGGTCCACCAACCGTTGTAGTTGATCTCGGACTCAGATAGGCCGCCAATCTCGTCGGCCGTGGATGATAGCCCGGCGGCATCGCATATCTCTTCGATGGCCTTCATGTAGGCAAGATAGCCGTTGATGACCTCACGGGCTCGAATACCGATGTTCCGATTTTCCGCATCTGTTTTGGGCACCGGTACCGAGCTTTTCTTGACCGCGTACCCGCAGTAGTGTTTGATCACGGAAAATTGCGCGCCTTCGTACAGCTTGCGTAGTTCGAGTGCGATGTGGTCTCGGCCAATCCGTCTGCAATATCCCACAGCCCACCACGTACCGTTCCCAACGGAGCCGGTTTCGGGGTGGATGTCAAACTCCAGACGATTTTCGTAGGCAACGAGAACTTCGTCCCGGACGTATGCCTCCTCCATGACGCCGAACCCGCCCATGATCCCTGACCCGATGATCGGGCCATGATGGTCCGGCCACTCGAGCTCCTGTTCTGCATCGAGCGCCTTTACCGGTTTCATGACAAGCCGCGTACACCAGGTATCCGAGTGCTGATCCCCGTCTGCGATATGCTCGACGCGCTTCAGCCAGATCTCCCGGCCTTTGAGCTCGGCGCTGAGTCCCTTGTGTTTACCCACCACCGAGTCGAACGCCGGATCCCCGGTTGAATATCGCTCTTCCCACTGGGTGGCGAGAGCAACGCATTCATTGGCGAGCAGGTAGTCCTCCAGGTATTCGCGAAGAATCTCAACACGGGCGGCGGTCGTTAGCCTAGGTACTTTGTAAATCGCCAGTGGACGTACCCGGACAACCTCGAATGTAGGCACCGACAGATCATCCCAGACCATAGTCTGGTCTGTCTGGTCTGAAAGAACCCTTGGGGAGAGTTCGTAATACTGCAGGATTCCGGCGAACGGTAGCAGAATGTGCCGATCGTGTACCTGCCACGATTCGACCAGCGACTGATACCGTTTGTGATCGGGGCGGCGCGACTCGACCCAGAACGCTGCCGATGGGCTACCACCGGCAGAATCGTAAACCAGCTGTCCTTTAAGATGGCTGATCCCGTGACCGATTCCGCCTGGCTGTGCGAGGCATTGGTCGGCCTCGTCCGCTGGCACCATCGCGGTATAGAGAAGCCTGGTGCCCAGATAATTGTTTATGGGCTCGCTGCTGATCTCACCGATGGTGACATACTGCGACGAATCACGCAGGTAAGGCTCTGTCAGGTGAGCCAGCGAGGCGGGCCAGAAGTCATCATCGAACTGGGCCATGAACTGACTGTAGATGATCGACGACGGCGCACTCAAGCGACCACCGGCGGTGAGATTTCCCGCTGGTCTGTGGCTCGGCAGATGCCGGACAATAGAGTTGCGGCGCCCAATGACCTACGCTAATGATTCCGCCAGGGACGCGTATCGGACGATCGCCGGGTTCGTCTTTCAGGTGAACTCGACGATTTTTCATTGGCTGAATCTGGAGCCCGGGACATTCCTTGAGCTTGAGGCCGGTGAAGACATCGATATCATCCGCGCCGAGGCGAACGACCCGGATGAGAACCTCGAGCGCATGCTAATGCAGTTGAAGCAGCTCTCCGACGGATCGCTGACGTTGAGGAACAGGGACGCCCTTAAATCCGTCGCAAACTTTTGCGGTCATCGGGAAGCAAACCCGACATGGAAGCTCGGCTTCCGGTTTATCACGACGCTGCCGATCGGTGAGGAGAAGGAAGGTTGGACACTTTCGCCCTCTGCGATTGCGACCTGGGAGCGCATCCGCAATAAAGAAGCCTCGGGAGACGAACGGCCCATCGGCATCGAAGCCTTACGCACATTTCTTCGCGGCTGCGAGAAGCCTACGGGGTTTTCCGCGGAGACGTGGGCAAGCCTCGAGAAGATGCTTGCTGGCCAGATGCCATATTCACTCGCAGAGATTGTTGCCACCTTCGAATGGGCAGCGGGAACCGGTGATTACCTCGAAGTAAAAAAACAGGTCCGGGCTCGTCTCGAACTGCTTTTGCCTGAAGGCTCGCCAGAGGCGGCCGCGGCGAAATTTGACCACCTGTTCTCCTTCGTCTTCGAAAGACTCTGTCAGCCCGGAACGAAGAGACTCGATGCCGAGATCCTTCAGGAACGATTGATCTCGTCGGATGTTTCCAATGAGTACCTTGCTGCCGCCCAGAGGGTCACCTTGCGGCTGGAGGCACTGGAGGAAAGGATCGCGAATCTCGAGGAGAGGGTTGACCAGCATGACGAGCGAATCCAGGACCTGGAGGAAGCTCAGGAGGGCTCCTTAAAGACCTTCTATTCGGTTGAGGAGTATTTCGCAACGCGGACTCCCGGTGCTGCGCTGTATGACCTCGATCAGCAGCTTCAGGGACGAAAGACTACGCGAGATCAGCTGGATCAGTTTCTGAGTGACGGCGCTGTCAGGATTGCGGTAGTTCAAGGCAGTGGCGGTATCGGCAAGACCAAAGTCCTGCGGGACTGGTCCATGAGCCACCCGGGATGGATCACTCTCTGGACCGGCCCCACCATGGGAGTCTGGCATACCCGCACGGCCAATGAGGTTATCGGCAGAGATGTGTTGATCATTGTCGATGACGGCCATCGCTACGACGATCTCGAACGCCTGACCACTCTGGTTGCAACTTGGCCTGGGCCGAATCGCGTGAAGCTGGTGGTCGCGGTGAGGCGCAGCGATAACAGTAAGCTTCGCCAGGCGCTGTCGAGGATAGATGACAACGCGATCGTACGCCTTCCGGTTCTGGAGCCGCTAAATCACGACGATGTCGTCGCCCTCGCTCAGGAGGTACTGGGGCCGGAATGGGTGGGTTATGCGGAACGGTTGGCGGAGGTCTCAGCCGACAGCCCCTTCATCACCGTGGTTGGCGGGCGGTTGATTGCGCAGGGACGGATCACCCCGGAACTCCTGAATAATGACAAGGAGTTCCAGCGCAGGGTTTTCGATAGCCTCGCCAGTCAGTACGACGGTTTTCTCCCGTCTGGGAACTATACGAAGCGGCAGTTCATGGAGTTCATTTGCCGCCCTCCAGCCGGTGAAGGAAGCGGACGAGTCGTTCATCGAGAAGGCCGCAAATTTCCTTACTCTCAGGAATTCCGAAGTGAGACGCGGCTTTACATCGCTGGAGGTGAACGGTGTTTTGAAGAGAGCAAGGAAAGGATCATCCGTTATCCCGGATCTGCTCGCGGATTATCTGCTTGGTCTTGCTTCAGTCGAAGAGGATGGTCACCCGACCGAGTTTGCCGACGAGGTATTCGAGAGCTTCGAAGATTCTCATCTCACCAACCTGCTGAAGAACCTAGCGGTTCTTGATTGGCGTATTGCTCAGCGCGATGACGGCTCGCGCCTGCTGAACAAAATATGGGCGAGATTGTGCGAGCGCTTCCGCGGTCAGGATGCAAGGGAGCGTCTTCATACGCTTAGAGCGATTCAGGGGATAGCAGGCTATTTGCCTGAACGCGTCCACGCGCTGATCAGAATCGCGATGGATGAACCGGCCGCCACCTCCAACTTCTATAACCTGCACCGCATTACTCATCAAAGGGTTCTTGAGGCCCTGCCGCCGTTCCTGGGGGTCACGATACTTTATGAATCCACCGGACAGGACGCCTTTGATCGACTCTGGCGGCTCGCGCAACACGAGACCGAGGGCGTGCGCCGTCCCGCGCAACGGACTCTGGAAGAGGCAATCGGCTACGGAGTGGACAAGGACCTTCTGTTCAACGCACATGTCCTCTCCATCATCGAAGGATTCGCAAAGGAACCGGCTGCGTATGAGGGTCAGTTCACTCCGCTCGATCTTCTCGACAAACTCATGGTTCGGGAGATAGATCATACCGAACAGGTAGGGATTTCATTCCGCAATTCCGTCCATACCATCAATCACCGAACCGTGTGGTCGCTTCGACAGCGCGTGTTCCGCGCAATTGAGGAATGCCTCGCCTCGGAGAACCCGAGAATCGCGTGCAGGGCCGCTAAATCCCTCAGCAGGATCGTCTCGGTGTTTATCCCCATGCGACGAGACCACGAAAGTGAGGAGGAGAGGGCGTGGCACCATGCAGAGCGAAATCAAGCGCTGGACATCATTCAGCGGCGGGTCGAAGGTGGAGCGCTTGCAGTGCCCACAGTTTGGAAGATCAGAAAGAGTCTGCAGTCCGCTGCTGAGGATGCGCGACAGTCAGCGGATATCCGCCAGCGAGCGACAGAGATGCTCGGTTCGCTGTCCTTGCCGGAACTCTTCTGTTCGTTCCATGTCCTGTGCACAGATGAGTGGGGCTACAACACCGAGGCCGATGGATTTTTTACGGTCTCGGACCGGCGCCGTGCCGAAGAATCACATGCCATTGCGGAACTCGATAGCAGGTATCCCGACCCCACTGACCAGGTAGGTGCCATCGAGGGAGTCGTGCGGCTGGCGCAGACGGCTCGCGTCGATCCCGTTTCGGTCGATCCATTCCTGTCGATCCTATGCAGAGATCGTCGATTCCTGTCAGCGCTGTCCGAACACCTGTTGATTGATAGTAACTCCGTGCTTCGGCAGGTGGCCGGCATCGCAATCAGAGCTTGGCGAGCGTCCGACAAAGCGAAGTATTTGCGCTACGGGATGGCATTCATCAATGTCCCAAATCCCTTCATGGTTCGATCGGTAGCGAGCGTGGTGTGTTCTGGACCTGTCCTCGGGGATGTGACGATAGAGGACGTCGAGATCATCACCATTCTTGCCGGCCGAACGGAACCGTGGATACTCCGTACCGTCTTTCAGGCTTTGGGCAGACTCAACAAACCTGGCCCTTACTCGGAAAGAGCGAGGCAACTCATCCGCAGCGTCGATATAGGGCGGGATTCCGAGTTGGCAGACGCGTACTGTCAGATCGTTGGCCCAGGTCCATTCAGGGTGAGTGTTTCCTCGCTTGATGTTGAGACCATTCGGAACATGGCGGGCAAGCTCGTTCCTGTCTATGAACTCGATAGGCATCATTTCGGCGAGTTCGTCTCTTATGTCTGCGGGATGATACCCCAGGAGATCGTCGATCTTTTGGAACACCGTCTGGAGTTTGCCCACACGATCGTTCCTGACGATGGGCAACCGCTGTATAAGGCGCTTCCATCTCCTGTGCATTGGTCATCGTTGAGCGTGGTACGGCAGTCGCCGCATTACGAACAGGCCCTGCGACGGGTCTTCGAGTTGGGGATCAGGTACCCGGATCATAGCCCGTATCTCGATCACTTTTTCTGGCAATTCGGCACGCTGGATGAAACAACGTTCAGTGTGCTTGATGAAGGCCTTCACTCCGAGGACGTTGACTGGTTTCGTAGAACACTGCAATTGCTATGCGACGCCCCGAAAAACATTGCTTTCTCCCACCCCTGCTTTGCGGTCCATGTCTTGACGGAGTGCTATCGGCGGGCCATTGAGTGGGGAAACACAGTTATGGATATTCTCGTCAATAATTGCATCTTGGCAGGAGGTTTTCAGGCGATGGGACCACATGCGACACTGATCGGAGCCGGGGTTGCGGACAGGGCTCGGCCACTCATGGAAGCCTGCGCGCCTGGCAGCCCTCTGCACTGCCTCTTTTCCCGACTCGCGTCGATCCAACCCTTGCCCATTCCCGACTTTTCTGCCGAACTCGAATCAGACGAAGACGAGTAGAGAATTAGCCGAACCCAACCGACATCCCATTTGTCGCAACTTAACCGATGGAAATTGCGGCTTGCCTGGTTGCGTTCTCGAGAAAGACCTGGAGACCTGCGTCTGTCACTCTCGCACATCGCATAAGTGAAGGAGTGGAATAGATGGACCTCAGTTTCTTTGTCGTCCAGGGCTTGCGGGTCCTTCCCGACCGATGCTGTTTGCGGGTGTCGCCCCAGCGCCCGAGCGGGCTAGCGACAGGAATTTTTGACGCGTTTCCGTTTCCGCGAGCCGCCATAAATAGACATCGGCCTGATTAATCGGAGTTTAGGGCCCCCTCATAAGAGCAAAGGACAGAAATTGCGGAAATAACACTGGCGTTCCGTGTTTTCCTCGTTTCCGCCAGCTATCAAAGTGAGCAGGGGGCAGAACCAGCAGAACGAGGAGCAGCCTGCTGACCCTTTATGTGTTGACTCGCCGCTTAATACAGGGCGTTTGAACTAAGCCGCTGCGCGGCAGACGCTACCGCGTGGGCGACGATCGACGTGACGGCGTCTGGTCAGAATCTAGGTTGGTCGCTATACTGGGTTGGCCATGAACATTCCCGTTGTGGCACGTACGAGCGATTACGCTGCCTGCAAGCAAGTACCTTGTAATCACATGCATACAATTGAAATCCCATAGACAGACGTAGATCACCGCGTCCGCCGCAAACCGCATCGGCTCACTTCAAACGATCCTATCGAAACTGCCCGGAGAAAATTACTCCGGCTGTCCGTCATCTTGCGCGGGCAGTCCCGATAGGAACCTAACGTTTATCGTTACTAATCGAATCAGACCATTGATCTCTGGAGTTTCGCAGAAGTTCGAATGATCGATTCTGCCCTGTAGACATGCGGGCAGCAAGCCTAGAGGCCTGAATCCGAGGCGCTCGCGTCCTTTTCTCAGGTGACTAACTCTATGTAGATCGTGAGTTTTCTCAGGTGGCTAACTCTATGTAGATCGTGAGTTTTCTCAGGTGACTAACTCTATGTAGATCTGCTTAGATCGTGTTTCCGCCCAGCCATTGGATCACTGCATATCCCGCGTCGCAATACAGTGGAAAGAGCTGCAGAAGGGCGAAGGCCTCTTCACGCTCGACCTTCCGGCCGGTAGGATGGCCCGCCTCGTTTCGTGTCTTTCGGATCATGTCGAAGATGCCAGTCAGTTCTGCGGTGATGTCTTCTTTTCCGAGATCATTCGATATGTTCTGCATAATCGGGTCGAGGCGCTTGCGAATCTCATCGTAGATGCGCTTCGCTGGCCTTCCCTTCGTGTCGGCAGCAAATTTAGCCTGTTTTGCCGGAGTATCGAGCGCCGCATATACGGCATCTCGCAAGGACAGGAGGAGCGTCTCCGCACTCACTCCAAGCATCACGGCCGAACCGAGGTAGGATGCACCGCGAAATCCTGTGAGGGACTCCGTAAGATACAGGATGACTGTAGGCTCTACCTGAGGCACCTTCGCTTTGAGGCGCTCGATGTATTTTCCGGTGTCATATGGAGTGAACTCCCCAGACGCCAGACACCTCTTCCCCCATTCGGTAACCTGGAAAAATGGTAGTTCCGGGCTCCCCGCGCCGCTGCCGATTCCCGTACCTGGGACGACGATGCCCTGGATGATCAGCTCCCAGATGACGCCACGGACCACGTCCGAGATGTAACTTGGAATCTCGTGGGCGCCCATCGGTCTGGTCTGTTGAGTCGGGTGTACCTTCCCATAGACCTCGCGCGCAACCTCGGCCAACTCCAACTCTGAATTGGCGAAAGGGCCTCTCTTCAAGCGATCATAGATCCACTCTCGCAGCTGTAAAGTGTCGATGGTTGGATTCGGCATATCTTATTTTCTCAGCTGAGCCATACCGTCGCTGAGGATTTGTGCAGGGCTTTCATGCCACATCAGCCGGATACTGAACTGGTCTACCTGCTTCGCATATTCTGATCAGGTGAAAAAAGACATCCAAAAAGAAGTCAATGCGGATCAGGGAGCAGGCGGTGGGAGCCTTGCCGGTTACGAATACCAGATCGACGTGTCTGTTTGGCTGGCTTTGGATCTTCTACTGGGTAGCAAGCAGGCCAGGCAACTGATCCTCGAGCCTGCAACCCAGGAGGACCTTGAGACGGAACTCGAGGAA
>Ga0206998_1036_pt1 | contig 34455 bp, 30 predicted proteins | sample Alteio_BWMinCont_FD_153309 | JGI IMG/M metagenome (GOLD analysis project Ga0206998, IMG submission 153309) | Enriched cells from forest soil in Barre Woods Harvard Forest LTER site, Petersham, Massachusetts, United States -... | ecosystem: Environmental > Terrestrial > Soil > Temperate forest >... | reverse complement strand
CCTGGCAATGGCACTGAATTGCCGGACGGAAATTGGGTCGGGGCAGCGGCCGACGCCGGAGCCGTGCGGCGGGTGCGATTCGTGTACGGAGATTCGCGCGGGGAATGCCGTCGATGTCATCGAGATTGACGCGGCAACGAATCGCGGCATCGACGAGATGCGCGAACTGCGCGATGCGGCGCGGTACCGGCCAGCGCGGGACAAATACAAGATCTACATTCTCGACGAGGCGCACCAGATCACCGATGCTGCATTCAACGCGATGCTGAAGACGCTGGAGGAGCCCCCCGAGCATGTCGTCTTCATGATGGCGACGACGCAGCCGGAGGATATTCCGCAGACTATCCGCTCGCGTTGCCAGCACTTCAGCTTTCACGCGGTTAAGTTCGACGACATTCTGGCGCAGCTCAAGGAGATTGCCGGCAAGGAAGGGATTGCGGCGGAAGACGCGGCTCTGGCGCTGCTGGCCGAGGCGGGCGATGGGTCGATGCGCGATGCGCTGTCGATCATGGACCAGGCGATTGCATCGGCTACGGTGGAGAATGGGCAGCCGCGGCTGAGCGCGGAGCAGATTCGGGAGCTAATGGGAACTGTTCCGAATGCTGTCTTCGAGCGGCTGATGGAGTCGATCGGCGAAGGCCAGACTGCGGCGGTGATCGAGGAGCTGAACCGGCTGCTGAATGCGGGAAACAGTCCGGCGCAACTGGCGCGGCAGTTTGTGCGCTATCTGCGCAATGTGCTGATGGCGCGGATTGGCGGCGAGGAGTCGGAGCTGTTGCAGATCTCTCCCGATGAACGGGCACGGGCAGCGCGGTCGGCGGTGCTGTTTTCGGAAGAGGACCTGACGCGGTTTCTGCAGGTGATGCTGCGCACCTTCGATGAGCTGAACTATCGGCAGGAACAGCGGTTTCACCTGGAGCTGGGGCTGATCAAGCTGGTGCACCTGCAGCGACTGCTGCCGGTGGAGGAGCTGCTGAGCCAGCTGCCAGCGCCGCAGGGAGGCAAAACCGGATCGGGTGGTGGTCCATTGCCGCAGAAGAGCGCGGGGGGGCAGGGTCGTGCGCAGAGCAGCGGAGCGGCTTCAGCGTCGCGAGCGAGCGCGGCTGGGAGCGGGCCTGTGACTCCAACTCGTGAGTCTCTGACGCCGCCGCGTGAGACGACGCCGATTTCTCCCTTCGAGGCGGACCGCGGCCGGAAAGCGGTGAGTGAGCCTGTGGGTTCGGGGGCGGTCCAGGTCTCGTCTCCAGTTGGGGCATCCGTTACGGCGCCGAGAGCTCTTACGCCTCTCGAGGCGGCGTCACGGGCGGTAGAGACCGCTACGCCAAAGGCTCCAGTGGCGGCGGTTCCCGAGCCGCAGGAGGCGACCTTGGGGGCGCTGGCTCTGGCGGCTGCGGCAGACGGAGCGGCTCCGGATCTGGACCGGGTTCGCGAAGCAGTTTGTTCGGCGCTGGAGAACGCAGGGCACAATACAGCGGCTGTTCTGCTGGATGCCGGTACGTGGCGCGAAAATAGCGGCACTATCGAAGTGGAAGTGGGCATCAAAAAGACCATGCTCGGCCTGACGATGAACGCCGAGGCGGAGAAGATCTGCCGGGAAGCTCTGCGCGGCATTGGCGAGACCAGGAAACTGATCTTCCTGCCGGGGGAGAATGGCGGGAGCGGCGCGGCCAAGGCACCGCGGGCAGAGCGGCCGGCGGCGCAGGGCAGCATACAGGCGATTGCGCTCGAGAATCCGCTGGTAAGGCAGGCGCAAGAATTGTTTCAGGCGGAGGTACGCAGCGTGCTGGACCTTCGGGAAAAGAAGTAGGGCGGGAAAAGAAGTAGGGCGCGAGAAGAAGTAAGGTATTTGAGTTTAAGCGGAGCGGGAACGTGAATCCTTTAAAGCTTCAGGAAATGCTGGGTCAGGCAAAGCAGATGCAGGAGCAGATGCAGCAGAAGCTGAGCCAGTCGGTGGTGGAGGCGTCGTCGGGCGGCGGCGCGGTGACGGTAAAGATGAACGGGAAAAAGGAAGTGCTGAAGGTCACGATCGACCCGGCGGCTGTCATTGGCCTGAGCGGCCCGAATCCTGATGTGGAGATGCTCGAGGATCTGCTCACAGCGGCATTCAACGAAGCAGGCCGGCGCGCGGAGGAGATCTTGAAATCGAGCATGCAGGGCATGCTGGGCGGCCTGAATCTGCCGGAAGGATTGATATAGGCACCACGTTCACGGGCCCCGGGAGAAATGTTCGCGCCCTGGCGCTGCACAAAGGCTGAGCCATGATCACACGACGCGGATTTCTGAGAGGTTCGGCAGTTGTCGCTGCGGGGGCGCTGACGCAGCGGTCGTCGCTGGCTTCCCTGCTGCAGAATCCGCAGACGGCGGTGGCTCCGGCGCCCTCGAACTACGTCCAATCGATGCGCAACGCGGGATCGACGACCCCGATTACGACGACAAAGCTGACGGACACGATCTTTCTGCTGCAGGGGGTGGGCGGAAATATGGTGGCGCAGACCGGTCCGGATGGGAAGGTGCTGATCGATTCCAGCGTGGCGACCGCGTCCCATGCGCTTCTGCAGGTATTGGGAAAGCTGAACGCGAGTCCACTGAAGCGGTTGATCAACACACACTGGCACTTCGATCACACGGACGGCAACGCAGCGCTTCACGAGGCGGGGGCATTCATCTTTGCTCAGGAAAATACGCGGGCGCGGCTATCAGCTCCACAGACGATCAAGCTGCTCAATCTTACGATCCCTGCCTCGCCGACGGAGGGGCTGCCGCAGCTTACGTTTCCAGAGACGGACAAGCTGTATGTGAACAACGATGAACTGGATATGGTTCATACGCCGAATGCGCATACGGACTCAGACATCTATATTCACTTCGTGAACGGCAATGTGATTCACACCGGCGATCTGTTTTTCAACGGTGTGTATCCGATGATCGATGCAAGCTCGGGTGGCACAATCAACGGCATGATCCGCGCGGTGGACGAGGTGCTGGGTATCGCGGATGACAGAACGAAAATTGTCCCTGGGCATGGTCCGCTGGGCGACAAGCGCGCCCTGCAGAAGTATCGCGACATGGTATCGACTGTCGCCAACCGGATCGAAAAACTAAAGATTACGGGCCAATCGTTGCAGCAGGTAATAGCCGCGAAACCCACGGCGGATTATGATGCCACGATGGGTCACGGCATGATGACACCGGACTTGTTTGTCACGGTGATTTACGACACGCTGTGAAATGAGCAACAGATACTACCCAGTACCGCGTTGCTGAGTCGAAGATCAGATATTTTCCCGACTGAATTACTCAGAATCCCCGATAGCGTGGTTTTGCACGATGAGCAGCTCGCAACCATTGCTGACATTTGACTTGCCTAGGGGATCTTGCCGTGTCGACGAAACATCTGAAGAAATTCTTAACTGATCTGAGAACCATCAATCCCAAGATCAACATCGATCGCAGACTCGGCCGTAAGACAAGCGCACTCGGGTTGATTAACCGTTTGCGGGCGACCGTCGGCGATCCGAAACCGATTCAGAGTGTGTTCGCGGCAAGAAACTATTGCAGCAACCCGCAGTCCGCGCGGTTGAACAAATACGAGCCGGCGATCCGCCGGCTTATCTCCGTGTGGGGGTATGGCAAGGACAAATACCCCTACCAGGAACTGGAGTTTGCGGAGTTTAATCACAGGCGTCTCGTGGGAGGTGTTCCCGCGGACGTTGGCAAACCTACGTTTGAGGCACTGCAGGCATTCCAGGATGATGCCTTTCTTCTCCACATGGAGGCCGGCACGACGTACCTGAAGACTTTGAAGCTGGATAACGGAAGCCGTTTGGACATCACCGCGCGAAGTCTGCTGCTCTGCGCCGGTTTGCTGCCGCCGGTGCAGTCTTCCGGCGATAATGGCTATCTCGACAAGCTGGCACTTACCGCCCATGACCTGAAGAGGATGGCGGGCCGGTCAATTCTGGATGTGGCATGCGGAGGAGCGATGTTTCGCGCGGAAATGGAGGTGCTTTTCGGTTGCGAGACGACCGGCCTGGACCTGAATGCGGAGTATGTCGACAACGAGGCGATCAACGCAGGCAAGGAGCGGTACACACAGGGCATGCTGTACCTGAAAATGCTGAGCACCCTTCACAAGCTTCAAACAGTCAATGTCTCCGCCGAATGGGACTGGGTGATCGAAATGGGTGTTGAAAATCTCTCCGGCATCCTCACGAACTATGCCGATAATCCGCCCACGGCCGGCGATATCTTCGAACTGGCCGATGGTCGAGAGAAATGGGACTACGTCACCTCAACCTACCTGCTTTGTTATTTCGAGCGGGACCAGCAGACCGATGCAATCAGAAACATGTGTTCCGCGGCCCGGAATGCGGTCTTTGTTACCACCGGAGGCGCGCACACGATTTCACAAGACCTCAATTACGACCGGGGGGCAATTCAGGCTGCGTTTCCCAAGTGCCGCATCGAGATCAAGAGCTCGGAAACTCATCACATCTTCCTCAAGTGATGGCCGCCGGGGCGTGGCAAAGCCGGCTTGCACCTGTTAAAACTGCGAAGAGGCACACGTTTTGTCGAGATTTGCGGAACCCATGGCGCGGCTCATTGAAGAGCTGCGCAAATTGCCGGGCATCGGCTCAAAAAGCGCGCAGCGCCTGGCCTTTCACATCCTGCGATCGAGCAACGAGGACGCTGAGGCGCTGGCGATTGCGGTGCGCGAGGTGAAGGCGGCGCTGACTCTGTGCTCCATCTGCAACAACATCACGGACATCGATCCCTGCCTGTACTGCGCGAGCCCGACGCGAAACCAGCGGCTGGTGTGCGTGGTGGAGGAGCCGACGAATATCGCCACGGTCGAAAAGACGCGCGGATATAACGGCGTGTATCACGTGCTGCACGGAACGCTGTCGCCGCTGCATGGTGTGGGTCCGGAGCATCTGCGCACGGGGAGTCTGGTGGATCGCGTGCGGCGGGGCGATGTGGATGAGGTGATCCTGGCAACGTCGCCCACGGTCGAAGGCGAGGCGACGGCGCACTATCTGGCGGATATGCTGCGGGGAGGCGATGTGGTGATCAGCCGGATCGCGACGGGCGTTCCTGCGGGCAGCGACATCGAGTATGCCGATGAGGTGACGATGTCGCGGGCGATGGAGGGAAGAAACAGAGTTTAGGGTAACGGGGTCCGGACCCTATCCCCTATTCGATTGCCCCCTCAGCTGCGCAGCCGGGCGAGCAGGTCTTGTGGGTGAACGGGCTTGGCGAGGATTTCGAATTCGTGGCCCTGACCCCGGGCCCGGTCGAGGAGATCGGCGGTAGCGGCCTGGCCTGAAAAGAGCAGAATCTTGCAGGAGGGCAGGATCTCGCGGATACGGATCGCGGCGTCGATCCCGTTGAGGTCAGTCATGATGACGTCGCTGATGAGCATGTCAGGCCGAAGGGTCTTTGCGGTTTCGACGGCTTTCTCGCCGGTGTAAACGGCGGTCGCTTCAAATCCGCTTTGATTAAGGATGATGGCCAGGGTGTCAGCAATCACTCTTTCGTCGTCGGCAACCAGCACTTTGGGCTTCACGGGCGTTTCGGACATTCGTTCCTTCACATTCTCTTTCTTTTCTAAAGTACAGGCAGTCCTCAGGGACGGCCTCATTCGTCAAACACAGCGGGAGGTCAGGACGACTATAAGAGTATATGGATTCCTTCAAGAATCTTTATGTTTAGGATGATACGCTCTTGCTGAGGGGATGCTTCATCCTCTCATAATCGTTGGAACCTACAATATCTGCAACTTGACCGCGGGAACGGCGAGATAACGCCATCCGGCGATGACCGCATCAGCTACTGTTTCACTACATCTGAAGATTTTTCAGGCGGAACGACGATGTCGGAACCAATCATTCGCGCCCAGCAGGTGGAGAAGTACTACGCGCAGCCGAGCGAGAACCGTATCCAGGTGATCGCAGCGACGGACCTGTCGATTGTGCCGGGGGAGATTCTGGCGCTGCTTGGTCCTTCGGGATCGGGCAAGTCGACGCTGCTGCGGATGCTGGCAGGGCTCTCCAAGCCATCGGCGGGCGAAGTGTACTGGCACGGCAAGCCGATTTCGACGGTTCGCATTCACGTCTCGATCGTCTTTCAGAGCTTCGCACTCTTTCCCTGGCTGACGGTGCTCGAGAATGTGGAGGCTCCGCTGAGGGCTGCGGGGATGGCTCCCGCAGCGCGGAGGGAGCGGAGCCTGAAGATCCTGGATACGGTCGGCCTGGACGGATTCCAGGCGGCTTATCCGAAGGAACTGTCGGGCGGGATGCGGCAGCGCGTGGGGTTTGCGCGGGCGCTGGTTGTGGAACCTGAAGTTTTATTCATGGACGAGCCATTTTCAGCGCTCGATGTGCTGACGGCCGAGAACCTCCGCAGCGAACTGCTGGAGCTGTGGCAGAAGAAGACGATTCCGACGCAGGCGATTTTCCTTGTCACGCACAACATCGAGGAAGCGGTGCTGCTGGCCGATCGCATTATCGTGCTGGGCAGGAATCCGGGACACGTGCGCACGGACTTCAAGGTGTCGCTGGCGCATCCGCGAGACCGCAAGAGCCCGCCGTTCACGCAGCTGGTGGATTACATCTACAAAGTGCTCACCAAGCCGGATGTGATGCCGGCGGCGGTTCCCGAGCTGGTGGACGGCAGGAAGGTCCGCGACCAGCGGCAGATGCATTACGAGATGCTGCCGCATGCCCGCCCGGGCGGCATCGCAGGACTGCTGGAGATTGTGATCGACCTGAGCGATCAGTCGGGCCACGCGGACATCTACAAGCTGGCCGACGAGCTGGCGTTCGAGATCGATGACCTGCTGCCGATTATGGAAGCTGCGCAGATTCTGGGCTACCTCAAGGTGGGTGAGGGCGATGTGGTCATCACGCCGGAGGGACGGGAGTTTGCGGAGTCGGAGATTCTGAAGCAGAAAGAGCTCTTCCGCAAGGCGGCGCTCGAGCACGTACTGTTGCTGCGCCAGATCACGCGCGCGTTGAACAACAAGAGCGATCACACGGTGCCCGAAGAGTTCTTTCTGGATATGCTCGACGAGCAGTTCAGCGACGATGAGACGCAGCGGCAGCTCGAGACGGCGATCAACTGGGGGCGCTATGCGGAGCTGTTCGATTTCGATGCCGCGCGGCGGAGGTTCATTCTGCCGGAGGAGGAAGAGACAGCCGAAACTGTCGAAGGTGCGGAGGTCCAGTGAAGAAGGCCTACCCGCTGTCGCGCGCGCTGGTGGTGGAACGGACCTGGCCGATCTTCCTCGATCTGACGGTCGCGGCGGGACTGCTGGCCGGTTTCTACGCCATTCTCTGGGTCGCGAAGTTCTGGTTCAGTGGGGCGATTCCCGAGGTGGAGATTTACCGCTCGCCTTCGCATCTGCCGCTGTACGCGTTCTATTCGACGGTACGCATCTTCGTTGCGTATCTGCTCAGCCTGGTCTTCGCTATCGGTTACGGATACATCGCCGCATATAACCCGCGCGTGGAAGCGCTGATGATCGCAACGCTCGATATTCTGCAGTCGATCCCTGTGCTGAGCTTTCTGCCCGGCGTGATGCTGGCGATGATGTCGCTCTTCCCTTCCCGACAGCTGGGGATCGAATTCGGAGCGATTCTGCTGATCTTCACCGGCGAGGTGTGGAATATGGCATTCAGCTTCTATTCCTCGCTCAAGAGCATTCCCCGCGAACTGCGCGAAGCGTGCAACATTAACCGCTTCTCACCGCTGCAAAGGCTGTTTCAGCTGGAGCTGCCTTTCGCGACGATCGGCCTGGTGTGGAACTCGATGGTGTCGGTCGCCAGCGGGTGGTTCTTCCTGATGGTGTGCGAGATGTTCCCCGTAGGCAGCAGGAATTTCCGGCTGCCGGGGCTGGGGTCGTATCTGCAGACAGCGGCATCGAGTGGTGATTATCAGGCGATGACCTGGGGACTGATCACCATGGTGTTGATCGTGGTGATGACCGACCAGCTGCTGTGGCGTCCGCTGATCGCCTGGTCGGAGAAGTTCAAGTTCGAAAACGTGGAGAGCGAGGAGCGGGTGACATCGCCGATCCTTCACCTACTGCGGAATTCAAACATGCTGGCGGTTCTGCAGAGGCACACGCTGGTTCCGCTGGGCGAGAGCATTTACCGGTCGCTGGCGCGGCGCGAGGAACGCAGATCGGCGCAGATCAAGCCGCAGGTAGCTTCGAGCCGCCGAAGCGTGGCCACCTACGTCGTTGTAGGAGTGATCGCGGCAGCGGGGATTGCATTCGCAGCGTTCCATGCGCTGCTGCTGCTGCGCCAGGTGCACGGGCACGAGTACCTCATGCTGCTGGGGGGCGCGGCAGCGACGTTTCTGCGGGTGAATGTTTCCCTGCTGCTGGCCTCGGCGTGGACGATCCCCGTGGGCGTGATGATCGGATTTCATCCCAAGCTGGCAAGCATTACGCAGCCGCTGGCGCAGATAGCGGCGTCGTTTCCGGCGACGGCGCTCTTCCCGGTGATCCTGGTGGCGCTGGTCAGGCTGGGGCTGGGGCTGGGCATCGGGTCGATTGCGCTGATGATGCTGGGGACGCAGTGGTACATCCTCTTCAATGTGATCGCGGGAGCAATGGCGATACCGTCAGATCTGAAGGAGGTCGCGGATCTCTTTCACTTCTCAAGTTTGCAGCGCTGGACGACGGTGATCCTGCCGGGCATCTTTCCATTTCTGATTACTGGGCTGGTGACTGCGTCAGGCGGCGCGTGGAATGCGTCGATCGTGGCGGAGTACTTCCACCTGAAGGACCACACGCTCACTACGGCGGGCCTGGGCGAGCAGATCAGCCGGGCGAGCGACCAGGGGAACTTTCCGATCCTGCTGGCCGCGACAATCATCATGGCGCTGATGGTGGTGACCATCAACCGGCTGGTGTGGAGACCACTTTATCGGTTGGCAGAGACGAAGTACCGACTCGATGGCTGAGGATATCGGCCTCAGTTCGACTGCGGAGGCTTTGAAGCATCCGACTGCGGCTTCTGGTCGGGTTGAGCCGGCCTGTCTGACGAGGATTGGGAGCCGCCCTGCTGCTTGTTGTCCTCGTGCTGCTCGTAAATCGAGTACTGGCGGTCGGGCTTCTTCATCTTGACGGTAATGTCTTTGCTGTCGGAGGTGATCTCGTAGTCATCTCCGAAGGTCTGGAACCCGTTGGCGATGATCTGCAGGCGCACGGTGTCTCCCACCGGGATGACATCGATGGTGACCTTACCCTCTTCGTTGGTCTTCAGCTCGAGACCACCCTCATCCTTGCCCTTTTTTATGGGATGAAACACAACGGCGGCGTTCTCAACCGGCTTTCCGTTCGTCGCTTTTACCACCGTGACGGTGATCTTTGCGGTCGTCGGCGGGGGCGTATATTTGCGCCCGCGGTGGGTGGTGTCCTGGGCGGAAAGCAGGCCGGAAACGGCCACGAAGAGGCACAGAACTGGAAGGGCCGGATAAAGCTTGCTGAAATGCGGGGCCTGCGTGGGTACAACTTGCTTCATGCTTAGATTGTATGCAATTTCGGTGCTCTGCTGAAAGGGGATCAACCGCTCAGCCATGCGACACGGTCAACCAGGAACCGGCTTTGAGCGTCTAAGTGCTTCATGATTGGTTCCTTCTACTTGTTTTGGAACGGGCAACGCGACAAACTGGATGAAGAGAAGGGCCTGTATTTGACATCTGATAGGCACGACCGGCGAGATGGTGTGAATCGGAAGTACCTGCGTGCTGCGATCGGTTTTCTGATCGCACTGCCGTTGGTTTGGTGCGGTTTCGCATACGGGCAGGCGACGCCGCAAAGCGTGGAGTCCGATCCGGTGGCGCTGGTGCGCCGCGCATCGCACAATGAGCTGGCCCCGGGGAACGGTCACCCATATCGTTACACACTACACAAGATCGACGACGCCAAGATCACGACGAAAGAGATCGTCGAGACCAGGGACGGCGATGTTGCGCGCCTGGTGGCCACCGGAGACAAGCCGCTGGCGGGCGATGCCGAGCAGGCAGAGATCGACCGGCTGAATAATCTGCTGGCGCATCCAGAGATCCAGCAACACCGTCACCAGAAAGAACAGGAAGACAGCAACCGGGCCAACGAGATGCTCCGGATGCTGCCGGACGCTTTCCTCTATCACTTCGAAGGCATGGCAGATGGTCCAAACGGGCCCTGCTTTCGGCTGAGCTTCAAGCCGAATCCTAATTTCACTCCGCCGGACCGCGAAGGCGAGGTATACCACGGCATGGCGGGCGAGTTGTGGATCGATCAGAAGCAGGAGCGGATGGTGAAGCTGGACGCGCACCTGATCGCCGATGTGAATTTCGGATGGGGCATCCTGGGCAAGCTGTTCAGGGGCGGCACGATCGTGGTGGAGCAGAAGGACGTGGGCGAAGGGCACTGGGAGACGACCCACATGCAGCTGAAACTCCAGGGCAAAGTGTTGATGGTCAAGTCCCTGGATATTGAGACGACGGAAGACGCGAGCAACTTTGAGCCTGTGCATCCGCAGATGAGCTATCAGGAAGCGGTGCACATGCTGCTGAACAACAGCGGCCAGGCGCAGGCAGGGCAGACACAGACCGCGGCGCGGAATTAGAGAGGCCTGCGGCTCCGAGCCGAGGATTTCGCGGAATTTTGAGTCACATGCGATTAGTCGTGCACGACGCTTGCGCGCCGTTGCGCTACGTGCCAGAGGACACCGCAGGGATCGGTTAAGAAAGCGACGCGAAGCCCCCAGGGCTGCATCGCCGGCGGGCGAGGGGCCATTACACCAAACTTGGCTGGCAGATGCAGGGCCTCGATGTGAGACCACCACGCGTCGAGATCGTCGACCATCAACTGCATCATAAAATTTCCCGCCCAGTCTTCTTGATAGCGGCGCTGCAATATGAAGCCGCTTGAGCCCATGCTGAAAATAGCCACGTCGCCGTCGAGAAGCTTTTCAAATCCGAGCGCCTCGTAAAAACGCTTAGACAGATCGAAATCCTGCGAGGGCAGGAACGGACGCGCCAGTTCTGTTCCGGAAGGGATGGGGCTCATCGAGGATCCTCCTCGCACCGCTTACGATTCTGGCCTGAACGATGGTTTTGAACAAGGCACAAACGTCGTCAAGTCTCATTCTTCGCGGAGAACTTCGAGCGGCTTCTGGCCGAGGATGCGGAAGCTGGCGATCCAGCCCGTGGCGATGGCAAGGATGGCGGTTGCGGCGACGGTGAACCCTGCGGCGAAGTAGTCGGCGTGCCAGTGGATATCCATGCGCTGGAGCAGGATGCGGGCGAGGACGTTCGCGAAGAAGACGCCGACGGCTCCGGAGAGCAGGCCGAGGACCAGGAACTCAATCGAGAAGACTTGGGCGATGCGGTTGCGGGTGGCTCCGAGCGTCTTGAGGACGACGACTTCGCGGATACGGCGGAAGCGTGTGCTGGCGACGCTGGAGGCGAGGATGATGGCTCCGGAGAGGATGGAGAAGCCGGCGAGGAAGCGGATGACGAGGATGATGTGTCCGGCGACGTCCTGGATGGTCTGGAGGATATCGGCCAGGTTGATGACGGTGATGGTGGGATAGGCGCTGAAGAGCGTGCGCTCAAGCTGCGGAATGCTGGCGGGAGTGACGTGGATGGCTCCGTACCACGTCGCGGGGACGTCGCGAACGAGGCCGGGAGCGAGAATGAACTCGCTGCGCGCGAATGCATGCTCGCCGTCGACTTTGTAGATAGCGGAGACTTTCGTCGAGATGGTGCGGTCGGCGACTCCGAAATCGACCTGCGAACCGATGTGGAGATTGAGACGGCGGGCCACGCGGTCGACGACTGCAAGACCGGGATCGTCGGGCTTCTTCCACCACTCGCCCTGGGAGATTTTGGTTCCCGGAGGGACGCCTTCGGAATAGGAAATAGGCGCGGAGCGAAGCATGGGGCGCGGATAGTTCTGAAGCTTCAGCTGGTCGACGGAAACGCCGTCGATGCTGGTGATGCGCGAGGAGATGACGGGGATGGTTTCGAGCTTGCCCTGCACGCCGGGCTGCTTTGTAAGCAGAGATTGCACGCCGGAGAGCTCTTCGGGCGCGATGTCGATGAGGAAAACGTTGGGCGTGTCGGCGGCGACCTCGTTGTGCATCTCGCGCACGATAGCGTTCTGCATGAGGAAGACGGCAAGAATGAGCATGACGCCCGCTCCGAGCGCGGCGAGGACGGCCGAGGATTGATTGCCGGGGCGGTAGAGGTTAGCGAGTCCGTGCCGCAGGGCTGAAGGCAGATGCAGCCGGGTCTTGTCGAGGAACGCGCGCAACGAGCGCAGGGTGAGGGCGGAAAGCCCGAGGATGACGAGAAGCACCGCACAGAGGCTGGCGGCGAACCACCTGCCGATCGTCCAGGAATCGGAGAGCGCGGCGGCTATGCCGGCGAGGCCGGCGACGATGAGGGCGATGGCGAACCATTGCAACTTGCGCACGCGGAATTTTGGTCCCCAGAAGCCGTAGGTTACGACAGCGATACCGAAGGCAACGTCGACGGCGAGCACGACGAGGGACCAGCGGAAATTGTGATGGCGCAGGCCGGCGATCCAGAGGCCGAGCGATGCGATTCCGATAGAGAATACGAACATGAGCAGCAAGCGCTGAATGCGGAGCTGACGCGGGCTTCCTGCGGGGCGAAGCAGGCTGACGCCTTCCGTGGTCTCGACCATCTTGCGCAGGACGGCGATGGGGCGCACGTGGCGAACGTCGAGCAGCGGCGGCAGGCAGAAGAGGATGGTGGTGAGGATTCCGGTGGCAAGCGCGGCGGAGACGGGCTTGATGGCCAAGGCGAGCGGCGGGCGCAGCGGCAGAAGCGATCCGAGGAGTGACGGAAAGACGTATTCGACGCCGAGGCCGAAGGCAACACCGATGAGTCCTCCGGCGAGGCCGAGGAAGATGGTCTGCAGCAGGTAGATGCGCAGAATGTCGGACGAGCGCGCGCCAATGGACTTCATAATGGCGAGGATTTCAATGCGCTGCTGCAGGTGGGCGCGCATGGCCATGGCGACGCCGATGGCTCCGAGGACCATGGCGACGAGGCAGATGAGGCTGAGGAGTCCGGTGGCGTTGTCGAGGCCGCGCGTGAGTTCGGGGCTGGTCTCGCGGAAGTCGGTGATTTGCGCGTCGGGGAGAATCTTTTCAAGCTCGGGACGGAGCGTGCCGATGTCCTGGACTTTACCGTTTCCGGGGTTGTCGATCTTGAAGAGATAACGCTCGCTGGCGCGGCTGCCGAGTCCGAGGAGTCCGCTCTGCAGCATGGCGCCGCGGGTGATCATGACACGCGGGCCGAGGCCAACGCCTGCGGTCATGCGGTCGGGCTCACGAAGGATAACGGCGGCGATGCGGAAATGCTTCGTTCCTATCTTGAGGGTGTCACCGACTTTTGCGTTGAGGCGGACGAGAAGGTTGTCGTCGACCAGGACAGTGGAGTCGTTGAGCAGGTCGCTCAATTTTCCGGGCGGATTGAGAACGATGTGTCCGTAGAAGGGATAGACGGCGGGATCGACGGCCTTGAGCGAGATGAGCAGCGGCACCGGGTCGCCCTGAACGGACGCCATGGAGACGGTTTCCGTCACGCTGGTGCGTTCGACGCCGCTGGTAGCGAGCGCGTCAAGCTGCTGCTGCTCCTTCGGAGTGGCGAGCCGGAACATGCGCGCGGAGAGGTCGGCGGCCATGATGCCGCGTGCGTCGCCAAGAAGAGCCCTCTGAAATGCCTCGCTGAAGCCGCGTACGCCGGTTAGGGCTGCCACTCCGATGGCGACAGAGAGCAGGACGAAAACAAACTTCGCCCGCGACGCGCGCAGCTCGCGCCAGGCAATGCGGGCGGCGGTGGACCAAGGCAGCGCGGGCTTCGAGGGGGTGGTCATCCTATGACCCCCTCGACAGATGTGGTGGCGGGCTGGGCGCGGGCGGTCAGCTCGTCGGCGACGACGAGGCCGTCGCGCAGGTGTATCTCGCGATCAGCGCGGGCGGCGATGTCGGGATCGTGCGTCACCATCACAAGCGTGGTGCGGGCTTCTCTCTGACGGACAGTAAGCAGGTCGAGCACGTGCTGGCCGTTGACCGAATCGAGGTTGCCGGTGGGCTCGTCGGCGAGGACGATGGGCGGGTCGAGCACAAAGGCACGGGCGAGCGCGACACGCTGCTGTTCTCCGCCGGAAAGCTGGACCGGGTAGTGATGCAGGCGGTCGGCGAGTCCAACGCTCGTGAGAAGGGCGGTGGCGCGGGCGCGGCCGTCTCCGCGGGCGTTAAGCTCGTGCGGCAGCAGGACGTTTTCGAGCGCGGTAAGTGTGGGGATGAGCTGGTAGGACTGGAAGACGAAGCCGATCTTCTGGCCGCGCACCTGGGCGAGGCGGTCTTCTTCGAGATGGCTGATGTCGACGCCGTCGAGAAGGACTTCACCCTCGCTGGGTGAGTCGAGTCCGGCGAGCAGGCCTAGCAAAGTGCTTTTGCCGCTGCCCGAGGCGCCCATGATGGCGACGAACTGTCCCTGGGGAATGAGGAGGTCGATGCCGCGCAGGATGTCGACGGTGCGGCTGCCGTTGCGGATGGATTTCTTCAGGTTGCGAACTTCGATCATTCCGGGGTTCCTCTTGTAGCGCGTCGCCTGTTACCAGTTTCCCATGCCGGCGAGAGCGCGTTTCGCCGCCCGGGTTTCGCTACAATCGCGAAGTGAAGCGATTTTTTGCCCTGCTGCTCTTTACGCTCACGCCGTTTGCTCCTGCAAAAACAGGCGTTCCGAAACCGGTCATTGTCTGCTTTGGAGACAGCATCACGGCGGGCTATGGGATCGATCCGGGCCACAGCTGGCCAGACGGCCTGCAGCAGCGTCTGGACGCGCATGGATATAACTACCGCGTCCTGAACTTTGGCGTCAGCGGGAACACAACCAAAGATGGTGTGAGCCGACTGCCGCAGGTGCTGGCCGCGCATCCGCAGATTGTGGTGGTTGAATTTGGCGGCAATGACGGACTGCGCGGACTGCCCATAACCTCCAGCCGCGCCAACATTGACCAGATCATTCAGATGCTGCAGGGTGCGGGAATCAAGGTCGCTCTGGTGGGAATCGTTATGCCTCCGGATTATGGGCCGGACTATGCTGACGCTTTCAAGGAGACGTTTGTCCTGGCGGCCAAGAAGTTCAACGTGCCGCTCTTCCCTTTTGTTCTGCTGCATGTCTACAAGGTTCCCGGAGCCCTGCAGGAGGACGGCATTCACCCCACAGCGAAGGGCGCGGATATCATCGCGGATGATATGTATGACTTTCTCAGGCCGATGCTGAGGAAGTAGCTCAAACGAGGACGATGGTTGGCTGAAAGAGGGTGCCGGCGATGCGCTTGCCGATGGCGACCAGCTGCGCCTGTCCATAGAAAACTTTGACCAGCGGGGCCTGCGTAAATTCCGGCAGGTTGATCTGCATGCCGTTGCGCAGACGGGATAGGGTCCGCTCGTCGGCGGTGACGGCTGGCAGTTCGGGGAGCAGCGTGCGCGGGTGCGGCAGATGCGCGGCGAGCTGGTTTTCGCCGGCGAGGGATTCGGCCTCGGCGAGCGGGATGGCCTGTTCGACGGTGAAAGGGCCGGAGGCGATGCGGCGCAGAGTGGCGAGATGTGCTCCCGGATGTGGTTCGGGGCCAAGAATCTGGCCAAGCTCGTGGGCGACGGAACGGACGTATCCACCAGAAGAGATACGCATGCGGAACGCGGCGAGTTCCCCATCGAAAGACGTGATGGCGAACTCGGCGATGTGGATGCGGGCGGCTTTGAGCTTCGGCGTTTCGCCGGCGCGGGTGATCTTGTAGGCGGCCTTGCCGCCGATTTTCTTGGCAGAGATGGGCGGCGGGAGCTGGTCAATGTCTCCGCGGAAGCGTACCGCGGCGGCGCGAATGTGCTCGAGGGTGAGGGATGGCCTTACAGGCGCGGAAGTTGGAGCGCCTTCGGCGTCGTAGGTGTCGGTGGAGAAGCCGAAGCGGATGGTGCCGATGTAGGCCTTCTCGTGAGATCCGTAGAACTGGGCGAGGCGGGTGAATTTGCCGAGCAGCAGGGGCAGGACTCCGGTTGCCATGGGGTCGAGCGTGCCGAGGTGCCCGATGGACTGCTCCCCGGTGGCGCGTCGCAGTCGGGCGACAACGTCGTGGGAAGTCATTCCCGAGGGTTTGTCGATGATAAGGAGCCCGTTCACCTTGTCTACTATAGGTGCTCGAACCCAGGTCCGAAAAACCGGACCTGGGGCACCCAAAGAGGGCGGGATCAGATGTTATTCGGTGTGCGCTCGCGGACGAGGGCGAGGAATTCGTTGCGGGTGTTCTGCTTCTGAAAGACTCCGACCATCGCTGACGTGACAGTCGAGGAGTTCTGCTTCTCGACGCCGCGCATCATCATGCAGAGGTGGCGCGCTTCTATGATGACTCCCACGCCCTGGGGAGCGATGGTCTCCTGGATGGCGTCGGCGATCTGGCGGGTGAGGCGCTCCTGCACTTGCAGGCGGCGAGCGAAGACCTCGACGAGGCGCGGGATTTTGCTGAGTCCGATGACCTTCCCGTCGGGGATGTAGGCGACGTGGACCTTTCCGAAAAAGGGCAGCATGTGGTGCTCGCAGAGCGAGTACATCTCGATGTCCTTGACGATGACCATCTCGTCGTAGTCGACGTCGAAGAGGGCGTCGTGGAGGATGGCGTTGGGGTCCTCGTTGTATCCCTTGGTGAGGAAGGTCAGGGCTTTCTCGACGCGCTCGGGGGTGCGCTCGAGGCCATCGCGGGTGGGGTCGGCGTCGAAGCGGCGGATGATCTCGCGGTAGATGTCCTGCGTGGAGAAGTCTTCAAGGCCAGTAGTGCCGATGATTTCTTCTTTCAGAGCCGTACTGGCATGACGGTGGTTGTTCTTCATTCCGGGTGCGCCCTTCCCTGCGGTGCGTTCAAGTCGTGAACGGGGTACTCAAAGGAATTATTCGAGGTCTCTTCCACGCGCACTGAGATGATTTCCGCCTCTTTGAATGCAGCCGTCAGCAGGCGGTGCACTTCGATATTGAAATTTTCGGTGGTGGGCACGGTGCTTTGAAAGCAGGCGTGCGTGTTGAGGTTGGTGTGGTCGAAGCGATCGAGGATTTCTTTCTGCACACAGGAATCGAGCGCGACCAGATCGCAGACCATACCGGTTACGGGATCGATGTTGCCCCCGACGATGACTTCGATGACGTAGTTGTGGCCGTGTCCGTGGGGGTTGTTGCACTTGCCATAGATAGTACGGTTGCGGGCCTCGTCGAAGGCTGGCGAGTGCAGGCGGTGCGATGCGCTGAGGCGATAACGGCGTCCGAAGTATGCTCTCATACTTCCCCGTAGTAGTCGGCGAAGAGATCCGGCAGCTCGTAGACGCGGACGCGGTGGAGCTTCGCGCCGGGAATTTTGCCGTCGAGGCGCTTCCAGATAGCGGCGGCGATATTTTCCGTAGTGGGATTCGCAGTCTTGAACTCGGGCACTTCGAGATTGAGATGCCGATGATCGTAGACGCTGACCACTTCGCGTTCGAGGACGGTCTTCAGGTCTTTGAGATCGACGACGAAGCCGGAAACGGGATCGATCTCACCGGAGACGGTGAGTTCGAGGGTGTAGTTGTGGCCGTGTCCATTGCGATTGGCGCATTTGCCGAAGGCGCGGCGATTCTCGTCCTCGGACCAGGCGTCGTTCCAGTAATAGTGGGAGGCGGAGAATTCGGCTTTGCGGGTGAGCAGGATCATACGGTCCAACTGGATACCTTAATGATAGATGAGGCAGGCAGAGCAAGGGGTTCAGCGGTTGTGGCTGGGATAGTCGCGGCCCTTCCAACTTATTCGCCTGGTTACGGTGTGACTGAACCAGCTGCGGTAGAGCAAAGCGGCAAAGAGCGGCAGGGCGATGGGCGTGATCAGGCAGTCTGCGAAGGGAAAATTGGACTTCGCGACGCGCCGATAGTAGCGCCAGAGATTGCGTAACCAAATAAGCAGCAGAGCAAATAACCAGACCAGCGGCAGATTTCGTTCGTAGAGGAACCAGGTGAGCACGGGCAGGCCGAAGAGCAGAACCAGATCGAGGATGCGCCAGGCGGCGAGAGCGATAGCATTGCCGAAGAGCAGCGCGAGGTTCTTAGTCCAGCCTTCGATCATGGCTCCGAAGCTGCGGTACATCCGGGTGGAGACGGCTTCGGGCGCGTAGCGGAAGCGCAGTCCAAGCTTGCGGCGCTTGACGATGCTGGCCAGTTCTACGTCTTCGAGGACGGCGCCCTTCACGGCTTCGTGTCCGCCGATGCGAAAGTAGACGTCGCGGCGGATAAGCAGGAACTGGCCGTTGGCGGCGGCGATGTGCGTTTCGGGATCGGAGACCTTGGTGGGTGGATAGGCGAGTGACAGTTCGCTGAAGACCAGAGGCATGAGAGCGCGCTGCCAGAGTCCGGTAACAATCTGGCGCGGCGAATAGGAGAGCATGGCGACGTTGTGGCGTTCGGCCTCGACGATGGCGAGACTGAGATGGCCGGGCTCGTGAACGGTGTCGGCGTCGGTAAAGAGCAGCCATTCGCCGCGTGCGGCCTGGGCCCCGGCCCAGACGGCGTTCGCCTTCCCCGTCCAGCCGCGTTCGAGAGTTGGGGCACGCAGAACGGTCAGATCAGGAAAGCTGGTGGCGATCGTGTGAGTCCGGTCAGTGGAGTTGTCGTCGATGACGATGATTTCCCAATCGCGTCCAAGTTGCCAGTCGCGCTCGGACTGGGTGGCAAGCGAGCGCAGACAGTCGCCGACGCAGTCCTCTTCGTTGCGGGCGGGGATGATGACGGAGAGCTTGAGCTGGGGAACTGAATCGGGCGCGGAGTCCACTGTGGTCTTTTATTATAGAAATGTGAGTTGGTTCAACAACGGGTTCTGCCGGGATCGCTGGAAGGGCGCATTTGCTGTACTGATTTTGCTGGCTGCTACTTTGGCCGGCACGGGCTGTGATCGCGGCGACCGTCCGGCACAGGTAGGGATGGCTGCTCCGGATTTTACGGTTCATGACCGGGGGCAGACGGTCAGCCTGGATCAGTATCGCGGGAAGACAGTGGTGCTGAATTTCTGGGCATCCTGGTGCCCGCCGTGCCTGGAAGAATTCCCTTCCCTGATGCAGCTACAGAAGCAGGTTCCGAATGTGGTGGTGCTGGCGGTGAGCTTCGATACGGATGCCGATGCCTACCGGCAGTACGTTGCCGACAATCATTTGGGCGACATGGTGATCGCGCTCGATCTCTCGCAGAAGTCGAATCTGGCATTCGGAACGACGCGACCGCCGGAGACCTACATCATCGACCCGAAGGGGCGCATACGGCGAAAGTTTATCGGCGCGCAGGACTGGACGAGCCCGGAGATTGAGAACTATCTGCGGAATCTGTAGGGTCTGTGAACGAGCAGCGTAGCTAGGCCTGTCCGAAAGGATCCTCCAGCGACCGTGACTGTGGAGTGAAGAGCTCGGCTCCGTTTTCGGTAATGTGCATGTCATCTTCAAGGCGCACGCCGAATTCGCCGCGAAGGTAGATTCCCGGCTCGTCGGAAAAGGTCATGCGTGCTGCGATCTGCTGGCGGTTGCCTTTTACCAGGTAGGGCCATTCGTGCATGTCCATGCCAATGCCGTGTCCCACGCGATGCGTGAAGTGCGCGTAGCCCGGGCCGATCCCGGCGTCATCAATCACCTTGCGCGCCGCCGCGTCGACGCTCTGGCATTCGACTCCTGGCCGGGCAGCGGCCAGCGCCACCGCCTGCGCCTTGTGCACAACTTCGAAGACCGACTTCATCCTGTCGGTGGGCTTGCCGAGAACCAGCGTGCGCGTGATGTCCGCCTGGTATCCTTCGGCGATACAGCCGTCGTCGATCATCACCACCGAACCTTCGCGAATGACCTGCGGCTGCATAGAGCCGTGGGGCAACGCGGTGAACTCGCCCGTCTGCACACTGGCATAGCCCTGTGGGAATCCCTGCTGCGCATAGGCGCGCATGATCAGGTCAGTGAGATCGTGCGTAGTCGCGCCGTCGTGGATGCTCTTCCAGGCTGCTTCATAGGCGGCAAGCGTGACCTGGTTGGCGAGCGTCATCAGCGCCAGTTCATGGTCGCTCTTGATGCTTCTGCAGCCTGCGGTCACCGGGGTAGCGCTCGTAAGCGTAAAGCCGGGGCTTGCTTTGGCTACGCCATCCACATAGACGAAGTTGGTTCGTTCTTCTACGCCGATCGTGCCGGCGGAGAGCCCGGCGTCGCGCAGACCGCGGGCTACCAGCGGGTACGGGTCGTCGTCTTCCTGCCAGATGAGAATGCGAACCCGGTCGCCATCGGGAAACAGCTTCATCTGCTCGCGCAGCCTTTCTTCTTCAAAGGCAGGCGAGATGCAGAACGCATCTCCTTTGCGCGGGAGCACGAAGCCGCAGAAACGCTCGCTGTTCCCCCATCCGATGGCGGTGAAATAACGGAGGGATGTGCCCCCGGCCATGAGAACGGCATCGATTTTATAGTCGCTCATCAGTTCACGGGCTCGCTGCTGGCGCGCTCCACGCTCTGCCGGGGAGATCGGGCGTGCCTCGTCCTGGCGGTTCTTGAGAGCGGCGATGGCGGGAGGCAGTGCGGACTTTTCGGTCGGCTTTTCGGTTTGGGCAAGGGCATCAGACTTATGAAAGACGCCGGAGGCCGCAGGGAGCAGCGAGCTCACAGCGGCTGATTTCAGGAAGATTCTGCGATCGATCATGTTATTTGCATTTGTATATCAGAGAACGGCGGCAGCGGTTGCTAATCGCTCGCGATCGCAGTTGTTCGAAGGCGCCTCGCCGCTGCTATGATCTCCCTATGACGCAGCTCGAGGTCCTCTACAGGTACGAACAGCATCCCACCGAAGGGGCGATGTTTGCGCTGGGCAAGATGCGCGAGGTGTACGGCGTGCGGCGCATCCGGATGAATCCCGACTGGAAAACGGTGCAGGTGGAGTACGACGCTACGCGGCTGAACAAGGCCGTTGTCTACGAATTGGTGAGACAGACGGGGCTGGATATCGTGGAGGAACTTCCGCTGATTCCGCCGCAACCGGCGGTAGAAGCAGCTCCGGCTCCCGCTCAGACCAAGTAGGTCTACTTTGTCGCCCGAATAAGGATGTTCTGCGACAGAATGGCTCCGCCCGCACCCGTTTCCGCAAGCAGCAAGAGCCGGTGTTGAAGCGTTAGGCAGTCCCACAGGACGCGACGGACGATGCTCTTCGCTCCGTGCATGACAGGCTTATCCTCATAAGCTTCCACCGTGCGAAAAGCGAGAGCACGAAAGATCTGGTTCGCCGATTTTGCGGTGAAGGCGAGATGGTGGGTAAAGTCGCCGTACCGGATGCGCATTCCGTAAAGGCCCTCAGCATTGGGAACATGGACGAGACAGATGCCGCCGGGCGCGAGCACGCGATAGACAGAGTCCAGTAGATCGAAGAGTTCCTGCGGCTCAAGGTGCTCGATGACGTCCATGAGCAATACGGCATCAAGCGATCCGTCTTCGCGGCGCGCAAGAAATTCAGCCACATCACCCAGCTCTGCTTGCGGGATACCCAACCGATGGGCGAGCTCAATTTGCTGCGCGGATGTGTCCACACCGGCGATCTTCGTATAACCTGCGCGGGACAGGAAGTAGAGGAAAGCGCCGTGTCCGCAGCCAAGATCTATGATGCGCGACGCGCGCGCTTGGGGAAGGTAATGCGAAATGAGATGGCCGAGATAGGCCGCGCGCGGGCGGAAATGGTCTTCCGGGCTTATCGATTCATGTTGCGTTCCGGCCTGACCGCTCGAGACATACGCATCATACAGCCGCGTCTTCCATGACCGGGTTGTCGCCATGAATTCGTCTATTTCTCCTGGGGGATGGAGTGAAGAATAATCTGAGGCAGATGAGAGGTTTTGATAAGCGCAGTATACATGAGCGCCTTGTTGGACGTGGCTTGCGATTCAGGCGAAGATTTGGGCGTTTTCTCCACTCCATTCCGGAGATTTGAGTTTGCGCAGCAGCGCGTAAATTGATACCTTTAGAAGAGTTCGCAGTCACCTTTCTTTAGAGTGCGCCCATAGCTCAGTTGGATAGAGCGATTGACTACGAATCAATAGGCCGGAGGTTCGAATCCTTCTGGGCGCACCATAAATTCAAAAGAATTAATCAAATCATCCGAAAACCGCAATTCCCGCCCTGGGTAATTTTGTGGGAACTCTTCCGGCAATAGCGCCGCATCAAATGCCGAAATAGCGGTTCTCGTCGCCTCGTTCCGCATATCCGCATGATGCTCCGTCACCTTGCGGCTCAGTTGACCTGTAAGCCTCATGGTCATCGCATCCGAAGCGTGTCCTTTGAATAAGAGTTCTCATTCTCCCAAACCCAAAATTTGCCGCCATGCTTCTTCCATGTGGGAGACTGGTACCGAGGCGGTTTAGCTCGCAAAGATGAACTACTACCTGGTCCACACTACCTATCCGATTCTCTTTGTCGTGGTATTTGCCCGCCAGCTTTGTATTCCCCTTCCCTCGATCCTGTTTTTGCTTTCAGCCGGCGCACTCGCCGGATCAGGCAAACTCAGTTACGCCGGAGTATTGGCCGTTGCAACTCTCGGCTGCGTACTCGCGGACTCGGTCTGGTTCGAAGCAGGCCGCTTGCGGGGGAAGCGAGTGCTTCGTTTGCTCTGCGCTCTTGCTCCGGATCCGAGCTACTGCATTCGCAAGGCGAGAGCTGCCTTTGCCGGTCGAGGTCTCAATCTCTTGCTGATTGCGAAGTTTGTGCCGGGACTCGATGGAGTCTGCCCGCCATTAGCGGGGATGTCGGGAACGACAAGGCGCAGCTTCATCGTTCACGACGCCGCGGGAGCTGCCCTTTGGTCCGGAACCTACATTACCTGCGGTTTCGTTTTTGCAAAGGAACTTGAGCAGATCGCGCGATACACTTCTGTGCTTGCGAATGCCCTCATCCTGATCTTCGGGATTCCTTTCCTGATCTTTTTTGTTTGGAAAATGCTGCTGCTGCTGCGTTTAATGCGACTTTTGCGCTCACGGCAGATCGCTCCTGAACTGCTGAAGGCAAAACTGGACGAGGGTCAGAAGGTAGGTGTTATCGACTTGCTACGGTTTGAGGATGATCCCGAGGAGATGGTCGGGATTCCAGGAGCGGTTCGTCTTGACCCTGGCGAACTACGACACAAACGAAAAATCATTATGCCTGACGGTCTCGATGTGGTTCTCTATTGCCGCTCGAAGAATAGCTTCGTGAGTGCACGCGTCGCCGCCGTAATGCGCGGTCACGGAATCGACAGCGTCTATGTCCTCGCGGGAGGACTGTCAGCGTGGGAAGCAATGAAGTTTCCGGTAAGTCTAGATTTTGCGACGCCGGAGGAGGAATTGGCGCGTCTTGGCATCGAGGTCCAGCCCCCCTGGAAGTCCACCAGCGACAGCGTTTCTGTTCCCAACCGGTGAGTTCATGGGTGTGTTTCGCACCGGACACAGCGAGCGGCTCACGGTCCGTTATTCCTTATTCGGACGGGCCTGGCCAACGAACCATTCCGCGACCTTGCTGAACCTCCCGACCAGATTGCCTTTTCCATCGAAGACGCGCAGAGTCTCTCCATTTTCCTGGGCATTTACCCCGTCAGTCACTACAGCAAATTCCTGGCTGTTCTGCATTTTTACAAATACGGGCATGGGTATTTCTCCTATGACGAAGCATGGTAACGCCCGCGTCCGTCGTTCGGCGAGATTATCTGGAATCCAAAAGCAGAACACCGGCCCCAGACGGAGCCGGCGTCGCGTAGATCGTCGGAAAGGGTGATCAGTAAATGCGGAAGTTCACTTCGATATTGACCTCTACGGCCACGGGATGTCCCTGGTAGTAGGCGGGCTTGAACTTATACTGTTTCACCGCATCCACCGCCTTTTCATCGAGGCCCATGCCGAGCGGCCGTACTACGCGGACACGCTGCGGATTGCCCTGGGCATCCACGATGACCGAGACGACACAGATTCCCTGGTACTTGGCGCGGCGCGCCTCGTCAGAGAATTCAGGATCGACGGAGAAGATGACTTGGGGAGCAGAGACGCCTCCGCCGGGACGCATCAGGCCGCCGCCGTATCCTCCGCCTTCGCCGGGACCGACGCCATTGCCATTGCCGGAGCCGATGCCTCCGCCGCGGCCACTGCCAAAGCCGGAGCCTGAACCTCCGCCCTGCGAGGCCAGCGCAACCTGCGGCGACTGGGGCACACCGACATTAGGCATGTTGGGAGCATCAGGCAGCTTGACCTGCTGCGGCATGACGATGGTGGGGTCGACGGCCAGCTTGGGATTGTCGTTGCGGATGATCTGTGGAGGCACTATCTGGGTCTTAGCCATCTTTGGCAAGTGACCCTTGGAGGCTTCGACGAGTTCGTGCGCTCCGCCACCGCCTCCGCCGCCCATGCTCTGGTTCATCTTGAGCGTCATGGGGATGAACGGCTTGACGTCAGCGTCGGCGAGGTTCTTTTTCCTCTCGATGGCGCGCGTACGCCACTGCGCCCAGAAGAAGAACAGGATCAGACCGATGACGACAACGTGTGCCACGACAGCCAGCGCGCTCGACATCGGGCTGCGCTTGACGACCATGGGATCGACAACGGTGACCGGCTTGGAAGTGAGCTCCAGCGGAGGCAGCTTCTTCGGAAAGAAGATGTCCGTGACGCTGGCTCCCAGAGTCTTCCAGACCGGCTCTTCTTTGGTCGGATCCTCAACAGCGAGTGGTTGTGAGGTGAGTTCGAGCGGCGGAAGCTTCTTGGGAAAGAAGACATCGTGAAGGCTGGTGCCGAGAGATTTCCAGACCGACTCTTCTACTTCGAGATCTTCGACTGCGACTGGCTTAGAACTTAACTGAAGCGGGGGTTGCTTTGAAGACGAAAAGGCGTCTCGCAAATTGGAGATGAGCGAGGACCACATGGAGCCGCTGGTCTCGAACAGAAAATCGGGCTCTTTTTCTGCCGGTCGGGTTATGTCTGGCTCCAGTTCAGGAGGTGTCAAAAGCTGATTGCCCATATTGCTCTGCCGAAGGGCTGCCCCGCGGCTATCTCTCCATTATGGACGACTGCTGGCCTCCTTGTCTTGCCGTATCTCAACCAGTTCATCCCTATTTCAGGTTAGGACGCGCGCAAAAGCATGCAGGCTGTACCAGCGCCACCCAGTATAGACGGCATCCGCTGCACTAGGTCACTGATTCGAAGAAGATTTCGTTCAGACGATACAATGAAGTTTTACCCCACTGATGATGACTACGAAAGAAAAGACGTCCCCCGCGGGTACGACCGCGCGCACTGTGAACGAAACGGCGACACCGGAGAAGAAGCTGGAACTGAAGTCGACCCTGACCCTTCCGGAAACCAAGTTTCCGATGAAGGCTAACCTGCCCCAGAATGAGCCGGCCCGGCTGAAGCAGTGGCAGGATTCCGGGCTGTATGAGCAGATCCGGGCGGCGCGCAAGGATGCGCCGAAGTACATCCTGCATTACGGGCCGCCCTATGCGAACGGCCCGATCCACCTGGGCCACGCGCTGCAGAAGTGCATCAAGGACTTCATCCTTAAGTCGAAGACCATGGCAGGGTTCGACGCTCCGCTGGTGCCCGGATGGGACTGCCACGGGCTGCCCATCGAGATCAAAGTGGACGAGAAGCTGGGGCGCAAGAAACTCGAGATGCCCGCGCTCTCGGTGCTTCGCGCCTGCCGTGAATATGCGCAGAAGTTTATCGACCTGCAGCGCAGCCAGCTGGTGCGGTTGGGGGTGTTCGCATACTGGGACAAGCCCTATTTGACGATGTCAAAGCCGTATGAGGCGAAGACGCTGGAAACCTTCTACGACTTCTTCGAGAAGGGCTTCGTTTACAAGGGGCTGAAGCCCGTCTACTGGTGCCTCCATGACCGCACGGCGCTGGCAGAGGCCGAGGTCGAGTACGAGATGCACACCAGCCCCAGCGTCTACGTGCGCTACGCGCTTACCAGCGATCCGGCGGCGATTGACCCGGCGCTGGCCGGCAAACGGGTGTGGACGATCATCTGGACGACGACTCCCTGGACGCTGCCCGCATCGCTGGCGGTGGCATTTCATCCGGAATTTGACTACGTCGCACTGGAGCAGGAAGGGAACGTCCACATCGTAGCCGAGGCGCTGGCTGCGGCGGTGCGCGAGGCGTGCAAGCTTGAAGGCGCGAAGGAGGTTGCCAGGTTCAAGGGCGCGAAGATGGAGCGCGTGACCTTCAAGCATCCGTTCCTGGAGCGGAGCGTGCTGGGCGTGAACGCCGAGTATGTCACCTCGGATGCGGGTACGGGCGCGGTGCATACGGCTCCGGCGCATGGTGCGGACGACTTTTATACAGGAGCGCGTTACGGTCTGGACCAGACATGCAACGTGGACAACGAAGGGCGGTTGCGCAACGGACGCTCGGAGTGGGAAGGGTTCACCGTCTTTGAGGCGAACGAGCCGATCATCAAGCTACTCGGCGAGGTCGGCGCGCTGATGGGACGCAGCGATATCTATCACTCCTATCCTCATTGCTGGCGTTGCCACAATCCGGTTATCTTCCGGGCGACGGAGCAGTGGTTTATCGGCATGGAGACGAAGTTGAAGAACTCAGATGGGGCTACATCCGATAACGCCGCAACTACATTCCGGCAGCGGGCGCTCGACGAGATCAAGCGGGTGAAGTGGGATCCGGCGTGGGGCGAGGACCGCATCTGGAACATGATTGCGACGCGGCCCGACTGGTGCATCTCGCGGCAGCGGATCTGGGGCGTGCCAATCGCGATGTTCCTGTGCAACAAGTGCCATACGCCGCTCGCGAACAACCTGGTCAACAAGCACATCGTTGCGCTGTTCGAGAAAGAAGGCGCGGAGGCGTGGCACAAGTATTCCGTCGAAGATCTGCTGCCTGCGGGAACGAAGTGCGCAGGCTGTGGCGCGGTCCAGGGAGATGGCGAACTTGCGGCGTTCCGCAAGGAGATGGACATTCTCGACGTATGGTTCGATTCGGGGATCAGCTGGAATGCGGTTCTGGTGGGCAATGATGAACTGGCCTTCCCGGCAGACCTCTATATCGAGGGTGCGGACCAGCATCGTGGGTGGTTCCACTCTTCCCTGCTGTGCTCGGTCGCGGTCAAAGACACCGCTCCCTACAAAAATGTGGCGACCGTGGGCTGGACGCTCGACGAACAGGGGCGCGCGTTCTCGAAGTCGCTGGGCAACGGTGTTGATCCGGTGGATATTGCCGACCGGCTGGGCGCGGAAGTGGTGCGGCTGTGGACGGCGAGCGTGGATTTCCGTGAGGACGTGGCGGCCAGCGAAAGCCTGATGCAGCGCGCTGCAGACAACTATCGCAAGCTGCGGAACACGTTCAAGTACCTGCTCGGGAATCTGCATGGGTTCGATCCGGTGCGCGAAGCCGTGAAAGACGAAGAGCTGCTGCCGCTCGACCGCTACATGCTGGCGCGGACTCGCGAGCTGACGGAGAAGGTTCTCGACTGGTACGAGCAGTTTGAATTTCACCGGGTATATCACGCGATCAACGAGTTCACCATCGTCGACCTCTCGGCGCTGTATCTGGACGTGCTCAAGGACCGCATGTACACCTTCGCTCCGGTAAGCGTGGAACGGCGGTCAGCGCAGACGGTGATCTGGAAGATCACGGAGGCGCTGGTGCGGCTCGTGGCTCCGATCCTGAGCTTTACAGCGGAGGAGGTCTGGGGATATTTGCCTAAGACCGAGGAGCGCGAAGCGAGCGTGCATCTCGCGGAGTTCCTGCGGCCGGAAGAGATTGCCGGGGAAGACAAGGCTCTGCTGGCGAATTGGGCAGCGCTGCTTCGCGTGCGCGATGAGGTGCTGAAGAGTCTCGAAGCGGCACGCAAGGACAAGCGCATCGGCAAGGCGCTGGAGGCAAAGGTGCGCATTGAAGCCGACTCAGACACGGACGCACTGCTCAAGCGTTATCTATCCGGTTTGAAGGAGCTGCTCAATGTTTCGGAGGTGGAGCTTGCCTTCGGGGACGAGCTCGGGGTGACGACGCTGCCCGCCGACGGCGTCAAGTGCGAGCGCTGCTGGAACTACCGCACTGACACAGCTCAGTACGGGCCATGGCCGGTGGTTTGCGGACGCTGCCGCGAGGCGCTGGACCTGATGGGGTATAAGTCGCTGTCGGAATCGGCAGAAAAGCAGGCGCACGCATGAGCCGTATTCGCGACTGGCGGCCGTGGCTGCTGGGTATTTCAGCCCTGGTGATTGCGCTGGACCGGATCACAAAGCTGTGGGTTAGCCGCCACATCATCGAAGGCGATGCGATCACGGTGATTCCGCACGTATTTCGCATCTCGCATGTGGAGAACTCGGGCGCGGCGTTCAGCATGTTCACCAGCCTGCCCAATCCCGAGCGGACGCGCTGGATGCTCACGGCGTTTTCGCTGCTGGCGGCGGTAGTGGTGCTGATCGTGCTGGTACGCGTTGGGAGCAAGCTGTCGCTCACCGCGCTTTCCATGGCGCTGGTGCTGGGGGGCGCGCTCGGAAACGTCTGGGATCGGATTCGCTATGGCATGGTGGTGGATTTTCTCGAGGTGCACATTGTCCACTACCACTGGCCGGACTTTAACGTGGCCGACTCGGCGATTGTGATCGGCGGGATCCTGCTGCTGCTCGACTCGCTGCTCTCGCCGGTGCCCGCATCGAGCAAGCCCGCGCAGACGACGGCGCAGAGTGACAGCACACGAGCGTAGGCGCGACATATGACGGTGTCGGATTTCCGGCGGATCGCACTTAGCCTTGAAGGCGCTGAGGAAGGTTCGCACATGGGTGCGGCCGATTTCCGCGTGGGCGGCAGGATCTTCGCGACTCTGGCATCGCAGAGCGGAGGCTACGGCAATCTGATGCTGACGCCGGAACAGCAGGCGGATTTCGTCGCGGAGATGCCGGACGTATTTCTGCCGGTCAAGGGCGGCTGGGGCAGGATGGGCGCGACTCACATCGTTCTGGCAAAGGCTGATGAAGACGTACTCGCAGGAGCGCTGCGCACCGCGTGGGAGTTGCGGCGCAGGGCAAATGAGAAGACGCGGGCGCCAAAGACACGAGCGAGCAGGACACGCTCGACCGGAACGCGATAGCCTGATGGCACCGGTATGAAGATCCGCATTTTCTCGGCAATACCGCTGCTCGCAACGTGCCTCTTCCACGCTGTTTCCGCGCAAACGGCGCACCCGCAGGGCTCCAAGCCCAAGCAACTAGTCATCATCGATACCGATATCGGCGATGACATCGATGACGCGTTCGCCGTCGAGCTAGCGCTACAAAGTCCCGAGTTCAGGATTCTGGGCGTCACGACGGCATTCGGCGATACGAAGCTGCGGGCGCAACTGGCCGAGCGGATGCTCGACGCGGTGGGACGCAGCGATATCCCGGTGGTTGCGGGCGTGGAGACGACTCCGCGCACGAAGTTTACGCAGGCAGCGTATGCCGAGGGCGGAGATGCGAAGCAGGTGCAGCCGGGCTCGGCGCCCGATTTCATTCTCAGCGAGATTCGCATGCATCCCGGCGAAATCACGCTGATTGCGATCGGGCCGCAGACGAACCTGGCGGAGGCAATTGTCAAGGATCCGGCGACCTTCGGAAAGCTGAAGCGGATCGTGATGATGGGCGGATCGGTCTACAAGGGATACAAGGGCGGCGCACCCGATCCGGAGTGGAATATTCTGTGCGACATCCCGGCGGCACAGAAGGTGTTTACGTCGGGCGTTCCGCTGTACGTGATGCCGCTCGATGCGACCATCCTGAAGCTGGATACCACGGATCTGAACGCTCTCTTCGACCACCACACGCCGATCACGGGCCAGATTCATGTGCTTTACGACGAATGGAGCGGAACCATCAAGCAGACAACGCCGACGCTCTTCGATCCGATGGCTGTGGGATTCGCCGCTGATCCTGCGCTCTGCCCGACCACACCCCTGCACCTCACGGTCGACGACAAAGGCTTTACGGTGCCGGGCACAGGTATGCCGAACGCTCAGGTATGTCTCAAGGCGAATGTGACGACCTTCTATCCCTTCGTGCTGGCGCGGCTGGAAGCGCAGGTGCGGTCAAGCAGTGTCCGCGAACAGTCTGGCAACAGGTAGCGCAGTTTTCCATGCCGCATTAACCCATATAATGAAAATGGGAGTCCTTGTTTTCCCAGCGGATTTACGACTGGTGGGAGCGCTCCCGTTTTTGAGCTTGGGGCGGACTTTTTGACCGATCAGATCGTTATCCGCGGCGCGCGGACTCACAACCTGAAGAACATCGATTGCGATATTCCGCACGGCAGGCTGGCGGTGGTTTCCGGCGTGTCGGGCTCGGGGAAATCTTCGCTCGCGTTCGATACGGTCTATGCGGAAGGCCAACGGCGGTATGTGGAGTCTTTATCCGCATACGCCCGACAGTTTCTGGAGCGCATCGAGAAGCCGGATGTGGACCTGATCGACGGGCTGGCCCCCGCGATCGCCATCAAACAGAAGAATTCGACACGAAATCCGCGCTCGACGGTGGCGACTGCAACCGAGATCTACGACTATATGCGGTTGCTGTGGGCGCGCTGCGGTGTGGTACATTGCGTGGTCTGCGACGGCGTCGTGAAGCGTGACACGGTGGACGAGATTGCCGCGGCAGTCCTGGCGCTGGGCGAAGGCATGCGGCTGCACGCGATTTTTCCGGTGACACCAAGTTCGCGGCCTGCTCCAGCAGCCGAGACAACAGAAGAGCCTGAAGCGAAGACTCCGCGCGCGAAGAAGGCCACCAGGAAGATCGCAAAGAAGGCGGATAAGCCGGCGCTGACTGACGAACTCAAGGAGCGCCTGACAGACCTGCGCAAGCGCGGATTCAACCGGCTGTACCAGGGTGGAAGGATTTTCGAGTTTTCGACGCCGGAGTCGCTGCTGGAGGTCAACTTTGCGTTGCCGGTGTTTGTGCTGGTGGATCGAATCGTAATGTCGGCTGATAACCGCGCGCGCATTGTGGATGCGGCGGAGATCGGCTATCGCGAGGTGGGCGAGATCCTGTTCGAGATTGTGCCTCGTGAAGGCGACGAGGTCGAGCGCGAGCGGCTGCGCTTCTCGGCCGCATTCGAGTGCAAAAATTGTCACCGCGTTTATCGCGAGCCGGAGCCGCGGCTGTTCTCGTTCAACAATCCGTTTGGCGCGTGTCCACGGTGCCAGGGGTTTGGCAACACGATCGACTTCGATCTCGACCTGATCATTCCGGACAAATCGAAGACGCTCGACCAGGGGGCCATCGATCCATGGAATCGCCCGAAGTATCGCTCGTACTTCACCGAGTTGAAGAAAGCCGCGAAACAGCATGGAATTCCCATGGATGTGCCCTGGTTCGATCTCTCGCCCGATCAGCAGGCCTTTGTGCTCGACGGCAACGGGGCATTTCTCGGCGTGCATGGATTCTTTCGGCTTCTGGAACGTAAGAAGTACAAGTTGCATGTGCGCGTGATGCTGTCGAAGTATCGCGGGTATGCGCTTTGTCCGGAGTGCAAGGGGCAGCGGCTGCGTGCGGAGGCCCGGGCGGTGCGCGTGGGCGGGAAAAACATCTGCGAGGCAGCGGCGCTGACGATCCGCGCGGCGAATGAGTTCTTTCAGGACATCGAACTTACGCCGATGCAGCAGGAGATTGCGGGAAGCATTCTGCATGAGATTCAGCAGCGGCTGCATTTTCTCGACGCTGTCGGGCTGGATTATCTGACGCTGGACCGGCTGGCATCGACTCTGTCCGGCGGCGAATCGCAGCGGATTCAGCTGGCGACATCGCTTGGGTCGCAGCTTGTCGGCGCGCTGTACGTGCTGGACGAGCCTTCGATCGGGTTGCACACGCGAGATACGGCGAAACTGATCCGGATACTCGAAAACCTGCGCGATCTGGGCAACACGATTCTTGTCGTCGAGCACGACCCTGATGTGATTCGCTCGGCCGATTACCTGCTCGACCTGGGCCCGGGTGCCGGTGAGTTTGGCGGACGCGTGCTGGCGGCAGGTACGGTGGAGGAAGTCGAGCGGAACCCCGATTCGATTACGGGAAAATATCTCTCCGGGCAGCTGACGATTCCGGTGCCGACGCGGCGACGCGAGGCGGGCACGGCACGGGACTGGATACGGTTGCGCGGAGCACGGGCGAACAACCTGCGCGGGCTGGATGTCGAGATTCCGCTGGGCATGCTGGTGGGCATCACCGGCGTGTCGGGGTCGGGCAAATCGACCCTGGTACACGAGGTGCTGTACCGCGTGATCTCGCACCACCTAGGCAAGACGGAGGGTGGCGATCCGGCGAATGTGTATCGCGAGATCAAGGGGACGGAGCGACTGAACGATATAGTTCTGGTCGACCAAGCGCCGATCGGCCGGACTCCGCGGTCGAATCCGGTGACGTACATCAAGGCCTTCGATGCGATTCGTGAGCTTTTTGCGGCACAGCCGGAGGCGCAGCGGCGCGGCTACGGTGCGGGGCATTTCTCCTTCAACGTGCCGGGCGGGCGCTGCGATGTGTGCGACGGCGACGGCACTGTGACGGTCGAAATGCAATTCCTGGCGGACGTGGAGCTGCCCTGCGAAGAGTGCAGCGGGACGCGGTACAAGTCCAGTGTGCTCGAGGTCCGGTACAAGAACAGGAACATTCACGAAGTGCTGCAGATGACCGTCAAAGAGGCATTGCGGTTCTTTGCCGGGCAGAACAAGATCGTCGAAAAGCTGGCAGTGCTGGACGAGGTGGGACTGGGCTACGTGCGGCTGGGACAGTCGGCGACGACGCTCTCGGGCGGCGAGGCGCAGAGGGTGAAGCTGGCGTCGCATCTGGCGTCGGTGCGGGCGAGTGCGGGCAGCGACGGCAGGAAGCGGCAAAGCCGCGTGATGTATATCCTCGACGAGCCGACAACGGGGCTGCACTTCGACGACGTAAGCAAGCTGCTCACGGCGTTTCGCAAGCTGATCGATGGAGGCGGGTCGCTCGTGGTGATCGAGCACAATCTCGATGTGATCAAATCGGCGGACTGGGTAATCGATCTGGGCCCGGAAGGCGGCTCTGCAGGCGGCCAGATAGTGGTTGCAGGCACGCCGGAACAGGTGGCGCAGTGCGAGTTCTCGCACACCGGCTATTGGCTGAATAAGGTTCTGACGGCGCGGCGCGAGGTCGCGAGCGAAGTGGTGGCGTGATGCGGTCGGGTTTTCTGAAGCTGTTGCTGTTGCCGGTTGTTCTGGTTTCTGCGGGGCTCCATGCCCAGTCGGCTCCCCTGCCACCGGGGGCGAGCGCGGACGACCAGCAGCAGACAGGGCCTCTCGCCCAGGCGGAAGCGGCGATCGACGCGAAGAACTACGACAAAGCGCGGGGGCTGCTGGATGCGTACCTGTCGGCCCATTCGGGTGACGCCCGGGCGCTCTTCGACCGCGGGTATTGCGATGACGCGCAGGGGCGGACGCAGACGGCGGAAGGTTTCTATCGCAAAGCGATTGCGGCCGATCCGAAGCAGTTTGAAGCACGAATGGCGTTGGGGCTGCTGCTGGCTCAGACCGCGTCCGAAAGTTCGAAGGCAGAGGGCGATGCGAAGGCCGAATTGGAGACGGCCGTGACGCTGGATCCGAATCCGCCGAACCCGGCAGCCAAGGCGCAGGCGTACCGGACGCTGGCCAAATTGCTTCGTCAATCCGACCCGGATCAGGCGAAACAGGACTTGATTGAAGCGTTGAAGTTATCGCCAGAAACCATAGATGACACGCTACTTACCGCAGAGATAGCCGAAGCTGCAGGAGACCACGCCGTGGCCGAGGAGGCGTACCGGCGCGTGCTGAAGGTCGACCCGGAATCGTCCGTGGCGACAGCCGGGCTGGCGCACCTCTTGCTTTCGGAGAAAAAGTACACGGACGCGGAGCCGCTGCTGAAGGCAGCGCTGAGCCGGGATCCCGACGACCCAGCGCTGAATACGCAACTTGCAGCCCTGCTGGCTGCGGAGGGCAAGACGGACGAGGCGGTGACAGCGCTCGAGAAGCTCCACCAGCTCAAGCCCCAGGACCAGGAGATCGGCATGATGCTGGCCGACGCCTATGTGCAGGCGGAGAACTACGAAAAAGCCGATGCCGTCTACGCAAATCTGCTCGCGGCGGCGCCTACGGATGCCGAATTGGCATCGGAGCGCGGCCAGGTCCTGATCCGGGAACAGAAGTACGACGAGGCGCTGGAAATGTTCCAGCGCGCAGTGAAGATCAAGCAAGATGATTCCGATGCGTGGGGAGGGATCGCATTTGCGGCGTCCAAGACCGGCCAGTTCCAGCTGGTAGTCGACGCCCTTACGATGCGATCAAAACTAGCTTCGGAAACACCGGCTACTTACTTTCTATGGGCAACCGCTTACGATAATCTT
>Ga0206998_1026_pt1 | contig 34894 bp, 33 predicted proteins | sample Alteio_BWMinCont_FD_153309 | JGI IMG/M metagenome (GOLD analysis project Ga0206998, IMG submission 153309) | Enriched cells from forest soil in Barre Woods Harvard Forest LTER site, Petersham, Massachusetts, United States -... | ecosystem: Environmental > Terrestrial > Soil > Temperate forest >... | reverse complement strand
CATGCGATTCATGCTCCGTTCTCTGGTTCTCACTTCAGCCGCCCTGCTTGCCACTTCGGCCTTCGCGGGCTCAAAAGCAGTGGTGAACGTCCCCTTCAACTTTGAAAGTCATGGCCGCGCATTCCCCGCCGGACAGTATCAGGTCTCTCTCGACCTGCACGCCGATGTGATCACCATGAGCAGCATTTCGGACACAAGTCAATCGGTCATGTGGACCGTCGCCCCGGCAGAAAGCGATTCGGCCCGGCCTGTCGCTCGCCTGAAGTTTGATGATGCAGGTGCCACCCACGAGTTGCACTCGGTTCAACTCGGCACGCGCATCACATCGGTACTGGACGCCCCGGCAAAACACCACGATGCGGGCAGCTCTGTGGTTGCGGCTGGCGGTCAGTAGCAACACTCGTCACGAAGCCCGCGCCGGACGCTCCAGCGCGGGCTCTTTTTTTGCCCGCAAGATCTCCCGATCAGATGCGAACGGCAGGGGTCAGATATTCCGGCCCAACGGGATCTGTAACCGATTCGCGCACAATTGCGTCGATCTCTCGCATCGCGTCTTCACTCAGGTGCCAGTCTAAAATTCCTTTCACGGCTTTGAGCTGATCCGTGCGCTTCGCGCCCCATAACGCAGCACTCACACCCGGACGGTCGAGCACCCAACGCACAGCGAGTTCCAGCACAGTCTTGCCGTAGTGCGAGCGCGCAAACCTGTCGAGACGAGCTACGGCGTCAAGATACTGCGCGAATCGCGGCGGCAGGAATTTGGGGTCGGCGCGGCGGATGTCTCCTTCAGGAAATTGGGTGTCGCTTGTGAGCCGGCCCGCCAGGAGGCTGCGGCATAAAGAGCTATAGGTGAGGACAGCGATCGAGTGTTCGCGGCAGTAGGTCAGGACATCGTCGTCGATGGCGCGTTCGAAGAGGTTGTACGGCGGCTGATTGGAGTGCAGTGGGGCAACACGCAGGAAGGAGTCCATCTGGGCAGACGAGAAGTTGCTGACGCCGATGGCGCGGATCTTTCCCTGCTCGTAGAGAGCGAGCAGGACCTCGGCCGCGCGCTCGATAGGGAGGGTCGTGTCGGGCCAGTGGATCTGGTAGAGGTCGATGTAGTCCGTGCCCAGGCGGCGAAGCGAGTCTTCGAACTCCTGGCGCAGGCGGCTGGGAGTTGAATTGGCGAAGACGCCAGAGGCGTTCCATTCGAGGCCGGCTTTGGTTGCAATGTAAAACTTCTCGCGTGATCCGTGCTGGCGCATAGCTTTGCCGATGATCTCCTCGGCGCGACCATGGCCGTAGATGGGAGCGGTGTCGATGAGGTTGATTCCGTGGTCGAAGATGGCGAGGCAGGTATCGATAGCCTCCTTGTCGCTGACTTCGCCCCACTCCGAGCCTCCGATCGCCCAGGTGCCGAGACCAATGCGGGACACTTGTGCGACATTGAGTGTGAAGCATTCCATGCCAGCCAGCATACAAGGGGACTCAAGTCAGATGATTTCGAGAAGGCAATTTGTGACGGGCGGAGCGATGACGGCTGCCGCGCTGATGGGATCGAAGGATGTGTTTGCGATTGGACCCGAGCCGGCAATCGGGCTGCAGCTTTACAGTGTGCGCAAGCTGCTCGAGAAGGATTACGTAGGCACGTTGCAGATGGTGTCTCAGATTGGCTATCGCAATGTGGAGGCTGCGGGATTCTACAACCACACAGCCGCGGAGGTGAAGCACGCGATGGGGACGGCCCAGCTGAATTGCTTCAGCGCTCATTATTCCCTGGCAGACCTGCTGAAGGATGTTGAGGGCACGATCACTTTTGCCAAGGAAATAGGGCTTCACTGGGTGATCTGCTCGTCGCCGTCGGTTGCCGACCCGTCGCGCTTTGCGAATGCTCCCGGCGGTGCGTGGCAGGCGATGCATAGCTCAATGACCGCCGACGACTGGAAGTGGAACGCGGAGCAGTTCAACCGGATCGGCCACAAAATGAAATCGCGGGGGCTGCAGTTCGGCTACCACAACCACACGATGGAGTTTCGCGACCTGGGTGGCGGGTTGAACGGATATCAGATCATTCTCAAGGAGACCGATCCAAGGGTGGTGACGCTGGAGATGGATTGCGGATGGGTGGCGGCGGCAGGCGGGAATCCTGCGGAGATACTGCTGGCGCATCCGAAGCGCTTTTCGCTGCTCCACATCAAGGATTTCAAGGCGGCAGAGGCGGGACAGGAGCCGGGTCAACGGGTGTCGACGGAACTGGGGAAAGGCGTTGTCGACTTCAAACCGATCTTCGCGGCGGCTGAAAAGATTGGGATTCGCTATGCGATCGTCGAGCAGGAGGAGTTTGATATTCCCGCTGCCGATGCACTGAAGATCGATTACCAGTTCATGCAGGCAGCGGGATTACGATTACACTAGCCGCGGTTAGATGTGGCAGCTGACTGCGCCACGCTTTTCGAGGTACTTCTGGTGATACTCCTCGGCGCGCCAGAATGTCTCCGCCGGAACGACCCGGGTGACGATTGGCTTCGAAAAGCGTTTCTCGGCCGTCAGGCGGGCGATCGTCTGTTTGGCTGCGGCTTCCTGCTCAGCTGAGTGATAAAAGACGACGCTGCGGTACTGGTTGCCCCAGTCCGGACCCTGGCGGTTGAGCTGCGTCGGATCGTGCAACTCGAAAAACAGGTCCAGCAGCCGCTCGTAACTTACCTTCGCCGGATCGTAGTCAAGCTCGACCACCTCCGCGTGACCCGTTGCATCCGTGCAAACCTCTCTGTAGGTCGGGTTATCGAGCGCGCCACCTTCGTATCCCACAGCCGTCGCTGTTACGCCCGGGGCCTGGGCCAATCTCGCCTCAACACCCCAAAAACATCCTGCTCCAAATGTCGCTTTGGCCATTGCCAAAACCTCCTTACTTGACGCTAAATCTAACCATTAGATGTGCTGAGGGGCCGCTTCGATCCTTCAACGTGGGCGGGAAGGCCGCGCCGCAGTGCGAACAGGACGGCGGCCACTCTTGGACGGTGTCGACTTGCGGCCCGAGCTTTCTTTGGACCGGGCATTGATGGAAGGCGGCGTTTCGCGCTTTGGCTTGCGGAACGCAGCGTCAGCAGGCTTAGCCCTCGTCGCCCGCCTGAGCTTTTCCACTTCCTCCGCCGTCAGTTCGCGCACCTTGCCTGGCTCAACGTCCAGCACCAGCGGCCCGTAGCCGACGCGGCGGATCTTCTCCGCGTGGTGACCGATCTCCTCAAACATCTTGCGAATCTCGCGGTTGCGGCCCTCGATCAGTACCAGCTCATACCAGGGATTCTCGCCCTCACGCACCAGCCGGACCTTTGCCGGAGCGGTCATCACCCGGCCTTCATGCGATCCGGGCTTGCCGCGTTCGATCATCATTCCGCCGCGGAGCTGGTCCAGATCAGACTCCTTTGGGCGTCCGCTGACCTTGACCAGATAGGTCTTTTCGACCCGGGCGGCTGCGCGGGTGAGAGCATTGGCCAGCTCGCCGTCGTTGGTCATCAGCAGGAGACCTTCGCTGGCGTAATCGAGGCGTCCGACAGGAAAGACTCGCTCCCCGCCGCGGATCAGCGCCATAACGGTGGGGCGTCCCTCCGGGTCGCTCACGGTTGTTATATAGCCCTTCGGCTTATTGACGACATAGTAGCGCTGCCGCTCCGGGCCCTGCAGCAGCTTGCCATCGACGCGAATATGATCGCGAGATGCGTCGGCCTTCGTGCCCAGTTCAGTCACGATTTTTCCGTTGACCTGCACCCGGCCAGCGAGAATGAGCTCCTCGGCCTTCCGGCGTGAACAGACTCCGGCAGCTGCAATGATCTTTTGCAGGCGGTCCTGAATGCGCTCCTGGGGCGACTGGACCCGATCCTCGGCCATTAGTCCCCTTCGCCGGGCTGGCCCACGGAAGCGGTCGCTTCCCCGGCATCGACCATGTGGGTCGGCTTCACTTCGGGCTCGACTTCGATGCCGGGAAGATCGGCATGGTCCTGATCGCGCTCTTCGCTGACGCCCACGGATGCCACGGCGGCAGCCCGGGTCTCGTCCTCGTCGGGATCGGCCTCCGCAGAATTTCCTTCCTCGGCTTCCGCGTTTTCCTCCCCTTGCTCAAGGGGCAGTTGCTCGGCAGGTGCGCCGATCTCATCGGTTTCAGCGAGTTCCCCGGCCATCTTCTCGAATTCTTCGATCGAGGGCAGCTCGTTCAGGTCTTTCAGACCGAAACGGAGGAGGAATTCCTTCGTGGTTTTGTAGAGGATGGGCCGGCCGATCACATGCTTGCGGCCTGCTGTGGTGATGAGCTTGCGGCTGATCAGCGAGCCCAGGACACCGCTCGAATCGACTCCGCGGATCTCACTCACTTCCGGTGCAGTTACCGGCTGCTTGTAGGCGATAACCGCCAGGGTTTCGAGGGCCTGCAGAGACAGCTTCATGGGCGGCTTGAGGCTCTTCACAAAGCTGCGAACCGCATCGTGGTACTCCGCCTTGGTGGCCACGCGGTAGCCTCCGGCGATTTCACGGATTTCCACACCACGATCAGCCTCGGCATATTCGCCGATGAGATCATTCACGATGCGGCGAATCTCGTCGCGCGCCTCGCGATCGCGCTGCCGCGCAACCTGCTTGGGATCTTCGCCGGCCTCTTCTGCCTGTTCGGCGGCGTTTTCCGCGGCGATGGCGACGGAGACGGTCAGCGGGGGTTCCCATCCCAAGCTGGCGTCAACACCAACCGACATTGCCGCGGCGGCTTCCACGGCCTGCTCGGCCACGCGAACGCGACGCTCCTCAAGAGCCTCGGCTTGAAACAGGGCGGTAAGCTGGGCGAGGGTGACCGGCTCCTCGGCCGCGTAAATAACAGCTTCAATCTTGGCGTTAAGACTCATGCGTTCAGAAAGGCACCGTACAGAAGTAAAGCGGCGCTTCTCAGATACTACAGAAGCGCCGCCCATCCGTCAGGGTGTAGAAAACCTGACCTGGTCAGGAGCTGGCTAGATGAATTGTCGCATCGCCCAGAAGAGTCCGGCCGCCAGCAGGGCAGCTACCGGCAATGTGAATACCCAGGCCAGGGCAATATTTCGAATGGTCGCGAACTGCAGGCCGCTGCCGTTCGCCAGCATGGTTCCGGCGACGCCCGAGGAAAGGACGTGGGTCGTCGATACCGGCATCTTGAACTGGTCGGCGGCGATGATGGTGATCGCGGCAACGATTTCAGCCGATGCCCCTTGCGCGTACGTAAGGTGATCCTTGCCGATCTTCTCGCCGACGGTGACTACGATCCGCTTCCAGCCCACCATGGTCCCGAGCCCTAGCGCCAGAGCAACGGCAACCTTCACCCAGGGAGGAATGAACTTGGTTGAGAGATCGAGATGCTTCTTGTAGTTGGCCAGGACTGCGTTTTCCGGAGGGGTGAACTTCGGATTACCGGATTTGGCCATCAGGCGGAGCGCCTCGCTCTCGACATACATGTCATTGCGGACGTTTTGCTGCTGATTGGCCGGGACGGCAGCGAGTGTGTGATAGGCCGTCACCTCGTGCTGGATTTCGAGCGCCAACTGGCGAGCGGCCAGCATGGTGTTCGGCGTGAACTGCTTGGTGCGGATGTAGTCGGTCAGATCGCTGCGCGCGTCGCCCATTACGGCATCCGTCGAGACGTAGCCCGAGAGCACATTGGCGGCCTGCTGCGAGACCGCAGCAAAATCCTCCACCTGGTTGTAGCCGATAGCGTGGTTCAGCGCGTAGGCAGTAGGAACGGTACCGATCAGGATCAGCATGATCAGCCCCATGCCCTTCTGGCCGTCGTTCGATCCGTGCCCGAAGCTGACGCCGGTGCAGGTAAGGATCAGGAGGCCGCGAATCCAGAATGGCGGCGGTGCGTCTCCTTTGGGCGACTGGTAGAGCTCGGGCTTCTTAACGAGCACCTTCAGGAGCAAGAGAAGCAACGCCGCGCAGACAAAGCCGACAACAGGTGAGATGAGCAAAACCTTGAAGACATTGGCTGCCTGCGACCAGTCGACGCCACTGGTGCCGGTCTTGGGGCTCATCAGCTGATTGGCTATGCCAACTCCGATGATCGAGCCGATCAGCGTATGCGAGCTCGAGGCCGGTAGTCCAAACCACCAGGTGCTGAGGTTCCAGATGATTGCCGCCAACAGCAGCGAGAAGACCATCGCGAAGCCAGCGCCTTTGCCTACCTGCAGAATCAACTCGACAGGAAGGAGGGTGAGGATCGAAAAGGCGACTGCGCCCGAGGAAGTGAGGACGCCGATCAGGTTCCACATACCCGACCAGACGACGGCGATGTGCGGTTCGAGCGAGTGCGTGTAGATCACGGTCGCTACGGCGTTGGCCGTATCGTGAAAGCCGTTCACGAATTCAAAGCCGAGAGCGATGAGCAACGCGATGCCAAGCAGAACGTAGGGCCATACCGAGGCCAGATGGGTAGTGCCCAGATCATTCGCCAATTGCGAAACGGCATATCCCAGGCCTCCGATCAACACCAGCCCGAAAATGGCCATGCCTATCTTGCCGGGAGATTTATTCAGCTTTTCGTGAACTGCAGAGGAAGATGCGGCGGGACTGGGGGGAAGGGCTACGCTTGTTGCTTCATCCATGGAACCGGCTCCTGAAATCGCCAAGTGGATCGTTCCAGAAAACTAACAGGCGCAGTTGAGCCAAAGCATCAATTTCGGACCAAAATTTATGAATATCTGATGAATACGAGATGAACGGACTTACGTTTCCTCATGACCAGTCGTCGCGAATCTGGCTCATGCGCTCGTTCAGGACTTCCTCGAATTGCTGGTGCTTTTTCACGAAAATTTCGCTGAAGTTTCGATCCTGGCGAAGCAGGATCGCCTGTAGACGGACGAGCTCGAGAAGACCCAGAAACATGGCGATCAGGGAGTTACGCGACCTGGTACTGGCCAGCAGCTTGCTGAGGGCGATGGGTTTGTCTTCCATGACCAGGCGGCGGCGGATGAAGTCGATCATCTGGCCGACTGACGCCCCGTCCTCCTCAAACTCAAGGACAGGACGATTCTTGGCCCTTTCCAGTATTTGCTGGAAGACGCGGACAAGGTCCATCGTGTCCGCGGCAATCTCAGGCTCGGTCCCCTCGGCGTCACGGAATTCGCGGATGCCCGGGTTGGTCCAGGTCGCCTCCTCGACCTGCTGCTTGGCGTGCAGCATGTGGGCGGCGTTCTTGAAGCGCTCGTGCTCGAGGAGACGCTCGACAAGCTCGCGGCGGGGATCTTCTTCGGGTTCCCCCTCGGAAGCTTCGGCGGGCGAGCGCGGCAGCAGCATCTTGCTCTTGATGTGAATCAGCAGAGCGGCGGTGTAGATGAAGTCGCCGGCGACGTCCACATCGGACTCCTTGAGGTGCTCGACATAGCCAAGGAACTGCGCGGTAATCCTGGCGATGGGGATGTCGTAAATGTCGATGTCCTGCTTGCGGATGAGGTCAAGAAGCAGATCGAGCGGACCGTTGTAGACAGTGCCCACCATGACCGAGAAGGGAAAGGCCGATTCCTCGGCTTTCTTGCTGCGTCTCGGCGGAGGGGCGGCGGCAGACGACGCGTCGGGAGCAGGGGCGGTCGGCGAATCCTGAATTTGCGGATCCGGAGTTTGCGATTCTGGAATTTGCGAAACTGGGGCCGGCGAAGCCGGGGCTTGGGGATCCGGCGCGGACGATGCAGGTTCGGGCGCAGTGTTTTGTTCTTCGGTCATTGCGGTCACTCGCCCAACCCCACGGCAGCACGGACCTCGCGCATGGTTTGTTCTGCGCGGGCAGTGGCGCGGCGTTTGCCCTCTTCGAGAATATCCGTGACCAGGCCGGGGTTGCTCTCGTATTTACTGCGGCGCTCCTGAATCGGGGCCAGCTCGGCGACGACGGCGTCGGCGACCCAGCTCTTGCACTCGATGCATCCGATGCCGGCCGTGGTGCAGCCTTCGCGGGCTTTCTGCTGTGTCTCCGCGCTGGAAAAGACTTTATGCAGATCGAAGACAGGACAGACCTCGGGATTCCCGGGATCGGTTCGGCGGATTCTGGCCGGGTCGGTGACCATAGGCTTGAGTTTTTGCCGAACCACCGGCTCAGGATCGGTCAGCAGGATGGTGTTGCCGTAGCTCTTCGACATCTTGCGGCCATCGGTGCCGGGAAGCTTGGGCGATGGTGTGAGCAGGACCTGCGGTTCGGGAAGGACGGCGCTCTCTTCGCTGCTGGCTGATGCCTGCTTTGGATAGAACTGATTGAAGCGCCGGGCGACTTCGCGGGTGAGCTCAACGTGCGCGACCTGATCCTGTCCGACGGGAACGAAATCTGCCTGATAGATGAGAATGTCCGCGGATTGGAGCAGAGGGTAGCCGAGGAATCCGTAGGTACTCAGGTCCTTGCCGGTGATGTTCTCCTGCTGCTCCTTATACGTGGGCACACGCTCGAGCCAGCCCAGGGGGGTAATCATCGTGAAGAGCAGGAACAATTCTGCATGCTGCTTCACGTGACTCTGCACAAACATGGTGCAGAGCTCAGGATCGAGGCCAGCCCCGAGGAAATCCAGGATTACTTCGCGGGTGTTCTCTTTGACCTGCGAGGTGTCGGCGTAGTCGGTGGTGAGAGCGTGCCAATCCGCGATGAAGAAGTAGCACTCATATTCGCGCTGCAGGCGCACCCAGTTGTAGAGAGCGCCCATGTAGTTGCCGAGATGTAGCTTGCCGGTAGGGCGCATGCCGCTCAGCACGCGCTTCCTCAGATGAGAAGAAGAAATCGACACCCTAGTCCTTTGCTCGATAAATACTGCGTTTATTGTACGGAAAGAATCAGAGTGAGAGCAGAACCCAGTTGATCATGCCCAATGCGGGCCCGACGAAGAACATTACCAGCGGGCCGCCAACCAGCAGGATCAGAATGAGGCTGATCATCCCCAGCGAGTCGTAAACGCGCAGCGCATTGTAGGGCAACATGTGACGGAAGATATGCGATCCGTCGAGCGGTGGGATGGGCAGCAGGTTAAAGAAAGCAAGCAGCAGGTTCACTTCCAGGCCCAGATAAAGAATGACGGCCATAGGGAAAATCACCGGACTGGTAGCCAGCAGATCCACATTCGCGGGGGCGCCGGCGAGCTGATGTACGGCTTCCGCGCCCACCACGTTCGACTTCGCCAGCACGATCAGCGCGATCGTGGCCGCAAGCGCAGCGAGCAGGTTGCTGATCGGCCCGGCGAGGGTCGTCAAGATATCGTCGCGGGTAACGCGCTTGAAATTTCGCGTGTTGACGGGTGTGGGACGCGCCCATCCGATAAGGAACCGGCCATACCCGGGCAAGAACAGCATCACCAGAGGAATGAGGATCGTTCCAATGGGATCAATGTGCTTGATGGGGTTCAGGGTCACCCGTCCAAGCATGCGAGCGGTCTGGTCGCCAAGACGCGAAGCCATCCAGGCGTGCGCCGACTCGTGGAGGCTGAGCGCGAAAACAAGGATCGCAAACTGAAAAATCTTTATGACTATTTCTTGCTGACTCATTGTCAAAAGTGATGGTAACAGGGCCGGAAACGGCTCGCCGGTCCGCGCAGGGCATGTGGCCGCCCTGCCTCATTCACACTCGGGCCGCGCCATCCGGTCGGGAGCAGGGACGTCGGTTCTGTCCTTAAACTGAGTTGCCTGGTCTTTGGTCTTTAGCTCCTTCGCGGGCACGCCGCCGGCAATGGAGTGGTCGGCAATTTCCCGGGTGGCGAGCCCCATCGCGCCGAGCATGGCATCTTCGCCAACGCGCACACCGGCCATTACCGACGCGTGATAGGTCAGCCTCGCTCGCGGCCCGATCTCCGTCTTGCGATTCTCGACGACACTCGAATCAATCGGATCATGCGCATGTGAATAGACAGCCGCATAGTCGGAAATCGAGGTGCCCTTCCTGATCACGATCTCGCCGCGATCGTCGAGCATCACGTACTTGTGGATGACGCAGTCGTCTTCGATCGTGAGGTTGTACCCGTAGGAGAACTCAACGCCGTGAAAGATCTTCACGTTCTTGCCGATGCTTTTGAAAATATGTTTGCCGAGCATGGCGCGAAAACGGAATCCCAACCAGTGGTTGAGCGCCACCGGCGAGTGATCGAACATGTGCCAGAACCAGATCAGCGGCTTGAGGCAGGCATATCGTGTCGCATCGATATCACCGTAATACTCAGGCTCGAGCGTCACGTTCGCCGGGTCCAGTGAAAGCTCCAGCACGTTGAAGGGCAGCTCACTGGTCAGCGTGAAATTGAGCTTGCCACCATGCGGACTCCCCAACAGCAACTGGTGGAGGTTGTCGCGCACCAACTCCGCTCTCAGCGCCGGCTTCTTGTGCTTGGTGAATTCATCATCGAGATAGTTGATCCAGCGCGTAAAAACTTCTTTGGCTTCGCGTGAAGGCTCAAGATCGCGATACTGGTAGCGGGGCATGTCGCTCCTTGTGGGGAGATTCTCCGGCTCTAAGCAGATTACGCCGTAACTCTTCAGATGCGCCGCGGAAGTTAAAGTCGCACCCTCACTCGATGGCGCAACGCTACTCGATAGCAAAAACGGCGTAGACGGTGGCGGATTCTTCGATCTGCCGGGGATTGATGGCGAGGGGAACAGGGGCAGCTTTGGCCATCCCGGCCTGCATCATCAGCATCGGCCTCGGCCCCGGCGGCACAGGGCTCTCCGGCGCCTGGTTGCTGGCGAAAATCAAACCTGACAGCTTGACGTTCAGGCCAAGCGCCATCTGCTGTCCGATTGCCTGGGCCTTGGCCAGCGCATTCGAAGCTGCTTTGGCCTGAAGTGCGTTCATGTCCTGGTACTGCCAGTCGATCTGGCCGCTTTGATTTGCACCGGCGCCGACGGCGATGTTCAGAACCTTTGCGGCATCGTCCGGCTTGGTCTTCACGGTCCAGGACTGGTTCAGGACGAACTGCTTCTTGTCGCGATCCATCTGGGATTCCTGCGGGTCATGGTAGGTGTTGCGCTGCAGATTCTGGCTTTCGCTTTCGATCTCTTTGTCGGGCACGCCGGCTTTCTTCAGCGCGTCAATGATCGCGTTGGAGGTCTTCGATCCGTCGGCATAGGTGGTCGTTTCATCCGGGCCGAAGATCTGGAAGCCGACATGAACGACCGCCTGGTCGGCATCTGCCGTTGCTTTTTCGGACGCAGTCACGGCAATGGTGCGATTGTTCTTGTCGATCTTGATGGTCTGCGCCATTGAGGTTACGGCAAATCCTAACAGAGCCGTCGTGAGTGTGAGGACTCCTGCACTTCGCCACGCTGCTGATTTCATGCTTGTCTCCTGATGCTGAGGTCACTCAAGAACCTTGGGCAGTTTAAATCGCCTGATTGGCTCAGTCTTCGTCCTTCGGAGGAATGGAGGACGTTGCACGAATTTAGACGGAGGATCATGCAGGCTGTTTTGCAAATTCGCGGAGATGGCTCAGCGTTTGCAGTACGCGGCCCGAATCAATCGCCTCTGCGCCGCGTGTAACGCCTTCGCGGAAGTCCGAAGCGATACCCGCGGCAACCAGAGCGGCTGCGGCATTCAGCAGGACAACATCGCGCTTGGGAGAAGTCTCGCCCGCAAAGATACGCCCCAGCAGGGCGGCGTTTTCGGCGGCCGTGCTAGCTCCCGCCAATTCCGCCAATGAGGCACATCGCAATCCAGCCTCTTCGGGCGTTAGTCGAAAGAGCCGCACGCTGTTTCCTGTTGCCCGATCGGCGCTCCCGGTCACCTCGGCGACGCTGCTTTCCCCTGTCAGCGTGAGCTCATCCAAGCCGTCCAGGCCATGCACAACAAATGCGCGCCGCACCCCGAGCCGGGCCATTGTCTCTGCTACGAGAGAGACTTTGGCGGCTGCGTAGACCCCCATGACCTGTGCCGGAGCACCCGCTGGGTTCGTCAGTGGTCCCGCCAGGTTGAAAATAGTGCGGAAGCCGAGCGCCTTGCGGATGGGCTGCACACGCTTCAGTGCCGGATGAAGCGCGGGTGCATACAAAAACATGAATCCGGTGGCACGCAGGCATGCGGCCGCCTGCTCCGGCGAGAGCGCCACCGGCACGCCCATCGCCTCAAGCACATCGGCCGACCCGCAGTAGGACGTGATAGCGCGATTACCGTGTTTGGCGACTTTCGCGCCCGCTGCGACCGCAACCAGCGCCGCCCCGGTCGAGATATTGAACGTACCCAGGCCATCGCCGCCTGTGCCACAGGTGTCGACGAGTGTGGCCCGTTCTTCATCGGTCAGCGGTACGGGCAGGGACAGGGCTCGCATCGCTTCGGCAAATCCGGTCAGTTCCTCGACGGTCTCGCCCCGGGTGGCGAAGGCAGTCAGGAGCGACGCTATCTCCAGATCTACCTCTCGGGAATTTGCTTCCAGGGCCTCGCTCGCCAGGATTTCGGCCAATACCTGGCGCGCCTTCTCCCGGCTGAGCGTAGCTCCCTGCTCGACTGCCAGCTTTAACGTCTGCCTGATGCCTGCCATTAGCCTTTCAGTTTACAAGCAGGGCTTCAACGACAGGTTGACGGCGCGAAGCGTAGTTGCCCGTTCGGCCCGCACCGCAATTGCCCGGGGGGCCAGCACCCGCTACACTGAAGAGTCTGCTGCAAAGCAATCCTTCAACCACGGCGCTGCCGTGTGCGAACGAGCCTGCGGTAAGTCTTCAAGTTTTGCCAAATTTCTTATATGAAAATTCACGAGTATCAGGCAAAGGACATCCTCGCGAAATACGGCGTCGCCGTGCCGCGAGGCGAGGTGGCCAACACGCTCGACGAAGCGCTGGACGTGGCCAAGAAGCTCTTCGCCAACGGAGCGAAGGGCGTAGTCGTCAAGGCGCAGATTCACGCCGGAGGCCGCGGAAAGGGCGGCGGGGTAAAGGTCGCGAGAACGATCGACCAGGCCGAGCAGTATTCCAAGCAGATTCTCGGAATGCAGCTGGTGACGCACCAGACCGGGCCGCAGGGGCAGAAGGTGCAGCGCCTGCTCATCGAGGAAACCGCCAACATCGATCGCGAGCTCTATCTCGGCATCGTGCTGGATCGTGCAGCGGCGAAGCTCGTCTTCATGGCGTCGCAGGCCGGAGGCATGGAGATTGAGGAGGTGGCGGCGAAGGATCCGACGGCTATCAAGAAAGTTTATATCGACCCGGCGGTCGGCTTCCAGCCCTATCAGGCGCGCGAGCTTGCCTTCGCGCTCGGACTGAAGCCAACGCAGCTTAATGAAGCGGTAAAGTTCATGGTCGGGCTTTACAAGGCTTACGTGGATACGGATGCTTCGCTGCTGGAGATCAATCCGTTTATCACCACCAAGGACGACAAGCTCTTCGCTCTTGACTGCAAGATCAATTTCGACGACAACGCGATCTTCCGTCATAAGGACCTGAAGGAACTCCGCGACACCGCCGAAGAGGACCCGCTCGAAGTGGAGGCCTCGAAGTACGCCCTCAATTACATCAAGCTCGATGGCAACATCGCCTGCATGGTCAACGGAGCGGGGCTGGCGATGGCCACGATGGACATCATCCAGTACGCGGGCGGATCGCCGGCGAACTTTCTCGACGTGGGCGGTGGCGCGAACCAGCAGCAGATCGAACATGCGTTCGAGATCCTGCTCTCAGACAAGGGCGTTCAGGCGGTCTTCATCAACATCTTTGGAGGCATCCTGCGCGTCGACACCCTGGCGCAAGGCGTTGTCGAGGCGGCGAAGAAGACGAACGTGAAGGTTCCCGTGGTGCTACGCCTCGAAGGCACGAACGTCGAGGAGGGCCGCAAGATCCTCAAGGATTCCGGCCTCAACTTCATCATCGGCGACACCATGCAGGATGCGGCGCAGAAGGTCGTGGCAGCGGCGAAGGGAGCGAATAGCTAATGGCTGTTTTAGTCGATAAGAATACGAAGCTGATCGTTCAGGGAATTACGGGCAAAGAGGGCACCTTTCACGCCAAGGGCTGCGCCGAGTACGGAACCAACGTGGTTGGCGGAGTCACTCCCGGAAAAGGCGGGACGACGCACGAGGGCTGGCCGGTGTTCGATACGGTCGCTGAAGCCGTCGAGAAGACTGGAGCCAACGCTACCGTCATCTTCGTTCCGCCGCCGTTCGCTGCTGACGCCATCCTTGAAGCGAACGAAGCGAGACTTCCGCTGATCATCTGCATCACGGAAGGCATTCCGATCAATGACATGGTGAAGGTCTGGAGCGTCCTAAAGAATTCGAACTCGCGCCTCATTGGCCCGAATTGTCCCGGCGTTATCTCGCCGGGCAAGGCGAAGATCGGCATCATGCCGGGCCGGATTCACAAGGAAGGCAATGTCGGCATCGTGTCGCGCTCTGGAACCCTCACCTACGAAGCCGTCTACCAGCTCACGCAACGCGGCATCGGACAGTCGACAGCGATCGGCATCGGCGGCGATCCCGTCATCGGGACGACTCATATCGACGCTCTGAAGCTGCTCAATGAGGATCCGGAGACCGAGGCGATCATCCTGATCGGCGAGATCGGGGGCACAGCGGAAGAGGCTGCGGCGGAGTATGTGAAAGAGCATGTCAAGAAGCCGGTGGTTGGGTTCATCGCCGGACAGACCGCCCCTCCGGGACGCCGCATGGGCCACGCGGGAGCGATCATCTCCGGAGGCCAGGGCACGGCCGCCGAAAAGATGAAGGCGCTGACGGCTGCGGGTATCCACGTTGTCGAGAGCCCGGCGGCGATTGGGGAGACGGTAGCGAAGGTGATCGGCAAGGCTTAGTTCAACTCGATCACCTCAGACTAAAGATTCAAACGTAAGGAGAAATCATCAGGTGTCACAACGCACCTTCAGCATCATCAAGCCAGACGCGGTCCGCAAGGGCCACACCGGAGCCATCCTCGCCGAGATCGAGAAGGCCGGTTTCAAGATCATCGCCATCAAGAAGCTGTCTATCTCGAAGTCACAGGCCGAGGGCTTCTACTACGTCCACAAGGAACGCCCCTTTTTCGACTCGCTAACCAGCTTCATGTCGTCGGGACCGATTTTTCCTCTCATTCTTGAGAAGGACAATGCGATCGCCGACCTCCGTAAGCTGATGGGCGCCACCAATCCAGCCAACGCCGATGAAGGCACGATCCGCAAGAAGTATGCGGGCTCGATTGAAGAGAACGCCATCCACGGATCCGACGGCGAGGACACCGCCAACTTCGAGATCGGCTACTTCTTCGCCGGATACGAGCTCGCCTGAGCTCGCTGCAATGACGTCCTCAGCAGAGCGGCCAGCTCGCTGAGGACTGCTTCCCTGCCGGGTCTAGCTCACGCCAGTCATTGTCAACTGCAACCTTCCCGCGTATCTTCTAAAGCGTTCCGTTCGTTCCCCGCACAATTTGTTTCCACTATGGAGGTTTTTCATGCGAAAGGTCTCGATTTCCATCTGTGCTCTTCTCGTCTCGCTATCTCTGGCCGCGTGCAAGGAGAAGGTACCCGACACCACTGCCGACGCCCAAGCAATCAAGGATAACGAGGCGACATGGGTAAAAGACTGGCAGGCGAAGGATCCGGACAAGATTGTTGCTCACTACTCTCCCGACGCGGCGCTGCTGGTTAACGGCATGCCGGCGATGAAGGGAAGCGATGCTATCAAGTCAGGCATCGGCACGATGCTCAAGGATCCCCATCTCTCGCTGACATTCACCCCGACGGTCGTGGTGATCGCTCAGGGCGACGACATCGCTTATACGCAGGGCGTTTACACGATGACCTACACCGAACCCAAGACGGGCATGACGCTGATCGAGAAGGGCAAGTACGTGACCGTCTACAAGAAGCAGGAAGACGGCAGCTGGAAGGCGGTTGAGGACATCGACAACGCTGACGGGCCTGCAACTCCGGCCCCGGCCGAGACGCCTGCTGCGAAGAGCTAGCTTCAGTTCGATTCGCGCCCGGAGCATTCGCACACCGTTCTGCCGTTCTTCCGTAGTATTCTGGAAGAGCGCGCCCGTAGCTCAGCTGGATAGAGCGAATGCCTCCGGAGCATTAGGTCGGGAGTTCGAATCTCTCCGGGCGCACCAGAACCTTTCACGATTTATCTCATCCCTTCCCTTTCGATTCCGACTTCTGCCAGAATCCTCGTTGGGGACACTGCCGTGCTGCAACTTGTGCCGGAATCATGGCTCACCTGGAACTTCGACGTACTGGAGAACGATCATCAAGTCGCCCAGATCAAAACTTCCACCTTGCCAGAAAGCGGAGCGCTCTCCATCAATGGATCAAGCTACCGCGCCTATCGCGAAGGCATGTTCAGTGGTGACTTCTTCCTCGAAGGCACCGGACAAACGATGCCCGTGCACAAAAACCCAGCGCATTCATAAATACCTTCAACATCTACTATTCCGGCAAGAGCTATACGCTGAAGAAGGAATCGTTCATCGGGCGTTCTTTTGTTTTGCTTGAAGGCGATCGTGAAGTGGGTTCGATCCGCCCTGAAGGATTTCTAAGCCGCAAGGCGTCTGCCGAACTGCCCCAGGATTTGCCAATCCCTATACAGGTCTTTGTCATGTGGCTCACGATTCTTTTATGGAGACGCGAGGCGAACGCTGGCGCGGCAGGGGCTGGGTCTACATCTTGACGATCGAAGCTCAAGTGCCATCAAGCCGCTCCTTTGACAGACCTTGCAATGCCGCGCTCTCATGGAATTCGTTCCACTCTCATTGCAAGGAGCCGTCTGATGTTCACCAGATCGTCGTGTTGTAGAAGCTTCCTGTTCGCCGCCATCGCTCTACCTTCGCTTGTCTACGCGCAAGCGCAATGCAAGCCTCCAGCCAACCAAAACCCTCCCCTTAGCCCGGCAGAGCAGGCCAGCGTCACCCTCAACGGCAAGCCGGTCACCATCGACTACTGCGCGCCTTCGCTGAAGGGACGCAAAGTGGGCGGCGAACTCGCGCCCTACGGCAAGGTGTGGCGCACGGGAGCCAACTCCGCGACTACTCTGAAGACGCAGTCTGGCCTCCGCATTCGCGATCTGATCGTTCCCCCGGGAACCTACACCCTCTACACATTGCCCGATGAGCACGGCTGGAAGCTGATCGTCAACAAGCAGACCGGTCAATGGGGAACCGTCTACAACCAGGATCAGGACCTCGGCCGTGTCGACATGCTTGAAGGAGTGATTCCCAGCGCTCCCGTCGAGAAGTTTCTCATCGACTTTGCGCACACCGGAGGCAACAAGACCGAGTTGCACCTGCACTGGGACACCACAAACGTTTATGTGCCGATTACCGCAGTGGACTAGGATCGTTTGAGGCTGCGTCGCGCTCGCGGCGCAGCTCTTCCATCACAGACTGGATCAGCTCTTTCGCGCCGTTAATCTCGCCCAGAACGGTCTCAAGGTCAAGCGCGGGCTTGGACGGGTTTCGCTGCGACACGCAGTAGACGCCGTGTTGTCCGATGAGAATGAGGGCGTCGGTTAACATGTCGAGCGATACGGCCAGGCGTCCGCGCACCGGCCCCATCATGAATTCGTATTTCTCGAGTTCGTCGCGGCGTTCGTGAAGTGAGGACAAGCCGCCTACCATTCCTTGGCTGGCGTATCCACTTCGACAGCCTCTTCGGGAGGACCGTTCCAGCGCAGCACCGGCTTACGGGCGGCTGTCGTCTCGTCAAGGCGAGAAATCCGCGTGGAATGCGGAGCTGTGATTACGACCTCAGGGTTCTCTTCCACTTCTCGCGCGATCTGCCGCATCGCATCGACGAAAAGGTCCAGTTCTTCGCGGGATTCGCTCTCCGTGGGCTCGATCATCAACGCACCGGGAACGATCAGCGGAAACGATGTCGTGTAGGGATGAAATCCGTAGTCGATCAGTCGTTTGGCGATGTCGCCCGTCTTCACCCCATTCTTCGTCTGCCGCTTGTCGCTGAAGACCACCTCGTGCATTGACGGGGTGTTGTACGGCAGATCGTAGACATCTTCGAGTTTTTTACGGATGTAATTTGCGTTCAGGACTGCGTCTTCCGTCGTCTGGCGCAGGCCGTCCGGGCCATTCGCGAGCGTGTAGGCCAGAGCCCGGACGAACATTCCGAAGTTGCCGTAGAGCATGCGGACGCGCCCGACAGATTGGGGACGATCATAGTTCCAGTGCAGAAGGCCGTCCGCTCCCTGGGCCACAACCGGCGTCGGCAGGAACGGCTCGAGAATTTTCTTGCATGCCACTGGGCCTGATCCCGGACCACCGCCGCCGTGCGGAGTCGAGAAGGTCTTGTGCAGATTCAGGTGCATCACGTCCACGCCGAAGTCGCCCGGGCGGGTCTTTCCCACGAGCGCATTCATGTTTGCGCCATCCATGTAGAGCAGCGCGCCCTTGTCGTGCAGCACATCGGCAATCTTGTGGATCTCGTTCTCGAACACTCCGATGGTCGAGGGATTGGTCAGCATCATCGCCGCCGTGTCTTCGTTGACCATCTGGGCGAGAGCCGAGACATCGACGCCACCCTGCGCATTCGACTTGAGATTCACCACCTGGTAACCGCAGCTCGCCGCCGTCGCGGGATTCGTGCCATGCGCCGAGTCGGGAATGATCACCGTCTTGCGTGGATTGCCCTTTGACTGGTGATATGCGCGCGCCAGAAGGATGCCGGTGAACTCGCCGTGCGCTCCCGCCGCCGGCTGCAACGTGATCGCATCCATGCCCGTAATCTCAAGCAGGCAATCCTGCAGCAGCTTCACAATCTCGAGCGCGCCCTGCGACAGCGACTCCGGCTGATAAGGATGCGCTTCGGCGATGCCTTCGAGACGCGAGACAAATTCGTTGACGCGCGGATTGTATTTCATCGTGCAACTGCCCAGCGGATACATGCCGAGGTCGATTGCGTAGTTCCACGTCGAAAGGCGCGTAAAGTGGCGGATGATTTCTATCTCGCTCAGCTCGGGCAACTCCGCGTTGCGCGACCGATGGGCTTCGCCCAGCAGGGCCGCAGGGTCGACCTCGGGCACATCCAGCGGAGCGAGCTTGTAGCCTTTCTTGCCGGGCGAGGACTTCTCGAAGCTCAGTCCTTCGTTCTGCGTCAGGTGCGCTGTTACCTTGCGCGTGTTGCCGATGAATCCGTTGGTTGGTGCCATGAAAACTGTTCCCTCAATCGCTTTTATCGCGCTTCGGCGGTAACTGGAGATTCGGCGAGCACATCCGCCGCCGCGTCAACCTGGTCTTTCGTCGTAAGCTCGGTCGCGCACCACAACGTCGCGTTGCCCAGCTCCGGATACCACTTCCGCAGATCCAGGCCACCGATAATTTTCTTCTCCAGCAGGCGTGCGTTGAGTTGCTCCGGATCCTCGTCAGTCTGTAGCACAAATTCGTGGAAGCGCGGCGCCTGATCAAAAAGCAGCTTGCCCTGAACTCCCAATGTGTCCGCTGCATACGTCGCTTTGGCCAGATTCTGCAAAGCCAGTTCTCGCATCCCCTGCTTGCCGTAGACGGTGAGGAAGATTGTTGTCATCAGCGCGACCAACGCCTGATTGGTGCAGATATTCGATGTCGCCTTCTCGCGGCGGATATGCTGCTCGCGCGTTGAGAGCGTCAGCACAAAGCCGCGCCGTCCTTCCGTGTCTTTCGTCTCGCCGACGAGACGGCCCGGCATCTGGCGCAGATATTTTTCCTTCGCTGCCAGCACGCCGCAGTAAGGGCCGCCGTAGCTCAGCGCCACTCCAAACGATTGCGCTTCCATCGAAACTATGTCGGCTTCTACAGGTGGCCGCACAATTCCCAGCGAGACGGCTTCTGCGATCGAGACAATCAACAGCGCGCCCTTCTTGTGGGCGATCTCTGCGATGGCGGGAATGTCTTCGATGACGCCGAAAAAATTCGGCGACTGCACGAGAACGCAAGCCGTCTCTTCGGTGAGCGCCTGCTCCAGTGCGGCCAGATCGACACGGCCGTCCTTCCCGTACGCAACCTCGCTTGCGTCGTGCCCCTGATGCTGAGCGTAAGTGTGCATCACCTCTCGATACTCGGGATGCACGGTTCGCACCACCAGCACGTTGTCTCGGCCGGTGACGCGAACGGCCATCATCACCGCTTCAGCTGCGCCGGTCGAGCCGTCGTACATCGAGGCATTCGCGATGTCCATGCCGGTCAGCTCGCAGATCATGGTCTGGAATTCGAAGATAGCTTGCAGCGTTCCCTGCGTGATCTCGGCCTGATACGGGGTGTACGAGGTGAGAAACTCTCCGCGCTGGACCAGCGCATCGATCACCACCGGACGATAGTGCCGGTACGCGCCGGCGCCGAGAAAGCTTGCGTATCCATTGGCGTTTTTGGCCGCTGCCGCCTTGAAGTGGTCGATGATTTCCGACTCTCCCATCTGGCGCGGCACGTTCAGGTCGCGGGTGAGGCGGTACTCTTCCGGAATCGCGGTAAAGAGATCGTCGATCGATGAAGCGCCGATCTCGCGCAGCATCGCTGCGCGCTCGGCATCGGATTTTGGCAGATAACGCATGGTTGTCCCTACTTGCCGGTCTCTTCAGCAATAAATTTCTCGTAGTCGGCGGCGGAAAGCAGAGCTCCAACTTCGCCTGCATCGCTCAACTCCACTTTGATGATCCAGGCTCCGTGAGCGTCGGTATTAATTTTTTCCGGCGATGACGCCAGCTCCTCGTTCACTTCTGTAACCGTTCCTGTTACAGGTGAATACAGGTCGGAAACGGCCTTTACTGATTCCACACTGCCGAAAACCGCGCCCTTCTCCACCTTAGTGCCCACCTTCGGGGCATCGACGAAGACGATGTCTCCGAGCGAGTTCTGCGCGTAATCGGTGATCCCGACGGTCCCCACGTTGCCCGCGACTTCCACCCACTCGTGTTCGCGCGTGTACTTGTACTTTTCCGGATAAGACATTCGTTCGTTCTCTCCTCTAGCAAATTCGTCATGCGGTTTTCTTCGGCCGGCGGTAAAACGGCGTCGGGACAATGCGCGCCTTCACGGGGTTTCCGCGCACCTCAACGGCGACTTCGCCGTCGATCACCGCCAGTTCAGTCGGAACATATGCCAGCGCGATGTTCCTTTTGAGGAACGGCGCGGGCGATCCACTGGTCACGACGCCGATCTTCTTTCCGTCCAGATTCAGGACTGGATAGCCGTCGCGGGCAATTCCGCGCTCGACTACTTCGAGGCCAACCAGCTTTCTCTGCGGGCCGCCCGCTGCCTGGATGGTCTTGAGCGCTTCCGATCCGATAAACGGGCCCTTTTCAAGCTTCAGGAAACGGTCGAGGTGCGCTTCGAAGACATTGATCGTCTCTGAGATCTCGTGGTCATAGAGAGACATCGCCGATTCCAGTCGCAGCGTGTTCCGGGCACCGAGTCCGCATGGCAGGATGCCGAATTCCTTGCCGGCTTCCAGAACTTCATTCCATACGCGCTCGCTGGTTGCCACGTCTGACGGCACGTAAATCTCAAATCCGTCTTCGCCGGTGTATCCGGTGCGCGCGATCAGCGTGTTCGCGAGGCCGCATACGGTTCCCCATTTAAACCAGTAACCCTTGATCGCACTCAGGTCGACCTTCGTCAGCTTCGCCAGCGTCTCAGCGGCCTTCGGTCCTTGAATCGCCAGTTGCGTGTAGTAATCGCTGTAATCGTTGGCGTGGCAGTCAAAGGTCCGGACGTTGGATTTGACCCAGTTGAAGTCCTTTTCCCGGGTCCCGGCATTGATCACGATCAGGTAGTCGTTAGGGCTCAGCTTGTGAACGATGACATCGTCAACAAAGGTGCCCTGGGGATAGAGCATGGCCGAGTAGTGCGCCTGCCCCTCCTGAAGTTTCGAGGCGTCGTTCATCGTGATGTGCTGGACGGCGTCGAGCGATCCCGGGCCACGAAGCTGGATATCGCCCATGTGGCTAACGTCGAAGACGCCCACACCGGTGCGCACGGCCATGTGTTCGGCGATCAGGCCAGAGTACTCGACCGGCATGTCCCAGCCGCCGAAATCCACCATCTTTGCGCCCATGCGGCGATGCATGACGTTGAGGGCGGTCTTGCGAAGCGCAACAGAAGCGGGGGTAGCCACGGCGGGAGTCCTTCCGGCGGGAAAGTGTGGAACTTTTTACGTTAGCACGGCGGCGGGTCCCGATGGGAATGGGCGGCCATCAGTCGGCGATCACGTCCCTGAGCTGCTCCTCCAGCGCCTTCTTCAGTTTCGGCCTGGCCAAGGTGGAAATCAGGGTATCAGCGGCACCGTGCAGCGCGATTCTTTCCACTTCTGGCACCGTCAGGCTTCTGATCAACGGGGTCGAAACCGCGTGCAATCGATTCACGATCCAGTTCAGAATGTCGTCGAGCCGGTTGGAAGTAATCGTCGCCCGCTTTGGTTCCGGGACTTCCGGTGCCGCCGTGCCGCACAGCGGAATGATGGGCAGCGTATCTTTTTGCTCCGGATCAGAACTGGCGAATTTAGCAATCACCGCATCTTTTGCCGCCGCGTCGAAGCTGCTCAACCCTACTTGAATAATCGGATTCGCGATTGCCAACCGGAAGTGATCCTTGAGAAGTTTCTGGCAGTTGCGGCGGCCCAGCTGATAATCGTGCGCCCGGAAGCCGCGCTCGAAGAATCCTCCGAAGGCACCCAGCAGGCCGCATTGCAGAGCCTTCTTGTTCGGCAGGCCGACATCCGACGGGGCGAGCACGAACCGGCTGTACGACTGGCCGCTCATCACGGCCGCCAGCGATTCTCCGAGGAAGCGCGACTGGGAAACCAGGACCGTGAAAAGGTTCGGCAGCATGCCGAAGATGCTGCTGTTCTTGTCGAAGTCATAGTCGGGATGGAAGAACTCGTCGGCGGGAAACGGGGCGACGGTCAGCACTGCACAGTTTGCCTTGTCCGGCTCGGGCGGGTTTCGCAGCTCTGCTGTCTGTGGATCGACCAACGCCTTTGGATTGTGGATCGCCAGAAAATCATGCGCAAGCTGAAAGGGATCGTTGTCGGTGACGCCGCCGTCAACGTTGAGCGTGGTGAAGGTATCGTTCGGCTTTAGCGGCCAGTGAGGGGGCACCTCGGGAGGATTTACGTCCGACACCGGCTCCCAGGGCGAATATGCATAATCCTTCGCAGGACGATCGATCGTGCGTGGCGCGAGAAACAGAGGAAAGGCTCCGGTCGCCTTGGCGGCCTGCTTGAGCAGCGGCCAGCTACCTGAATCCACACCGATAGGGAGCGGCTTGGCGAATGGAGAAAGCGGCGGCGTGCCCAGTCCCAACACGGTCTCGAACTGCAGCTTGTCCCCGTAATAGGCGGTGTCCTCTTCGGCTGATCCTTCGGCGTCTCCGTTGAGTGAAAAAGGAGTGCCTCGCACGTTGGTCAGCGTGAGAAAGAGCGTCAGTGACTCGGAAATGTAGGGGCGAGGCGTTGCCAGGCCGGGCGTAAGCGCATAGTCGGCAATCTCGTCGATGATCGTCGAATCGAGCAGCGACATCACCGGCGCGCCGTTTTCGAGGTCTCTCTGCTGCAGCAGGGGCTCGATGTCGATCTTGTTGACCCAGCTCTCGTAGAAGCGGTTGTTCGTGCCCGTGACCGTCGGGTCCTGCGGGTTGCGAATGTGTTCGAAGCTGCCTTGCAGCATTGCAGAGGCTATGGCGGCGCACATCCCGCCCGCGGACGCTCCGGAGAAGACATCGATGGAGATATCGTGCATGGGAACAGCCGGATTCGCAGACGCCTTCGCGGCATACCACTCCTCGAGAGCCTCGGTCAGAAAGTCAAGAACACCGGCGGTGTAAGCACCGGCAGAAACGGCTCCCGCCATGTTGATGCCCAGGTGAAAGCTTCCATCGTCGTTCCATTTCTTCGGGTTCCAGCCAGCCATTGGGCGTCCTCGTCGCGCGTAGCAGATGAGTGGGACTGCGCACTACGAGGGGGGAAACCGCAGCGCAGGCGCAGGTATTATTTCGCCGCCAAAGTATAGAGTCAGATTGACCTTCGGGAAAGGGATATTTGGCGAACGTCTTCGGGTGGACTTGGGACAGCAAAAATGCGCGCCGCAAGTGCAGCGCGCATTCGCAATTTTCCGCAGTCAGTTACTTGCGAACCTGCCCGCGTCCCAGTCGATAGACAAGGCCAACGGAGATGCCGAACTGGGACTTGAGCCCGGCGCTGCCGTAAGTGGTAAGGATCGCCTCGGGCGCGACCCGGAAGGCAAGTTTCGGCGAACGGTTCAGGTCGATGGATCCGCCAAGAGCGCTGCCAAATGTGGTCTGGTTACTGAAGAAGCCCACCGCGGAGGGCGGGACCGGGTTCCCCTCCTGATCGTGAAGCGCCGATTCAAAGCTGCCGTGGGCACCCCCAAACAGCGCATGCAGAGTAGTCGAGATGTGCTCATTGCTGGGTCCGCGATACTCCGGACCGGCCATGAACAGGTACTCGTCCACGAAGGGGCCCCGAATGCCGTAAGGATTCGGCTGCGTGCCGCTGGTTCCGTAATAGCCGCGAACGCTGCCCACCAGGGCCCATCGCGTTGTGAAGAAGCGCGCCCCCTCAGCGTTGAAGCCACCCAGATTCGCTCCCTGGACGAGCTGAGGACCTGCATTAAAGTGCGAGTAGGCCACGCCGCCGTAGACTTCCCAGCGATTGTCGTACCGCACGCCGGACAGCGGGGCGCTCGGCGCCACCTGCGGCTGCGTGTACTGCGCCTGCGCTCGATTTTGAAAACATGGCAACAGGGCAACTGCTGCCAAAATGCACAAGAACTTCCCCACATCCTTCGACAAACACAACCTCCACATGCCCGGTTCTAAAGCATTTCCACGATTACTGTGCCCTGAGCTGTCCCTTCAGGGTCGCCGCTTCCTCCACCCCACGGACGAAGACCTGTCCATGGGGACCCCGGTCCTGATGGTCGCGTCGACTTTCGGTTCACTGCTTCGGGATACGCCATACCTGGAAATGCGTTGGCGGGCGCCGATCCTTACTATGCTCAGCATGCCCCGCAATCTTTCAAGATACATGGCCGCGTCGCCTTCTGTCCCGTTCGCGATGAATCCATCGGCGCGCAATCCGCGTATCCATAACAGCAAAACACATTGGCGCGGTCAAAATGCACCACTGCGCCGCCGTGTGCGACAATGACAAGAGCGACTAAGGATATTCGCGTCTGGCGGGTTGCAGACCTCGCCGGATTCGGGGAGAAGACATCATGCTCGATAACCTGTTTACACCAACGCATCTCATCATCATTCTGGTCATCGCCCTGTTGATCTTCGGTCCGCGCAAGCTGCCCGAGCTCGGAAAGGGACTTGGTGAAGGGCTCAAGGGCTTCAAGGATGGCATCAAGGGTGCCAGCAACGAGCCTGCCAAGCAGGAGAACGCCACCAAGACCGAAGCCACCCCGCAGACCAAGTAGGTTCGCAGTCCGGTGCCCGCCGGGTCAGACGGCGGAACTCAGACGCAGGCCCAGCACCCGGTCCGCTGAGTTCCCGCAGTTATTCTTCTTCAAAGCAAATTCTGAAAAGAAATTCTTGGCAGCCGTGGCGAGCAGTCGGCCGGTCGCATTCGGCTGACTGCTCGTGACAATCACGGCGCTACATCGGCCATTGAGGGGTAGTAGCCTTCCTTGGCTGTGACATCCAGCCCCGGAATACCTTCGACGTGAACATCGATCGTGTGGTGCTTGCCGCTGATCGCCGGACTGTGGCTGTAGTAGCCGAGCGTGTACTGGGTGCGCACCGATTCTGTGATCTTGGAGAAGCTGGTCTGGATGCCGTTCTCCGAGAGTTCAGCATCGAGCGATCCGCCGGTCTGGAGGGTGTACTTGGGCAGTACGTTGTCGGTGGGCAGTAACGGCAGGTGGATCTTATCCAGATAGCCGATCCCCCAAGTCGCTGAGTCTCCCACCAGGGTTCCATAGACTGAGATATTGTTGGTCAACAGGTAGCGGACGACTTCCTTAAGGGATGCCTTGCTTCCCGACTCCTTGCCGTCGCTGATGACGTAAAGAATCCGCCGCCTGCCGCGCGGCTGCTTCGCGAGCGCCTTCGCCGCGTACAGAATGGCATCGTTCAAAGGATGGGTGTCCTTAGGCGCCGTCAGGAAGCCTACGCCGCCTCCACGCTGCGCCGCGACATTCGGATCCGGTACTTGGCCGTTGATTACCATGCCGGTCGCCAGTGGCCCCGACGTGATCGGCATCCCCATGTCACGGCCTGATTTCTGCGACTTCGACAGCACCGCCTGCAGCCTTGGGCCCTGCGAGGCGGTAAAATCGCTCATCATCTCCGGGGTTGTGTTGTAGGTGAAAACCGCAACCGTATCTGCGGGAGCAAAGGCCCCCTGCAATGCCGTGAGGCTCTGGTTCACCTTCTTCATTATGTCGGAAGGAAGACTCTGGTCGATGACGAAGGCTACCGATAACGGGTAGGGGTCGACTGTGAAAAAGGCAATTCTCTGCCGTTGCCCGTCCTCATAAATACGGAACTGCCGCCAGGTAAGGCCGGGGACCAGATTGCCTTTCTTGTCACGCACGGTGACGGGGACGTCGATGAAATTGACGTTCTGGACGATGGTGAAGCCTTTTTCGCCCGGACCTTTCTGTTCGGGTGCCTCCTGCTGAAAGTTATCGGGCTGGCTTTGAGGAGCGGGTTGCTGTGCAGACGGCTGCTGCGCGGGAGGCTGGTTTTGGGGGGTGTCCTGCTTCGAATCCGCTGTTGTCCCACTGCCGGGGGTGACCTGCTTGTTCAGGCCCGACAGACCCGACGGCGACGGCGCATCAGGAACGCTCGGGGCTTGCGATTGCTGCGGTTGTTGTTGCACGGCTCCCAGTAAGAACAGGAACAACGTGATTGCCAAGGCGCCTTGCGTCACCAGAAATCCTCCAACTGCCTGCTGCGATTGGCCTTGCCATGCAGCCGAATCATTATCGCAGGAAACAGCCACCCCTGGCTTCGTGGCCCGGGAGCCGCCGCTCGTAAACCGTCTATCACCGTGTTAGACGCGCCCAGGCGGCCCTCAGGAGACTCCAGGCGTATGCTCAGACTATCAGATTCAAAGTACGAGACTGGCGATTACGCCTTCTGCGGATTCCTTTCGTGAAGAAGAACTTTCGCCCTGGAAAGCCGTCTAAAAAGTGTCTATGCAACGCCTATCTCGACAATTAGTAGCGCCTCTCGCGGTTGCCCTGTTTTTCATGGCATCCACATCTATCGCGCGCGCGCAATCTGCGCCATCGCCGGATGCCCCACCCGTGAGCTCGGTGCCTGACACGCCGGAACCCACCGAAGCGCCGGCCGCTACCCTCCGTGTCAATGTAAATCTGGTCAGCCTCTATTTCACGGTGCGCGATAAGCACAACGGCCTCGTTTCGACTCTCGCCAAGAATGACTGCAACATTCTTGAGGACAAGAAGCAGCAGACGATCAAAAACTTCTCCGCCGAGGCCGACCTGCCGTTGACCCTGGGCATCCTGCTCGATACCAGCGGCAGTCAGCAAAATGTCCTGCCCCTCGAGCAGCAGGCCGGCGGCAATTTTCTCCGCAGCATTCTTCGCCAAAAGGACGAAGCTTTCCTGGTCACATTCGATGTCGGCGTCAATCTCGAGCAGGACTTCACGAATAATGCCAACCAGATTATCCGCGCGATGGATAAGGCGGAGATCAACACCGCCGGCGGTAACGGAGCTTACGGAGTTCCGGGCATCGGCCAGGGACCTGTGCCAACGCAAGGCGCGCCGAAGGGGACGCTGCTCTACGATGCCGTCGCCCAGGTTTCGAATGACAAGCTGCGCTCCGAGACCGGGCGGAAAGCCCTGATCCTGCTAACCGACGGAGAGGACGAGGGTTCGGTCACCAAACCCAACCAGGCGATCGAGGCTGCCCAGAAGGCCAATGCCATCATCTACGTCATTCTGATCGCCGACCGCCCCTTCTACGGCTACGGCCCCTTCGGCTACACCGGCGATATGCAGATGAAGAAACTCACGGAAGAGACCGGCGGGCGCACTATCAATGTCGGCAACAACGGCAAGAAGATGGAAGAGGCCTTCGCGCAGATTGAACAGGAACTGCGCACACAGTACCTGGCCAGCTACACGCCGACGAATAACAAGCTCGATGGCGGTTATCGCAAGCTGGATATCGCCTGCCAGGGCGATGGCCTGAAGGTTCAGGCACGCAAGGGCTACTATGCTGTGGGCGACGCCGAATAGCCGGTGGCTATCCGCGCAACCTGCGAGCGGCTAGACATCCTGCAGGCAAGGGTTGAATTGGATTTTCGGCAGCTCTTCCACGGCGCGGCGCAGCGAGCGTTCCCAGCTCCGGTGAATCAGGTGCAGCTCCGGATCGTCGGCGGCAAATCGTCGATAGCAGTCGAACTCCAGCTTGTCGTTGCTGTAAAGCAGCATTTCGATAGGTGGACCTACCGTTACATTCGATCGCATGGCTGCATCGAACGAGAGCAAGGCATAGATTGCCGCCACGTCGAGCGTAGTTGAGCCGTACTCGATGCCGCGATCAAGGATAGGCCGGCCGTACTTGCACTCACCAATCTGCAGATAGGGCGAGTCAACGGTTGCGCTGAGCGGATTTCCCTGCGGATAGATCAGGTACAGGCAGGGCGCCTCACCCTTGACCTGGCCGCCGAGCAGCAGATTGATATTGAAGCTGAAGTCGTCCCGCTCGAGCGCTGCTCGGTCCATGTCCGATACCTTGCGCACGGAGTCGCCTACCGCCCGGGCTGCCTGGTACATGGTGTCGGCCTTCGCCAGGCCGATTCCTTCGTTGAACTCATCGCGCAGAAGGGTTACGACGGACTGCGTAAGCGACAAACCACCACTGGTCAGCAGAACGAAGGCTCGTTCACCCGGCTGCACGAAGGTGTGCATCTTACGGCAGAGGTTTACCTGGTCATATCCCGCATTCGTTCGAGAATCGGAAGCCATGACCAGTCCCTGGTGGGTCATAATGCCGAGACAGTAGGTCAATTTGTTCCTTTCGGGCTTAAATAAAACCCACAGAGAGTTTCTCGGAGTTGATACTTAAACTCTACCCGAACTGGCGTTCCTTCAGTTTCACGGCATCTTAAAATATTCGCTTCGCCGCTCTCTCGTTGCCAGTTCAATTTTCATGAAAGGTTTTGGACCTCATCCATGCTCATTCGCCTGGGTTACGACATGCAATTCGATCTGCCTGCGCCAGTGTCCTTTGTGGCCATGCTGCACGTGCACCCCTCGCGTGCCCAAGATCTGCGCGAACCTGACCTGCTGCAGGTCGATCCGGCTCTCTCGCTCGATAGCTACATCGACAGCTTCGGCAACATCTGCACGCGCTTCGACGCTCCTGCCGGACCGCTGCGCCTGTCCAACCGCACCCTGATCGAAGACTCCGGCGATTACGACACAAGGAAATTCGATGCGGTCGAACATCCGATCCACGACCTGCCGAGCGATGTGCTGCAATATCTTCTCGGCAGCCGCTACTGCGAGGTCGACCGCCTCTCCAATGTCGCCCTCGACCTCTTTGGACATCTCCTGCCTGGCTGGTCGCGCGTTCAGGCTGTCTGCGACTGGGTTCACAAGAAGGTTGTCTTCGGATACCAGTATGCCCGGTCGACGAAAACCGCCCTCGACGTCTTCACCGAACGGCAGGGCGTCTGCCGCGATTACCAGCATCTGGCCATCACCTTCTGCCGCGCGCTCAACATTCCCGCCCGCTACGCTACCGGATACCTCGGCGACATTCGCATCACGCTTGCGCCTGCGCCGATGGACTTTGCCGCCTGGTTCGAAGTCTATCTTTCCGGCCGCTGGTGGACCTTCGACGCCCGCAACAACACGCCGCGCATCGGTCGCGTTCTCATGGCTGTCGGGCGCGACGCCTCCGACGTTGCTTTGACGACGTCGTTCGGAATCGCCAACCTGAAGAATTTCTTCGTTGTCAGCGACGAGGTTCCGGAGAGCTAGGGGTCTCAATCGCGAACCCAGCGGCGCTATTCCGGGATATGCAAAGCAATTCGCACTCAGGAACCGCCCCATTCGTCACTATCGCGCAAACGTCGGGGAACCTGCCTCGTCTTTCATACGTACGAAACTACGAACGTCTTCGGACACGCCTGTCCGCGTGCGGACACTGTCGAAAATAGTAAAATCAACGCAGCTCAACAAAACGCGCTCCTTACACTCCTTGCCCTGCGGCACGCTAACTGCTACAGAAGTTTCAGTCAGGAGTCCAATCGGCCAGATGCGACAGTTCGGAACCTATCGGCTCGACCTCCGCAACGAATGCGTATGGCGCGGCGAAGAGCAGCTTTCGCTCACTCCGCGTCCCTTCTCCGTTCTTCGCTACCTGGTCGAGAATCCGCAGCGCCTAGTCACTCACGACGAGCTGCTCGAGTCTCTCTGGCCGGAAACCTACGTTCAGCCGCAGGTGATCCGCACCTACATTCTCGAGATCCGCAAGCTGCTGGGCGATGATCCGCATGATCCCCAGTTCATCGAAACAGTACCCAGCCGCGGCTACCGTTTCCTTGTGCCTGTGACCGATGCTTCCGGGCCATCAGCCACGTCACTGATCGGACGCCAGGCCGAGCTGGCGGCCCTGCAAGCTCAACTCGACCGCTGCCGTAACGGCGAGCGCCCGACCATCTTTGTGACCGGCGAAACCGGCATCGGCAAGACCACCGTGATCGACGCGTTTTGCGCTGACCTTTCGAATGCGCCACGGCTGCGCATCGCTCGCGGGCAATCGCTCGAAGGGTTTGGAGGCAAGGAGTCCTTTTACCCCGTCCGCGAAGCCCTGAACGGCCTCAACAGTGCAGACGAGAAGACCCGAGCACTGCTTACGGCAGCGGCCCCTGGCTGGTTCGGTCACAACGGCGGCTCTTCTCCGTCAATTGGAGAAATCTGCGAGGCGCTCGAAGCACTCAGCCAGACCGACGCGTTGGTCTTGGTCTTCGAGGACATCCATTGGGCGGATTCGTCCACACTGGACCTCATCTCCGCACTGGCCCGGCGGCGCAGCCGGTCGAAGCTTATGCTGCTCTGCAGCTTCCGGCCCGCGGAGCTCGACGCCCATCACCCCCTGCGTCTGCTCGAACAGGATCTGCGCACCAGCCGCCGCAGCGAGCATATATCGCTGGGACCACTCTCAAAGGAATCGGTCGCCACATACCTGCGCCGTGAACTCGCTGCCGACTCGCTGCCTCCCGGCCTTGCCAGCCTGATCCATCAAAACTCGACAGGCAACCCCCTCTTCATGATCGCTACGCTTGATCACCTGCGCTCGCAGCAGGTCGTGATGAAGCGGAATGGCCAGGTAACCTTGAGCGTGCCGCTTGCTGAGATCGAGCTTGGCGTTCCTGACAGCCTCTCGGGGGTGATTGAGCTGCAACTCGACCGGCTCAGCGACGGGGATCGCAGTCTCCTCGAAGCTGGCAGCATCTCCGGAACCATCTTCCCCGCATGGGCGGCGGCGGCAGCGCTTGAGCGCGAACTCGAAGACGTAGAGGAAGCCTATGCGGCGCTGGTTCGCCGTGTTCGATTGCTCTCTATCGCCGGGCAGGACGAATTGCCGGACGGGTCTCGATCGAGCTTCTACGTCTTCGCCCATGCGCTCTATCGGGAGGTGCTCTACGCGCGCTTACCCGCGGCACGCCGCGCCCAATGGCACCTGCGGGTCGCCGCCCGGCTGCGGTCCATGTTCGTCGGCCAGGAGGCCAGCGTGGCCCACGAAATTGCCGCGCATACCGCCGCCGGCTCCCGCGCCCGCAGCGCATAGCGCCGGCATTCGCCGCGCGACCATGTTTTTTCTGACAAGCACGCGCGTAGGCCCTATGCTTGGAGGGCCGCAGACAGACTGCGTCAGTGAATTACATTCTCCGCGGATTGCAAGACAACTCAGTGAGGGTGCGGGACACATGATGAAGCGAATGGTTGCCGCAATAATGGTACTCGGCAGCATGGCGATTCGCGCCCAGGTACCGGTCGATCAACTCGCAAAACCGCCAGCCTCCGCACAAAATTTCACGATACTGTCGACCGCGGGCACGCACGGGAAGGCGTCGATCTGGACCGCATCCGACGGCAGCCAGATGTCGCGCGAGAGCGTGCTTCTGCGCGGTCAGGTCTGGGAGCTGGATCAGAGCGTAAAGCTGGGCAGCGATGGAATGCCATCCCAGCTCATCGTTCGCGGTGTCACTCCTCAGGGCGACGCCGCGGAGACCTTCACGGTCGCGGATGGTATCGCGGCCTGGAAGAGCCCGGTGGATGCCGGACATGAGCCGTATCATTCGGCGTTTTACGTCGCCGAGGGAGGAACGTCTTCCGGAGGAACGCAGTTGCTCATCGAAGAGCTTCTTAAATCTCCCGACACGTCGATGCAGTTGCTCCCGGGAGGACGCGCGCATGCAGAACGGCTGAGCGATCTGCCCGTGGGAAGCGGAGCGATGGCCAAAACCGTCACTCTTTGGGCAGTCACCGGCTTGTCGCCTTCGCCTGTGACCGTGTGGACAACCGCCGATGGTAAGTTTTTCGGCGCCGTCGGCGGCCTGTCCGTTCTTCCTGCCGGTTACGAAGCCGATCTTCAGCGCCTGGACAAAGCGCAGGATGAAGCGCTTGCCGCCCGCAGCCCGGCGCTGGTTAAAGCATTGCTCAAGACACCGACGGGACCAGTCGCATTTACCCATGTCCGCGCCTTCGTCGACGGGAATCACTTCGCCGACGACCAGACGATTGTGGTTGATAAGGAATTGATCACGCTCATGGGCCCCGCCGGGTCCATCTCCGTGCCGAAAAACGCGCAGGTTTTCGATGGCAACGGAAAAACCCTGGTGCCCGGCCTGTGGGACTCGCACATGCACATCGGCGATGATTCCAGCGGCCCTTTTCTTCTCGCCCTGGGCATAACCTCCGCCCGCGATCCTGGCAACGACAATATGCTGACGATCGCCCGCGCCAAACGCCGCGCGCAGGGCGAACTATTGATGCCCACGGTTTACCCCTCTTCGCTGATTGATGGCAAAGGGCCGAACAGTGCCCAAGTGGGAACCGTCGTCACCTCGAAGGAGGAGGCGATCGCTGCCGTTCGCAAGGCGAAAGCCGACGGCTTCACCGGGATAAAGTTCTACGGCACGTACAATCCTGCCTGGGTTGGTCCCGCGGCGGCAGAAGCGCACAAGCTGGGCTTGCACGTCCACGGTCATATCCCTGCCGGAATGCGCCCGTCTGAGGCCATCGCCGCCGGTTACGACGAAATTACCCATATTTATTTCGTCATGATGGAAGCGATGCCCGATAACGTGGTAGCAACCTCGAATGGCATCAACCGCTTTGACGGCATCGGCCGCTATGCAAAGGACGTCAACCTGAGTGTTCCGCCGATCAGCACACTGATTCAGACAATGTCTGAGAAGAAAATCGCGTCCGATCCCACGCTGGTTGTCGCTGAAGCGTTATTTGTGCCGGAGAACGGCGAGCTTTCTCCAGCCTATGCGCCGTATGTCGGCACCTTGCCGCCAGCCACTGAGCGAAGCTTCCGCCAGGGTGGTTTCGCTGTGCCTAAAGACTTGACCCGGGACGACTACCGCAAGAGCTTTGCAAAATTGTCGGCGCTTGTGACGCAGATGCACAAGAGCGGCATCGCGATCGTCGCGGGTACCGACGGCTCGGGACTGGAACTGGTTCGCGAACTCGAGCTATACGTCGCAGCAGGCTTCACTCCTGAAGAGGCGCTGGAAGCCGCAACGATCGCGCCAGCGCATCTTGTCGGTGTGGACAAGAACACGGGCTCAATTGCCGTCGGCAAGACCGCAGATCTCGTACTCGTTGAAGGAGATCCATCAAAAAGAATCGGCGACCTGAGGAACACGCGCACGGTCATGATGGGCGGCAAGCTGCTGGATGCCGATGCCCTTCGTCAGGCGAGCGGCTTCTCCGGACGGCCGAAAACCGGCGAATGAGAATGTCTTGCAGGCTGGCCGCCCAGGGCTGGCGTTCTCCGGCAGGCTTCCGGGCGTGCCACAGGAGAAGGTGCGGTCGCGCAGCTCGAAATCAACCTTCTGGTGGAGGTTGCTTATACCTTTGCCTCGCTACACTTCCCGAATGGCCATTCCAACTGAACCCGTCGGCAGCATTCCGCGCCCACCTCGTCTGATTGAAACCATCGCCTCCTACCACGCCGGCAGAGTCACCGCTGAAGCACTCGAGGATGCGTATCAGGAGGCCCTCAAAGACACAATCAGCCGGCTTGAGCAGACGGGGTCGCCGGTGCTGACCGATGGAGAGCAAACCAAGCCAAGTTTTGCGACTTATCCGCTCACCGGACTTAAGACTCTCGCGCCGGATGGTATCGTGATCCCGTTCGCAGACGGTCACACGCGCCAGCTACCTCGTCTGACCGCTGGACCATTCCGCTACGGCATCCATGCAGATAGCTATCTCAGGGCCGCCCAGGCGCTGACCGAGCGCCCGGTGAAGCAAGCCGTGATTTCCGCGTCTGCCCTGAGTCTGCTTTATCCGGCAGACGGGATACCAGGCTATCCGCGCGAGGCCTTCCTCGCCGACCTCATCGATGAAGCTGAAACCGATATTCGAGGGGCGCTTGATGCAGGGGCGGCCAGCGTTCAAATCGACTTTACTGAGGGCCGGCTATCCCTCAAGCTCGATCCTTCGGCTGGCCTTCTGCGTAGCTTCGTCGCACTCAACAATCGGGTTCTGGAGCGCTTTACACCCGACGAGCGGAGCAGGATTGGCGTCCATGTCTGTCCGGGTGGCGACCGGGATTCGACTCATAGTGCGGACGTCGACTATGCGGCTTTCCTGCCGGATCTTTTCAAGATGAATGTCGGACGGTTCTACCTCCAAATGGCCAGCGAGCCGGACAGAAAACGCATCCTGCGGATGGTGAGCGAACTTGTCGGACCGGAACAGGTGGTTTTCATAGGTGTTATCGATCCGATCAATCCCGCGATCGAGACAGCATC
>Ga0206998_1035_pt1 | contig 34971 bp, 24 predicted proteins | sample Alteio_BWMinCont_FD_153309 | JGI IMG/M metagenome (GOLD analysis project Ga0206998, IMG submission 153309) | Enriched cells from forest soil in Barre Woods Harvard Forest LTER site, Petersham, Massachusetts, United States -... | ecosystem: Environmental > Terrestrial > Soil > Temperate forest >... | reverse complement strand
ACATCCATCCCTGTCCCCATATAATTATCACTCGCAACCTCAGCAACAGCATTAATGCTCCCTACCTCATCAAAAGAAAAAGTGCCATTTAATTGACCATTTGTGATAGGGGGAGCAGTTACTGTTGTGATAACCCCATTATTTAAACTGCCATTACAGGGGCCGCCATTACACGCGCCACTGCCCGTTGGTAAAGCCATGGATTGAGAATAAAAACGGATGGTCTCTTTGGTTGATTCTTGACCAAAATTAGGGGTTGTCACATTGTTGGCACTTTGAGCGCTAATAGTAGCTGAAAAAGGCTGACCTGCTGTAATCATACTCCCTTGAGTAAAAACAGGGCCCGATGCACTGTCGGTCCCCGGTATGCCTGTGCCGGTAATCGTAAAATGATGCGGGGTCACCACAAAAGGTCCGCTACTCCCCGAATTTGTATTAGTCAATTCTATTTGACCCACATCATTATAAGTTGCCTGAAGTGTGGCTTGACCGTCTACAAAAATAACGGGAATGGCTGAGCAATTTTGGCTCCCTAGTCCCACGTTGTAATTGTTACCATTAGCGTTAATAATAATAGGCGTTAACCCCGTTGCTGGATCTGAATACGATAAACAAAAAGTCACATTTTGAGTGCCCGTAGTCTTTTTAACCCCACACGTACTGCCATTTTGCAGGGTCAAATAAATATTAAAATTACCTGCAACATGACTTGAAAAAGGTTGCACTTGGCTAATATCAGTTATGCCTACATCGGTAATTGCAATGCCATTAGGACCCATCCCATTACAAGAGGCGGCGGAGGCATCAAAGGAGAGGAGGTGCATGATCAATAGGATCAAAAATTTAGGCACCCGGTTGAGTAACCGTCGCAACGATTTGTCGTGAATAATAGTCTGGTTTTCCCAGCGTTCCATAGGTGCCTTGTGCCGTCACAAAAAACAAATTAAAGGAGTTACCCCCTTCATTATAGGTTATTTGACTACAAGTAACGACTACTTGAAAATTACTTAACCCTTGTTGTAAAGGACTGATGGTTATTGAACTGGGTGGGATAGAGCCTGCGGGACAATTATAAGGGCCTGCGCCATTCGTCACCTGAAAAACAATCCATTCTAAGCCACTTTTAGTCGCAAAATACGCTCTTTGTCCTTGAATAGCATACGTGCTGCTCATTCGTGTTAAGACACCTATATTGATAATGTAGGTAGCAATCAGAGCCAGAATAACCAGCAGAAAAACCACACTGACTATACTAAACCCTTCCACTCGTTTTTTCATGGTGAATTATTAACTTGTGATTGAAGTAATAAAACGCTGCTTTCTCCTCTTTTAGTTAACGTTAAATTTAAAGTGACAATACCATTGCGTTGAGGTGCCCCAGGCGCATAATTAAAACTACAAGCACTGACGTTTTTAGCCACCTGTGCACTTGTTGAACCTATTGGAGCTGAGGTTGACTGAACTTGGGTAATACTATAGGAATGATATCGATAAAGGGTGCCTTGACTTGGATTTGCAGGATTAGGGGAACAAATATAGGTTACGGGGGTATCGGCAACATACAATCTATTTTCTGGAGAAGCAAATGCAAACTGTATCCCTGGTGTAATCGTGACAGAATCATTAGGGACACCTGAAACCAAAGCGACGGCACTCGTCGTTGGGGTAATCACAACACTGCCCGCGGGGGGATTAGGCCCTGCAGCCCCGCTTAAGCTATAGACATTTTCACCTGCAACCGGAGAATCGGGTGTGCCACTGTAAGCACCGATGTTATAAATAACAAGACGAAAACCCCCAGCAGGAGGCGTTAAGCTTGTTGCGGCTTGAAAATTTCCAATGATATCAAAGCCTGTCGTTGTGCCTGAAAAATTTAAAGGATTTCCGGGCGGTTGAGCTCGATATCGGGCCCCATCCACGGCGTTTAACATTTCAATCGCAACCGTACTCCCAGATGTTTTTACGCGGACACTATTCGGCACCGCACGTTCAATATCTCGTACTATTCGTCTTAGTGCTAATTCTGCACTATCCACCAATTCTGCACGATGCAGAATATTGGTATAGGCTAAAATGGGATACGACATAAAAACAGACATGGAACCTGCAAGAATACTGGTTAACACAAGAACAATGACTAATTCAACTAGGGTAAACCCTCGATTCGGGTCCCGTAGATGGTCCTTATTGATGATTTGTTCTATATGCACTGAAAAGAATCCCGGGCCCCGTAGGTGGCGTTACCAAAACATCAATCCTTAACACTTGACTACCGCTGGTAAGCGATCCTAGAACAGCGGCAGTTGTATCAATAACAACACTGACATTATAGTTGTTTAATCCCAATGAATTTCCATTTTGATCGGTCGGAACTTGATTCAAATTATTATAATCACAAATGCTTACAGTATTTGCTCTTGGTGAAAATGGGGTACCAGGACAAGGCGTACTGCCGGGATAACTCTTACCCATGATCTCTTCTATATAACTCTCTGCAATGGCCACTGTTTGATATTGTACAACCGGATCCGCACTATTGCGGATCATCATAGAAATAGCCAATAATATTCCCATCACGCCGATTGAAAGCACAACAATAGAGATAACCAATTCAACTAAGGTAAATCCCCCCGCCGCGCGGCGCGCGTCGACCCCCTTTTTTAAAAATAATGATTTATGAATTAGGATCATTAACAAACCCCGTTTCACCAACAATATTAATAGGCATTCCATTGACGGTCACAGACAAATTAACAATGGCACCATCACTGGTTTCATGAGCTTGACCATTCGCATCAAAATAAAACGGCCAATTGTTAGAAGGCACGATGGTCACGCCAGTAGGCGCAACCTTTTGGTAAGGCGATATTTTCGAAACAGGATCGGTAATTGAAACATAGGTACTTCCAGTAGTACAGCTTGAACCCGTTAGTTGCATATCAACCGTAATTGCATTAGCAGGCGAATTTGAAACGCGAATATTGCATCCGGTTGCTATGGCTAATTTTTGCGCATAACGGAGAGAATTTAAAACCTGACTAAAATAGACTTGTTGATTGTAAGTAGAAGTATTAAAGAACAAGGAGGAGGCTGAAACAGCCAGTATGCCTATCAGAACCAATACAAAGACAAGTTCCACTATCGTGAAACCTGTCTCAGTACGTGTCACCGTGTCATTGCGAGCTGAGCTTCGCAATCCAAATTTTTTACGGTGAAGCAACAGACGAACCTTGTGGGTTTGCGCCGGCTGTACCAAAAGTATATATGATGGTATAAGGTCCACCGCTGGGCGTACCTCCAATCGTATAAGTACAAGCGGTGGCACTCACGGTCGCAACATAACAAGTATTGACTGCACAACCAGTAGAAGCAGGCGGTGCATTTCTTAAAATATTATTCCAAATATCTACACAATTCGAAGCTGCAGGCGTTCCATCGGCATTGATAGCATTCGTTGCGCCAATCGGCCAACCTGTATTATTCATATAGACCGCTGTGGTTTCTAAGGTTACTGTAACAGGTGCACCAGTGGCAGTGGGCGATCCTGCGACTAACCAAGCACTGTGACCAATTGCACCGGCAGTGCCTAATGAACCCGCAATGGCTCTATTGGACGCAGTACGCGCATTGGTCGATAAATCCAAAAATTTGGGTAGTGCCGCGGCAGCCAGTATCCCTAGCAAAACAAGCACAATGACCAATTCAATTAAAGTGAACCCTGTCTCATGCTGAAGAAAACTTGAGAGCCGCCTTTTTTTACTTGCTGACATAAATTTATTCTCCAAATCTACCATACATACATCATAGTGAATGTTAAGCTATTTTGCCAAAAATCATGGCGTAGCAATCGTACTCCCCTGTGCATTTGCACCTCCTGTGGCAAATGTATAGATAATCGTATAAGGTCCACCCCCCGGCGTACCCCCGATAACATAGGTACAAGCCGTTGCACTGACACTCGCAACATAACAAGTATTGACGGCGCAACCAGCAGAAGCGGGTGGCGCATTGTTTAAAACGTTATTCCAAATATCAGTACAATTAGAGACTCCTGGCGTTCCATCCGCATTAATAGCATTGACTGCGCCAATCGGCCAACCCGTATTATTCACATACACCACCGTCGATTCTAAATTAACCGAAACGGGTGCCCCTGTCGCTGTGGGAGAACCTGCTGCTAACCATGCACTGTGTGAAATAGCAGCTGACGTGCCTAATGAGCTTGAAATAGACTGATTGGTTGCAGTACGAGCATTAGTCGATAAATCCAGAAATTTGGGGAGGGCAGCCGCTGCCAGTATTCCTAATATAACAAGTACTATGACCACTTCAATTAGCGTGAACCCTGTACAACCCTCGTCATTGCTCGCAATGACGAGTGTCTTATCCCACTTTACTAAACATAACACTAGAAATATCCCACATTGGAAGATAAACGCCTAAAGCCAAAACAAGAACAACACAGCCAATCAAAATAAGTAAAATAGGTTCCATGGCATCCCCTAACCGCTTTATTTCATAATCGACTTCTTGTTCATAATAGTCTGCAATTTCATTTAATAACCGATCAATGTCGCCTGTTTCCTCACCTACCGCAAGCATTTGTAACACTAAAGGCGTAAAAATACCACTTAAGGTAGCGGCCGTCACTAATGTTTCTCCATGCTCGATATAGGTTCGCATCCCAATAATTTTCTCTTCTGCAAAATCATTATCCAACGCATTTGCCACTAAGGTGATCGATTGAAGGGGCGGAACACCCGAATGTGAACATAAAGCAAAACAACGTGAAAACCGCGCTAAAATGGATCTTTTCAAAATATTACCAATCAGGGGTATTTTAAATTTAAAGCGATCTAATAAATATCCCCCTGTTTTGGTCTTAAAATATTTAATAGTGAAAAAAATAACCGCACCGGATACCGCTAAGAGAATACCCCAATACTGAAGAATAAAACTTGAAGTTCCCATTAATATTTGGGTTGCGAAAGGAAGTTTTGCACCATACTCTTTAAAAAAATTAGCAAATACCGGCAGCACCAATACATTCACGACAATAAAAGCAATGAAAATCACAACTAAAACAGTAGCAGGATACCGCATCACTTCACTAATTCTCTTTCTCGTTCCCGATTCTCGTTCAAAATAAGAGGCCATTTGCTGAAAAACTTTATCTAAATTTCCACTATTTTCACCTACTTTCACTAAAGCTGTCATTAATTCGGTAAACACCTTAGGATGATTAGCCATAGAAGAGGCTAAGGCGCGACCTGCTTTCATCGAAACCAACGTATCCGCCAATGCTTCTCTTAATTTTTCATTCTTACTACTATCTTCAACCACTTTTATAGCACGAACTAAAGGAACCCCTGCTCGTGTTAACGAATACATTTGTCGGCTAAAAAAAACCAAATCCTCTAAGGAAGGATAAGAAGATCTAAACCGAACCATTATTTTTTTAAAAGGCAGTGTCTTTTCAATAATAGGCGTAATAGAAAGGGGATTAATCCCCGAGCGTATTAAGCGTAATGCAACTTCATTTTCAGAATTAGCTTCAGTTTCACCTTTTACTAAATTTCCCGTTTTGTCTCTTGCACTGTATTGAAATTTGTTCATAAAATGACGCCCTAGCTAAGTTCTTCAGCAACACACATCACTTCAGAAATTGTCGTAATTCCTTTAAGTGCATGTTCAAAGGCACAATGCGAAATCAATTGGAAATTGGCTTGTTTTTTTGCCAATTTGATAAAGTTAGTAGTATCGTCTGAACGTAAGGCATCGGCTAAAATGTGATCAATTTCTAAAAATTCATACACCGCAATTCTTCCTCGATAACCCGTTTTTGCACAACGTGAACACCCGGTCCCGTGCTTAAATTGTGCCTTCACTTCACCAAAAATCCCCTTAACCCAGGCTTCTTCCTGTGCAGTTAGAGTATAATCTGTTTTACATCCTTCACAAATCTTCCGAACTAATCTTTGGGCAAGCACGCCCATTAAGGCACTGGCAACAAGATAACCATGTGCACCCATATCAATTAAGCGAATCGCCGTACCTATTGCATCGTTAGTATGCAATGTAGATAATACGATATGTCCTGTCAATGCAGAACGAAGTCCAATACTCACGGTTTCTTCGTCTCGCATTTCACCCACCATAATAATATCCGGATCTTGTCGTAATGTAGAGCGTAACACGGTCGAAAAATGAAAATTAATATCCGGATTCACTTGAACTTGATTTAATCTAGGTAACTCATACTCGACGGGATCTTCAATGGTAATAATTTTATTTTCTGGTTTATTGAGTCTATCTAAGACAGCATAAAGCGTGGTTGTTTTGCCACTGCCTGTGGGTCCTGTTACCAATAACATACCATAGGGACGATCAATTAAGACGTTGATTCTTTCATAAATATTGGGTGGCATCCCTAATTGATCGAGCGTTAATATCCCTGCAGATTGGTCCAATAAGCGCATCACAACCGATTCACCATGACGTACAGGCATAGTAGAAACACGAATATCAATATTATGGTTCTTGATATTAATTCTAAATCGACCATCTTGTGATATTCTTCGTTCCGAAATATTTAAATTGGCCATTAATTTAATTCTTAAAACAAGAGCAGAAATGATCTCTTTCGCTTGAACTATATTTTCGTGTAAAACACCATCAATTCTAAGGCGTATTCTTAAAAAATGTTCATCGGGTTCAATATGAATGTCGGAAGCCCCCATTTGTACGGCATCTTCAAAAATAGAATCTAACATTTTAACGACAGGCGCTGCATCGGCAGCTAGGGAATCGACCATGAGCACTTTTGGCGCAGTTTTCTCTAATTCTTCTTTTAATTCCGCTGCAAAGGAACTGATATCTTCTGTTCTTCTATAGACTAAATCGGCTACTCTTAAAAGGTCACTCTCTGTCACAATAGCAAGGTCTAGTTTCCCTTTTAAAACACGACTTAATTCATCATAGGCAATGAGATCGGTAGGATCAATCATCCCCACAAAATAAGTATCATCCTTAACATCCAATAATATCACTCGATACCTTCGAACAATCCTCTCCGGTAATTTTCGAACAACTTCAGGTTTAATGGCATAATGCATTAAATCTACAAAGGGGATTTTTAACTGTTGTGAAATGCCCTTTGCTAATCCCAAGGCATCTACATACCCTTGTTGTAATAATACATCTCCAATTCTACCCCCTTTTTCTTGTTGACTTTTAATCGCTTGTTGTAATTGTAAATCGGTAATGATGCCTAAATCCAAAAGAATTTCACCTATTTTTGGTTTTTTATGTAAAGTCTTACCATTAAACATTCAAGCTTCTCATCCTTCGTCCCAACCTTCGTCATTGCGAAGCTCGCAATGACGTTCGCTCTGCTCACAATGACGGGGGTATTATCCCTTTAAATGATCAATTCTTTCTTCCACATATCTTAGCAAATCTCTTTCTAGTGACCCCTCACTTTGTAGCCGACGATACCCATCTAATGCTTCTTTTCGTTTCCCTTCCGAATCGAGTGCAATCGCGACCCCTAATAACCATACAGGATTATAAGGCTCTCTTTGTAATAATTGGTAATATTGGTTACGAGCCAAGGCAAAACGCCCTGTTTGTTGGTAGAGTTGTCCTACAAAAGCGGCTGTCGTTAAATCTTGCTTCAGCTTATTGGGTATTTTATCTATATACTCTAAGGCAAGTTCAGGTTCATTTTTTCTTTCATGAATGATGGCCATGAGTTTCATAAATTCAGCATAATTCTCTGAAAGCAACAGGCCTTCTTTAAGTAATTTCTCTGCTTCCGGAGTTCGATTCGCTTTAAGGTAGACTTTGGCGAGTTCCACCCTAACACCCCGATAACTCGGCACTTTTTTCATAATATTCAGTAAAACTTCTTCTGCCTGTAAATTGTCCCCTGCTGAAATTAGACTCAAAGCATGATGATAGTCGGCAACGGCATCTTCTTCTTTCGTTAAGGTAGCCTCCTTTTTTTCAAATTGAGAACGGCTTTTTTTCCTTGAAACAGGTGTTTCTTCTTTTTCTTCCGATCGCGTAATTTTAAGGGATAATGCCTTTTGTTTAGCTGCCATCTTTGGCAATTCTATCGGCAAATCATTACCTTCTGATTTTTTATATTCTGCAAATAGTTCTTGGATCCCTTCCCCAGCTTTTGGTTTTTCTTCTTTACTTTTATTGTCTGTTTCATCAAAAAAAGCCACTGTTTCTTCTGGATCCCCGCTTGCGCGGGGTTGACGAATAGGAGCTTCTTTGATTGCTACTACCTTAGGAACTTCAGGCTTCGCCTGAATTTCTACTGGTTTTTCCTTAATCGCTGCGACTACTTTAGGAACTTCAGGCTTCGCCTGAACTTCTACAGGTTTCACTGCCGCTATTACTTTAGAAACTTCAGGCTTCGCCTGAATTTCTACTGGTTTTTCCTTAATCGCTGCGACTACTTTAGGAACTTCAGACTTCGCCTGAACTTCTACAGGTTTCACTGCCACTACTACTTTAGGAGCTTCAGGCTTTGCCTGAAGTTCTACCGGCTTTTCTTTGGCTGCTGCTACGACTTTAGGGACTTCTGATTTTGCTACTTCTACTACTTTAGGAATTTCAGGCTTCGCCTGAACTTCAACGGGTTTTGCCTTAACTTCAGACTTCGCCTGAGTTTCTACAGGTTTCACTGCTGCTAATACTTTAGGAATTTCAGGTTTTGCCTGAACTTCCACAGGCTTCGCTGTTACTGCTACCTTAGGAACTTCAGGTTTCGTCTGAATTCCCACTGGCTTTTCCTTAATTGCTGCTAGCACTTTTTTATCGTCATTCCCGACAACGCGGGAATCGCTAAGCGCTCTTGAATCGAGTAATTTGGCTTTTTTAATATCTTCTAAAGCCTCCGCTGATATTGTTCCTCTTCTTCTTTCAATTCTTCGAATTTCTGCCGGGGTTTTTTCGGGGGCTTTTGGCTTTGAAATCTCTTCACTTTTTGTTGCAACAATGGTATTTTCTGGCGTCACCACTGATGGCACAGGTGTAACCGCTATTGTGGCGGGTACAGGTGCCACGGCTGTTACCTGTGTAGCTGCTACTGGCGTTACCACTGATGTAGGTGCCACAACAGAGACAGGTGTAGCAGATGTTTCTTTGACGCCTACGGGTGCCACACTAGGGGTTTTATTTGGTCTGCCCACATTTAATCTATCCATCATCAAAAATGACTTATCTTGAGGTAAATCTTCTGATAATACTAAAGTTGGAGAAAACAATAAAATAGTACTGCTCATTAATACTGTTAATCTAGAGTTTTTATTTATGTTGATCATTGATGATCTCCTGATTTAGATAGTTACAACCTCTACCTTGACACTTGTATTTATTGTCCTCATTGATGATCTCTTGATTTATTTTTAGCATTCTGTCTGCTTCTTCATCTAATTGTTCACCCCATGTTTTATTTCCAACCACAATGGGTCTTAATAAAATCACCAACTCACTCTTTAAACCGTTTTTAGATCGGTGACGAAACATATTCCCCACAATGGGTAAATCCTTCAAAATAGGCACCCCTTCTTTCAGATCAAATTGTTTGTCCTGCATCAATCCGCCTATAATAACCATCTGTCCATTTTTAGCACGAACGATGCTATCTGATTCTCGTACATGGCTAGCAGCAAGCGGGACTGATTGCGTTGTTCCGTTTAAGGTAAAGGTCTTTGTATCATCGACGACATCACTGATAGTAGGATGAATGTGCAAAGTGACCTCATCTATGTTACTTATCTGAGGCGTGACATCCAAAGCAATCCCTGAAAAAAATGAGTCAAATGTCACCGTAGGAAAGTTACTGGTAATCCCATTCGCGGCAGTGGTGGTATTTGTGGTGACATTGGTAATAAAAAACTTATCGGTTCCTACTTTGATCAGCGCTTTTTGATTATTCATCGTCGATACGCGAGGACTAGAAAGCACCTTAACCTTCCCTTGAGCACCTAAAAGTTCGACAAAACTCGTTAAATCCCTATAATTAAGCGCCAGTGCAAAGACGCCTCCAAAGGCACCCGGATTAAGTGCCGCATCAAAACCAGTCGGGTTCGTAAAAGTTTTCGTATCGGTTATCGAATTAGTATTCAAAAATGGGAAGGTTGCATCGGTGGTAAGCTGATTGGCGGCAACATCCCCCCCAAATTCGGCTACTCTAAACCGTTTACCAATGGAGGCCCAATTGATCCCTGCCTGAAAACTGTCCAATAGCTGCACTTCTAGTATTTTTGCATCTAAAATAACTTGCCGATTTAAAGATAATTCTGCCTTAGCCAGGAAATCTTCTACCTTTCTCAATTCATCTGGCATTGCCTGCACAACCACTAAACTCGCGTGCGGACTAATAGCCACTTTCCGCCCTTCCCCGCCGCCAATAATCGTTTCCAAAGAGACTTTCAATTCCGACCAAAAGTCACTGGTGCTCGTGGTTTCTATCTTACTATTAATAATGGGCGCTGAACCTGTCCCTTGAGTGCCATTCGTGGTTGAAGATTGAAAAGCCCCCCCAGAATTACTACTGCTCCCACTCCCACTCGAGCTTGACAATCCCCCCGCTGTAACACGGATAGCGGAGCTTCCCCCTCTTTGTAAATCGAGGTAATTAATCGGGAAAGCACGTGTTTGTAAGGTAGCGGGTAAAATATCAATTTTATCTCTTATTTGACGAAAATCATAACCATACAATGTTCTCGTAGTTTCTAAAACTTCCATCATAGTGACTTTCTTCAATTGCAACGAAATATTACCCGTTACGGAAGGATGAACGGCAATATTGTACGGCGTATCTTGAGCCAAACTTAAGAAAAAGGTTTGTGCAGGCACTTGATCGGCAAAGACATCAAATCTCTTCTCCAATTTAGGGAGATTCCTTCGTTGTTCTGTGGCTAATAGATTAGGCATTAACGCATTTTTTACATTATCTGTCATATTTAATTTTGCAGGCCCTGCACGTTCTATTATATGGTTTTCAGCTGCCCCTTCCTGTAAAATACCATCCATTTTCTGCCCTACAGTTCGTGCAGGGGGTCTTGAAGTGCATCCAACTTGGAATAATAGCAATGCAATTAAAAAATAATGTCCTATTTTTGATGTGTCATTGGGAGCGTAATCCTTGTCATTGCGAGTGTAGCGAAGCAATCCAGTAGTGTTTTCAATCATTTTACTTCTCCTTTTACTGGACTGCCATACAAATGGATTTCCAGTTTTTCTCCAAGTTCATCTTTCAATATAACGGATTGATCACCAATTTTTTCCACCTTTGCGCCCTCTACAAGTTCGCCTTCTTTTACCAGTTTATTATTAATTAATGCCTTTTTCTCTCCCTCTGAAATGATAATGGCTGTTACTGTATAGGAACCCCTTTCTTTATGCACTGAGACGGTATCTACCTTAAAAGGCTTAGTAGGATCTCTTAATATTGACGCTATACTTTGCTGACAGATTAAAATCAAACTTAAAATGAATATCCCTTTCAATACTTTAAACACCGAGAAATCCTTCTTCAAGACTTAAGGTATGTAACAAAATTTTAATTTTTGCGAGAGGATAAGCATCTACATTATAATTCAGTTCATCCCACCATAACTGTAAATTACGTTGTTCTACCATTTCTAAAAAGGCTAAGGTATCAAAATATCCTCCTGTTAATTCAATGGCCACGTTATGAATATAGACTTGTACGGGTTTCTCTTTTGATTCTTCATCATATTTTTGCAAGGTGAACATCGGTGTTGTGCCAACACTTTCAATGCGCACCACGGTTAACCCTTCCACTTTTTGAACCAGATTTTTGATGATGTCCACCATTTCTTTGGGTCCAACTAATTCGCCCGCTATGGCTTTTATTTGCTTATTAAGCTCGTCATTTTTATTTTTAAGATCTTGTATTTTATTATCTAACTCTACAAAAGAATTGTTCTTCAGCAGTTCATTGATGGCAGCAACTCTATCTTCCATGGTTTTGATGGTGGATTTCATAGTGCTGATTTTTAATACATTATTTGCATCACCGGAGAAAAAATTGCTGACAATAATCCCATCCCATATTAAATAGACCCCCGCTAAAATAGCGATTAATAAAATAATTTTTTCTCGCAGACTTAATGCGTCGATTTTACCTAATGTTTTTTTCCACTGCTCATTTATCGTCATGGATTTTTGCCTTTTTCAAGTCCATTAGATTTATCCGTTTGTAATATAAAATTAGTTTGTTGCGTTTTATCATCACGAAGCAATTTGAACACTTGGAATGTTCTTCCTTTAAATGGGAGTTCCTTGCCCAAATTGACAATTAACTTAGGAATGGTTCTGGCATCTACTGTCGACCCTTCCATTAAAAGATGCGTTCCACTTTCCTGTATATTAAAGTGAGTCAACCACACTTCTGGCATCGACGCACTGGCTAAGCTTTTCATAAAAGAAGAAAAACCATTATTTTTTTTCGTTCGAACACTTGAAAGCGCATTTAATATCATTTGGCCTTGCTGAACTTCTTGTTCAAAAGCGTTAATTTCTTTTGTGAGTTTTTCTCTTTTATCTTTTGTTTCTTTATTGTTAACCAGAGCCTCTTTGCCTTGCATTTCTTTTTGGATAACTTCTTGTTTTGTTTCTAGGTCTTTTAGTTCTTGCTCAATTAAGACATGATTTACTTCTTGATAGACGGAATAACATATCATCAATCCTAAAAAAGCCCCTGTAATTTTCACCATACGCAAAGCAGTTAAAGGAGAATCGTCTCCTTTAACTGCTTTGCTATAATATAAATTAACTTGTTGTTTCATGGCTCTCTTCAGTTCTAAGTGCTGCCCCTAATGCTAATAAACATTTGGCGGCCATGGGTGGAGATTGTTTACTATCTATATCCATAAATTTCTTGAGATCTAAACTTTGAATGTCCATACCTAATCTTTTTTGAAACCCATCCCGTATCAACTCAGGGTTTAAGGTGGTCGGAGCAATAATAACTCTATCAAAAAGAACTTGACGGAATAAATTAATGAAATAGTCCAATAACCGTTGAATTTCAACCACTAAATTTTCAAGATGCCGTTCACTTTCTACATTTTTTTCAGGGGATTCCAATGTTTTTAAGGGTTGCGTTAAGGCTCTTGTAATATAAAGTAATCCTTCACGACACAAAATTAAATTTCCGCCCTCTGAATTCAAATAAACAAAGATAGTGCCTTTTTGCTTTTCTACCGATTCTGCCGATTCTACCGATAATTTGCTAATATTATTTAAAGCCATTTCAGGTATATCGATATAGGTTAAGATTAATCCAGAAGGGTTAATTAATTGTTCGATATTGGGAATCAGTGTCCTTCGCATTACCACGGTATAGAGCATTTTGTTGTTGTCTCTCGCACGAGGCAGTGGCAATTCAATCGTATCGATAATGGCTTCATCTATCGGGAAATTAATCACTTCCTGAACAAGCCAACGCATGGCTTGCGCCATTTCTTTTTGTTCAACATGCGGGGAATCCATTAGCGTTAAAGTATAATCAGTGGGCGCTAGAACATATGAACAAAGTACACCTTGTAAATTATGCGTATTCACAAATTGGGTTAGGGCTTTTTGATAGTCAGCGGCTGTCTTGCCTTCCTCGAAGGCATAAGCATCTATCTTTTTGCGAGGTGCATTGGGTTCAGCCACATAAGCCATGGCAATCCCACTTTTCTCACCAGAAACTAACTGAACGCCAACCAAACCCTTATTAGCTTGTTTCTTGTCTTTTTTCTTGAAATTCCATTTCAAACGAGTGTCCTTTTCCCCCCCACCCCAACCCTCCCCCAACTTCGTTGGGGGAGGGGGACAAGGAAGATACCTTTTATTGCCCAAGAACGATAATTCCTATTTGTTATTGTAGTAGTGTATCCACTAACTTGCGTATATGCATGTATTATTTTTTTACTAATACTTTTCTCTTTGATAAATATAGGGTTTAGTGCCTTTAAAAATCCCAAAAGTCGCTGTACCGATGGGATCATCATCATAAACACCATCCATTGGTCCGGCATAGGGCCAATTATGTTGTAACCAAGGCATATTGGCTTTTGCAGGACTTAAATTCACTTGAACACTGGTAACACCCGTTGCACCAGTGGGTATCGGTTGAGATAAGGTAATGGTACTGGTGCCATTTACAAATGTACTTGGAGATGGAAGGGATGCCGTTGTTGAAAAAGTCGTGGATCCATCCAGTGGGGTCTGCGTTATCGTGAGATTATTTGTACTCATAATGTTTGTGGTATTGTCGTTAACATTAGTTACAAATCCGGTGCCATTATAATATTGTGCAGCAACGGACACATTCAAAGTAGATATCTCCGACCCTTGCACGTTTTCTACCGATAAACGTCCATGATAAAAGGTATTCCCATTATTCACAAAAGCAATACCCGATCCTGGGTTAATGGTGCCAAACTGAAATGGATTATTCATATAGGCAGCTGTATCTGTATCGATTACCATTACTTGCAGTTGAATAGCCGCTTGAAAAGGTGCAATGGGGGTCAATGGATAACCTGTTTTTTTCATAAATTTTAAACCACCGCCCTCGCTAAACGTACAGGTGCCAAAACCATATCCTGTGCTGACGCAAGTGGGTGTTGTTGCAACCGCTAAAGCACTATTTAAGGTAGGAAGACCTGCCGCTGCCACATAACTTTGACTCGAGGGTGAAAGCATTAATTTCCACAAGCTACCGGAATAATTTTGAGTTGTTGTGCCCGCCTTTGCCTTTGCCGTCGCCGTGAATTGTGGCTTCACACTATATAAAAACGGTTGTTCTAAATAGGTAAAGGGTGTTGCACCCGATGAAATGGCGGGGTTGAAACTGGCTGCAGGACTATTTGCTACTACATCGAAATGATCCGGGATAAATCTACCCATCACGACAGCAGGTTTATTTGGAACATCGCCTGCCGTGCCCATATAATTACCACTGGCAATAGTGGCAACCGCTTTAATGCTACCCACTTCATCATACGAAAAGGTCCCAGTAAATTGTCCACCTGATAGAGTCGGCGTCGTCACGGTTGTAATGGCTCCGTTATTCAAACTACCATTACAAGGATTTCCATTGCAGGCACCACTACCTGTGGGTAATACCACCGCTTGAGAAGATAATTTGACATTTTCATGCGTGCTTTCAAGTCCATAATTGGGTGTCGCAAGTCCCGTACTGCTTCTGGGAGTAATCAATGCTGTAAAGGGATTTCCTGCTTTGATGAGTGTCCCACTTTGAGCGAACACAGCACCTGTCGCATTGGTGGTTCCCGGAATGCCAACCCCCGTAATATCAAAATGATCCGGTTTAACAACAATACTATTGCTCGTTCCAGAAACCCCATTACCCGCCGCATCCATCGCTGTTAAATTTATTTTACCGACATCTTGATAATTCATTGTTACAGTAGCAGTCCCATTCGTGAACGTAACAGATTGGGTAGTAGGCGTTGCACTAGCACTATTCGCAATCGTTGTGCCATTAATAGTAGCACTGACAGTTCCTGTACCGGGATCTTGATAGGTGGTATAAAACTGAATGGTTTTAGTCCCTGTATAGCTTTTTCCTGTCCCACACCCTGCTGTTATCGTCACTGGAAAAGAAGTCCCTGCGACTTGTGTCGATCCAGCTACTAATGAAAAGCTGCCTTGAGTGGCTATCACGTTACTGACGGTTCCATAGATATCACTGTTATTTGTTTGATAGACATTAATGCTAAAGGGCGAAGGTCCGTCGTTCGGGTAGCTTAATTGAAAACTTGCAACCCCAGAATCGCCTGCGACAAATTGATAGGTTGCAAGACCTGTATTTTGATTACCGTTAAAAGACCCTTTACCGGTTGTCGAAACCCAAGTACCCTTACCCGTTTGAGTGTCTAAAGTAATCGCGTCCATATAACTGGTATTTGTACTCCCCATCGTTAGGGCCGTCACAGTCACAGTCGCGCTTTGACAAGTGGACAAAGTCGTGGGTGCCACAACTTGAAATTGGTTAGGATTGGGCGGAAATAGACAAAGTGCCGCTGTAATATCATAAGTAATTTTGGAATTTGTATTGATGTTTATTTGATCCCCTCCTGTAAGTGCTCCTTTTAGCGTCGTATTGCTTAATGTTTGAGCATCTCCATAGATAAGGCCCACAATGTTTGCAGTGGAACCTGTAAAATCCATCATTGAATTATCGTATACATACCAAAGAAACTGACACGCCGCTCCATTGACATTCCAATTGTGGGTGCCTTGAGGAATGGATATAGTACTACTTGGCGATATAATGCGTGCTGTACCCGTTCCTTGTACGGTAATGGTTGAACTGCCATTGAATTGAATCGCTTTAATCCAATAATCCCCAGGGATTAAATTAAGGGTTGCATTATTTCCAACCACTAGATTACTCATCCGAAATTGCGTTCCATTCGGACCCAAATTATTCGATGTAAAATTAAGAGTAGCCCCAGTATTTAAAGTAACCGTGTTAAAATCTGCTGAACCGTCTACCAAATCGAGTGTGGTAGTCCCATTGGCGGCGACCGTCACATTACCCGCAGCATTGCTGCTATCTTCATAAGCCATTTGTGGCCCTGTGTTGTTGGGCGTAGATTTAAAGGACCAACTCGCGGGTGTACCAATAATAAATAAAGTCGGTATTGCCGTCGTACTATTCGCTGTACAATTAGCCGTTTGACAGGTTTTTGTTGCGCAACCCGTTGGGTTATTTACTTTTTCATAATAAAGCACCGTGCTGGGATTATTTAAAAGTTGCGACCCACACTGAAAAGTAACTTGTCCATTGATATTATCATCAGCGCTCTGCAGTCCCGCGGGAAAACTAAGTGAACCACTCGCCATAGTATTTTGAGATAAAAAAAGGCAAAGTAATAACAGGATCACATTAATTCGCATCATTTCAAATCCCCCTAATCCTCTCCCCCAAGGGGGAGAGGGAAGCGCTCATCTTAAATTCTATTCGGTTAATACTTCTCTTGTTGGAAAATATAGGGTTTAGTGCCCTTAGAAATCCCAAAAGTGCCTGTTCCCATTGGGTCATCATCATAAACACCATCCATCGGTCCGGCATAGGGCCAATTATGTTGTAACCAGGGCATATTGGCTTTTGCAGATCCTAAATTTACTTGAACATTAGCAAGCCCTGTGGCCCCACTTGGCGTTGGTTGAGACAAAATAATATTACTCATCCCATTCACAAACGCACTTGGAGACGGCAGTGTTGCTGTCGTTGAAAAACTTGCGGAATTTCCTAATGCTTTAGTCGTGAGCGTAATATTATTAGCGCTGTTAATATTGGTAGTATTGTCATTCACATTGGTTACAAAGCCAGTACCATTATAGTATTGGGCAATAACCGGCACATTCAGCGTAGACAATTCCGACCCTTGTGCATTCTGTACAAATAAACGCCCTTGATAAAAAGTATTCCCATTGCTCACAAAAGCAATGCCCGATCCTGGGTTGATGGTACCAAACAGAAATGGGTTGTTCGTATAGGCAACCGTATCCGTATCGACCACCGTTACTTGAAGTTGAATAGCCGCTTGGAAAGGGGCAATGAAAGTAAGCGGATAACCTGTCTTTTTCATAAATTTGAAACCACCGCCATCACTAAACGTACAGGTACCAAAACCATATCCTGTGCTGACGCAAGTGGGCGTCGTTGCTACGGCTAAAGCACTATTTAAGGTAGGCTGACCTGTCGCCACCGCATAAGTTTGACTTGAAGGTAACAGTGTTAATTTCCATAAACTACCGGAATAATTTTGAGTGGTCGTCCCCGCTTTTGCCCGTGCAGTCGCGGTGAATTGTGGTTTCACACTATATAAAAACGGCTGTTCTAGATAAGTAAAGGGGGTCGCACCGGATGAAATGGCGGGATTGAAACTCGCAGCAGGACTACTTGCCACCACATCAAAATGATCGGGAATAAATCGACCCATTAACACAACGGGTTTATTCGGAACATCGCCTGCTGCACCCATATAATTGCCACTGGCAATAGTAGCAACAGCGTTAATACTGCCGACTTCATCATAAGAAAACGTGCCGGAAAATTGTCCAGCCGCTAAAATTGGCGTCGTCACGATGGCAATGGCACCGTTATTCAGACTACCATTACAGGGACTTCCACTGCAGGCACCACTGCCTGTAGGTAACGCCACCGTTTGAGACGCTAATTTTACACTTTCACGCGTGCTTTCAAGTCCATAATTGGGCGTAATCGCGCCCGTACTACTTCTGGGGGTAATCGTTGCGGCAAAGGGATCCCCCGCTTTAATAAGCGTTCCACTTTGAGTAAACACAGCACCATTTGCACTGCTGGTACCTGGAATGCCCGCACCAGTAATATCAAAATGATCCGGTTTAATATAAATACTATTGCTTGTCCCGGAAACCTCTCCCCCTGCTGTATCTGTCGCAGTTAAACTTAATTTTCCGGCATCCTGATAATTCATTGTTACCGTAGCTACTTTATTCGTGAATACAACAGTTTGGGTGGTAGGCGTTGCAGTACCACTATTTGCAACAGTTGTCCCATTAATAGTGGCATTGACTGTGCCGGAAACGGGATCTTGATAAGTAGTATAAAACTGAATTGTTTTACTCCCTGTATAATTTGCACCTGTCCCACACCCTGCTGTAATAGTCACTGGGAAAGAGGTTCCTGCAACTTCTGTGCTGCCTGCGACCACTGAAAAGGTTCCTTGCGTAGCTGTAACATTACCAGAAGTACCAGAGATATTAGCGTTATTTGTTTGATACACATCAATGTCAAAAGAAATTCCACCGGGTCCAGGTGCTGGATAGCTTAATTGAAAAGTCGCAACCCCGGAATCACCCGCCACAAATTGATAGGTAGCTTGGCCATTTGGATTATTACCGGCAAAAGTACCATGACCTGTTGTAGAAATCCAACTCCCCTTACCCGTTCCTGTGTCTAGGGTAACGGTACCGGTATAACTGGGATTTATCGATCCAGAAGTTTGTGCCGTTACCGTCACTGTTGCGTTTTGACAACTAGACATGGTTGTAGGGGCCACAACTTGAAATGCGTTAGGATTGGGCGGAAACATACATTGAGGGCCCGTAGGGTCATAAGTAATTTGGGTTCCCGCTTTGAATGATATCACATCTCCCCCCGTAACACTCCCTTTCACGGTGGTATTGCTTAATGTTTGACCATCTCCATAGATAAGACCAACGATGTTTGCAGTAGAACCTGTAAAATCCATCAATGAATTATCATACTGATACCAAAGAAACTGACAAGCGGTTCCATTCACATTCCAATTGTGAGTGCCTTGAGGAATAAGTATATTGCCTGATGGTGATATAATGCGTGCTGTACCCGATGCGCCTTGTACAGTAATGGTTGAACTTCCACTAAATGTAATTGCTTTAACCCAATAATCCCCTGGTTGTAAATTAATGGTGGCATTATTTCCAACCACGAGACTACTGAAACGAAATTGCGTCCCATTCGGGCCCAAAGCGTTCGCGGTAAAATTGAGGGTTGAGCCACTATTCAAAGTCACCGTATTATAATCTGCTGAACCGCTTACCGTGCTAAGTGTCGTGGTCCCATTAGCGGCGACCGTTATATTGCCTGCTGCATTATTGCTATTTTCATAGGCCATTTGAGTCCCTGAGTTGTTGGGGGTAGATTGAAAATTCCAACTCGCGGGTGTCCCTATAATATATAAAGTCGGTATCGCCGTTGTACTATTCGCCGTACAGTTGGCCGATTGACAGGTTAATTCTGCGCAACCCTTTGGATTGGTCACTGTTTGATAAAAAAGCACCGTACTCGGGTTATTTATAAGTTGTGCTCCACATTCAAAGGTCAGCTTTCCATTGATGTTATCATCGGCACTCTGCGCGCCCCCTGGAAAAGTAAGCGTGCCACCTGCCATTGTATTTTGAGATAAAAGGCATATTAATCCGAAAATCCAAGAGTTATCTATAAATTTATTTCGCATGGTAGTAGGTCCTATTCAAATTTGATTTGGTACTCAATATTGCAATATAGACCTAAAATTATTTTTTTTTGTACCTAGGGGGAAACATCTCCCTCCCCCGACCCTCCCTATTAAATCCCCCCGCCGCGCTGCCCTCACCCCTAAGGTGGGGGGGATGTTAGAGCTCTAAATGCCCTTAATTAACATATATTTTAACAAGGGATCTAAAACACGAGTCACTTTTTGATCGTCTATAAAAATAAGATCCTTATTCGATAGCGTTTTGAGGATAGGAATGACGGTTCCAGAGCTCAATGCTATTTTGCTTAAAAAAGTAGTTGATGTAGGTTCTAATAAATTAGGGGTATTAGCCACTTCTTTAAGTAACAACCGTTGATTAATGGTTAATTGTTCAAGCTCCGTCACGAATCGTCTTTCTTCGCTTAAGAAGCATTCTTCCCAAGCCGTATCTACTTCTCCTTCCTCTGTAGGAAGGGTCGATTTTTGCCATAACTGATTACACAAATAATTCACATAAAAAGGATGATTTTCGGTCAGCTTTAATATTCTTTCAATAATATTTTCTGAGATTTTTGTTTTCCATTTTATAAGAGCCGCTTCTTGAATATAATGCATATAATGAGGAGAGGCTATCCTTCCCAAATAAAATTTTTCACACATCATATACAACGGCATATTAGAATCATCAAAAATTTGAGAAAGCATGTGCCTAGAGCTTCCTGAAAATAGAAAAGCAATATGTGCGGTAGATTGGGCAACGTGCCTTATCATTCCTTGGATAGCATCACCTTTTGGCGTTTCTAAAATTCTTTGAAATTCATCAATAAAAATGACGACTGACTTATTCAATTTTTCTCCTAACTTTTCAAGCCCGTTCAATGTTTCAAGCACCTGTTGGATGGGATCGATTTTTTCAAGGGGTGCAGAAAATTCTAATTCTATACTTTTATATCGAATTGCCGCTTTTACACCTCGAAAACATTTTTCAATAAGAGATACCGTTTTCATGTTGATTGGCATAATTTGAGAAATAAGTTCAGAAACACCTTTAACAATACTATGACAGATAGAGAGATCATCATACGTTGTTAAAAAATCAACCGAACAAAATGGGCGCTTTAAATCATCCACTACTTTATTAGCTAAACTTGTTTTTCCATACCGACGAGGGGAAATCAAAACAGTCGGTTTTTTTTGTTCAATACAATCTTTAAGAAATTTTTTTTCAAGTTCCCTATTACAAAAACGCTTACCTTTAGCAACTCGTAAAGGAAATAATTCTAACGCGCCCATTACTCTAACCCCCTTCACTCTAAAACCCCCTCCCCGAGGGGAGGGAGAAATTAGTATACTGTTTAAACTTGAATGGGTCAAGTTGATTCATTCAAGTTGATAGGTTCAACATTATGTTATTATAAAGCAAGCTAACCTAGTGTTTAAATAACTTCAATCCCACCCATATAAGGCATTAAAACAGGTGGGATATGAATACGCCCTTCCTTATCTTGATAATTTTCCATAACGGCGATGAGGGTTCGCCCAACCGCGAGACCTGAACCATTTAGAGTATGGCAATATTCCGGTTTATGGGTTTTTGGATTTCGCCATCTTGCCTGCATACGTCTTGCTTGAAAACTTTCTGTATTACTACAAGAAGAAATTTCGCGGTAACACTGTTGACCCGGCATCCAAACTTCAAGATCGAAGGTTTTGGCGGCTTGAAAGCCGATATCCCCTGTACAAAGCGACATCACTCGATAAGGTAATTTTAGTTGTTTTAAAACTTCCTCTGCGTGTTTCACCATGTCATCTAACGTCGCATAAGAATGCTCAGGAGACACAATTTGAACCATTTCGACTTTATCAAATTGATGTTGTCGTAACATGCCTCGAATATCTTTACCATAAGAACCCGCTTCCTTTCGAAAACAGGGGCTCCAAGAAACATATTTTAAAGGTAATTGGGCATCTTCTAGAATTTCGTCTCTCACCAAATTAGACAAGGAAACTTCTGACGTGGGGATTAAATATAAATGACTGTCTTTAATGGCAAAAATATCTTCTTCTAAATTGGGGAGTTGTCCTGTACCGAATAAACAATGCGCCTCGACAAGATAAGGAACATACACTTCTTGATAGCCATGCTGATTGATATGCAAATCCAACATAAACTGAGCCAATGCCCGATGCAAACGTGCAAGCGCACCGTGTAATACAACAAAACGGGACCCTGAAAGCTTGGTCGCTTTTTCAAAATCTAATAAACCACTCATGCTTCCCAGCGCAACATGATCCTTTACTTCAAAATCCACCTTAGGGATTTCTCCCCAACGACGAATTTCAACATTGCTTTTTTCATTTGCGCCAATGGGAACACTTTCATGCGGAATATTAGGCAAGCGCGCATAAATATCTTGAAGTTGATTTTGAACTTCATTTAAAGCCTGTTCTAAAGCTTTTAGTTTTTCTCCAAGGTGGGCGACCTCTGAAAGTAATGCATCAATCGATAACCCTTTTGATTTTGTTTCTCCAATGGCTTTAGATTTTTTATTCCGTTCATTTTGCAACTCTTGAGTTTCAACTTGCAATGATTTACGTTTAGTTTCTAACGATTTAATCAATGCAATATCAAGCGTTAACCCTCGTGTTGCTAATTTCTCCGCAACTTCTTCTAGATTGTCTCTTAATAATTTAGTGTCTAACATTTTATCCTCTTTGGTTTTTTCTAAATCCCCCTCACCCTAACCCTCTCCCCCAAGGGGGAGAGGGGACAGGTGGTTCTTCTTCCCTCTTTCCTACCCTCCCCCAAGGGGGAGAGGTGATTCTTCTTCCCTCTTTCCCTCCCCGAAGGGGAGAAATCCGCTCTCTCTTAGGGGAGAGAGCGGATTTAAATCTGGGCTCAGCATAAAAAATGCTATGACCGGTCCCCTCTCCCCCTTGGGGGAGAGGGTTAGGGTGAGGGGGATTGGATTCGGTTACGTATGTAAAACATCCACCCCTTTAGGTGCTTTAAACTGGAACAGTGACTCCTCCAATTTACCATTTAAAATAACGTTTTCGAAAATAAAATAGGAATGTTGACCCAGTTGATCGACCATTTCCATTTCTTTCAATGCTTTGTTCTTAAACCCTATTTTAATCCATTGAAAAGCGCCCTCCTTTCTTTTTGGTTTTAATTCAAAACACGCATCACTCCCCATTAGGCAGTGTTTTTCTGTAGAGGCAACTTCTTTGGCATCTGATGTAGCAACCGTTTTCTTGGCATGCTTTCCTGTAGAGGGCTTGGCATGCTCTTCTGATGCAGGGGCGGGGCCCTGTACCAGCCCAAGTGCAATGACATTAAAATCCTTATCCAAGGATTCGACATTGCCGGTTAAAAAGAAAATGGGCGCACGGGTTCGACCTTGATTTAATTTTTGAACCGTCACTTGTGCCAGTTCTTTATCATAATCAAAAACTTGTTTTCCATCGGAAATCACAATACGAGCATCCCGCCCCCCCACTTCCCAACGAAATTTTCCAGGTTTTTTAATATACATTTTACCAAAAGCCGTTTGTAATACTTTTCCTTTTTCACTTTTAACAGTTTGTTTAAAAGTGCCATTCAGCGTATTAACGGGAGAAAGCAGCGATTTTAAGGTTTGATTCTGTTTTTCATCCTCTGCCAAAAGGGTTTGTGTGGCACACAATAATAATCCTAAAAAAATACATTTAATTACATTTCGTTTCATTTGTTTCATTTACAGGTCTCCTAACATTGTCATTGCGAGCTGAGCTTCGCAATCCAGGCTGGATTGCTTCACCCTCGCAAAGCGAGGGGAAGCAATGACGGGTTTATTACTCTTCCATAGGTTCTGTAACCAGAACTTCTCGCGCACCATTACTTTGCATACTACTAACCACCCCTGCGGTTTCCATGGTTTCTATTAATCGTGCCGCTCGATTATAACCAATCTTTAACCGTCGTTGCAGATTGGAAATCGACGCACGACGTGATTCAGTAACTATTCTGACTGCCATATCATACAACTCATCTTGTTCATCTCCTGTGATATCCCCTTCTACACTACCATATCCTGTAAATAGACTGGAACTATTTCCTAAAATATCAATGGCGTAATCGGGTTGGCCCGACTGCTTCAAGGCTTTCACCACCGCATGGACCTCTTCATCCGAGACAAAGGCACCATGAATTCGGGTTGGAATGCCCGTGCCTGGCGCAAGGTAGAGCATATCACCATGCCCTAATAATTGTTCTGCGCCTTGTTGATCGAGAATGGTTCTAGAATCGATTCTAGAAGACACTTGAAAAGCGATTCGGGTCGGCACGTTAGCCTTAATTAAACCGGTGATCACATCTACAGAGGGTCGTTGTGTGGCTAAAATCATATGAATGCCTGCGGCTCTCGCCTTCTGGGCAATCCGTGCGATTAATTCTTCCACTTTCTTTCCGACCACCATCATCATGTCGGCAAATTCATCGATAATAACAACAATATAAGGTAAACGCTCTAAACGAGGTCTTTCTCCGCCCATTTCTTGCTGCCAGAGCGGATCCAACAAAGGCACATTTTCATTGATGGCGTCCATAATTTTACGGTTGTATCCGGCTAAATGCCGAACACCCACCGCGGCCATCAATTGATAGCGTCTTTCCATTTCAGCGACACACCATTTTAAGGCGTTGGCCGCGTCCTTCATATCGGTAACGACGGGTGTCAGAAGATGCGGGATACCATCATAAATAGACAATTCCAACATTTTAGGATCAATTAAAATCAAGCGCACATCTAAAGGCGTTGCTTTATATAATAGGCTTAATAACATGGCATTAACACCCACCGATTTTCCTGAACCTGTCGTCCCTGCCACTAACAAATGCGGCATCTTAGCCAAATTCACCACCACAGGATGCCCTGCGATATCTTTGCCTAACGCAAGACTTAACGGCGATTGGGATTCCATATAAAAATCAGATTCTAACAGTTCCCGTAATCGCACAATTTCACGATCGACATTGGGAATTTCTAAGCCCACCACCGGCTTGCCAGGAATCACTTCGACAACGCGAACCCGTGTGACCGAAAGCGCTCGCGCTAAATCTTTGGAAAGCCCCGTAATTTTACTCACCTTAATCCCTGCCGCCAATTCAAGTTCGAAGCGCGTAATCACAGGACCCGGATACACACCCACGACGGTGACAGGAACACCAAATTCTAAAAGACGTGCTTCTACTTCTCGAGACATCGCTTCTAATTTGCTTTTTGAAATGCCTTGGGCGGGAATATCACTGGGTTTAATCGCTTCCAATAATTCAACCGAGGGTAACGATGATTCTGTTTTGCCGCCGATTTTACTTATCGTTTTCACGACGACACGACTATTTTTTAGTTCTTTCTCTTGTCGTAATGGTCTTTCCATCACAGCAATTTCTGGTCTTTCATATACAGGAACACTGCGTTTATTGGCATTATTGCCCGTAACCAATTTTTCATTGACAAGGGAGATCGCGGGCACACTCGGTTTTTTTTGGAAAACATTTTTGAACCAACGTTTGAGAGACAGTTTAACGTCTTCACGATTGCGAGGCCATTTTTTCTTGATTTTTTCTTGAAGACTTCTTACGCCTTCCCAAAGGTTCATCCTTAATATATCCATTAAACCAAACCAAGAAAGTCCTGTTGTAAGGGTGGTGCCTGCTAAAAATATCGCCGTTAAAAGCATCGTTGACCCTAAATAGCCCAACTCTGGCATTAAGGCCCCTGCCACCAATTCTCCTCCAATGCCACCGGCATTAAAGGGTAACCCTTTCTTAAAAAGGCGAAAATGAATACTGGCTAAACCACATCCCGAAATCACTGCGGATAAAAATCCGATGATTCTTAATCCCCAAAGTAAGCGATGAAATTTTTCTACTTCAAATCTTCTTTGAAAAACCCGATATCCCCCATAAGCAATCATGGCGGGGAACATATAAGCTATATAACCAAACAAATACAGAAAAACATCCGAGAACCAAGCCCCCATTTTCCCAGCCCCATTACTAATGGTTTTTTGTGTCGCCGTATGGGACCACCCAGGATCGGCTTCAGTATAAGTTATAAGAGAAACAAATAATAATAGCGATAAAGCCGCGAGCAAGATAAATCCACCTTCTTGTAACCTACGCCACAACAGGGCAGTCATACCCGAGGTTCCTCCTTTTGCCGTTTTCACTTTTTTCATCCTACCTGCTCTTTATAATAGTGTTAAAGTCGGTATACTGTTGGCTAATCTTACCTGGAGAAAATAATGAGTACCACAAAAAAATGCAAATTATTAATTTTAGGATCGGGTCCTGCAGGTTATACGGCAGCAGTTTACGCGGCACGCGCCAATTTAAATCCCGTCCTTGTCACCGGTTTTGAAAAAGGGGGTCAATTAACCACCACAACCGATGTCGATAATTGGCCAGGCGATGTTGAAGGGCTACAAGGTCCAGATTTAATGGAACGGATGGAACGTCATGCAAAACGGTTTAATACGGAAGTTATTTTTGATCAGATTATGAGAGTTGATTTCAGCAACCATGCCAACAATGGGGCTGGCCCCATTACGTTATATGGAGATTCTAAGACAATTTATACCTGTGATGCATTAATCATTGCCACAGGCGCTTCTGCTAAATATTTAGGACTTCCTTCGGAAAAAGCCTTTATGGGCAGAGGGGTTTCAGGCTGTGCAACCTGCGATGGCTTTTTCTACAGAGATGAAGAAGTTGCCGTTATTGGAGGAGGCAACACGGCGGTTGAAGAAGCCTTATATCTTTCTAACATCGCAAAGCATGTTACCGTGGTTCATAGACGCGACAAATTTAGATCAGAAAAAATCTTAATTGATCACTTAATGAAAAAAGTAGAGGCAGGCTCTGTTACGCTCCGCCTTAATAGCGTATTGGAGGAAGTATTGGGTAACGATTCGGGCGTCACAGGGATGAGAATCCAGAATTTAAAAGACGATAGCCGACAAGACGTGACGCTCAAAGGGGTCTTCATCGCGATTGGTCATACGCCTAATACGGGAATTTTCGAAGGTCAGCTCAAAATGAGGAATGGTTATATTCAAGTTAAGAGTGGTTTGGAAGGCGGTGCCACTGAAACAAGTGTACCTGGGGTTTTTGCGGCAGGCGATGTTGCCGATCATGTTTATCGTCAGGCGGTGACGTCAGCGGGTTCAGGCTGCATGGCAGCGCTGGATGCTGAAAAGTATTTGGATAACTTAACATAAATCCCCCCGCCGCGCTGCCCTCACCCCTAACCCTCTCCCGCAATTTGTATCGGCGCGCGTCGACCCCCTTTTTCAAAGGGGGTTTTACCAAGACATGAACGTCTCGGTAAAGATTCAACGGTAAAAATGAAGTTCTTTAGGGGATGCACTGGCATATCAGGCTAACTTCTGCTAGCATCACCATCAAGGGTCAAAAAAAGTGAGGTTATAAACTAAATGGCAAGAGAAGAAGCAATTGAAATGGAAGGCGTGGTGATTGAAGCGCTTCCTAACACCTATTTTAGAGTCGAATTGGATAATGGTCATATTATTATTGCCCATATATCGGGTCGAATGCGAAAAAATTATATCCGGATATTGATGGGCGATCGCGTAACGGTACAACTAACCCCCTATGATCTTACCAAGGGGCGGATTATTTTTAGAAATAAAGATGCTAAGGAAAAAGAAAAAGAAGCGAAGGACGCCACGACCAAAAAATAAATTATTTTACAAATTATTAGAGTTTGGGTTGTTTTGGTTTTTCTGTGGGTTGTTTTTCCTCCTCTGCAGCAGATCCGGGTTTTTTTACCTTGGATGGTTTCATCATCTCTTTCAACGCTTTGTAAGTGGAGATGGCTTTGCCGGGTTCAGCGCTGATACCTTCAGCCGCCTTATCTTTAAGTGCCAATAATGTACTTGTCAATTCACTCAGTGTATTTTGAATTTTCTGATCAAATTTTATAACTGCTTTATTAAATGTTTCCATTGCCTGAAAAATCAGACCCACATATTTTTGCATCGCAACTTTTTGTTCTTCCGGGGTTAAATCCGTCCTTTGTAAGTAAGTATCTAATTCACGCAAGCTCTGTCGATCTGAAACGCTTAAATACCCTACTAATTTTTCTTCCAATTCTTCCTCCTTTTCCTCCGCTACAACTTTTTGTAGCATTTTTTTCAAGTCCTCTTCTATTTTTTTTCTCACCTTTTCCAGTTCTTTATCGTCTCTATTATTTTCTTTCTCGATAAATTTCAACCAACGTTCTGCCAGTTTTCTTTTAATTTTTAAAAGCCGTGCATTAATCTTTTTTTCTTGCTCTTTTCTAAAGATATTATCCAGAGCCAATTTATTTAATAGTATTAAGACGTTACTCAAGATGATTGCATGCGATAATAAATTGGAATATATCTTTTTTTCTTGCTCTTTTCTTTTTTGAAATTCTATCTCTCTTGATTTTGGATCGCTCATTATCATTCCAGGATATTAATCAGCTCTAAAGCTAGTGCTATTAATATCGGCTGGAATGTGTGATTTCTTTAGTTACCTACCCACATGGTGAAAGTCAAAATTGACCTACAGTAAAAACAAATTACTTAAACACCTCATCTAAAGAATTGGCATGAACAAAATTATCCACCCATCCTTCTAAACTAGTTGCATCAGCACTATTTATTTTGGAGATATATTCATTTGGGATTGCATTAAACTTTAGCTTTAACATTTTCATCAAAACATTTGCTTCAGCTTCCTTATACATTTCACGTTCTACAGGTGACATGATATTCATACATCGCTCCTTTTTAGTAGATAATCTGAGCTTCTGCTGCCCTTTTGTTTCGATAACCGCTAGTTGAATTAAAACCGCCATCGCGAATAGATTTTTATGATTCTTTAATTCATCCTTTCTTGATTTAAAATCCATTATTTTAACAACCTCATAGGTTCGACTAATTTCAGATTTCCAAATACGTTGAAAATAGCGTTTTGGTCGCCAATCTTTATCATCATCCGCTAAAATGACTAGGCTTGCAATATTTTCTTCATGGTTATCAAATATTTTATAAAAATAGGTAAACATGCGAATTGGAAGAGGTGGAATTCTGTTAGGTTTTGAATGTTCTATTTCAAAATGCAGTAAAATACAAATATTCTCAACCCCCTTCAAGCAAACTCTGAATAATTTATCTACATTGTGTTTTTTCATATTTTTCTTCATACTTACAGGTAAATATTCTTGTTCTAGCAATTCATAAGGCTTTTCCCAGTCAATTTCTTTAAATGCTTCATACCAAAAAAATGCTACAAAATCTTTTAAGTAAATTTTTAAAATATGTTTCCAAGCCCCATCGTTTTCTGCTCGTGGTATCACTTCTTTCGCAACGACTACCATAAATTTATACCTCCTCATTAATGTCATTTGACAATGCATTGAAACAATGGGGAAGATAATAAATTTAAATTTTAAGAAAAACCATACTGAAAATTACCTAAGCGCACCATTCATATAACGTGTTAGGTCTATATTTTTATACATTATTTTAAAATTAAGACCCAAGGAGACATTGGTTTAATTGGTGCTATTTGGCCTTCTGCTACTTCTAAGCATTGTCTTACTGGAAGGACTAGGGGGATGAGGTTCAAAATCTTTTGGTAAGGGGTCTCCAAGATCTCTATTAACTTTAAGCTTCTGAAGTTGATCGACTACTGCTTTTTCATTCAAGCTAACATATAGTTTTTTCAATTCCACATTGTCTGGATTACCTAATTCCGTGATATGCGTTGCTGTTAATTCAACTTCCATTCCAAATATTTTTGCCGCTTCATAAAGCTTCATCGCAAATTTAAGTTCACAGGGCTCTTCTAACTTTAAAGGAGAAAATCCTTTATTTAGCATAAAAGAAGAAAATATTTCGGCATCTGTGGATTCCAACGATAAATTAATTTCAACTTCTTTGTTAACCGCATCATATTTCGTCGTCATAATCTGTTTGGGTGTGCTAGAAGAAGAGGAAGGCACACTCAAAGTGATACCGCCTTCTTCATTATGACGTATTTGAGCATCTTCAATCCGGGGTTTCGCCTCAAATTGTTTAACCGCTGCTGTCATGCTTTTTTTGTAATTTTCAAGTGTATCGCAATGCCCTTGAAGATGAGCAGCATCCTTCCATTCCTCTGCCCATTTTACATAATCTTGATAATGTTTCTCAGCCATTTTTGCAATTCTACTGCGAAAATCAGCTACGACATCTTTTTTGGAACGGGGTTGTCGTGCAGGTGCTGCTGCAGCTCCGGTGTCTGTTCTAGCACCTGTTGGTTGCGAAGGCGCTGCGGCAGCACTACGGGTATCGGAAACCGGAGTTGCATTCTCACGTTTAAGCGTTTCAATCATTTCATTAAATATTTCATAATTATTACTGTTTTGTTGAGGAAGAACCGCAAATGTGATATTTTTAAATCGACCTTGATATTGCGGCAATTGCAAGATTTCTTTATACGCTTTAGCCACTAATCTAGGGATATAAACGCCATCTCTGTCCCATTGCGGTAAGAAGGCACCACAACCTAATGCGCCTAAAACTAGGGTATCGTGCCCATTTGCTAAAGCAACTTCTAACATATGCTTAATTTTACTTTTAGTTTCATCTATAAAGTTTTGTTCGTTAAACTCACTTTCTTTTGCCTCCCTAAGATCTCTACCTGCTACTGCAACGGCTGAAACGGTAAATGGCGGAATAAAAGCATGGGTAGTTCTATCTCTAAAAACTTGTATATGGGGAGTATAAAGGGAACCATTTGGTGGAATGGGATGTACATATTGCCTTCTATTTCTATTTATCCCACTATCCTCCCCTCTCCATTCCCTCGAAAATTTAGGCTGATAGGCAGCTTGATAATAATTACTGCATCTAAATAAATCTTCTTCCTGTGCACCCGTTCCTATTTCCACCCCTCCACCTATGTTCGCACTATGGGCCATATTTAATACGAGTGGTTTTGCACTCGGATTCCTCGCTAACAATACTTTCGCAGCTGAAAAACTGTCTACATCAAAACATTGATAATTAGTCTCAACCCGCTCTGTTTTTTCTTTATCTGTGTCCACTTTGGTTTTATTTGTTACATCTGTTACATCTTCTAATCCTCCATTTTCGTTTGTATTATACATTTTTGTTTCATTCATCATTTTAGCTGTGATTTCTTTATTCAATTTGCTTTCTGCATATGCTTTTGTTTCTTTAAATACATCTACCAGAACTTTATTAAAAAGACGGTGTTGATGTGGTTCTCTCTTATCTTCTATTTTTTCGCCTTTCTTGATAGACTCGCGTCGGGGCTCTATAATTGGGGTTACCCTTCCTATTAAGGTAATTGATCCCCCCGTTGGCGATAAAACATACCTTCTGAAATCAAGGGTATCATGCGCCACTTTATCGTCAACAATCACAGGATATTCTATATTCAGTCGTTGTCCGAAAAAATAAAGGATATCATTATTAATTAAATTGATAGCAACTTGTTCGCCCTTGGATTTATAAACGCCAGGAATACCTGGACCCGCAGAGGAAGCAATAAACAAGGTATTGCTCGAATCAGTATCTCGCAATATCTTCTCCATTTCTGCTTTTTTTCCTTTAGTGTTCGCATAATTTAATATGTCCGCCCTGAATTTATTTTTGGCTTCTGCTGTGGGGAAATGAACAGCTAATTGTAAAGCATCTCCTTTACCTTTAACAACCTCTACTGATATAAAATCAGGCACAACTGTTTGAATACTTGGTCCTTTTTCTTGCCACTCCGCAGGCAAAACTTTTCTGTGAAAATTTATCCAGGAAGTATTACTTGGTATTGTGCCATGTTCAACATTCAAACCTGTTATATTTAAAAACCAATTTCTTAATCTAGTATTGCCAAAATTAATCGACAATTGTCCATCCTTTGTTACATAAGCCCCTAGGCGGTTGCTATCCGAAGAATCTATCGGGTTAATATATAAAACATCCCCATCTTTTCCCGTTGAAAAAAAATTGAGTGGGAAAGGGAAATCGTGACGCTGACAATAATTTATAAAATTATCGCGTGCCGTTTGATTAGGGAATTTAATTCCAACCCTTGGTTGATGTGAATTATCACCTTCTTGAGGTCTGGCACGATATAGAGTTAAATTCATGGGCATAACAATCGAAGTTCCAACTGCAGCGCCAGTATCTGCTGTTCGTGTAGGGCTTTCGCTTTTAGGAGAAGAATGAACTGCTGCTGCAGCATCGGTGTCTGTTCTAACACCTGTTGGTTGAGTAGCTGCGGCTGCACTTCTCTCTGGAGGAGCGCTTGAGTGCGAAGACGCTGCAGCGGTACTTCTCTGTGGAGCTGGAGTGGCGCTTGGACGCGAAGGTGCTGCTGCGGTACTTCTCTCTGGAGCTGGAGTGTCGGCTGACCGCCCGAAAGCTGCTGCTCTGGCATTGTGCAGCATTTCAACAATATTATTAGCTGCTATACCCATTCCTTGTATAGCACTACGATCCTCACCTTCACCCTCAAATTCTTCTACTAAATTTACTCTAAATTCCTTGTTCATTTTAGCTATAATTTCAGTTTGTTTTTCTTTATCATTATAACGACACACTAATATTAATTTACCATTTTTATCTACTGTAAACACCCAATCTTCCTCTTGGTCCGGTGTTAAGTAACCTTCTTTTACCATCCATCGATTAAGTAATGAACTCAATTCTTTTTGCTCATCATTTAATTCCAGCACTTGATCTTGTTGAGTTTCTCCCTCACCCATTCTTGTCACTGCTGCAGCGGCAGCGTTGTCAGATGATGCTCTGACATCTGGCGAAGGATGAGCTGCGACTGGGGTTCGTGGTTGCGAAGAAGTTGCAGGAGCGGCTGCACGAGCAACCCTGGCTAATTCAAGTATTCTATTGATATTCGCACCAACTATAGCCAAGTTAAGATTACCGTAGTTATTTACTGTTCCAACTAAATTTTTTCCAAATGTTTGATTCATCCTATCTCTTATCGATTCATGATACCCTTTATTAATAGAATTAGGATAAGCAAACTGCAATGTAAACTCATTGTTTTCAAGTGTTACTTCCACCCACTTTTCCGTCGGCTGAATTTTTTCTTCACTATCACGTATCAGCCATTCATTAAGGAATTGACTTACTTCTTCTATTTCACTTGCAGTTGGTCGATCGTCGTCTGGATTTGCAGATCTATGTTTATGATCATGTTCACTATTATCCCTACCGTTTGCAGCGAGTGCTGGCGCTGCGACTGCTTCTGCAGCCGGAACTGGCGTTGGCGTGGGTGTTACTGCTGGAATAGCACGCATAGGATCGACTGGAGCAACGCGTGTAGATGAAGCAATGGGCGTTGGGTCAGCCATTCTTGTCACTGATGATGCTCTGACACCTCGCGAAGAACGAGCTGCAGCGGCTGAACGAGAAGCATTCGGTTCATCATCATAATCATAAAGTTCAGGATGTCTGTCTTGTGGAACCGCATCGGCGGTAGCTGACTGCGAAGGGGCATCATCCTCAAGCGTTACAGGATTAGTAGCTTCTACTGCATTTAATACTAAATCTAATGTTGGATGTTTCGATTTAGGGATATGATCTGGAGACTCTGAGATAGTCTCTACTTCATAGCCATCCTCTGTAACCCTTATGTGATAACGTGACTCATATTTTTCCAGTTTTCCAACGAATAACGTAAAATCCCAATCAGCTTTGTCTTTACCAGGGAGACCCAAAAAAAATGTTCCAGGGGGCTCAAACTTAACTAAATTCTGTATTTCTAAAGATGCTCGTTGATTCCGAAAAAAATTAGCCTTACGTACTGCATCCATCAATTGCTCTCTACGCAAAGTTCCAGTTACAACGCTAGTATCTGTTGCTCGTGTAGGGCTTTCGCTTTTACGAGGAGGATAAACTGCTGCTGCGGCAGCGCTGTCTGGACCTGAAGTCGCGGTTGAACGTGAAGGCGATGCAGTAACAGCGGCGGCTGACCGCGAAGGTGCAGCCGCTGCACGAGAAGCTGGAGTAGCGCGTGTAGGGAGCGTTGGGCCAGCAGCTCCAGCAGCAGCGGCCACATTGCTCAAATTAGGTCTGTATTTGCTACGAATAATGGCGTCTACTGAACGAGGTCCTCCTCTTGAACGACTTGAGTTACTAGGTGCAAAACTTGCTGCAGCGTTAGATTGGATACTTGATTGCCCACAAAAATGAGGTGTACTACGATTAAAATCGCCAATAACCGTCATTCCTCTAGACAACAGTGTACTAATATCTGTAAGAGTACCTGGATTTTTGTTTCCATCTGTATCATATTCAAGATGCACATTGGCTATTTCATGCATTATTCTTGAGGGATTTCCCTTATCATATAAACGGATTCCTTGAATATAGTCACTTTGTCTTTTTAATAAAGGATTCACCTCATCGCTTATCTCTTGTGCAACGTAGCGTTCGGCGTTGTAAATACAAAATTGTCCAAAAGTATTCGTGCCATTTTTTCTAAATAAGGTGTCATCTATGGGATACTGTGTAAGTAATTCGACGCTACGTAAGGCTTCACGCAAGGCATCCAGAAATATTTTCCTATCATTAGGATCAGAAGGAACTTCTTGAAGGCAAATGATGTTGATCGGGTTTGAAGAGCTTTCAGAATTCTTTATTGCTTCTACAATAACCGCAGCTAATTTTGTTAATCGAGTATGATAATTACTTGGGTTTTCTGTTAATGAAAAACCATTATTGCCACTCCTCATCTTTGTCATAATATTAAAGGTCATAACCTCCCCATTTATAATTGGCTCGTGATCAGAGACCTGTGCTCCAATGACGGTTCTTCCACTCAAAAATCTAAACCCTTCTCCAA
>Ga0206998_1034_pt1 | contig 35032 bp, 28 predicted proteins | sample Alteio_BWMinCont_FD_153309 | JGI IMG/M metagenome (GOLD analysis project Ga0206998, IMG submission 153309) | Enriched cells from forest soil in Barre Woods Harvard Forest LTER site, Petersham, Massachusetts, United States -... | ecosystem: Environmental > Terrestrial > Soil > Temperate forest >... | reverse complement strand
CTGGCAGATGATTCCCGTTTACGTGGGCGTACTGGTGTTCGCCGGGGCGATTGCCCTGGGAGGCAGGGGATGGCGCATGGCGGGCGCGGCAGGAGTTGTGCTGCTGTGCGCGGCGAGCATCGCGCTGTCGGCGTTGCTGCCGATGTTTCGACTGCCGGTGCCGACGGGACCTTATCCGGTGGGCATGCGGACGATGGAGATGAAAGCGGGCGGCCGGGATGTGGTGGTGACGGTGTGGTATCCGGCAGCGGCCTCGCACAGACCTTTTGCGGCGTACCGAAGGCGCGAGGAGACGACGCGGCAGTCTTCATATCAGGATGTTCTGCCGACCAACTCGCGGCTGGAGCCTCCGGTGGCAGACGGGAAATTTCCGGTGCTGCTGGTCAGTCCGGCGTGGGGCGGGCGGCGTACGCAGAACACGTATCTGACAGAAGACCTGGCGAGCCATGGCTATGTGGTGGCGGCGATCGACCATCCGGGGAATTCGGGGCCGACGGTGTATCGGGACGGGCATGTGGACCAGCCGGCGACGGGCGACGCGATGGATTTTGCGACGCTGAGCCTGGACGAGATCAACGCGGAGGGCGCGGAGGAAGTGGAGCGCGAGACTGCGGATGAGATTGGAGTGCTGGATGCGCTGGAGGGGATGAATCAGGATCGGGAAAGCCCTTTCTATCAGCATCTGGACACGGCGAATGCCGGCGCGCTGGGGCATTCATTCGGCGGTGCAGTGGGTGCGGAGGCGGCGATTGAGGATAGGCGGATAAAGGCGGCGCTGGATCTGGATGGGTCGCTGTTCGGGCGGATGCAGCGGGAGGGGTTGCCGAAGCCGTTCATGTTCATTGAGCAGGATCTGCCGGTGTATGCCGATACGGCGAAGCGGTCAGCTCCGGACTTGATTAACGATGCGCTGAATGCAAGCGATCTCGACGCGATGAGGAAGTTCGGGGCGTACCGTATATTTCTGCATGGCTCGACGCACGAAAGCTTTACGGATCACAGCCTGTTTTCTCCGCTGGCACGGCTGTCGGGAGTGGGAAGGATTCCGGCAGATCGCGAAGACGCGATTGTGCGGGCGTATGCGCTGGCGTTTTTCGATAAGGCGCTGAAGGGCGCGGATCCGAAGCTGCTGAACGAGGTGCCGGGGCCTTATCGGGAGGCTACGCTGCAGCTGATTCCGGCGGAGCAAATGCGAGGGAGTGGAGAATAACCGAATTTCGCGTACACTGATGGCTCTCAGCTGATATTGCGTGACGGAATGACCGAACGGGGCAGTGGCCGTTTTCGGAGAGTGAATCCATTTCGGGAGCCGGCGAAGGATGTCGCGGATTGTCCGTTGTTCATTGATACAGGCCACGAATGTTGAGGCCGCAGAGAGCTCGCTCGACGCGATCAAGAAGGCGATGATCGAGAAGCACGTGGCGATGATTCGCCAGGCGGGCGCGGCGGGTGCACAGATTGTGTGCCTGCAGGAGATTTTCTACGGGCCGTACTTCTGTGCGGAGCAGACGACGCGCTGGTACGACTTCACCGAGCCGGTTCCGGACGGGCCGACGATCAAGCTGATGCAATCGCTGGCGAAGGAGCTGGGGCTGGCCCTGGTGGTGCCGGTGTATGAGATCGAGGCTGATGGCTTCTACTACAACACGGCGGCGGTGATCGATCGCGAGGGGAAGTATCTCGGGAAGTATCGCAAGACGCATATTCCACATGTGGCGCCGGGCTTCTGGGAGAAGTTTTATTTCCGGCCGGGGAATCTGGGGTATCCGGTGTTTGATCTCGGATTCTGCAAGATCGGCGTCTATATCTGTTATGACCGGCATTTTCCGGAGGGAGCGCGGGCGCTGGGACTGAACGGCGCGGAGATCGTGTTTAATCCTTCGGCGACGGTAGCGGGTTTGAGCGAGTATCTCTGGAACTTGGAGCAGCCAGCGCACGCAGTGGCGAACGGATACTTTGTGGGCGCGATCAATCGCGTGGGGACCGAGGCGCCGTGGAATATCGGCGAGTTTTACGGGCAGAGCTACTTCTGCGATCCGAGAGGGCAGATTTTTGCGCAGGCGTCGAGAGACAAAGACGAGGTGCTGACGGCGGATCTTGATCTGGACAAGATCGCCGAGGTGCGCAAGACGTGGCAGTTCTTCCGCGACCGGCGCCCGGATCAGTATGGAGATCTCGTGAAGCCGTAGCAGTCAAACGCGGGGGCCTTATGCGCGAACAGCATCCCATCATCGCTGAACGCTTTCCGGATCTGCATCCGCCGTTTGCGCCGCAGGCGGCGGTGGTCGAGGCGAACCGCTGTTTGAATTGCTTTGACGCGCCGTGCACGGTGGCGTGCCCCACGCATATCGATGTGCCGAAGTTCATCAAGAAAATAGCCAGCGGGAATCTGAACGGATCGGCGCGGACGATTCTGGATGCGAATGTGCTGGGGGCGAGCTGCTCGCGAGTGTGTCCCGTGGACGTGCTGTGCGAAGGCGCGTGCGTGATGAATCACTATAACGAGCAACCGATTGAGATTGGGCGGCTGCAGCGGTTTGCGATGGATGCGTTTCATGCGCGCGGCGGAAAGCTGACAAAGAAATTTGAGGGAAGACGTGAAGGCAAAGTCGCGTGCATCGGCGCGGGCCCGGCATCGCTGGCGTGCGCGGCAGAGCTGGCGCAGCAGGGCTTTGCAGTGACGGTGTACGAGCGGCGTCCGCTGCCGGGAGGGCTGAATACTTACGGCGTGGCTGAGTACAAGCTGCCGGCGTGGTCGAGCCTGCGCGAGATTGAGCTGATCGAAGAGCTGGGCGTCGAGTTTCGGTTCGGTGCGGAAATCAACGCAGAGACGCTGACGGAGATCGAACAGGATTTTGATTTGGTTTTTATTGGCGTGGGCCTGGGGGCGGGGCATGGGCTGAAGGTTCCGGGCGGCGATCACTCCGGTGTGGTGGATGCGCTGGAGTTTATCTCCGCGTACAAGACGGCGAAGATCACGAGCGTTGCGGGAAAGATTGCGGTGATCGGGGCGGGCAACACGGCAATCGATGCGGCGAATGCTGCGCGGCGGCTGGGCGCCGAGGACGTGTCCATTGTGTATCGGCGCAGGCGGGAGAGCATGTCGGCGTTTGATTTTGAATATGAGCATGCGAAGCAGGAGGGGGTGAGGTTCCTGTGGCAGTCCGTTCCGGTGCGGCTGAGTGTCGACGGCGGGATGCTCGAATTTCTGGAATGCGCACGCGTGGACGATGCGCTGAAGCCGATCACGGGATCGGAGTTTTCACTGGCGTGTGATCTAATCATCACCGCGATCGGGCAGTCTCCTTTGCTGGAACTGCTGGAGAGCGTGAAGGGCGTTTCGCTGGATGCTGGGCTCGTGGTGGTTGAGCGTTCGACAGGACAGACGGCGAATTCTAAATATTTTGCAGGCGGCGATTGCGTGAATGGCGGGCGGGAAGTGGTGGATGCGGTCGCCGATGGGAAACGAGCGGCCAACGCGATGGCGCATAAGCTGGAGGCGGCTTATGTCTGAGTGGGCTCCCAATCTGGCGGTGAATTTTGCCGGGATCGCTTCGCCGAATCCTTTCTGGCTGGCGTCGGCTCCGCCGACGAACTGCGGCGAGCAGGTGATGCGCGCTTTCGATGCAGGCTGGGGCGGCGCGGTGTGGAAGACCATTGGGGAGCAGGTGACAAATACGGCGTCGCGCTATTCGTCGATTGACTGGAACGGCCAGCGCATGATGGGCCTCAATAATATTGAACTGATCAGCGACCGGCCGCTCGAAGTCAATCTGCGCGAGATTACGGAGGTGAAGAAGCGCTATCCCAAAAACGCTGTCATCGCGTCGCTGATGGTCGAGTCAAAGCGCGAGGCGTGGCACACGATTGTGCAGCAGGCGGAGGACGCGGGCGCCGATGGGCTGGAGTTGAACTTCGGGTGTCCGCACGGGATGAGCGAGCGCGGGATGGGCGCAGCGGTGGGGCAGGTTCCGGAATATGCGGAGATGATCACCGGCTGGGTGAAGGAGAAGGCGCGCACGCCGGTGATTGTGAAGCTGACGCCGAATATCTCGGACATTCGCGTGATTGCGCGTGCGGCGAAGCGCGGCGGCGCAGATGCGGTGTCGGCGATCAACACGATTAATTCGATTACGGGCATCGATCTCGACACGCTGACGCCGAGGCCGAACGTGGATGGCAAGTCGTCGCACGGCGGTTATTGCGGACCGGCGGTGAAGCCCATTGCACTGAACATGGTGCAGCAGGTGGCGGGCGATGCTGAGGGTGCGCTGCCGATCTCGGGCATTGGCGGCATCGCGACTTGGAGGGATGTGGCGGAGTTCATTCTGCTGGGATGCGGTACGGTTCAGGTGTGCACGGCGGCGATGCACTACGGGTATCGCATCGTGGAAGACATGATCGAGGGCCTGGAAGGATGGATGAACGAGAAGGGCTTTGCGAGCATTGAAGATTTCCGCGGGTTGAGCCTGCCGCGCGTGACGGAGTGGAAACATCTCAACCTGAATTACAAAATTGTGGCGCGGATTAATGAGGCGAAGTGCATCGGCTGTGATCTGTGCTACATCGCGTGCTGGGATGGCGCGCACCAATGTATTCATCGCGACAGAATATCGGGGCCTATAGACGGGCCGGTTGAGCTGCATACGACTCCGGCGGCGCTGGAGGCGGCAACGCGCGCGAGCATCACGGTGACGCCGATTCCGAAGCTGGACGCCGTTGTGCGGAATGGGGTCAAAAATGTAACTCCGGTTGAGCGTATTCCGCGCGTGGATGAGACGGAGTGCGTTGGGTGCAATTTGTGTTCGCTCGTGTGTCCCGTAGACGAGTGCATCATGATGGTTGAGGTTCCGACCGGGCTTGCGCCGGAGACGTGGGAAGAGCGGACAAAAGAGTGCGCGCCGCCGACGATGTGACTTGTCGTATTTCAAAGAGGCATAGACGTGAAACTGCAGAATCAGATCATCATCGTCAACGCAGGTATTCTGGGCGGTCTTATTTATCAGTATTACCGCGGAGCATCTTTGCCCGTAATCGCGGCGGTCGGGATCGCTCTTTATCTACTGGTTAATACACTCTTCTTCTTTCGATTGAAAAAAGGCGAACAAAGGTAAATAGCTGCCAATGGGTCTTCTGATTCAGGACGGGGTGGTAGTCAACGCGGATCGAACGATGAACGCCGATGTGCTGATCGAGGGCAGCACGATTCGCGAGGTGCGCGCCGGGATTGATCCTAAAGGCCATACAGTTGTTGACGCCGCCGGACTGCTTGTCCTGCCGGGTGGAATTGATGCGCACACTCATCTGGACATGCCGTTCGGCGGGACAACGTCCGCCGATGACTTTGAGACGGGGACGCGGGCGGCGGCTATCGGTGGGACGACGACGATTGTGGATTTTGCTATCCAGGCGAAGGGCACGAAGATGCGGTCGGCGCTCGACGCGTGGTGGAAGAAAGCTGAAGGGAAAGCTTGCGTCGATTACGGGTTGCACATGATCGTGACGGATCTGGGGACGTCGGGTCTTGAAGACATGGACGACATGGTCAGCGAGGGCGTGGCCAGCTTCAAGCTGTTCATGGCATATCCCGGCGTGCTGATGGTGGACGACGCGACGATATTCAAGGCGCTGCAGCAAACATCGAAGAATGGCGCGCTGATCTGCATGCATGCCGAGAACGGCAGCGTGATCGATGTGATCGTGCAGAAGGCGCTGGCCGAAGGCAAGACGGCGCCGATCCATCATGCGCTTACTCGCCCGACGATTGCCGAGGCAGAAGCGGTGCATCGCGCGATTATGATGGCGTCGATTGCCGGGGTTCCGGTGTACATCGTACATCTCTCGAGCGAGGACGCACTCAACCAAGTCCGGGAAGCGCGGGATCGCGGTCTGCCGGCATTTGCCGAGACGTGTCCGCAGTATCTGCTGCTCTCCATTGAAGACCACATGCCCGGCGAGAGCTTTGAGGATGCGAAGTATGTCTTTACTCCGCCCCTGAGGGAGAAGAAGAACCAGCCGAAACTGTGGGACGGACTGAAGCACGATCATCTGCAGGTGGTGTCGACGGATCATTGTCCGTTCTGCTTTGAAGATCAAAAGGCGCTGGGCAAGGATGATTTCACGAAGATTCCCAATGGCGGTCCGGGGATCGAGCACCGGATGCAGCTGATCCATCATCACGGAGTCAATTCGGGGAAGCTGACGCTGAATCGATTTGTCGAGATTACATCGACCGCGCCGGCGCGGATCTTCGGGATGTATCCGAAGAAGGGGACGATTGCAGCAGGCAGCGATGCGGATATCGTGCTGTGGGACCCGAATGCGGAGCACACAATCAGCGCGGCGACGCACAACATGCGCGTGGACTACTCGATGTTTGAAGGCTTCAAGGTGCGGGGCAATGCGCGGAAGGTGTATTCGCGCGGCGAGCTGATTGTGGAGAACGGGAAGTATCTGGGCAAGGTCGGGCGTGGCAATTATCTGCGGCGAGCTGCCCGCGGGGGCGCATGGCAGTAACGGTGACGGATACTCCAGAGCGGTCGAGCCTGTACAACGCGGACCTCGCGCCGACGACGGCCGCGCAGCGCACGTGGGGCACGTACAACTACATCTCGCTGTGGTTTGCCATGTCGATGGAGGTGAGCACATACATGCTCGCCTCGGGGCTGATCGCAGGCGGGATGAACTGGAAGCAGGCGATCGGGACGATTCTGCTGGGGAATCTGATTGTGCTGGTGCCGCTGCTGCTGAACGCGCATGCCGGAGCGAAGTACGGGATTCCGTTTCCGGTGTTTGTGCGCGCGCCGTTCGGGGTGCGGGGCGCGAATGTGCCGGCGATTCTGCGGGCGATTGTGGCCTGCGGATGGTTTGGGATTCAATCGTGGATTGGCGGCCAGGCGATTCACGCGATGCTGGTTGTGGTGTGGCCAGGAGTGGCAGCGGTGCAGTGGTCGGTGTGGGCGTGCTTCCTGGGGTTCTGGGCGCTCAACATGGCGGTGGTGTGGAAGGGTGTTGAGAGCATCCGGTTCTTTCAGGGTTTTTCGGCGCCGTTCATGCTGGTGATGGCGCTCGCGCTGCTGGTGTTTGCGCTGGTGAAGGCGGGTGGGTTTGGGCCGATGCTGTCGGAGCCGAGCCGCTTCCACTCGACGGGTGCCTTTCTGCGCTTCTTCTTTCCGTCGCTGACGGCGATGGTGGGCTACTGGGCGACGCTGGCGCTGAATATTCCAGACTTCACGCGGTATTCGAAGTCGCAGAACTCGCAGGTGGTGGGGCAAGCCTTCGGATTACCAGTAGCCATGACGCTGTATTCGTTTATCGGCGTGGCGGTGACATCGGCTTCGGCGGTGATTTTTGGCCAGCCGATCTGGAGCCCGATTGAGCTGATGGGGCGTTTCCATCAGCCATTTGTGGCGCTGATCGCGATGGTGGGTCTGCTCGTGGCGACACTGAATGTGAATGTCGCGGCGAATGTGGTGTCGCCGTCGAACGATATTTCGAATCTGAATCCTCGGCTGATCTCGTTTCGGACGGGCGGGCTGATTACGGGTTTTCTTGGCCTGGCAATGATGCCGTGGAAGCTGATGGCGAGCTTTCACAACTACATCTTCGAATGGCTGATCGGGTATTCGGCACTTCTCGGTCCGGTGGCGGCGATCATGATCACCGACTACTTTCTGATTCGCGGCACGCGGCTCGAACTGGAGTCGCTCTACAGGCGCGGCGGAATTTACGAGTACAGGAACGGGATCAATCCGCGAGCGATGATCGCATTGGCGGCGGGGGTGGTCTGCGCGCTGACCGGGCGGTTCGTGCCGGCGGTGCATCTGCTCTTTGACTATGCGTGGTTTACCGGATTCTTTGTGTCGGCCACGGTGTATGTCGTGTTGATGCGGGGAGTGCGGAGCGCGGCTACGGACGCGGCGTTGGCTGTTGAAGAGGCCTGACTTTACAGAGCGGAATGGGCGGCGTATCGTCAGGAATTGTGGTTCGGGTGGCATTCCCCGGCGGGGAAGCTGCACTGGAGACAATATGAGCATTACGAATTTCCGCAGCGCCGACGCTGTTTCGGATAAAGCAACAGCGGGCGCGCAGACGGTCACGCCCAAGGTGACTTTCCAGACATTACAAGAGAAGAAGCAGGCAGGCCGGCCGATTACGGCACTGACGGCCTACGACTACGCGACTGCGCGGCTGGTGGATGAGGCGGGCGTGGACCTGATCCTGGTAGGCGACTCGCTGGCCATGGTCGTGATGGGCTATGACAGCACGCTGCCTGTGACCATGGAGGAGATGCTGCATCACACGCGCGCGGTGAGGCGGGCGGTAAAGCACGCGATTGTTGTCGCGGATATGCCTTTCGGGTCGTATCACGTGAGCGCGTCGGAGGGTGTGGCCAACGCGGCTCGGTTTGTGAAGGAAGCCGGTGCGGAGGCGGTGAAGGTCGAAGGCGGTGCCGCGCGCTGCGAACTGGTACAGCGGCTGACCGAGGCGGAGATTCCTGTTGTCTGTCATCTTGGCCTGACGCCGCAGGCGATACATCGAATGGGCGGCTACAAGGTGCAGGGCAAGACTCTGGCAGCAGCTGAAGAGCTGGCGCGTGATGCGCGGATGCTGGAGGCGGCGGGCGCGTCGATGATTGTGCTTGAGGGTATGCCGCGCGAGGTGGCGTCGATCATCACGTCGCAGCTGCATATTCCGACGATTGGCATTGGTGCGGGACCGGATTGCGATGGGCAGATTCTGGTCTTTCACGATCTGGTGAACCTGAGCTTCTCGCGGCCGGCCAAGTTTGTGCGCCAGTATGGCGACGCGGCGGGGCTGTTTCGCAATGCGATCGAAGGCTATGTGCACGATGTCGAGGAGCGGTCGTTTCCGGATGACGCGGAGAGCTACCACGTATCCAGAGAAGTGACAGAGGCGCTGAAGGCTCCTGAAGCCGGCGAGTCGCTGAGGGCTTCGTCGAAGGCGCACCTCGTCCGCAAAGCCTGATGCGGATCAGCAAAACAATTGCAGAAACGCGGGCGGCGGTGCGCGAATTGCGCGCGGCTGGCCGCACTGTCGGTCTTGTTCCGACGATGGGGGCGTTGCATGCGGGCCATGTCTCGCTGGTTCGCGCGGCGCGGAAGCAGTGCGATGCGGTGGTGGTGTCGATCTTTGTGAATCCAACGCAGTTTGGACCGAATGAGGATTTTGCGAAGTATCCGCGGACGTGGGATTCGGATTGCGCGCTGCTGGAGAGAGAGGGCGTGGAGCTGGTGTTTGCCCCGGGCGCGGAGGAGATGTATCCAGTTGGGGCGAGCACGTTCGTTGAAGTTGAGTGCGTGAGCGACAGGCTGGATGGCGCGTCGCGGCCGGGACATTTTCGGGGCGTGGCAACGGTGGTGGCGAAGCTGTTTCATATTGTCGCTCCCGACAAGGCGTTCTTCGGCCAGAAGGATGCGGCGCAAGTGGCGGTGCTGCGCAAGGTGGTCCGCGACCTGAATTTCGATCTGGAGCTGGTGGTGTGTCCCACGGTGCGTGAGGCGGATGGACTGGCGCTCAGCTCGCGCAACCGGTATCTGTCAGCCGAGGAGCGTGGGCAGGCGCTGGTGCTGAGCCGGGCGCTACGGCGCGTGGAGGAACGGATTGCGCAGGGGGTTCTCGAGTCGGCGGCGCTGATTCGCGAGGCGCAGGAGATGCTTGCCGCGGAGGCCGGGGTGCGCGTGCGCGTGGATTATTTGAGGATCGTCGATCCGAGTTCGCTCGAAGATGTGGCCGATGTGTGCGGAGGGGCGCTGGTGGCGGTTGCGGCGGTGGTTGGGACGACGCGGCTGATCGACAATGTGGTGATCGAGCCGCGCAAATAGGCTACTGTGGCTTCTGGTCGGCAGCTGGCTCGGGCGCATGATCGTGGTGTTGTCCCGCCATGGCGCCCGGGGCGAAGGGCGCGGGCATGCTATTGCCGCGATGGCATGTTCCGCAGGTCACGGTCTTCTCTGCCGGTGTGGCATCCGGATCTTTCACCTGAGACAGGTATTTCGCATTAATCTCATTGGTCATGGCGATCATGGTTCGCGCGATGGCCTTGTCAGGATTAGCATCGGAGGCGTAGTTGGGCTTGTGAGTTGTCGGGTCACTGGCGTGGCAGAACTCGCACTCGACTCCGAGGGCTCCTGTATAGCTGCGCATGAGGGCGAGCAGGTCGGGAACGGCGATGTTCCTGGGAAGCACCTGCAGGTTGGTTGGCTTGGGCATGGGCCGGCGCGGATGGGGCTGGGTTGGAGATTGCTGGGGTGCGGGAGTGCCGTCTTGTGCGGCTGCTGTGAGTGCGACGGGCGCGGTGGCAAAAAATAGAGCGGCTGCGGCGAGAGCGGCGGCAAAGTTGCGCGGCACGTGGTGATCCTCAGAATTTTGGGATTTTCAGGACAGGCACTTGCAGGCCATTGTTACATAGGACGCGGAATTCGGGACTTTCGACGTCACTGTCGCGAGGATTCGAGATTACGGACGAGGGTGTTTTGGCTGATACAGGCCAAGTTCGCCGCCGCTGGGCAGACGCATACGGGTGATCGATCCCCAGCGGGCTTCCTGAACTGCGGAACATTGGACGCCCTTCTCTGCCAGGGAGACGATTTCGGCGCTCAAGTCGTCACACATGAAATAGAGTTCGTGGATGCCGCTTGCATCGGATGGGTGGAATGCGGCTTCCGCAGGTGGCAGAGCAAATATCAGCCAGCCATGGCCGGCGTCCACGGATTTGAGACCGAGGACGTTGCGGAAGAATGCGCGGTCCGCCTCGGGATCTTTACTATAGACGACGAAGTGAGCGCCGGAAATCATCTTGCTGCGTTCCAACTGTCTGAACCGAACTATCAAAACGAAACCGGCTCGAAGTGCGCGAACATCTGCTGGAACTCGGGCAGGCTTGCCGGAATTTCGTAAGAGCAGATCTCCTCGAAGCGCTTCCACAGATCGAGGACAACAGGATTGGAGTGAGCGCCGGCGATGGCTTCCTGGGAGACCCATTCGAAGACTTCGATAATTGCGCCGGAGGCAGTGCGCATGACGATGGAGGGGCGATCGGTGACGAGTCCCTCGGCACGCAGAGGCGGGAGGTGGTTGCGAACAAGCTCGACGAGGGCTTCTTCCTTGCCGGGTTTGGGCTTGTAGCAGGCGACCGAAATAGATCCCATAAGAGCTCTCGCGCGAGAGGTGCCTTGAGCCGCGCCTTGAAAAGACACGGCTCGCGAAGTGTACGGTCGGCTGTCACGCCGCGTCAATTGCCAAGTCCTTGTCCGGCCTGGCGAAACGAGCGTCTTAGGCCGGGAGGGTGTCGAACTCCTCCTCTTCGTCGAGTCCGTGACGACGGAGAAGGTTAGGCAGATTCTGCGAAAAGGCAGAGCGCGGCATTACCATGTCGCATCCAGCCTCGATGGCCTTGGCCTTGAGGTCGCCCTGCAGGTGCGAAAGGAAGCCGATGATCGAGGTTCCCTTTTTAAGCTTGGTGCGGAGTTTGGGAATCAGTGTGAGCGGCTTGGCGTTCGCGTTGTTGAGGTCGAAGACGATGAGCGACGGGCGGTCATGCTCGGAGTCGGTGAGCCGGGCGATGACATCCTTGTCTGCCTTGACGAAAGACACCTTGATGCCCAGCTTGCGCGACGTCTCCTGGATCTTGGCGAGGAAGAAGAGATCCTCGATGAAGCAGAAGATACGTGTGGGAGCGTCCTCACGGATAGGGACGACGGGCTCGGGCGGAGCGTAGAGCTCGTTCGCATAGCCGTAACCATATCCGTTGGAGTGGCCGCCGCCGTTGATGTTGCCGTTGCGCAGCTCGATGGTGGACGGCGGAGAATCGGCGACGTTGCCATTGACGGTGCGGTAGCTGTGATCCATGGGGCCGACAAAGACCTGCTGCTTGCGCTGCTTGTTCTTGCGGCGGCCACCGCCCTGCTGTCCGTTGCCGTTCCCGTTTTTCTGGAAGAAGCGATTCTGGCTGGAGGGCTTGGATTTCTGACCTTGCCCGGGCTGATTGGGTTGATTTTGCTGGGGCGGTTGTCCGTTTGCCTGAGCGGCGGACTTGTTGCCTTTTCTTCTGCGACGCCGCCTGCGGTGTCCCTGATTCTGTCCCTGCGGAGCCTGCATCTCAGGCGGTTGGGCCTGAGGCTGAGGCTGGGACAGGTTCTGCTCTGTTGTCATGCGTGCACTTCCTGGTGCGATTTACTTGATGGACGGCAGCGGATTCCGGCGGAGGCGCTGCCCCCTTTTTCGCGTCAAACGATGCCGGAGAGTCGTGAACTTCGAGCGTGAAGCCGGAGGTCGGCACAAATGCTATGTGCTTCCGGGGAGCGACCAGGCGGCAGGACGGGCGGATTAACGGATCGCAATGGAGACAAATGCTTTGAAACCTTCAACCACAACCACGTATGCTGTCAAACAACCGCGCTCCAAGCCTAGAACTGCATTCCTGCCGGCGTGGGCCACGGTGAGACGCGTCAGTTGAATTCCTGTTTGACTCTCGAGAATCGCGGCGAGCCCCTTCTCCGAAGGTTGGCGTCAGCCGCTCGATAGACAAAGATGATCCTATCCTAAAAACAGTTGGCTGGCAAGCGGTTCAACTTCCACAAAGGTGGTAGGCGAGGCAAAAAAGAGAAAAGCCACCGCTATGAGCGATGGCTTTTCGTCCCACCTTCCGATGGCCAGTCACTGGCCTCCCTGAAAATGCCCGACCGCGCTGCAGAACTTCGGGACTTGTTCGCTCCGGCCCGGGCTTAACCTCGTGGGGTTCTTGCTCTCGGTGGCCGGAACTGATTCGCATGGCTCTTCTATCAAGTGGAGAGCCTGTGCATCGCTGGCTGTCTACGTAATAAGCAATCGTTATGCCGTTCGACGCTTTCTTTAGAATGTTGCACTTACAGTGTTTGTCCGAGGGTAAGAATCCTGAATCTGGAAGCGTTCGGCGCTGGGACTTCGTAAAACCATACCTGGGCGGGCGCAAACGGGATCGTTTCAGCGCTGGCAACGGGGACAATAATGGGTACCCCGGCCAGCCAGGAGGGTGCGGCGAATGGGGGTTTCGCAGATCAGGCAGGGCCAGCTGGTGCGCATGTAAACGTGATGCTCGAGCTGGAAGAAGCCGGCCACGCCGTCGGCGTCCACGTAGTCGGAGACGGAGGAACCGCCGAGCGAGATGGCCTTCCGCAGGATGTTCTGCAGGGCGGCGTGGAGCTTGTCGAGCTGGGCGCGGGTGAGGCGTCCGGCGATGCGGGTGGGGCGGATTCCGGCGTGGAAGAGGCTCTCGTCGGCGTAGATGTTGCCGACGCCATGCAGGAGCTTCTGGTTGAGCAGGGCGGCCTTGATCGAGAGCTTGCGGCCGCGGAAGAGAGCCGCGAAGTCGGCGGCGGAGATGGTGAGGGGTTCAAGGCCGGGTCCGCGGAAAGGCTGGGATGTGCCCGACTCGGCGGCGGAGTGCAGGGCGAGGCGGCCGAAGCGGCGTGGATCGACAAAGCGGAGCTCGCGTCCGGAGCTGAGAGACAGGACGGCGTGGGTGTGCGGAGGGATGGGGACGTCCGCGGCCGAGACGAGCAGGCGGCCGGTCATGCCGAGGTGGACTATCCATTGCGGGGGCATCTTGCTGCGAGTGAGGTCGAAGACGATGTGCTTGCCGACGCGGTGTACGAGGTCGATGCGGGCGCCGGTAAGGGCTTCGGCCATGGGGTCGGGAGGAGTCTTGAAGGGCTCCTTGTAGCGACTGAGCCAGACGGAGAGAATTCGCTCACCACGGATGCGTTCGTTGACGCCGCTGGCGACGGTTTCGACTTCGGGGAGTTCGGGCATCCAGTTCTTATTTTCGCAGAAGAGCCCGGAGGCCGACCCGGGCTAGGGCATCGCGGCCTTCGGTGACTGTGCCGTGAGGCGGGCGAGGACGGTGTTGTCTTCGCCGCGGAGGAAGAGTGCAGAGCCGCGGATGCGGAAGCTGGTGGTCGCGCTGAGGGCCTTGAGGAAGGCCTGTTCGCGGGGCATAACGTCGCCCGGGCACGCCATCATGGTGCTGGCGACCTGGCGGAAGCGGAGAGTCGAGCCGTCGAGCTCGTAGGAGCCCATGATGCGGTTGCAGCCGCCTGATCCAGCGAGGCGTTTGGTGTCGGCGGCGAGTTCTATCCAGGCTTCGCTCCGGCCAGTTCCTGGTGTGACGGCTTCGCCATTTAATTGGGTGAGGGTCCAGTGGGTTCCGGTGAGAGAGGTGGCGGAGGGCTTTGCGCCTGGCGGTTCGGGTTGGGGTTGCTGCAGGAGGATGTCGATGTGCTTCTCTGGCGCGCCCTGGGTGAGGACGGGGTGGGCGGCGGTGGAAGTGAAGAGGAGTTTACCGTCGCAGCTGATGGTGGCGCGGATCTGGTAGCGGTGCGCGGGATTGAGGGCGGTGGGGTCGTACTTGACGTCGAAGGGGATGGGGACCTGCTTGCCGTTGGTGGGCACCTGCTCCTCCGCTATGGATGTCGCGGGCGCGTCGGCGCGGGAGACGTCTTCGATGACGAGGCGGACGACGGCGTCGGGCGGCAGGGCGATGCGCTGGCGATAGGTCACGGTTCCGGTGACGGTGCTGGCGGAGTGTTCGGGCTCGGCGCTGCTCTGGCCGAGGACGAGCGGGGCGGCGAAGAGCAGCAGGGTGACGAGAAGGCGGGCTCGATGCATGATGGCGATTCCTGGGGTTTGGACGGGCGATCCCAATGTACGCGAGCGGAGCGGGCCGCATCTACCCTTGCATGATTGGCAAACTGAAGTCTGGTGAATTCAGGCTGTACTCGCGCAAGAAGGATGCTTCAACAGGCAAACGGCGTAATCTGGGTACTTTTTCCAGCCTGGAGAAGGCGAAGCAGCACGAGCGCGAGGTGCAGTACTTCAAGAAGCATTGAGGTGGGCGGAGGATTGTTTTGGGTTGCAGAGTCCGGAACCCCCTTCCCCCCTCAGATTTGTAACTCATTCATTCTGTGCAGCTTTCTGCCAGCTCTGCCTGTAATTCAAACATAATAAAATACTTACATTCACCTCATAGAAAACAAATGACTTAGCAGGTCCTCATTGAAATGCGAGGGTTAGCTTTCCGTCATTGATTTCAAAGCGTTTATCGCAATTTCTTCGGGTCCACAGCAAAAAAGGCCGGCTGTTGGCAGCGGGCCTTTCTGTCTCTATTTCTATTGTAGCTGGCGGGGAAAAATCCTCAGCCAAAGAAAAGCAGGGTTCAGGGCTCAGGGAATGTCAGTCGTCCGCGCATTTTTGCGTAGGGGAATTTAACGCGGCGTTGGTACCAAACTTCTCCAGTGCATGCCATCGCAGAATCGGACCGGGTGCGCGCCTGAATTCAAGGCAAAATCGGGCCTGAGTGGCCATCCGCCCAACGAAGTACCCGAAGCGCCCGAAGCGTGTTCCATCGACTCGGCTCACCTGCTGATTCGCCTACCATCACGGTGAGCGCCTCGTCATACGCGCGGTCGAGGAGCCATCGCCCGTCGGTCTTCCAATCCATCCCGCCAACAACGGACGTGGGGGCCTGCCGCTTGCTCTCGAGGACGTGCAAGGCATCCGCAACGCGCGGGTCGGGCGGAACGCCGGTGGCCCGGAGATAGTCGAGCGCGCGGAGAATGTCGTAATGGTAGCGGGGCGGGAACGCGAGTTCCAGGAACGCAGGAGTGGCGACCTCGCCGGTGGAGCGTCGCCGGAAGAGGCCACGCTCGAGAAGGTACTCCTCGCCGCGCCATCTGGCGGCCGCGATCGTAGTCGCAATCTGGTGCGCGGACCCGACGGCACGCTCGTACTCGAGCAGGCCCTCCAGCACGCAGATCGTGGTGTGGAAAGACGAGCGCGTACTCTTCGGCGCTTCGCAATTCCAACCGCCATCGTCGAGCTGCTCGCTGACGAGACGGCGCGCGAGACTCTCCGGCGGACGCCCGAAACAGGCACCAATCGCCAGCGCCCCTCCGTTGATGCACGGCTCCTCTTCGCCCTCGAAGAACGTGTTCCCGCCGGTCTCCGGCGGTCGCAACTCCCAGCAACCGCCCTGGTCGTTCCATCGCATCCCCATCTCGAGGCGCGCCACCGCCGACTCGACAGCAGGTTCGGCGCGGTCGACGCCGGTCGCGCGCAGGAGGAGCAAGGTGAAGAGTGTCGTCAACCAGGCAGGGGCATCGGCCCGGCGCCACGAGCCGTCTGGCTTCTGGCAGGCGAGAATTTCGACGCCCAGGCCTTCGTGCGGGACGCGGGCACGCTTCGCGGCGATTGCTGCCGGGGAGGCGTCGGTTAGATCGCGCATCGCCTGCCAGGCTATTGCCGGGTCTGAATGGAGCAGCCAATCGATGGCGTTCACGCCGCTATGTTACCTTTTCGAGCGCAGGTCGCAGATTGAAGTTCATAGGCGCGCGTCGGTTCGACAGCCCCGACGTGCTGCTGCATTATCCGATGGTGCCGCATAGGGGCGGGTATCCGGATGGGAGCTAATGGATGCAACGCTCGGGGCGGCAGACTCTCAGCACCTGGCTTGCACCTTGAAGCAGTGGCTTCGAAGTGGTTCAATGCCCGTGAGGTCAGGACATGACTCGAGTGAACTACTTCGTTATCGGTCTTGTAGTTGTTGTGGCGTTTGTTGCGAGCTCAGTCTGGTACAGCCCTCTTTTATTCGGCCGGGAGTTTCTGGAGCTGAGCGGTGTGAGCGCCAGCGCGAGTCCAAATCCAGTGAAGGTTGTATGCGAACTGATCCGCACATTCATCCTTGCCTATGTGATTGCCCAACTCGTACTACAGTTGAACGCACCTGACACCAAGGCTGCGGTAGGGCTGGGGCTCTGGCTATGGATTGGATTTCCGGTCATCCTGCTTACAGGGTCAATGCTGTGGCAGAACGTTCCGTGGAAGCTGGCAGCGATTCATGCGGGTGACTGGCTCATAAAAATTTTGCTCTTTACCGGTACGGTGAGCTGGTGGCGCAAAGATCGCCGCGTCGTTGCACCTGGCCCGGCTATGGATGGAAACTGAATCACTGCCGGCCCTGGTCGCGCTAGCGGCAGCCGCGTTCGTCCATCGATCCTCGGTGCATATTTCGATATTGACGCTTCCGCGTGTGTGAACTACTGAGCCTGATACGCTCCGCATTTTGTTCCTCCCACCCTTCGCTTCGTGAAGGATGGGGCACCTCGTTTGCGGTAGGTCCGCGAAAAATTTAATAGAGGGCGGGGCAATCGCCTCGGCTGCTGCCAAACGCGGTTATTTCTTTTCCAGAGTGAGTGCGTAGATATCACTGGTTCCGACATCGCTAAGCAACAGGGGTGCGTCGGTGGGGTCCAGCCCAAACCATACCGAGTAATATCCCGTATAGTGAACACCCTTCAGGTCGGTGAGGCGCACGACATCTCCACCGGTGACGGAGATTCGAAACACGCCCGGATTACCGTAAAACCCCAAAAAGTAAATCGAGTGGTTGTCTCTCGACCATCTCGGAAAGCCCGCGAATCCCTTGTATGGGGTCGACCAGCGCTGCGTCGTGATGTCGAAGATACTCAGGCCGAGCGATTTTGGATTCAGGGTAACGATGGACCGGCCATCCGGAGACCAGTGTGGCGAGAACATACCAACAGAATCAGGCAGGGTGGTGACGTGGTTGCCATCAAGTTCGAGAATACAGATGACGCTCTTAGGATCGTCGCCTGCCTCTCTGCTCGTCGAAAAGACAATCTTCCTTCCGTCGGGCGCCCAGTTCGCATCAGTCTCCGGTCCAGCTTCTCCCGGGAAAAGCAGCCGTGGAGTGCCGCCCTGAGATGACACCAGGTAAGCCCTGGGACTGCCACCCTGCGGGGGCGTCGCCACGAAAAGGATTTGCGTGCCGTCAGGCGACCAACTGGGCAACCTGGGGTAAATCGTACTGTTGGTGAGCTGAATTGGTGAGCTTCCATCTCCGTTGGCCTTCCACAGAATGCCGTCGGGAAAGGAAACGTAGGCCACAGACTTACCGTCCTGCGAGAAGGACACAGAATCGGCGGAAATACCGCCGAGGAAGGGCTGGAACTGCCGAGACTCGGAGTTGAACCGGATCAGTTCTCCACGGGGAGTGACGCCCGATGCAAAGATAGTCTTCCCATCCTTACCAGGAATGGGCGAGTCCCAACGGATCGGCCCTGAGGTCATTTGCAGGGGCCGATCGGATGATCGCCGGAAGAGCAAGTGGCGCTCATCCATCATCCATATTTGGCCGCTGGACACGAAGAAGAATCTACCGTCCTGAGCCCAGTGTCCGTAGTTCTGGCCAGGCGACCAGGCGGGAAGAACCCGATGCAGATTAGACCCGCTGGAGGACAGTTCCCAGAGGGCCTGGTCCCTGGTAAATAGGATGGTCTTGCCGTCGGGCGACCAACAGATCGAAGTGACCAGGCTTCCAACCGAGGCCAACCTCCGATCCTCCGCGCCATCGCTCTGAATGAGGCGAATATCGCCTTCCCCGGTTGAATAGGCAACCGTGCTTCCGTCAGGACTCCAGGCCGCATCCGTGGCTTCGGACAGGTGGCGGCCCGAACCACCCAGAATCCGAACACTCCACAGGGGGTAGGACTTCTTCAGGCCTCCCGTAAATGACTGGACGAGAAGACTGGATCCATCCGGGGAAACATCTACCAACTCCGGATCAGGCACCGCGACCGGGACCGGCACGATTTCTCCGCCTGAAATCGCAACCTGGCCGATAGGTTGTGGTTGATCCTGATCAAAATAAAGCCTGCTGCCATCGGTTCCCTTAAGACTCTTCGCAAGTCCATCGTGAGTGATCTTGGTGTACTCCGAGATTCGCAGCGCGGGGACACTGTTCCGGCTTGCAATCACGAGGTATGCCGCGGCCGCGAGAGTAAGAACCGCGACCACGCCAGCCGACCAGATCAATACATTGCTCCTTCGGGGTTCGTCCGGCTTTCCCCTGACGGCGACTGCGGGGATGCCGCCTGATTCCGACAAGGCTTCAAGTGCAAATGCGAGATCCGATGCCGAGTGAAAGCGCTGCTCGGGAGTTTTTTCCAGGCAGTGATGCACCACGCGCTGGAGCCCTGGAGGAGTGGTTTGGACAAGTTGCGAAATTGCGGGCGGCTCATCGTTCAGGATGGCGGTCAGCGTCTCCGCTGACGTGGCCCGGTGGAATGCCCGCGTGCCGGTCAGCATTTCATAGAGGATGGCTCCGAAGACGAAGATGTCGGTGCGATGATCGACGGCGTGCCCACGCACCTGCTCGGGAGACATGTATCCGGCGGTGCCCATGACCATACCCGGATCAGTGCCGCGGGTCATCGTCGGTGCGTTGCCGTCCGAGTCGGACTGGGTCTGCATTAGCTTCGCGAGACCAAAATCCAGAATCTTGATGCGGCCGTCTTTGGTGACGAAGAGGTTCTCCGGCTTCAGGTCGCGATGAACAATTCCCTGTTCGTGGGCCGCCGCCAACCCACGAGCGATCTGGACAGCATAGTCGATCGTTTTGCGAACCGGTAGCGGGCCGCGTTGCAAAACTTGGCGGAGCGTGCCCCCTTCCAGGAGCTCGGAAACCAGATACGGAGCACCTTCAAACACGCCGAACTGATACACCGCGAGAATGTTGGGGTGGTTAAGAGACGCGGCTGCCTGTGCTTCCTGCTCAAAGCGATGGAGCCGGTCGGGATCCTGCGAAACAAAAGACGGCAGAACCTTGATCGCCACTTCGCGTTTTAACGCCGGGTCACGGGCGCGGTAAACCTCGCCCATTCCGCCTGTGCCGAGGAGCCCGAGAACTTCATAGCCATCCAGTTTCGAGCCTGCGGCGAGCGGCATGGTGATGCGGATTATATTCCCCACACGAAGATGTGTGGTGGAGATGCGTGTCTTGTCACGATCCGCTATGCGCCTCGGGTGAAGCTGTTGCCGCGAATCACGCGCGCGTCGCGCTGACGATGTAGTAAGCCATCGGGCCCACGGGGAAGCCGACGAAGGGCAGCAGGATGGGCGCGAGGATATTGTTCCAGCGGGCGCGGGTCATCTTGCGTTCTCCAAAGGCCACGTTGGTGAGCAGGAATTTGAGCGTGACCCAGGGAACGTGGAGAACCGAGGGCGTTACGCGCCACTGCTTGTATTCGACGACGATATCGCGGAAGCCGATGCGCTCGAGTTCGCGCGTGAATGGGGCGACTTCTCCCAAGGTGTCGATTACCCAGCTGTCGCAGAGCCTGCGGAAGATGGATTTCTGGGGGCCACGCAGCTTGCCGGGGCCAAGGAAGCCGTCGGCGACAACGATGCGGCCTCCCGTGCGCAGGAGGCGGTGGGCTTCGTGAAGAAACGCCGATTTGTTCGCGCCGTGAGCATAGCAACTGCTCTCGATTGCGTAGACGGCGTCGAATGAGGCAGACGGATACGTCGTGTGTTCGTAGTCTCCGAGAGCGAGCGTGATGCGGCTTGTTTCCGGAGAGGACTGGTTCAGGTGGCGGCCCTGCTCAAGCTGCCAGGGGACGAGGGTGATTCCGTGGAGATCGGCGCGAGGGAGACGGCGGGCGAAGGCGCGCAGGGTTGCGCTGAGTCCGCAGCCCATGTCGAGAACGCGGTTGGGAGCAGACGGGTCCTGGTCTAGCTCGGGGTCGAGATGAAAGCGGCGGAGTATCTCCAGGTTCATCTGCTCGAGCATGGCTTCGCGACGGAAGGGGTTCATGCCCCAGCGGAAGAAACCAAAGTGCATGTTGAAGTGCGGGCTCCAGGCGGCGTAGTCAGGGCCGGCCTCCTCGTAGTAGCGCTGAAAGCTGTCGCGCGCGGCTGCGGTCGCCGATGTGGCGGTGAGGGGTGTGGGGATCAGTCCAGCCGGCGTCTGCGCGATTTCGGCAGAATTCGAGTGACTCCGCTGCCGATGTTGATAAGAGAGCGCAGGCTGGCGGGAGGCAACTGCTTGATCTGGCTGTACCATTTGAGGATCTCCTCCAGAAAGAGCTGCATGGCGTTGATACGGGCGGTGATGGTGGGCTGGAAGGGGCGCTCGGCCTGCGCCTGGACGGCGCAGCGTCGCAGCATGGTGAGGGTGGGAAGAATCTCGCGCTCGACGCGCTGCTCAAGAACGGTGAGGAAGAGCGTCCAGACGTCGGCGGAGGTCTGGAAGTAGTCGCGGCGATCGCCGATGCGGCTGTCGATCTGGACAAGGTTCCAGTTCTGCAGCTCCTTAAGGCTGGTGCTGACGTTAGAGCGGGCGACGGAAAGAGTTTCTGCAATGTCTTCGGCAGTGAGCGATTCGGGGGACAGATAGAGCAGGGCGTGAACCTGGGCGACGGTTCGATTGACGCCCCAGCGGGTGCCCATTTCTCCCCAGTGGAGGATGAACTGCCTGGCGGGGTCACTGAGTTCCATGGATCGATTATATCAGTAATTTCTGTATGTACAGAAATTACTGATTATCGTAGAAATAGCCGGGTGTGGAATGCTCAGCATCGCGTGTGACCGATATCACGGCGCCGCATAAAACGTGAGAGTAGCCTGCAGTTTGTGGGTAGATCTTTCCTTTTGTAGTTAGCTGTCGTCCCTCGCAGTTGTGGCACTCAGGAAGCCACCACCTGCCGCAGGCCGCGAGAGGCGCTCATCCTAACTTCTGCTTAGGAGGCGCCATGAACCTATCGCAGGTTTCGCGAATAGGGTAGTAGGATCTACCAACGACACATTCTTCAATCATCTTATGGATCGCAAAGCCATACTTGGCTGTCCCGGATGTCTTCTCCTCGCAGTAGTGTCGTTCTACGGTCAAGCGCAAACGGTAACTGCGGACTTCGGCGGGCGAAGCGGGTTGACGGCCGCCGTGCCGGCTGGCTTCTTTGCAGTCGGTGGTACCGGGGACAAACTCACCGATCCGGCGGGGATTGCCACTTTGACGTCGGCCAGCCTTAACGGCACCCGGTTCTGGATTTCGCTTCCGCAAGTGTATGCAACTTCCACCCCGAACTTCAGCGTTCTCGACTCGGAGCTGCACATCATGAGCGCTTCGGGCCTGCATCCGATCGCTGTCATCTATAACACGCCCGCCTCGCTGGGAGCGAACCAATGCGGGCCGCCATCGAGTGTCTCAAAGTGGGGCGCAATGGCTGCGTCGGTGGTAGCTCACGCAGACCAGAACTTTCCAGGCCTACTGCAAGACTACGAGATATGGAATGAGGCGGAACTCCCCACGTCGCTGTGTATCAGTGACTACAATACCCGCCTTAATACTTACATCTCGATGTACGCAGCCGCCGCTTCAGCGATGCATGCTCAGGCGAAAGCCGACGGTCAAACGATTCGCACGGGCGGCCCCGCAATCGTGGAGCTCAATATCGCGCCCTACTGGCTTCCTGAGCTGCTCAATAACCAATCCACTGCGCCATACGTGGATTTTGTAAGCTTTCACCTTTATATTAGCGGTCAAAATGATATCAATGACGGCATGGACTGGCCCCAGCTTTATGCGTTCACTCAATCGAGCACGCGCGGTGTTGCCTACTATTACCAGATGATCGAGTCACTGGTGCGCGCGGGTCAACAGCCGAATGCCGCAACGACTCCGATTTATATCACCGAGTACAACGACAACTGGGTGTTTGCAGTCGACTGCTGTCGTAACAATCCGACCTATGGTCCTTTGTGGAACATCCTGGCGATTGTCGATCTTCTGAATGTCGTGTACAGCCGCGGTTCGGCGGTTCCCAGTGTTATCGGGTACTTTGATTCCTCCACCAGCTACTTCTGCCTTCTGGGCCATTGGGACGCCCAAATGGATTGCAACCGATCCGAACTTATACCCTACCCTCAGTTCTATGCGTTCCAACTGTTTGCGTCACCTGAATATCTTGATCTGCAGGCGGGCGCTCACATGGCTGCGGCGGTGTCTCCCGCGAGCACCACATCGGGATTGAGCGCAACAGCGTTCTATACGGACGGGGCGAATGCGGTGGTTGTAGTGAATCCCACGTCAACCGCTTATCGTGCAGTGACGGTTACTTTTCAAAATCCGGGGCTGACATCGGTGAGCGGAACGACGTACCTGGTGGATGGCTTGCATGGTCAGATCGCTAGCGAGCCTGTCAGTTTCAGCTCGACGTCCGGGAGATATACAACGACGGTTGCAGTCCCCGCATACGGGACCGTAGCCGTTTCGATGAAAGGCAGCCCGGTCGCAGGCGCTCCGAAGGCGGTATTGAATGTGACAACCGAGACAAATCCGCTGGCGGTGTTTGTTGACTCGTCGAAGAGTCAGGGTGGAGGAAGCGCGATCGTTGGCAGAACAATCGATTTCGGCGATGGTGCCTGGATGAATTGGACGCCATGGATTACTCATATCTACGGCAAAGCTGGGAGCTATGCCATTCTGCTGAGTGTAAAGAATCAGTCCGGACAGATTTCGATCGCCAGGAGTGTTGTGAACGTTCGATGATGCCTGGTGCGATGGCGCAGCAGCAGCTGAATTTACAGAATCAACAGTATGGATTTCAGCAGAGGGTCAGGCGGGCGATTGGCGCTACTTCCAGTGGTTGGCGTCGTCGTAGATGGTTTTGAGGTCGGAACGAGTGAGGATCTTTTCGGCCCCGGAATCGGATCTGATTGCATCAAGCAGGCGCACCGCCTGGGCATAATTGTAGGCAATCTGCGTGTGATCATTGCTGCCAGAAAGCCTGGCCGCCTGGCCGAGAAGGTAGTGGATGCGGGCGCTATCGAGGCGCATGCTGCTCTTTTCTGACGTGATCAAGATTTGTTCAAGCTCATGCTGGGCGTGAGCGTAATCTTTGGTGCCGATTTCTGCGTCTGCATTGGCGAGGGCGGCCCGGACTGTCAGGTAAGAGCTAACATTGCTGCTGGATTTAAGGAGCGCGCGGAGCATGGTGAGCGCGTCCTTGGCACGGCCCTGGGCAATTGCGGCGTTTGCGACGTTGAGCTTCGACTGCGCGATGATGTCGTTGTCCTTGATGCGCGCGGTGAGACGCAGGGCGGACTGGTAGGACTGGTCGGCGGCCTTGGGATCACCCTTGAAGAAGGCGATGTCGCCGCGGGTATTGAGGATGGAAGCGGTCGACGAATTGCTCTTCAGGTCGCGGGCGATGGCGTCGGCCTCATCGAGGGGCTTGGCGGCTTCGTCGACACGTCCGGCACGGGCGAGAGCTCCGGCGAGATCGGTGAGGAAGGTGGCCATGTCCGAGCCCTTTTCTCCCTGATCCCGGAAGGCCCGGACGGCGTCCTGCATCTTGTTGACGGCGGCTCCGAGGCGGCCCTGATATTGGAAGACGAGCCCCATCTGGTGAGAGACGACGGCAATCTGGTGGGCGTCGGTGGCCGTGCGGGAGAGCTGCAGCGCGCGCATGAGCGAGGTCAGGGCCTGATCGTACTGGCCAGTGTGGGTGTAGACCTCTCCGAGACCTTCGAGCGGAGCAGCGATGTCTCCCTGGACGCCAAGTGTTTCGCGAATCTGCAGCGCCTGCTGAAAGTTGGTGAGGGCGTTGTTGGTGTCGCCCTTAGCGAGATAAACGGCACCGAGGTTGGTGAGGCAGAGGGCCTCCCCTCCCTGATCACCGATGCTACGCTGGATTTCCAATGCCTCCGTATAGCGAGCGAGAGCCTGGTCAAAGTCGCCGCGTTCCTGATAGAGAGTGCCCATTTCGAGCAGCGTGTCGCCCTGCTCCTCCTTCATGCCGATTTCGCGCAGGATGGCGAGGGCCTTGCTGTAGCTGGCGAGAGCGTCGTCGGACTTTCCATTTATCGCCTGGACAAGGGCGATCTCATCGAGCGCGGCGGCGACTCCGCGCTTCTGGCCGAGCTTCTGGTTGATGTCGAGGGATTCCTGGTAATTGCGCATCGCCTCGTCGGGCTTGTTGAGCAGCCGGTAGGAAATTCCGGTAGAGAGCAGGATGAGCGCCTTGAGCTCCTGATTGTCGACCTGAGTCGCGAGGGTGAGGCCCTGGCTCAGGTGGTTGAGTGCGGCTTCGGGATTGCCGAGGGTGTTTTCAACGACGCCCATTTCCCAGAGCGCCTTGATGTTGCGAGGATCGGCGGCGAGGATTTTTGCGAAGATGGCCTGGGCCTTGTTGTAGTCGCCGCTTGCCACGTAGAGCGTGCCGAGGTTGTATTGAACGTCGACATCGCCGGGCCAGCTGGCGGCAAGGTTTTCATAAGCCTCGATCGCATCCTTGTTGTTCCTGAGAATGCGGGCGTAGTTGGCCTTGATGAGGTATTGCTCGGGGAGAGGCAGATTTTCGCTGGTGGCCAGTTCGACGGCACGGCGCGCCGACTGCTCGGCATCATTGGTAAAGCCGAGCTCGGACTGCACTTCGGCGAGACGCGAGTGGGCGAGGGCGAACTGCGCGTCTTCGGTGGTTGCCGACTGGAAACTCTTGAGCGCGTCGAGGTTCTTGCCCTGGCGCATCTGGACCAGGCCCTCGTTATAGGAGCGCAGGGCGTCGACGGATGTGGAGTTGGGCTTGAAGGACTGTGCCTTCAGCTCCTGCAGCACATCGGGCGAGAGGGCGAGATTCTGGCGCACGGTTTCGGCCAGGGTGTCGATCGCGCCAGGGAGATCTTTGGGCAGGGCCTGCGCCTTGAGCGGGGTCGTCTGGTCGCGCTTGAGGTCGCGGATGGTGCCGGTGATGATGATCTGATCGCCGGAGCGGGAGTACTGACCGGAGACGATGACGTCCGCGTTGCAGCTTTCGGCGATGCGTCGGAGCGTGTCGGGATCAATGTCGGTTTGCGGGAGGACTCGCAGATCGGCGAGGACCTGGTGCACGCGGTCGGGGGGCACGGCGCGGAGATGTGCAGATTGGCCGATGTCGGTACTGAGCATGTCGGCGACACTGGCGCCGATCCAGTCATCCTTCTCGTCGCCGGAGGAGTTGTGGAAGGGCACAATGGCGAGCGCCATGGGAGCAGGCGCAGCGGCCTGCCGTTTCGCGGCCGGCGTGGAGTGCGAGAGATGAACGCCGAGATAGGTGGCAGCGGCGATCAGCAGGAGGGCTGCGGCTCCGCCGCCTATCCACCAGCGTTGTTTGGCGGTCCATTGCCGGCGTGGTCTGGAGTAACTTGGCGCCGCAACTGCGATGGAGCCGGAGGAGCTCTTGCCTCTCCACTTGTTGAGGTCGGCAAGAAGCTCGGATGCGGTCTGATAGCGGAGGTTGACGTCGCGTTCCAGACAGCGGTTGACGATGCGGTCGAGCGGTCCGGAGATGCTGCTGTCGTGATGGGAGACGGGGACAGCGCGCTCCTGCGTCCGTTTGATGAGGCTGGCGAGGGCGCTGTCGGCGCGGAAGGGGGTTTGTCCGGTGAGGAGCTCGTAGAAGATAAGGCCGAGGGAGAAGATGTCGGAGCGCTGATCGAGCGGCTTGCCGAGCGCCTGCTCGGGCGACATGTATTCCATGGTGCCGACGAGCGCCCCGGTCTGCGTCATGCCGTCGCCTTCGAGGGTGCGCGCGAGGCCGAAGTCCATGACCAGGATGCGGCCATGGGGGTCGCGCATGATGTTCTGCGGCTTCAGGTCGCGGTGAATGACGCCGACAGCGTGCGCAGCTTCGAGAGCCTTGCAGGCCTGCTGGATGATGTCGACGGCCTCTTCGGCTGGCAGTTTTCTGCGCTCATGGATGAGGGTGCGAAGGTCGACGCCCTCGACGTACTCCATGGTGATGAACTTCATGCCGTCGGCTTCGCCGAGGTCGTAGATGCGGATGACGTTGCGGTGCGTGACCGTGGTCGAGAGGATCAGCTCCTGCTTGAAGCGCTCAATGATGGCAGCGTTGCCGGCATATTCGCGACGGATGGTCTTGAGCGCGATGATGCGATTCAGCTCGATGTCGCGGGCCTTGTAGACGGCTCCCATGCCGCCTTCGCCGAGTAGAGAGAGGATTTCATAGCGCTGGCCGAGGACGTGGCCGGGCTCGAGCACGGGCTGGCCACCGAACATCGAATCGCTCATGGTGCGGCTGGCGGCGGAAAACGGGGCAGGAGACTGGCGTGCGGACGGCGGAGGACCGATATAGGTAGGAGCGTCGCTGGGCGGCGTCACTTCCGGAGACGAGCTTTCCCCTTTGAACGGCGTGCGCAGACCGCCGTTCGCCCCCTTAGGGAGGTCGTCCTGCGGGGGAAGTCCTCTTCTGTGATCGTCGATGATTTCCGCGCTCCCACCGCTAGATGGCACAAACCCTTGAAGCTAATGCTACATGGAGGGCGGCGAACGAAATCAGTATATAACGCCGGTCACCTGAAAGATTGTGATTCCGACAACCGATTTGTTGCGGCGGTGGTGACGATTACCAGAGTTACGATTACCAGGCGCGACGGCTATTACCAGGCGCGACGGCTATTACCAGGCGCGATGACTATTCGGAGAGGATGGGTTCCGGCGCTTCTTCGGTCTTTGGGCAGAGGTCTTTGTGGCTCTCGAGAAAACGAACGCAGGCGTTCCAGCGCAGGATAGCGTCATCGTTGCCAGAGGGACGGAGGCGCTCGGCTTCTTCGAAGAGGTGAAGGGCTTTCACGAGCCAGTCGTAGATGTAGTTCGAGGAGCCGGGGCCGCCGGTGCGATAGTTGGCCTTGGCGCGGCGCTCCCAGGCTATTCCGGAATAGTAGGCGCGATCGTAGGGTGATTCGAGAGCGGGGATGGCTTCGATGGCGCGCGCGAAAGAGGCGGGGTCGTGAGGAATCTCGTCGGTAAGAGCAAGAATCAGGCTGACGCGGGCGTGGCGATTGGCTGGGTCGACGTCAAGGATGTCCCGGCAGATGCTTTCGGCTTCCGTCGGTTCATGGAGAAGGCGGTAACGCTCGGCCCTGGCGAGCGCGACCTGGATGCTCTCAGGGGAGATGGGCTTGAGGGTGAACATGCGATGACCTCCTGGTCGGTCAGTCCCTAGATGATGTGAAAGAGGTGCTTGAGCGGATCGAAATAACGGTCGACTACGCGCTCTTTCAGCGGGATGATCGCGTTCTCGGTAATGGTAATCGATTCGGGGCAGACCTTTCGGCAACAGGTTGTGATGTTGCAGTAACCGATGCTGTGTTTTTTCCTGAGGTCGGCGACGCGGTCTTCGATGTCGAGCGGGTGCATTTCGAGCGCGGCGGCATAGACGAGCAGGCGTGGGCCGATGAATTCGTCCTGCATGTGGTGCTCGCGCAGGACATGGCAGACGTCCTGGCAGAGGAAACATTCGATGCACTTGCGGAACTCCTGCACGCGTTCGACGTCGGCCTGCTGCATGCGCCAGGTGCCGTCTTCTGAATCGGGCGTGCGCGGCTTGAAGGGCTTGATGGTCTTCTTGGCGCGATAGTTCCAGGAGACGTCGGTGACGAGGTCGCGGATGACCGGGAAGGTGTGCATGGGCTCGAGCGTGACTGGCTCGTCGAGATTGAGGTTGCTGAGCCGGGTCATGCACATGAGCTTCGGCATGCCGTTGATTTCGGCAGAGCAGGAGCCGCACTTTCCGGCTTTGCAGTTCCAGCGCACGGCGAGGTCGGGGGCTTGCTGCGCCTGGATGCGGTGCACGGCATCGAGGACGACCATGCCTTCTTCGACGGGCGTGGTGTAGTCGGTGAAGCCGCCGTTGGCGGGATCTCCGCGCCAGATGCGGAAGGTTGCGCTGGTAGCCATTACTTCATCTCCTCGATGATGGCTTTGAGTTCGTCGGGAATCGGGGGGATGTGGCGTTTCTCGATGAGCATTTCTTCGTCGGAGCTGCCGCGTTTGATGACGATGTTGTACTTGCCCCAGTCAGCGTCCTTGTCGGGGAAGTCCTCGCGGAACTGGGCACCGCGACTCTCTTTGCGCAAGATTGCCGCGTGGGTGACGGCTTCAGAGACGATGAGCATGCTCGACAGGTCCATCGCCGTGTGCCATCCGCTGTTGTACTGGCGGTTGCCGCTGATGCCGACGCGCTCGGCGCGGGCATCGAGTTGCGTGATCTTGTCGAGAGCCTCTTCCATTTCGCTTTCGGTGCGGACGATGCCGACGAGTGCCTGCATGGTGTCCTGCAGGTCGTACTGGATCTGGTAGGGGTTTTCGCCGGAGAGTCCGCGATCGAAGGGCGCGAGAGCGGCGGTGGCGACGGCCTGGAGCTGGTCGTCATTAATGCTTGCGGGTGAGCCGTTGGCGCGGGCGAATTCGGCGGCGTAGCGGCCGGCGCGGCGTCCGAAGACAACGAGGTCGGAGAGTGAGTTGCCACCGAGGCGGTTTGCGCCGTGAAGTCCGGCGGCGGCTTCTCCCGCGGCGAAGAGGCCGGGGACGGTGGTCATCTGCGAGTCGCCGTCGACGCGAATGCCGCCCATCATGTAGTGCGTGGTCGGACCGACTTCCATAGCCTCTTTGGTGATGTCGAGATCGGCAAGATGCTTGAACTGGTGATACATGCTGGGCAGCTTGCGTATGATGTGCTCTTCGGCTTTGGAGAGACGGTCCTTGATCCAGGCGATGTCGAGATAGACGCCGCCGTGGGGCGATCCGCGTCCGGCTTTGACTTCGCGATTGATGCAGCGGGCGACGTGGTCGCGGGTGAGGAGCTCGGGCGGGCGGCGAGCGTTCTTGTCGCCCTGGGTGTAACGCCAGCCCTCCTCTTCGTTGTCGGCGGTGTGCTCTTTGTAGTTGTCGGGAATGTCATCGAACATGAAGCGGCGGCCTTCACTGTTGCGCAGGACTCCGCCTTCGCCGCGCACGCCCTCGGTAACGAGGATGCCGGCCACGCTGATTGGCCAGACCATTCCGGTGGGATGGAACTGCACGAACTCCATGTCCTGCAGCTCGGCTCCGGCGCGGTAGGCGAGGGCGAGGCCGTCGCCGGTGTACTCCCAGCTGTTACTGGTGATTTTGAAGGCGCGACCTATGCCTCCAGTGGCGATGACGACGGCTTTCGCCTGCCAGAGCTGGAAGAGTCCTTTCTCGCGATCGTATCCGGCGGCGCCGACAACGCGGCCCGAGTCCATGAGAAGGTCGAGGACGGTGCACTCCATGTGGACTTCCATGCCGCAGTGGATGCCGTGGTCCTGCAGGGTGCGGATCATTTCGAGGCCAGTACGGTCGCCGACGTGCGCGAGGCGCGGGTATTTGTGACCGCCAAAGTTACGTTGCAGGATGCGGCCGTCCTTGGTGCGGTCGAAGAGCGCGCCCCAGGCTTCGAGCTCGCGGACGCACTCGGGAGCTTCCTGCGCGTGCAGTTCGGCCATACGCCAGTTGTTGAGGTACTGGCCGCCGCGCATGGTGTCGGCGAAGTGAACGCGCCAGCTGTCACGGTCGTCGACATTGGCGAGGGCGGCGGCGATGCCTCCTTCGGCCATAACGGTGTGGGCTTTGCCAAGGAGAGACTTGCAGACGACTCCGACTTTTGCGCCGCTGGACGCGGCTTCAATCGCGGCGCGCAGGCCTGCGCCGCCTGCGCCGATGACCAGAACATCGTAGGAGAAGCGCTGGAACTCGGGCATCTACAAGGTTCTCCCCAGGGTCATTTACAGAATTCTCCAGTCGTGCCAGATGCCCATGGCGCAGAGGCGGATATAGATGTCGGAGAAGCCGACGGAGATGAGGCTCGCCCAAGCCCATCGCATGTGGCCGCGGTTGAGGCAGCTCACGCAGTCGTAGAGTTTGTGGCGCACCGGGTGTTCGGAGATGGTGTCGAGCCCGCCTCCGGCGAGATGGCGAAAGGCGTGGCAGCCGAAGATGTATCCAGCGAGAAGGACGACGTTGACGACGAGAACGATGGTTCCGACGCCGATGCCGAATCCGTTGTCGAAGTGAAACGCGACGATGGCGTCGTAGACGAGGAAGGCCCAGACGATGTAGGAGAGGCGCAGGAAATTGCGGTGAAAATTCTGGAGGATGAGCGGGAAGCTTCGCTCGCCGAGGTACTTTTTGCGCGGCTCGCTCACGGCGCAGGAGGGCGGATCGGCCCAGAAGGATTTGTAGTATGCGCCGCGGTAGTAGTAGCAGGTGAGGCGAAAGAGGCCGGGGATCCAGAGGATAAAGAACGCAGGAGAGAACGGGAGGAAGCCCGGATACCAGTGTGGTTTAGGTCCGAAAATGGCGTGTGATGAGCTGCCGAAGAGCTCCGGCGAGTAGAACGGGGAGATGTAAGGGCCGAAGGTGTAGTAGTTGTTCTGGAAGGCCGCCCAGGTGGAGTAGACGATGAAGGCGGTGAATCCGAGAAAAACCACGGTGGGTGAAAGCCACCACGCATCGCGCCGAGACGTCTGGCCGAACCTGCCGCCTTTCCAGACGACATCGGGAGCTGCCATCTTCTCCTCCACAGCTTTGAGCCCAGCAAAAGAGGCATCTTCGCCGCTGGCACGGGATTATAGCAAGCGACGGCAACGGCGATCATGCGAAGTCAAGATTCGGTAGTGCTCAGCTTGAATTGCGGGGGGTGGCGACCTAAAACTGAATTGGTGGTAGCGGAAAGTCCTCGCAGCGGTGGGCAGTGAACGCGGCTTGCCCTGCACGCGTATCGTCACATTCGAGACGATACGTCCACGTACAACCGCCACACGTATATACGGTCAATCCTTCGAGCAGGTGAATCCTGCATTGAAACCGCTCGGGTTCGTCTGATTTCGCGGACAACGGTAAGCGGGGTTTGGAGGTGGATCTGGCCATCGCAAGCTGCAAGCAGAGGAAAACGTGTTCCTTCTCTGCTCTCAATTAGATGAATGCTTCTGCGCTCCCCGCGAGCGCCAATTTGCGCCAAATCTCTCATCGTTTCAGATGCGAAAGATGTGTGGGCGCGGCTGCGTCAGTTACTCAATTCTCTTCTGGTAGCGCTCGTCGGGCGTAGGGCGTGCCGGGCTCATCAGGCCGGTTTGGTCTGGATGTGCTCCGGTTGCAGTCCCATACCGACGAAGTGTGCAGCGGAGCGCTGGGATCTGGGCAGCGCAGTCGCGATGCGCAGCAAAAGCGCCGGCTTGATGGGGCCGGGATTGTTAAGGACGCGGTTGAGAACGCGGTGCGCGAAAACCTGTACCCGCTGCGTGTTTTGGACAGCGCGTTCGCGATAGCTCTGGACCTGCTCGAGATGTTCGGGCGTGAGCGTGCCGGTGCGGAGCGGTCCGGTGAGCATATTGGCGGTAGCGACGGCGTCCTGCACGGCGATATTGATGCCGATGCCGCCGACGGGTGACATGGCGTGGGCGGCGTCTCCGATACAAAGCAGGCCGGCACGAGACCAACTCTCGAGACGATTGATCTGCACGGAGAGGAGCTTGACCTTGTCCCATGAGTCGATCTCGGCGGCGCGGCCGACGAGGAAGGGGACGATGCGCTCGAGATTGGCGTGGAATTTGTCGAGGCCGTCCTGCTTGATCTGATCGAAGCCGCCTTTGGCGATGATGTAGGCGGTCTGGAAGTAATCGATGCGGTTGATCAATACGATGAGGCGTCCGTAGTTGACATAGCCGACTCCGATTTCCGGGTCCGAGGGTAGTCGGGAGATGCGGAACCAGAGGACGTCGATAGGTACGCCTTCTTCCGCGAGCGGCAGATGAGCGGCTTCGCGTGAGATGGCTTGGCGGCCATCACAACCGACAGTGAGGTCGGCGCGGATTTCCTGCGGGCCGTCGGGTGTGTTGCAGCGTACACCTTTGATAACCCCGTTTTCTTCGATGAGGCCGGTGGCTTCCCATCCCAGGCGGAGAGTGAAGCTGGCGTAACGCGATGCTTCCTCGGAGAGGAAGTTCAACAAGTCCCATTGCGGCATGAGAGCGATGAATTTTGCGTGTGTAGGAAGGTGCGTGAAGTCGCCGATCTCGAACCGTTCACCACCCACCATCGCGGCGATGTGGTCGATCCTGGTGTGGCGGATCTGGAGGAGTTTGTCGAGGAGGCCGAGCTCGTGCATCAGCTCGAGCGTGGAGGGATGGATGGTGTCGCCGCGGAAATCGCGGAAGAAGTCTTTGTGCTTTTCGAGCACGGTGACGGGGAGTCCGGAGCGGGCGAGGAGGAGACCGAGCATAACTCCGGCCGGGCCTCCGCCGATGATGCATGTGGTCTGCATGACTCCCTCACTATAGATGCGGTGACGACCCCAGGTTTTGGCCGCGGGGTTTAGGGGCCCATCAGTTGAAGGACGGCGGGTTGGCCGGTTCGCTGATGCGAAGGTCACTGATTCGAAGAACGAGGCACTTCGCTGCTCCCCCGGCTTTGAGGAATTCGGAAAGCTTTACCTGGAGGACGCTGAAGCCGCGGGATTCGAGCTGGGCGCAGAGCTGCGGGCTGATCTCATTAAGGAGAATTGTCCGGCCGACATTTACCGCGTTGCAGGCGAAGCGGAGGGCATCGGTTTCGTTGACTGCGATGCGGTGTGACGCGGAGTAGTGGGCCTCGATGAGAGCGCGGGATGGCGAATCGAAAGCAGGCGGGTAGTACATCAGGTCGCCGTTTGAGAGCGGGCAGAAGCAGGTGTCGAGGTGGTAGAACCGGGGATCGATGAGTCCCAGGGAGAGAACTTCAACGGCCCAGGTTTCGGTCAGGTAGCGGTGGCTGGAGGCGCGGGTGCGAAGGCCATGTCCGGCCCAGAGGCGTCTGCCATCGGCGTCGAAGAGGGCATCGCCCTCGCCTTCGAAGGGGGTGGCGCGGGGGATTTCGCGGATCGAGAAACCGGAGTCGCTGAACCATTTGCGGAAGTGCGGCTCCTCGCCCTGGCGTTCGGGATGGTGGAAGCTGCTGAGCGCGACGATGCCGTTGCGGACCAGTCCGGCGTTGGCGGTGAAGACCATGTCGGGCGAGCCGGGCTGCGGCTCGACGAGCAGGACGTCGGCTATTTGTGAGAGGGCGGCGTGCAACTCCTCCCACTGGGCAGCGGCGTGCTCGCGGGAGGAGCGGTGGATGTTGCCTTCCATCCACGGGTTAATGACGTAGTTGACGTTGTAGAGTTTTGGCGGGCACATCAGGAAGGCGGGTTTGCCGGTTCCCATGCGTGTCTCCTTGCCAGAGTTTCCCCCGACTTTTGAGCCTCGTCAATATGAAAGAAAATACAGGGGAAAGCGCATAAATATGCAGCGGAAATGGTGCAAGATTCTAGATTGAATCAATCAGTTGATTGACATGCAATCAATCAGTTGATAAATTGCTCACATGGCTGAAAGTGTGAGTGTTGCGCCGGAGCAGTCTTCGGCACAGTTTTCGATCAGAGAGTACTTTTCGGGGCTGCTCAATCCGGTGGACGATGCCGGGAAGCGCAGACTTGCGCTGCTGCAGGCGACGTTTGATGTGATCGCCGAGGCGGGCTTTGAGGGGCTGCGCACGCGGGCGGTCGCGGATCGGGCGGGGGTAAACATTGCAACGCTGCACTACTACTTTCCAGGCAAGCAGGCGCTTATCGAAGGGCTGGCGCAGTTTCTGGGGGCGAAGTTTGTCCTGCTGCATGGTCCGGCGCCGGAGCCGAGCGGATTTCCGGCGGTCGACCGGCTGCGGCAGGAGTTCTCCGCATGGGGCAGATATTGCTGCCGCACCCGCGAATTCACTCCATCGGCGGCCACCAGCACATCCGCTTCCGCCGTCGTGCCGTCTGCAAAGTACGCGACGTACCGCCCGCCCGTCTCCTCATAGCGCTCGAAGCGCTTGTTGAAGTGAACGGCTCCCTCGAGCCCTTGCAGCAGAATGTGCCGCAGCGTAATCCGGCTCACCGAGCGGTGCCGCGCGACCGCCTGTTCCTCCCATTCATTCTTAGAATTGGATTCGTAGTCGCCCGAGAAATGCAGCAGCTCCTTCAACTGCTCGGTCATCACCGTGAATCCCCGCGTAAACGCTCCGCCCGTCTCGTCGAACACCATCCACAGTTCCGGAGGCAGGCACTCATGCAGTGCCGTACTTCCTTCTGGATTGATATGCACTCGAAAGCCCTGCAAACGCGAAGTTGACGCCTCATCCCGCTCGTAAACCGCAACCTTCACGCCCGCCTTCTTCAATCCCTGCGCCAGGCAGAGACCGCCAATGCCGCCGCCAATCACCATCACCGACAAATCACGTCCGCTCATGCTCTGCTCCTCTCGTCGCCTTCCATACCTCTTCCGTCAACAGCCAGCGCTCGATCCCTCGCTTGACTGTCCCGAACTC
>Ga0206998_1033_pt1 | contig 35247 bp, 25 predicted proteins | sample Alteio_BWMinCont_FD_153309 | JGI IMG/M metagenome (GOLD analysis project Ga0206998, IMG submission 153309) | Enriched cells from forest soil in Barre Woods Harvard Forest LTER site, Petersham, Massachusetts, United States -... | ecosystem: Environmental > Terrestrial > Soil > Temperate forest >... | reverse complement strand
TGAAAATAATTTTCTTTTTGTAGACAAATCTTTGTTAATCAAAGAACTGATTGATCAAGGCCCTAAAGTATCTTTGATTACACGACCTCGCCGTTGGGGAAAGACCCTTAACATGTCTATGTTACAATATTTTTTCTCACCGACCATCAATGGACAATCTACCAAACCCCTTTTTGAAAACTTGAAGATAGCAAGTGTTGATAACGGATATTATATGCAGTATCAAGGAGAGCACCCTACTATATTCATGAGTTTTAAAAATGTAAAAGAAAATAGTTATGAGGATTTTATTGATGCAGTGCGATTACTGATTCAACAGGTTTGTGATACTTTTCCTGAATTAGCCACAAGTTCAAAATTAACGGATATTAATTTCAACGATCTCGAAAAATTAAAGGGTGTCAATAAGGAAAATTGGGCCAATGAGGTTCAGCTTCGCAGTGCTTTAAACACAATTTCATCCTTACTATTTAAACATTACAACAAGAGGGTTATTATTTTAATTGACGAGTATGACACCCCATTAAATTCTGCTTATAATAAACCCTATTTTGAAGCAATGGTTGATTTTTTAAGAGGGCTATTTGGGGCAGCGCTTAAAGGAAATCAAGCTCTTGAAAAAGGGGTAATAACAGGTATTTTGAGATTATCAAAAAATAGAATGTTGTCAGATTTGAATAATCTTACACTATACTCCTTTATAGAAAGTCGATATAGTGAACATTTTGGTTTTTTTGAATCCGACGTTAAAACATTATTAAAAGCAAGAGACCTTGATATCGATATGAAAGAAATTAAACGTTGGTATAATGGTTATAAGGCAGGAAATTTTGAAGAATTATATAACCCTTGGTCAATATTGAATTGTATTATGGATAACGGGCAGTTAAAACCCTATTGGATTAAAACAGGAAATGAATCCTTATTAAAAGACGTGATATTGAATTCAAATGATCAAGTTAAAGAAAAAATGACTACTTTACTCACCGGCAATGCTATAGAGTGCATAGTAGATGAATACATCTCTTTTGAACAAATCAAAGAGGGAAATAATCAAGTTTTATGGAGTTTGCTCTGGGCCTTAGGTTATTTAAAAACAACGGGAGAAATTATCCCGTTTGGAGCAGGATATCAATGCCAACTTAAAACGCCTAATGTCGAAATAGATGCCAGTTACAGACATATTTTTTTAACTTTAATTGAAGATTTGAATAAATCAGGCCATTATTATTCTTTTATTAAAAATTTAGTACTAGGTAATATAGCAGAATTTACCAAAGACTTAGAAGAATTTATGCTGGTCAACACCAGTTTTTTTGATTTTACGCACGAGTCGAATTATCATATTATGTTGTTAACTTTAATTTCTAGTTTGAAAGAAACACACAACATTTATTCTAATAAAGAAAGCGGTTTGGGAAAACCGGATATAGTCTTAATACCACGACTCGTTACTAATGATTTAGGGCTCATTCTTGAGCTTAAACGGACTAAAATTAAACAAAAGAATAAAGTATATGAGCAATTAGCGGAAGTTGGATTGGCGCAAATCGATGCTGGAAAATATGATGCTACGTTTAAGCAATTTTCGCATATTAAACGGGTCTTAAAAGTTGTCTTTGTGTTTTATGGCAAGCAATTTTTGTGCAAAACGAGTTTGGAATGGCGACCTCATCAATGATGAAAAATCTCTCAATGTAGGTTCTTTAAGGTCGTGGAGCTGCTGGGGGGGAGTCTGTAAATCATTTTGTGTAAATGATTTGTAGCAGTTAAAGTTTACACTCTCTTTCAAGTTTGGAAAACTCAAAAGATCGAAGGAACTTTTGCATATTGAAATAAACTTGTCAACTCTTTTTTTTAAAATCAATCCGATACTATGATTCTTTAATATATTTTATAAATGTGGCGCGTGGACGATAAGAAGTGTGGAAAAACCCATTAATAACCTGCGGAAAACCAGCTTTTCGCTTCGCCCTTGGTTTCCCTGCAGGTTATTAACAGGTGTTTCCCACACTTCGTCCACCCGCACTTAATTTTAATACAACAACAAATTTATAAAATCGTCGTATTAAATTAGCTTTTTTGCAATAACGACTATTACCTGCTCGGCATCCGGTCCGCAAACTCAATGCTGAAATGATTCAGCGCGGGGAGCCAGTCTCTAATTGGCATAGTCCATTTCTTAGAAATGTTTTGTATTGCCAAATACAACTGCTTAAATGCCGCTTCATCCGAAGGAAAAAACCGCTTATTTTTGATCACCTTACGAAACGTCATATTAACGGATTCAATTGCATTAGTGGTGTATATTACTTTCCTAATTTCTGGGGGATATCCAAAAAATGGAATTATATTTTCCCAACGATCACGCCATAGCCGGCTAATAGTAGAATAACGAGCATCCCATTTCTCTGCAAAAACATGCAGAGCCATTTCAGCATCATCTACCGTGGTCGCGCGATATATTGCCTTTAAATCTTCAACAACCGCCTTGCGATCCTTGTAACTCACATATTTCAATGAATTTCTAATTATATGTACAATACATAATTGCACTGTCGTTTTTGGGAAAACGGATTCAATGGCTTGAGGAAAACCAGTTAACCCGTCAACACAGGCAATAAAAATATCCTGAAGCCCTCTATTCTTTAGTTCCGTTAAAACTGTCAGCCAAAATTTTGCTCCTTCATTTTGGCTTACCCACATTCCCAACAGCTCTTTCGATCCCTCTAAATTGACTCCTAATGCCAAATAAATGGATTTATTGATAACCTGTTTATTTTCTTTAATCTTAATTACAATGGCATCCAAATAAACGATCGGATAAACCGCGTCCAAACTACGATTTTGCCAAGCCTTAACATCCTCTGAAACTGCTTCTGTTACATTGGAAATAAGGGTGGAAGAGATTTCAACCCCATATAAGTCTTGAAGTTGGGCTTGTATGTCTCGGGTGCTCATCCCTCTGGCATACAACGAAAGAATTTTATCATCAAATCCTTCAAACCGAGTCTGATTTTTACGAATTATCTCAGGAGTATAACTACCGTTCCGGTCGCGTGGGGCATCTAATTCTACCTCCCCAAATTCACCCTTAACAATCTTCTTAGTCAGACCATTGCGTGAATTTCCGGAATTTTTACCTGCGGGATCATACTTTTCATACCCTAAATGAGTAGTCAATTCAGCATTTAAAGCTCTTTCAAATACTGATTTCACTAAAGTTTTTATTATCCCCGTCTCACCCAAAAAATCTTGTGGGCTCTTACAATCCTTGATGAGTTCATCGATAAGTTTTACATCGATAGTTTTTTGATTAATGGTCATAGCTTAATGCTCCTATCAGTTAGGTATATAATATACCTGAAAGCTACGAGCATTTACACAGATTTATTTACACTCCCGCTGAAGGCGTTGTTCTTACATCAGCATCATCTTTTAACTTGATTTCATTTTTTAGAATGTCTTCATAGATTGGAGTTAATATATTTTTTAAATGTTCCGACCCAAATTCCTTTTCAAATTTAGCATTAAAAGTTTTCTTTTCTTTTTCTTCAAAGTCTTGACGGCTAAATTCTTCCTTCTTTCGTTCCTTAGATTCTTTTCGTGCCTCTTTTATTTTTTGTTCCCATTGGTTATCTTTGATTGCGTCTCTAACGCCCTTAATAAAATTCTCGAGAGTCATTTTGGTTTTAACTCCTGGATTATAACGATCGGTATTGAGCTGTAGAGTTGCAAAAGCGGTAATAAATGCAGTGTCTTTATCTTGAAAAGCGTTTGGATGTTGCTCGTCAAAACGAGTTGCAAATGCTTCCATAAATCTATCAATTTTTTGAGCTTCTCCAGGTATACGAAAAGCGCCTAAAAACTCTCGTAGTGCAGTAGTGAAGCTTTTATTTTCAAAATTAAATTTTTGTACATAAGCGTGAAGAATTTTTTCATGAAATCCCTTGATTAGATCACCTTTCATTTTCTTGTCTTCCTCACCCAAATATTCTCCCACTTGTCTTTTATCGAGGCCGGGAGTGTCTTTTAAAAATTTCGCTATACCCTCTGGGGTTTTAAGAGAATCGGGCAATAATTCTATTGCTTTCTTGGGAGAATGATTAAATATCTTAACATAAATGTTGCCATCGCGTTCTCCTAATTTCTTTACTTTTTCATCGTTAGACAAATCTTTAATTTGGTTTACATCTTCATCGAAGGCTTCTTTTTTCTTTTTTTCCATTTCTTTTTTTTCATTTTCCATTTGTTCTTTTTTGCTTTCAGAAAAAGATTTCTTGGCTTCTGCTAATAATTTTCCTCGTTTGGTTTCTTGATGTTGTTGATATGCGATGTAACCTAATCCTGGTAACACTCCAGTGGCAAGTACAGCAACCATCTTGAATATACTTTTAAGTCCGCTGAGCAGCCAATGTTCTTGTGCTTTTTTTGGTTTTTTGGCTTCTATTGTTTCAATATCAGCTATGGCTTTTCCGATACTTGCTTTTAATATTTTAAAAACGGGGATTGAATCTTCAGTCAGTGTTACTGTATTTAGGTAAGAAATGAATCGTGCAGATGCAATTTCCATTTTTTTTCTGATTTCTTCGATTTCAAGTGTTCCTGAGCTAAGCCCTGTTAAAATCAAATCTAATTCTCTAATAAAATTAGAATCATTAATAATTTGCTCAGCATTTTTAACACTGATCGCATTACGCATGATTATAAGAAAATCTTCCAATTCTTTTTTTTCTTGAGTGAGTTGTTCTTGAGCGAGTTGTTCTTTTGTCTTAGGCATATATTCCCCAATTCAATTAAAATGAGATCTTAACTTCTTACATAAAAGCTTAGTATTTTAAAAGAATGACTTACCAGGATAGATAGAATATAGTATAGGCGTGCTATGTCATAAGTGCTTTTTAACTTCTGAAGGTTGAACGCCTTCCGCCATTTTCATCTTTTGGCTCTATTCGTTTATTTTTAATATTATCATATATTTCTTTCAATATTTTTTCATATTTATCCAAAGGTCTCCCTGCCACACTAGCTCGTTTTGCTATTTCGTTGTTTATGATTTCGCTTGTCACAAGAACAACAAACTCTTGTTGAGTCTTTTGTTTTTCTTTAGAGTCTGGATTATGAAAAGTGTCATGAAGTTTCATAGACGCACGAGCGATACGTCGTACGACATTGATATTAGTAAAAATAGTTTTATTTTGTTCTTGAAACTGAATTGCAAATGCATCGAGGATCCTGTCGCTACTTTCAATGTCTTTAGGTATGCGAAAGGTTCCTAAAAATTCTCGAAATGCTTTCGTAAAATTTTTCCCTGAAAAGTTGAAACTTTGTACGTAGACTTTAAGGATTGATTCATTATTTTCTTCTCCTAGAAAACCCCCGACTTGTTTTTTATCAAGGCCAGGTGTATTCCTTAAAAAATTAGCTTTACCTTCTGCAGTTTTATAAGATTCAGGCAATAATTCCATTGCTTTTTGGGGAGAAATATTAAATAATTTAACATAAATATTGTTTTCTGCTGGTGTATTTAATTGAGTGAATTTGTCTTTATCAGAAAGTTTTTTCAGTTCATTTTCATAATATAATTCCTTACTTTCTTTTAGAATAGTTGCTTCTTTAATTTTTTTATTTTTTCGTTGTTCTGCATTATAGAGCCAATTAGTCAGCGGTATTTTGGAAATAGGAGCAACAACTAGAGCAGCAACCAAAGTGATATGTTTAAATTCTATTTTACGAATGCTATCTCTGAAACTCTTTAACCATCTGCTGAAAAACCATGGTTTATTTTCTTCTGCCGGTTTAGGTTTCTTTTTTTCTAATTCTTCAATTTGAACTATTGCTCTACCGATTGCCAGAGTAAATTTTGTTAAAGATTCGTTGGTAAGGCTTTTTACAGATTCTAGGGGGTTAATTCTTTTATGATTTTCAATATCAGATTTTTCAAAAAAGGTATCAATTTTTTTAAGCTGTTCTTTTTCTTTTAGGTCTTTTTTTAGGTCATTTTCGATTTTTCTGTTTAGTTCGCTTAAAGAAGAAAGAAATTCTGCAGAGGTCTTTTCCAAATTTTTCCTAGTTTGTTCTATGTCAGAGGTGGATATTGCACTCATAATGGAGGTTAAGTCTTCATTGAACTTAAAATATAATCTAAAAAGTGGCTCAAATTGCACTAATGCCTGACGACTTGCAGCACCAGCAAAAGGAGTAATTGCATCTCGTAATATTTTAAGATGTAAATGTAATTCTTTTTTCTCTTTATCGGTTCTATCCGGCACTTCAGACATAAATTCTCAATTTAATAAATAAATGGTGTATCTTTATATATAGCGTAATTTTTTAAAGAAAGTGGTTATGAAAAAGTATCGGGTAGATACTCTGATTTGATTAAGAATAGAATCCATATAACTCAACTTAAATAATTTAGAACCAAATGCCGATATAGCTTTATATGGATTAGAGGATTAGTAATGTCAACATCCAAAGAAAACATTAATATTTATGCTCCAGGTGCTATCTTTCCAGGCTATACACTTGTAAAGCTTGAGATAGACAAACAAGAGAAGGAAGGCAAACAAGCAAAAGAGCCATTATCTGGCATGTATCGAGATGCTGACGGAAATTTAGTTTTTATTAAAGCCTCAACTACAAATACGGATGATGATGATACAGAGCCCCTTGCGTCACGTATTTTTAGAGGCCCTAGTCCTGATGGGGAAACCCAATCTATCCAATATAATTATATTAAAACCGTTTTAGATGGAACACATCAAACTAAAGAGAAAAAGGAGATAAGTAGTAGAATAGGGACAGTATATATTATGTCAACTGCACGAAAAGACCACATGAGTCTTAAAGAAGCAGTTGAAAAACGCGATAAAAAAGTAATTGAAGATGCTGAAGCAAGAGGTGACAAAGCTCTAGCCGAAAGCATAAAAAAAATAAAGAGATTTAAAACTGTTGAATTCTTATTTGGTAAGATCAAAATTGTGACAAGTGTTCCAACAGAAGAAACAAAAATATTAATGTATAATATACTTACTCCCCTCGAAAGAAAGGACTTAGCAAAAACTTTAGCTGGTTGTGTGTTAGCAGGGGAATATGATTGTCAACCCGGAAATATTTCTTTATATACTGCAAAAGATCGTCAACGAAGAGCTGCAAAATTTGATAATGGATGGGCATTAACTAATTTATGTAAAGAAGGTAGTGAAACAGTAAATGCTTTTGAAAGAAAACCCGCATGGGGAAAGAGAGGAAGACATAAAGGATTGTTCCAAGGGCTTCCTGTTAATCATATTAATGATTACCCACTAATTACTCGTAGCCAAGATTTCATTGATGCTCTAAAAACACGTGTTGAAATGACAACTCGTGCTAATGTTGAAAAAGATATAAATGAACATTTAAAATCAATGGAAGATATGTTTTCTAATAACCATCCAACTTATACCGATCAAGCTTACTTAATTCGTCTTCGTCACTTTGCAAAGCATTTTAAACTTCAGGAAATGATTCCTGATTATAAAAAACAATTTTCAAGAAAAGCTACAAAAGATTTGCAAGGGCAAGATCTAAAAGATAGAATCAACGAATTAAGAGGAGCGATTAGAGATAACGTAACTAAAAGAGTATTACAGAGAGGAGATTCTGTAGATCTCCTGCGATCTTTACTAAATATTAATTTAAATATAAAAGAAAAGCTTGATAAAAATAAAATTGAATTAATGATTAAAGATCTTCAACATGTTATTGCAACAAAGTTTGCACCTAGCGGTGCACCATATGATAAAAATAAACCAATTCTTGAATTTATGCCAAATCTTTATGATAATCGGCCAGCGAAAGAAACGTTGGAAGAATTATTAAAAATTTCAAGAGAACAAAATGTAGATCCGAATCTAATCAAGTATCTTCAGATGTTAACAGCTAATAAACCTTTGCATGAAATTGCACACGTTTCACCACCCATCAGTCCTATTGCAGCCCGCGCTGCTTCTGTATCTTCCGCTTCTGCTGAATCTATGACTGTTCAATTATCAAGTGTTTCTGTTGGTAATGTAAGCCATTCCCCTGCTACTCAAACCAGGGGAATGCTTTTTGGTGGTGTACAACAATCTCAACCAACAAGCGCACAGGTAAGAACTCCGAAAACAATTCAAGAGGTTTCTCAAATAGTTTTAAATAATTTACAATCATCGATGAAAATCAGTGCTGAAACACCAAAAAATAATCCAAATCGCATAGATTTTATGATGGGCGAACATCCAAAAGTAGCAAAAGTCACATTAACTTCACAAAATGGCTCATTAACTTTACAGGAAATACCTAGCCCTAGTCGACCGCCCTTAGAGAGTGATGGCATTAAACTAATTGCTAGTGCGATTATTGCAACGGGTGATCAAACTCCTACCATAAGCAAAGGATCCGCTGCTAAAGTTGTTGCTCTATTAAAAGAGCTGTTTAGTAGAAATGAAAATATTAAGCCAAAAATCAATGAATCTGTTCTTAAAAATTTGAAAATAAATTCTGAATATAATGCTCTAGTTAAACAGTATCCTCAACTTTCTCAAGAATCAACAACTCCATCCACTCCTCCTCCACGTCCTTCAATAAGTTAGCTCGAGCGCCGCGCCAATAAATGTGTAAATTCCAGCAACTCTTGACCCATAGGGGCGAGATTATGGATTGCTTCTATGGCTTGTGTATACAAGTGATTAAGTTGTTTTTTTGCGGCTTCCAGGCCAATTAGGCTTGGAAAAGTTACCTTACCTTGTTTAACATCTTTGCCGGGATTTTTCCCCAATGTGTGTGCATCCCCGGTGACATCTAAGATATCATCTTGGATTTGAAAAATAAGTCCTAGGGAGCGACCAAAAAGTTGTAGTGCTGCCCATTGGTTTTGATCAGCACAGCCGGAGGCAATTCTGCCTAACTGGATGGAAGCTTCAATTAAAGCACCGGTTTTCTTTTGGTGTAATGTCCGCAATTGATCGAGTGAAGTAGATTGTCCCTTCCCTTGAGAGGCCATATCCAGCGCTTGTCCGCCGACCATCCCTTTAACGCCCGTCGCGTGGGTAAGGACCTTTAACATCTCTATTTGTTCATGGGGTTCTATGGGATTTAAAGAAAAATTGGTTAAAATTTCATAGGCTAAGCTTTGTAAGGCATCACCCGCGAGAATGGCGGTGGCTTCATCAAAGGCTTTATGACAACTGGGTTTTCCGCGACGTAAATCATCGTTATCCATAGAGGGTAAATCATCGTGAATCAGGGAATAGCAATGGATAAGTTCAACGGCAGCGGCTGGTGCATCTAGCAGAGCAATAGGGGTTCCCAATGCTTCGCCGGTTGCATACACTAAAAGCGGTCGAATACGTTTTCCGCCATTTAACACAGAATAGCGCATGGCTTGATGTAATTGAGTGGGTTCTTGATGTTCATCGGGTAGAATTTTCATTAAAAAAGTTTCAATGCGTTTTACACGAGTATCAAGATAGTCTTTAAAGTTCATCATTTAATTTCTCATTTCTCAATTTAACCCTCAATTGAATTTTCACTTTAATCTTCAACTAAGAACGGTTCGGCTTTAATAGTTCCATTTTGCTCAGTCAATAATTGAACTTTTTGTTCTGCCGTTTTAAGTGCTTCTTGGCAAAGACGCGCAAGCGAAATGCCTTTTTCAAAACTTTCTAGAGAGGCTTCCAACGAAAGTTGACCCGTTTCCATTTTTTGGATGACACCTTCCAACTCGTTTAAAGCACTTTCAAAATGAATGGATTCATTTGAATCTTTTGGATCGAATGTATCTATTGAACGTTTTTTTGTCATATAACCACGGCCTCCCTCCTTTCCTGTTATTCTACTACAGACCTTTAAATTGACCAAATCATCCCAACGTAATAATCAAATGTCATCATCAAATAGAAATTGAGGAGCGTTTTATGGTAGAATAAATTGAAAGGGATTTATATATAAGTTAATCAACTTTATTAAAAAGGGTATTGAAATTGAATACGATCCAAGTGAATACACAAAGCACGCCCCAACGGTTTGAAGATTATATTAAACATTTAAGGGAAAACTTTACCAATCTTGTCGAATATCGCGAGATAACAGGCACGGCGGAACCGACGATGCGTCAAGTAAAAGAGGCCCTATTTAATGATGACCCGTTTATCGTTTTCAGCGCCAGTATTGCCGCCACCGTTATTTTAGCGGATAAATCTATTTATCATTAACACAAACTCATGTTACTGTAATTGTAACCTTATCTTATTTTTATCGAGGCATTTAGGTCTTGGGAAAACCCACTTTGAAAAAGGGGGTCGACGCGCGCCGAAACAAGTTTTTTCCTTCCCCCCCTCTCCCGCTTGCGGGAGAGGGTTAGGGGTGAGGGCAGCGCGGCGGGGGGATTTTTTCACTCGGGTTCGTAATGATGGGTGGGAATGTAGTTGGATAACCAAGGAGGAAGCATGAGCAAAACCGGCGTTGATAAATTTGAACCCTTCATTCCAGCCTCTACAAAATTACCCGAAATTACTGTTCGGGGTGTTATTTTGGGAATTTTACTCGCCATTCTTTTGGCGGCCTCAAGTACGTATGTGGGATTGAAAATAGCACGTACGATTGCAGGTTCAATTCCCGCGGCTTTAATTTCCATGGTCGTGTTACGTCGCTTTAAAAAGTCGAATATCCTTGAAAACAATATGGTGCAGACTATTGCGTCTGCGGGAGAAGCGGTTGCTGCTGGTGTTATTTTTACCGTTCCTGCTTTAATTATAATGGGCGCTTGGCAATCTTTTAATTATTTTCAAACCACGTTAGTGACAATAATTGGCGGTGTTTTAGGGGTTATTTTTTCGGTTCCTTTACGTCGTAGTATGGTGGTTGAAGACCGACTACCCTATCCTGAAGGTTTAGCGACGGCAGAAGTGTTAAAAGCCGGAGAAGAAAGCAAGGCAGCCACAAAAGTTCTAATGACAGGCGCACTTCTTTCTGCTGGACTCTCTTTTTTACAAACAGCTTTTAAAATTGTTGGGGAACAAATTCAATATTGGACTCGGATAGGCACCACGGCCATTGGCGGGAGTGTGATGTTATCGCCTGTTTTAATGGCGGCAGGTTACATTGTGGGCATCAGAGGATTAATCGCCATGATGGTGGGCGGTGCACTAACCTGGGGGGTCGCGATTCCACTCTTTGTTGCATTAAATGGGTTACCCGAAGCTCTAGATGTGGGAAGTGCTTTAGCAATAGTCCAAAAAACCCAATTTCGTTATGTGGGGGTTGGGGTTCTTGCAGTGGGTGGACTTTGGGGTGTCATCAGCATCATGAAACAAATTGTGAATGCGGTGAGAACGTCCTTTATTGCGATGAAAGCGCATCGAAGTGAATTTTTTCATATCGCCAGAACCGATCGAGATATCCCTTTTAAATATGTTTTGATGGGCGTGGCAGCCTTGGCGGTTCCGACCTTTTTCTTATTTATGACGTTGGTTAATCATGCCCATTTACATCTTAGCAGTGCTCAGTATTGGAGTTTGATAAGTTTTGCAACCCTATTTGCATTAGTCTTCGCGTTTGTTTGCGCGGCCATTGCAGCCTACCTTGTGGGAATTGTGGGGACGACTTCATTGCCTGTATCCGGTATTACCATAGCGGCCATTATTGCTTTTGCAAGCATTGTATTGCTGCTTTTAGGTCGTACCATTGATTTTAATATCAATACAGACGCTGCCCTAAAAGTCGCTGGAATTGTGATTATGTTTGCTGCTGTGGTTGCCGTTGCGTCTATGGTAAGTGGCGATAACATGCAAGATTTAAAAGCAGGATTTGAAGTGGGCTCAACACCTTGGAAACAGCAGCTTATGTTGGCCATTGGAGCCGTGGTTTCTGCGTTGGTGATTCCTTTTATTTTACAAACCACCTTTGAAGCCTATGGAATAGGGGAAATACTGCCTCGTCCCGGAATGAATCCAGAATTTGCCTTGCCAGCGCCTCAAGCCACTTTAATGGCAACAGTTGCTAAAGGATTTTTTGGTGGAAAATTACCTTGGAATATGATTCAAATAGGCATTATTTTAGCGATTTTTGCAATTATTTTGGACGAGTATTTAAAACGAGTTCGAAGTGGATTTCGGTTTCCCCCCTTATTATTTGCTTTGGGTATTTACTTGCCTTTGGGATATGTAACCGCCTTTTTTGTGGGAGGCATTATTAATTCTTTAGTTGCCAAAAAACTCAAAGTAAAAAGCCAACATATTACAGAGGAAACCAATACGGGGATTTTATGTGCATCAGGTATTATTGCAGGTGAAGCGATAATGGGGGTTATCTTAACCATCCCCTTTGCGTATTATCAAACAACCGAAGTATTTGCCTTAAAGATAGAAAAATTGGTACCCTATGGAAATATCTTAGGAATGCTGTTATTTATTGGGCTTGGATTTTATTTATATAAACAAGCCACTCGTAAGGTTAAATTGAAATGAAAAATCCAGCGACACACCCTGAAGGGGAACTTGTTTTACAAACCGTGGCGATGCCTGCCGATGCGAATGCTTATGGAGATATTTTTGGGGGATGGCTTGTCTCTCAAATGGATATTGGCGGCGCAGTGCTCGCCAGTAGTCGAGCAAAAAACAAAGTGACGACGGTGGCTATTGATCGTATGGTTTTTATGAAACCTGTGTTTATTGGCGATTTAGTCTGTTGCTATGCCAATATCATTAAGACTGGGAATTCGTCTGTGACGATTAAAATTCAAGTCTGGGTCAAACGAATGCGCTATGGTAACCAAGAACAGGTTACCGAAGGCATTTTTACTTTTGTCGCCATCGATGATAATCGTAAACCAAAGAAAATTGATTGGGACAATACCCTACAGGGATAAAAATAAACTTCTTTCGTGGAAAAACCCACTTTGAAAAAGGGGGTCGACGCGCGCCGATACAAATCTCTTCCTTCTCCCCCTCTCCCGCTTGCGGGAGAGGGTTAGGGGTGAGGGTAGCGTGGCGGGGGGATTTAAAAATTGTGAGATACCCTATAGTTTTTTAAAAAACGTCCGATAGTGTGGGTAGGAAATCGTCTATATAGGTTGAATCATGAAAAAATTTATCGGAATCGTTATTGCTTTAGTTATCGTTGATCTGGGTGCTACGTACTATGTCGGAGGTATGGCCGAGCAAAAATTTATTGAGATGGAGAAACTATTAGATAAGAATAAAATGATTTCTTCTGAAACGATTACCTACAAGCGGGGGTTTTTTAAATCCAGCGCTGAAACTCAATTTAAATTTAAATATGCCGGTGGTGAAAAGGTTGCTAAAGTTGAACATATTATTTTACATGGACCTATTGTGATTGATATTCATGGAGACAATAAAATTAATTTCAAATTAGCGGTTATTAAAAGTTATCCATTGGAACTATCCCCCTCTATTAAAATGCCCTACAGGGGAAATACCTCTATTTCGTATAATGGAGATATTACAAGTCAATACGAAGGGGATGCTTTTGAAATTGTTAAAGCAAATCAATATAAAATAATGGGCTCGGGTTGGACCTCGATTGCCTATCTCACAAAGAAAAATACGACAATGAATGGTTTTATCAATGTTCCGAGTGTGTCCGTTTTAATCAATGGCGTGATGGTTGATATTAAAAAAATTGAGCTTAAATTTGATCAAAACCTTTCGAAAATTGGTCAATGGTTAGGCAGTCATTCATTGGGGTTTGATAGCATTGAACAAAAAGAGATGAATGTTAAAGTGCAAAATTTAAAATTTTCCGACAATAGTAATTTAACAGGCGAATTAATGAACTTTTTATGGAAGATTGATTTAGAAAAGGTTGCTTTTCAACAACAAAATTATGGTCCACTTCATTTGCCGATTGATATTTCCAATATTGATCCTATTGTATTCAATATGATGGAGCAACGAGGTTCAGAAGCGTCAGATAAAATTAAACAGCAGATTCTTTCAAAGAAACCAACCATCACCATTGACGAAGCCAGTCTGACCTTGCCGGAAGGAGATGTCAAATTAATGTTAAAATTGCAAGCGGGTGGTCCGGAAATTACCCTACCTATCGATAACGCTAAAGTAGTAAAAACGATTAATGGAGAGGTAGAAGCTACTCTTCCAAAAGAAATATTAAGGAAAGTACTTTCAACAGGGCTTAGAAATGAATTAGTAAACGATCTCAACTATCAACAAATGCCCCCCGATCAGAAAGGAGTGTATTTGAATCAACAATTGGATGCCAAGATTCAAAAATTGATCACAGATGGATTAATGGTTGATAAAGACACTGTCTATGATATTAAGATTACGGTGGTGAATGGGGAGTATGACCAAGGTAAAGTGCCTACCGAGAATCCAGCACTTCAAGTGAAATAAATATAGTACATTTTAAATAGAGAGAATTAATATGTCCATTTCTGAAGGGGAAATTAGAAAAAAGCATCTTGATGAAATAATCATGGAAAAAGGTATTGATGAAATGAAAAAAGCATTTGATCAATGGATGACGGACATAAGTAATCGATATAGTTCAATACAAGAAACGCTGACAAAAGAAGAAATGTCTATAGATCAAATAGCTGAAGCACTTTTGGATTTGCTTGATCCCATATATCAAACTTTAAAAACTGAAAGAACACGTATTTTAAAAAATAAAAGTTTAGATAGAAGGGATAAAGAGAATAGTTTGTGGATATTGCAAACTGGAGAAAACAACATAGCACATAAAAAAAAAGAATTAGAAAGTATAAAAAGCAGTTCAGATGAACAGATAGATTTTTCAAACATATTACAACTTAATGTGAGAGGAAAAAATATTTTTGATCTCTCTAAAGAAGAACAGAACAAAATAATTTCATCTTTACAGCTTAACAAGAATGAAAAAACAAGATTTAGATTCCTTCAGGATTTTTCTGAGAGTTTAAAAAAGGCAACCGATGAAAATATGTCCCCAGAACAGTTGTTGGAAGAGATAAATAAGAAATGGAAAAAATATATGGGGCCCAATACACCTCCTGTTACTAAGTTTTCAGCATTAGATCGAGTTATTAAAGGACTTCAAAAAGGATTGCAAAATAGTTTTGTTCGCTCTGTACAGGAACAAGAACTTCTAAAAAATAAGATTTCGGTATCTGCACAAACGCAGTATCAAGCGATGACACCGTGGTATTCCATGGGTGGAATCAGTTCGAGACGACAAATCCAATTAAAATTACTGTCAGATCTTGAGAAGACTGTAGTTGCGAAAAAAGGAAAAGAAATTACAGAAGATTATGTTCATAGTTTACAAGTTATGTTAGGAGGCTTAAATTATCTGGCTTGGGAATTGAGTAAAGAAGGGGGAGTATTTAGAGGAGGTAGTAAATTAGAAAAAATACTATTACAAAAAAGATCAGACATTCAAAAAATTCTTGCAACAACCGATTCAAAAATGAGTGAAAATGAATGTATAATCTTGTTTAAAAAAGAGGAATCTGGAAAACTCAGAACAGATAATAAATTTAAGTCTTGGGCCTCAGAAGCCGTACAAAATTCTCACAAAAGTTGGAAAACTTTAGAAGACAGGAATCCCGAATTGTCTGAAGAGAGAAGAGGACCCACCAACCCTCGTTAATGTCTTTAAATGTAAAAAATCAAAAATTAATTTTCTAATTCCACCAATTTTTGCCGTGCAGCTTCAATGATTTTTTGAGGCCTAGAAGGTTGCACAATTGACTTGATGAGGTGTTACACCTATTAAGGTGGGAGGTCAGGTCCTGTCAAAATAATAGTAAGCAGCTTGACAATTTTATATCAAATTGCGATAATTAAATAATGAGAGTATTTAGTAAGCGGACTATACGAGATTTTGCTCAATTATATTCAGACAGTCGGTCTGCATTATTTGCTTGGTATAAAATTATGGATCAAAATTGTTTTGATAATTTTTCAACTTTAAAGGCAGCATTTCCCTCCGTGGATAAATGTGGAACTTGTTTTATATTTAATATTGGAGGAAACAAGTATCGCTTAATTGCCAAAATTAATTTTGAGTATCAAAAGTTGTATATTCGTAATATTTTAACTCATAAAGATTATGATAAAGGAGGGTGGAAAAATGAATGTTAACCCATCAATTACAAAAGCTTGGACAACCATACAAGCTAGTCTTCCGATTCATCCTATTCATGGAGAGAAGGAGTATAAAGCTGCGGTATTATTGTTAAATAAACTCGTTGATATCATAGGGAATAACACAAGGCACCCATTGTATAGCATGTTAGAAAGTATAGAAGTTTTTATTGAAGATTATGAAGAGACTTATGAAAGAATACCTGACGTTTCACCTGTTATGGTGCTTAAATTTCTAATGCGGGAGCATAATCTTAAGCAAAAAGATTTGGTTGAGATTGGGCCTCAAAGTGTTGTATCCGAAATTTTAAATGGGAAACGGAAGCTTAATTTACGTCAAATTCAAGCCCTAGCTTCTCGATTCAAATTAGATTCTTCTGTTTTTTTATAATAAATAATGTTGAGAACACCCTAATTCTCTAATTCCACCAATTTTTGCCGTGCAGCTTCAATGATATTTTGAGGAACGCCAGAAAGTTCTGCGACCTGTAGGCCATAGCTTTTGTTGGCGGCACCTTCTTCCACATTATAGAGAAAAACTAAGGTGTTTCCATATTCGACGGCATCGAGATGCACATTGAAAACGGTTGGAATAAGGGTAGGTAGGGTAGTCATTTCAAAATAATGTGTAGAAAAGAGGGTGAAGGCTTTGATGTGTTCTGCGATATGTTTTGCGATCGCCCAGGCAAGTGATAGGCCATCGAAAGTACTGGTTCCCCGACCAATTTCATCCATGAGGATTAAACTTTTTTCGGTTGCATTTTTTAAAATATGAGCCGTTTCTGTCATTTCGACCATAAAAGTAGAGCGTCCGCCGCTGAGATCATCTTGTGCGCCTATGCGGGTAAAAATTTGATCAAATTGTCCAATTTTAGCGCTTTTCGCAGGCACATAGCTTCCGATATGGGCAAGGACTACAATGAGGGCTGTTTGCCGCATATAGGTTGATTTTCCGCCCATATTTGGACCTGTGACGATGAGCATCCGTCTTTTTTCAGAAAGGGCTAGACTGTTGGGGACAAACGGGGTTTTTAAAACGTGTTCCACGACGGGATGTCTTCCCGCTTGAATATCGAGTGTTGATTTTGAATTTAATTCTGGACGTTGCCAATTTAAAGACTCCGCACGTTCTGCAAGACAACACAACACATCCAATTCAGCAATCGCGAGGGCAGTGGTTTGGAGTTCAATTAAGGACCCTTGAATTTCAATTAAAAGAGCCTCATAAAGATATTTTTCGCGCTGTAAAGCGCGTGTTCGGCTGCTTAATACTTTATCTTCAAATGATTTTAATTCAGGGGTAATAAAGCGTTCTACATTTTTTAAGGTTTGTCTGCGAATATACTGTTTGGGTGCAGACTCTGCCTGAAGGCGACTGATTTCTATATAAAATCCATGTATTCGATTATAACCCACTTTTAAAGTCGAAAGCCCTGTTTTTTGACGTTCCTCATTTTCAAGTTTTACTAAAAACTCATTTGCATTTTCGCTTAAAAGTCTTAACTCATCTAATTCAGCGTCGAACCCCATGGCTAAAACGCCCCCTTCTCGACAGGTAGCAGGCGGATTTTCCACTATTGCACTTTTTAACCGAGCACACAAAATGGGGAAATCTTGCAGTTGTTGCGCTAAACCGGAGAGCAGCACATCTGCTTTAAGTTGAGAGAGCTTAAATTGAAGCGAGGGCAGTTTTTCTAGGGCGTTCTTTAATCGAACTAAGTCGAAGGGTCTTGCGGAAAGCAAGGCAATACGACTTAAAATACGTTCCATATCGCCAATCGGTTTCATTAAATCCCGTAGGGCAATATAACATTGGTTTTTTAAAAGCACAGAAATGGCATTCAGTCTTTGATTTAAAATGCTGTGATTTCTTAAAGGGCTTTGAAGCCATCGGTAAAGGAGTCGACTGCCCATTGCGGTGGTAGTCGCATCCAGTATAGACAATAAAGTATTGGTTTTACCTCCTTGTAAATTTTGAACTAATTCTAAGTTCCGGCGGGTATTGGCATCTAAAGTGAGTAAAGCATCTTGTGTTTCAGCTTGAAGCGTTTGGATATGCGGTAATTGTCCACATTGTGTTTCTTTAACGTAGTGTAATAAGACGCCTGCGGCGGTGACACCCATTGGAAAAGGAAGACATCCAAAAGCGTTAAGATCTTTAGTTTTAAAATGTTGAATCAGGGTTTCAAAGGCGGCATTATGGTTAAAGAGCGCGTCCGGTTTTATTTGAACAGCGGCAATGCGACGTAAGAGGTCAAGCGAGCCGGTTTTTTGTGACGAGATAAAGTGATCAGAAATGAGAATCTCGGAAGGCTTTAATCGCTCTAGTTCTTGCATTAACTGATTTTCATTGGCGACTTCCGATAATTTGAATCGCCCACTGGCCAATTCCATCCAAGCAAGTCCAAATTTGGAGGGGCCTTCAGCGCTATAATGAATGGCTAATATAAGATTTTCTTGTCGTTCTTCTAATAAAGCTTCGTCTGTTAAAGTCCCTGGTGTGATAATGCGAACAACCTTGCGTTCTACAGGGCCTTTACTGGTTTCAGGATCGCCAATTTGTTCACAAATGACAATGGTTTCGCCTAATTTTACGAGTTTAGCAATATACCCTTCAACAGCATGAAACGGGACGCCTGCCATGGCAATAGGGGTGCCATTTGAATGTCCTCTCGCGGTAAGCGTAATGTCTAAAAGTGCGGCCGCTTTTTTAGCATCGTCAAAGAATAATTCGTAAAAATCGCCCATCCTGTAAAATAAAAGCATGTTGGCATAGTCCGCTTTAATACGAAGATATTGTTGTATCATTGGGGTGTGTTCAAGTAAGTTATGGGTTGTATTACTCATCAATCTTTCTCCACTGAAAATATAAGATCGCCGCCTAAATCAAGTTCTGTTCCTGTTTCAACGCTGGCGGTAAAACGGGGACTTAAAAAATACTTTAAGCGGAGGGTACTATTCGGTTCCATTATACTTTGAATATATTGTAAATAAAGACGTTTTGACAAAGATTTTCCAACCAGTAACGCGGTATCCTCGCTGCCTGGGGCGGCCAATTCTTTTTGGGATTCCCTTGTCGTTAATCCAAATTCATCTAATCTAAACCCGGATTGTATTTTTTCAAGCAGAGGGTTAGCCCCACCGCCTAAAATGAAAGCAGTTTGAGAGAAAATACGTTTTTTTTCATTGTCATTATGGTTTTCTATTCTTCCCAGCCCTAATCTTGACAGAATTTCATTATTATTTTGTTGCTGAGCAGTAGAATATAATTGATAAATAGGTTTTTGTAAGGTACCTTGAACATAAATACCTAAATCACTTTGATTTTGCATTGCATTAATAGGGCGTTCCGAAATTCGGATATCCAGAATGGGATCATTTAATAAAGTGCCGGGCGGGAATAATAATCGGCCACGATGAATATATCGTGTTGACCCTTGAAGACGGTATTTCCCTTCCTTGATTGTCAGCCTTCCTAAACCTGAAAGCAATCCATCCGAACGTTCTTCAATTTTTAATTTTCCGCCTACAATTCCTTCTAGGCCGTAACCTTTAAAATGGACTTTACTTTCAAGCTTTAAATTAATATTGGGTATTATTTTGAATGGCGTTCTTATTTTTTCTTCTGGTTTTAAACCAATAAAGGTCACATCTTTAGAAATTTTAATACGAGGGATGGTGTCTTGTAAATTGATGTCCGCGTCCAGAATTTGAACGGGGCCTTCCACATATAAAGCTCTGTTATAGAATTCAAGCATCAATTTGGGTGAAACTATCATGTAGAGGGCTGCGGTATTAAAGATGCACAGATTTTGACCGGTTAATTCAAAATAATTTCTTTTTTCAGGATCAAAAGGCAGGGCATACCCTGTCAAATGAAAGGTTCCTTCACCGAGACGACCCTTGCCCATGAGGTTTAAGACCCCAGGTAATTCTCCTGCTAAGTCTAGATTTAATTGAGTAAGTTTAATGTTCTGTTTAGGTATAAAGAAACTGGCATTTTGAGTGGTTGCGTGAACACTAAGGGTTGGTTTTTTTAAAGTTCCTGATAAATCCCCCTTTAGGGTTAATACCCCCTCGAGGTTTGAGATAAAAGGAAACAGTGTCATCAGAAAAGTTAAATCATTTATTTCTCCTGTCATTGAACCTTGGAGTGTTTGTTCGAAAATAGATCGAGTATCTAGTGGTTCCCTCTCCCCCTTGGGGGAGAGGATTTCTCCCTGTAGAACATTGTTAGCATTCATCTGAAAAAGAAAGGTGCTTGTTAACTGGTTGTTTTTTAAAGCACCCATAATCTCACCGCCTTGAAAAGAAATTATATGTTCTTTATTTCGGGGAAGAGGTATTATAATCTGTCCCGGATTTATCTTAAAAATAAGCGCGACTTCAGGCGGGGTTTTTGGTTTTTGACTAAAAGAAAAGTGCAAGTCAGTATTGGTTTTAATATTGGGATGTGTCAAAGGTAATAAAGGGATATCAACTAACGCTTCTAAAGGACCTTGTTTATGCCAATTAAAACTCAAGAAGGCTTTTGCGCCCAATGGATTGATGAATTCAGCTTTCGCCAATGAACAAAATGAAGGGGTAAGGATGATTTCTCTGGGTTCTTCCAACACCCATTTTTCTGTAAGCATCGAAGTCAAGATGGCTTCTTCTATTGTTCCCTTCCATTCAAAAGCACCCGTTGGCATTAAGTTGCCGTTTAGATTCAATTGATACGTTGGGTTGTCGTTGGATACTAAAGACCAATTAAAAAGGCATGCGTTTTTTTCACAGGGTAAAAAGGCTATTTTTCCTTCCTCTATTTTAAATAAAAATTGATTTATTTTCCATTGCAAATCAGAAACTTGAATCCCCGTCATGAGACTGCCATGAAGTTCTTGAATATGTAACTGACCAGGTAAAAAAGGATTACTTAAAAAGAATAAGCAGTTTAATCCAAGCTCTGTACCAGTGAAAAATAAAAGTATGAGAATAATAAGGATGGATTGCGTCAATATGCTCGCAATGACGGTCGTGATACTCGCAATGACTTTCGTTATGATTGCGAAGATGATTTTCATATATCCATTCCAAAGGCGAAATGAATCCGGGCATGGTTTTTGCCTTTTTTAAGTGGCCAGGCGAGATCAACACGTAAAGGGCCTAAACCTGTGGCGTATCTAAAGCCAAATCCTGCGCCGGTTGCCAATTTTGATTTCCACTTATTAAATGCATTACCACTGTCAATGAAAAAGGCAAGACTGACTTTCTTATAAAGTATTCTTTCCAGTTCAAGACTGCCCACAGCGAGATGTTTTCCCCCCACGACTACCACTCGACCGTAGCGATCGGTTGTCGTAGGGCCTAACGATTTATAACCATAGCCTCGAATGGTTTGATCCCCCCCTGTGAAAAATCTGAGCGTTAAGGGAAGTTTTGAAAAATTAGAAACTGAGGTAGTGCCAAGATCCAAACGCATTAATAATCGTGTATCCTCGGTTAAAAGAGGAATCCATTTGAGCCGACTTTCCATTTGAATGAGATCAGTTGAAGAGAGGAGTGAGTGTGCACCGCCTCTTAGTGTAATGGAAGCCCGTGTGCCATAAGAAAAATAATCCCCTTTTTGAAAATTCGTTCTAAGATAACTTACATTTGGTAATAAATAATGTGAATAAATCTTAGGTTCAGTGGGTAATTCTCTATCAATCGAATAAAGAAAGTTAATTCCCATAAGTCGTTCCCATTTTCCTATTTTATTAATTTGGGTAACGCCGAGATCATGTCTCAAACTGGTTTTTTGATCGGTTAATTTTTCTTCTACAACATGAGCCCCTAAGACTAAACGATCGGTAATAGGGTGTTTACCGGGAATAGTATACAAGAGATTTACTTGATTCCGTCGTTTAGAACCTCGAATATTCATATTAATGACATGGCCAGGATAATTCGTCCTTTTTCTTTCCCATCCTAACATGCCTCTGGGGCCTACATCGGTACCATATCCCAGACTGGCAGTATATCTATTATGAGGTTTTGCGATTAATTTTACATCGATGGGAACAAGATAATTATTTTCTTCTGTCACCCTGGGTTGTACTCTCACTTTTGAAAATAAATCAGTCTCAGTCAACGCTCTTTGAAACACTAAAATTTGTTCCGTAGTATACGGTTCCCCTTTGGTAAAAGGAATATACCGTTTTAAATAGTCTATTTTATAGGGAGGGTTGTTAAAAGTCACTTCACCAAAGGCATATCGTGGTCCTGTATCCAGTTCCATCACGATATTAGCTGTATTTTGACTGAGATCGATCTCTATTTCCGTTTTATTATAAACGGCATCCAGATATCCTAATTGTAATGCTCTTCCAAGTAATGCGTGTTTAAAGGATTCATAAAGAGTGTGTTTTAAAACGTGATTTCTTTTTAAAGGGGTCGTTTTAATTAAATTGTCCAGAATTTCATGATGAGGTCCGACAAGGATTATTTTTACGTCCTTAATGATAATAGGAGGGCCTTTAATAATTTGAAAAAGGACAAAATGGCCTTTTTGCGTTTTAAATAGATTTGAAGTGACTTTAGCATGGTAATACCCCAAAGATTCTAATGTCTTTGTGATTTCGTCCAGTGCAAGCTGATAGAGGTTTTGTATTCTTTCTTCTGTTAAGTGTCGTTCCTTTTCTGCAATTTTTATACTTAAATTCGAAAAGATTAATTCTTTTTCAACGTTTGCAAGCCCCACGATGTCGACTCGGAGCTGAAGACCTGAAGCAATTGATGTACCAGGGATCAAGACTAAGAATACTAACAGTGTAAAAATTATTAAGCGCATTAACTTCTGACTTGGAATAACGACAAAAACAAATCATTATCGCATAAATACCCTAGAGAAAGTAAATCGACTATAGTATAAATTAATGGAATTTCGCGAAAGCCGACTCGTTAGCGATATGAGAGGGAAAGATGACTAAATTTTCTATACCCAAAGAGCCTCAATCTTTGTTTTCAACCTTAGGAACAGGATTTGAATTATGTAAGAGCCTCTATTTTCGGGTTTTACCTTTAACTTTGGTGTTAGCGAGTCTTAATACGCTTTTTTTGAGTGCCACTTGGAAGCAGCAACCCTTCCCTAATGCCATGCCTTCTGGGAATCCTGTGCCTGTTGCAGGAGTAGATTTACCTACTTTGATTACAGCCTTGGCTGTCGGCTTGCTTATCTTTTATATTGTGATGGGTTTACATGCCGCAGTTGTTTATCTTACCAATTCCATTGCCATTAAAAAAGAGTCAACGTTAATGATGGCGCTTTATTATGGATTTGGTAAAGGCATTCCTTTATTGGGTGTGAGTATTTTATATATGCTCTTTGTTTGGATTGGGACTATTTTATTGATTATCCCTGGTATTTATATCGGTGTATTATTATCCCTTTCTCTCTTTTTAATTGTGATTAAAGATTGGGGCGTTTGGGATGCCTTCAAAGACAGCCGTCGTTTAGTGACAGGGAATTGGTGGAAAACCGCTGCATTTTGTTTTGGTTTTGCAATTATACTCGGTTTAATACCTTGTCTTATTATGTTTTCATTACAAAATAATTTACCGTTAGCTTATTTACTGCATTTTTTATTCTTAGGTTTATTTTATCCCTTATATTACAGTTGTTTTATGGCTTTGGTATATGATCTAGAAAGAAGAAAAGGGATAAATCCGGTTTCTCAGTAGTTATTAGTAACCATTCAGCACCTTTACACGAACCAATAGCTTGAAAATCCACCCCGCCGGCTTCGCCGTCGACCCTCCTTTTTCAAACCCATTGCCTGTAGATAAGCATCCCGGAATTGATCTTATTTTTTTACGGTCTTCTTTTGAAATAGTTGCCAAAACTTAAAAGAATGAAAAAGAAAAACAGTAAGGAACTAGAGAACCTTGTGTAGTGGAAAACCCTCCTTTGAAAAAGGAGGGTCGACGGCGAAGCCGGCGGGGTGGATTTTAATCAAGCTATTGGTTCGTGGGAAGGTGCTGAATGGTTAAGGATTCTCAAGACTAAAAATTTCTGTATCGTAATCATAAGCAAAGATTTCTGCATATCTTCCCCAATCAATGATTACTTTCAAGAGACGTTCTGTCTCATTAAATGTTAAGAAACTTCCCAATTCATCTGAGAAAAAATCTTTTGAGATACGATGATTGGGTTTTAAATCTAATACTTCTCGGATATGTTTAGCCAGTGGAATAAACGCCAGCAAATGTTTTGCAAAAATTTGTTTTCGTTCAAGAATATTGGCTGCTGCAAACTGGTTCCCTGCTTCTAGAATTAGCAATTCGCCTTTTGAAATGCTTGCAAACTGCATCATATCTAATACTTCCGTCAGTGGAAAAAGATCATCCACATCGAGATGAAGTTTAGAGCTAAGTTCTGGGAGATTAATTTTGTCTTGAATTTTATTGGATTCAATGGCTTCTAGAAGGCCTGTTAGCTCTGAAACACTGACATTCGGTAATCGATAGGCATATTCAGGATGTTTAATGTCGAATGATGATTTGGCTTTTAATTTGGCTTTACTGACGCGTTCCCGTTCACTTGTGGTCATTAATGAATAGATTTTGTCTACCCATCCTCGAAATTCACTTGACGCCGTTTCTCGTGGGAAAGGGAGATCGATGCAAAGTTCCTTTTGAATGTGACCGGGATCGCTTGCAAAAATGAGAATACGGTTGGCCATTAAAACCGCTTCTTCAATATCGTGGGTAACGCAAATAACGCTTTTGATACGGGTTCGCTTTGCAAACCATAAATCGATTAAATCGTTACGTAAATTTTCGGCGGTTAGAATATCAAGCGCGGAAAAAGATTCATCCATCAGCAACAATTCGGGTTCAACCACCAGCGCTCTTGCAAATCCTACCCTTTGCTTCATACCACCCGAGAGTTCTTTTGGATAAGCCGATTCAAATCCATCCATTCCAATGGTATCAATGGCTTTCAACACTTTTGTTCGTCTTATGTCACGGGGGACACCCTGTGCCTCTAAGCCTAATTCGACATTTTCAAAGACGGTCAGCCAAGGTAAGAGGGCCGCATTTTGAAAGACCATTGAAATACCCTGTATAGGCTTAAGGATCGGAACTCCGCGAAAAAGCAACGATCCGCTGCTGGGTTTAGAGAGTCCTGAAATGAGACGGAGTAGAGTTGATTTCCCTGATCCTGATTTACCTAAAAGAACAACAATTTCACCTTCATTTAGGGTTAAAGAAATATTTTCAAGTACCAGTAAATTTTTTCCTTCAGGATTAATGAAGGATTTTTGGAGGTTGTCTAATTGTAATAATGGGCATATTTCAGACATAGTTATTCCAAGATAAAACGTTTTGAGGCCAGTTGATACAATTTGTGCCATATCAAACGATTGATAATTATAACATAAATACACATTACAGAGATCCCTAATGCGATACGAGGAAAATCGCCTTCAGTGGTATATTGGGCAATATAACTGCCAAGACCTGTTGCAACAAAAGTATGATTGCCCCAACTTAAGGTATCCGCCACAATACTTGCATTCCAGCAACCTGCTGCTGCCGTTGTTGCTCCTGTAATATAGTAGGGAAATATTGCAGGCAGAATAAGCCGCTTCCATCGAAGCCATCCTTTTACGCCTAGATTTTTAGTTGCCAATTTTAAATCTCTGGGGATGGCTTTGGTTCCCGCAATAATATTAAATAAGATATACCATTGAGTGCCTAAAATCATTAAAGGGGTAGACCAAATTTCTACATTTAATTTAAATTGTACAATAAGGGTAACGATAATGGGATAAATTAGATTAACGGGGAAAGCGGCCAAAAATTGGGTGAAGGGTTGTAGAAACGCACTTATTCTCGTATTCATGCCAATCCATACTCCTATGGGTACCCATAGGATAGAAGCTAATATAATAAGAATAGCGACCTTAAAGGCGGTAATGGCACCTAAATAAAATACACGATTTATTTCATCGAAGGAAACACTTTGAGTTATAAAATTAATTAACCAAAGGGCCGCTATAATAATACCCACCACCAAGCTTGCATTCCATAACCATTCCGCTATCAGGGATAAATTATATTTTGAAGGAGAAGAAGGGGGTTGCTGAAAAGCGGGTTTGTTGCGGGAAAAAGGGGGATTTAAAAAGAGTTCTTGACCCCTGGAAAAGCTTTCTAGACAGCATTGAAACCAAATTCGTTTTGTTAAAAAATTGTAAAACCACGATTGGTTTCTTTCATGCTCTTCTTGAAGTTCTGTAGAAAATTTACCCATCCAAGCTAAAAGAGGTCGAAAAAGAAGTTGATCATAAAGCAAAATAACAATAAACATGGCCATGATGGCATAAAAAACAGCGTTAAGATCGGCTTGATTAATCGCTTCTCGTATATAAGATCCAATACCCGGTAACCAAATATTTTGATTTGAAACAGAAATGGCTTCTGAAGCCACTACAAAAAACCATCCGGCAGACAGCGAAGCCATGGTATTCCATAGAAGACCAGGCATGGCAAAGGGAACTTCAATACGCCAAAAACGTTGCCAAGCTTTAAGGTGGAAAACAGAACCTGCATCCTGTAACTCTTCTGGAACCATCTTTAAGGATTGATATAAGCCCAACGTCATATTCCACACTTGTGAGGTAAAAATGGCAAATATGGCTGCACATTCAGCCCCTAGAAGACTGCCTGGAAATAATTTTATAAAAGCAACAATGGTAATAGAAAGCATGCCTAAGACAGGAATAGACTGTAAAATATCAATCGCAGGAATGATCAATTTTCCGGCAGATCGGTTTTTAGCCGCGATGGGGGCAACGATAAAGGTAAAAAGAAGAGAACAAATGAGTGCAAAGAACATTCTTAATACGGTTCTAAGGGCATAATTGGGTAGGTTCCATGGGTCGAGCGATATTGTAATGGTTTCCCCGACTTGGTAGGGAACGGCCATTTGATTCGCTCCCCAAGCCAGAACAGAAAGAAGGGCGAGTAAAATTAAAAAAACGACAACATCCCAGAGGTTAGGAGTATAACTAAGTTTTGTGCTCAAAATTTGGTAACGTGTCGTGTGTGGCATAAAAAGAAAGACCTTAAACTGAGCCTTTTATTATACGGTAAATAACTATCTTAGGCGAGAGGAATAATCACCCCCTTTGAAGGGGGTCGATGCCGCCGAGCGGGAAGCTCGGCAGCATCGGGGGGATGTTACTCATCCCAACTTAAAGTCCCCCCTGTTTGATATTCCGTTACGCGTGTTTCAAAGAAATTCTTTTCTTTCTTTAAATCGAGCATTTCACTCATCCAAGGAAAAGGATTCAGCACCCCTTTATATTGTTCAGGTAAACCGATTTGCAGCAGTCTTCGGTTAGCAATAAATTCGATATATTCTTTAAACATGCCCGCATTTAAGCCCAAAATACCCCTGGGCATGGTATCGATGGCATATTGGCATTCTAAATCCACACCCTGTTTAACCATATTCAGGATTTCCATTTGGAATTTTTCGGTCCATAGATGCGGATTTTCGATCTTAATTTGATTAATCACATCAATCCCAAAGTTAAGATGCATGGATTCATCGCGCAAAATATATTGAAATTGTTCTGCCGTTCCCACCATTTTATTGCGACGACCCATAGAAAGAACCTGAGTAAAGCCGACATAGAAAAAGATGCCTTCAAAAATAACATAAAAAGCGATTAAATCTCTTAGTAGCCGTTGGTCGTTTTCAAAGGTACCTGTTACAAAAAAGGGATCGCACAAACTTTCCGTATAGGTTAAGGCCCAAACTGCTTTTCTTGAAACGGCAGGAATTTCTCGATACATATTAAAAACGCGTGCTTCGTCCATGCCAAGACTTTCAATAACATATTGATAAGCGTGCGTATGCAAAGCTTCTTCAAAGGCTTGGCGTAAAAGATACTGACGACATTCGGGGTTCGTGATATGACGATAAACCGCCAGGACTAAGTTATTGGCCACCAGAGAATCGGCAGTTGAAAAAAAGCCTAGATTTCGCTCTATTACTTCGCGTTCATCCGGTGTTAAACCATTGGGATCTTTCCAAAGAGCAATATCGGCAGACATATTGATTTCAAAAGGCATCCAGTGATTAGCACAGGCCTTGAGATATTTATCCCATGCCCAATCATATTTGAAAGGAACCAGTTGGTTTAAATCGGCACGACAATTAATTATTTTTTTATCATCTACTCGAATTCGTTCTGCACCAAATTCTAGCGATAGTCCTGTATTGATAGCAATAGGTGCTGCGACAGTAGTCATGTTTTTTTCCTCAATTAAAAATTCAAAAATTATTCACAGGCTTCACAAGAGGGATCATCAATGGGACACATTACACCCACCGTTTCTAGGGTTGAACTAGAACGCACCGCGGTTAAAGCACCATCATAAATAGTCGATTTTTCTGAATCGGTTGCCCCTAAACTTCTAAGATAATAGCATGTTTTAAGACCTCTTAACCAGGCAGTGCGGTATAACACATCAAGTTTTTTACCCGAAGGCGCATTAATATATAGGTTGAGCGATTGGGATTGATCAATCCATTTCTGACGTCGGGATGCAGCATCAATTAACCATTTAGCATCGATTTCGAATACCGTTGCATATTTGGTTTTAAGTGCTTGAGGTAGACGTTCAAGCGTACGAACACTGCCATTGAAATATTTTAAATCTTTCACCATTGTGGCATCCCATAATCCTATTTTTTTAAGATCAGAGACGAGATAAGGGTTAATAACGGTAAACTCTCCCGATAAGTTAGATTTAACGTATAAATTTTGATAAGTCGGCTCAATCGATTGAGAAACACCACAGATGTTGGAAATGGTCGCTGTTGGCGCAATGGCTAATACATTGGAATTTCTCATGCCCACTGTTTGTACTTTTTTACGTAAGCTGGCCCAATCTAAAGTTTGAGTTCGATCTTGATCAAGATAGATCCCCCGCGTTTTTTGTAGTCGTTCAATAGAATCAATGGGTAATATTCCCTTACTCCATAATGAACCTTCAAAAGTAGAATAGACGCCTCTTTCTTCCGCTAATTCTGAAGAAGCTGAAATGGCATAATAACTGACCTGTTCCATGGAACGATCCGCAAATTCAATCGCTTCTTCAGATTCATAAGAAAGATTTAATTTATACAATACATCTTGAAATCCCATAATCCCAAGACCAATGGGTCGATGGCGAAGATTAGAACGTCTCGCTTGAATGACCGCATAAAAATTGATATCAATGACATTATCAAGCATTCGAATGGCGGTCTTGATGGTGCGTTTTAATTTTTCTGTGTCTAACCCTTTTTCAGTAACATGTTGAACAAGATTAATACTGCCTAGATTACAAACGGCAATTTCATCAATAGACGTATTGAGTGTAATTTCTGTGCAGAGATTAGAACTATGAACCACCCCCACATGAGATTGGGGAGAACGAAGATTGCAGGGATCTTTAAACGTCATCCAAGGATGACCCGTTTCAAATATCATGCCTAACATTTTGCGCCATAAAATAACAGCACCCATGCGTTTAAAGTTCTTTATTTCGCCTCGATTGGCTTTTGCTTCATATTCTTCATAGGCTCGTTCGAAGGCGTCTCCATAGAGATCATGGAGATCAGGTGTTTCATGCGGGGAAAATAGGGTCCACTCTTTATTTTCGACAACGCGTTTCATGAATAAATCGGGAATCCAATTCGCCGTATTCATATCATGGGTTCTGCGCCTTTCATCGCCTGTGTTTTTACGGAGTTCTAAAAACTCTTCGATATCCAGATGCCACGTTTCAAGATAAGCACAAACAGCGCCTTTTCGTTTGCCTCCTTGATTAACAGCAACCGCAGTATCGTTCGCCACTTTCAAGAAGGGTACAACCCCTTGGGATTTTCCATTTGTCCCTTTAATATGAGCCCCCATGGCACGTACGGATGTCCAATCATTTCCCAAACCGCCTGCAAATTTAGAAAGTAACGCATTATCTTTAATGGCGTTATAGATATTCGCGAGATCATCCGGCACGGTGGTTAAAAAGCAACTTGATAGCTGAGATCGGGGTGTTCCTGAATTAAAAAGAGTCGGGGTTGAACTCATAAAATCAAAGGAAGAAAGCACTTCATAAAATTCAATGGCACGTTCTTCTTTATTGGTTTCTTGTAGGGCAAGACCCATGGCAACCCGCATAAAGAAAGTTTGAGGTAATTCAAAGTGAGTACCCTCAGAATGCAAAAAGTAGCGATCATATAAAGTTTGCAAGCCTAAATAGGTGAATTGAAAGTCTCGTTCTGGTTTCAACGCAGCCCCTAAGTGATCTAAATCAAAAGAAAGTAACTGAGCATCTAAGAGTTCAAGTTGAATACCCCGATTAATCCCTGCTTTTAAGGCACTGCCATATTGTTTTGCCATATCGGCGTGGGTTTTTGGAGCGGGTAACTTCAGAAAACGCATGGCTTCTAGATTTAAATTTTTGAGTAAGAGGCGGGCCGCAACATAACTATAATTGGGTTCTTGTTCAATATACGTTCGCGCACTCATAATAAGCGCTTGTCGAACCTCTCTGATATGAACCCCATTGAAAAGGTTTCGTAAGGTATCTTTCACAATCGCTTGAGGGGTGACATCGTCTAGGTTAGCACAGGCTTCATGAACGGCGGCGTCAAGCATTTCTGAGTCTAAGGGGGCCTCTCGACCATCATCCAGTACAATGGTTAATTGATGGGGGGAAGCCGCTTTGGTTTTTTTCGCTTCGCGCATTTTTTGATGTTGATCTCGATATAGAACATAGGCTCTTGCGATTTGGTGAAATTCATGGCGCATTAAAGCGAGTTCAACTTGATCTTGGATGTCTTCGACGTGGGCAGTTCCGCCATCAACAGGAAGACGCCGTGTGAGGGCAGCGGTGATTTCTTCTGTTAATTTAGTCACGATATCGGTAACACGACTCGAGGCTGCAGCACTGTCTCCTTCTACTTCTCGAAAAGTATTTGTAATGGCGATCGAAATTCGAATGGGATCAAAACTAACTAAAGTTCCGTCACGACGGATCACCGTGAGTGTCCCTGGTTTAAGAACAACGGAAGTGGTTGGAATATCAATCAAATTATGGGACAAATTATTTTGTACGGACATTTAGAGGTCTCCAAGATACAGTCGACAAACTATGGGTAGGTAACCCAATATGTTGTGGTGTTACTATAGTTTAGAACACAACATGTATGATTGTGAGATATTGAACCTTTTACGTCAAGTGGAATAAGCTGTGTATAAGTTGTGCATAATTTCGTTATGACTTCCGAATCCCACGTGCCACGTGGTGTAGCTGAACGTGGGGACTCAGAAAATTTTTTTTAGACTGTCTCTAACCAGTTCTTTAAATAATGACTTTGTTGTTGAATTACTTTTGCATCTTTAAAAGTGAGCGTTAAAAGACTAACTCCCTGTAATCCAGATAACAAAGAAAGTGCTAAGGTAGGCGATTTTTCCCCTTTACCCATTTCTTTAAATTGACTCTCACACCAAAGATACACCTCTTTTAACAATTGAGCTGCGGCATTTGAAATGTCGCCACCCTGCTGTTTGCAGAGTTCTTGGCACATACTGCCTAACCAGTCGCCAAATGAAACGGTGAGTTCAGATTGGTCCGCTTGAAAATCGATCCAAGAAGTCAATCTGGTTTTATGGGGTTGGTTTTCCCAGGAAGTGAACTGAGCCTGAATGGTTTGACGTCGACGTTCAATCACCGCGAGTACAATGGCTTCTTTCGATTTGAAGTAATAGTAGACGTTTCCCAAGGGAACTTCAGCGAGGGCTGCAATATTCGCTAAAGTCGTAATATTGACTCCTTGTTCATAAAATAACTTATCGGCTGCTTCAATTAAACGAACGCGTTTGTCATTTCGTTTATTCATAATAATTTACCCCCATATGTGATATAATTGTTTGTTAAAACTTAGTAGTCAGTAAAATTCAAAATTAGTTAACTAAGGTAAGTTATTATACCTAAATCAATCTGAAGTACAATACTGTTTTTATTATCAGGTTTTTTACCCAAAAAGAGATCAAAGGGTTTGATTTCATTGGTTTTTTCAAATTACTTCTATAATCAATAGGATTTAAACCTTATTGAATTTAGGCAAAGAATTGCCTCTATTGGATTTTACTGTTAAAATCCATTTATAAACAAAGGGTTAGAAAACCCTCGTTAAAGAGCTGTAAAAAGCACCCAATGAGTGAATGTGAATGAGTGAAATTAACCCTAAATAGTAAAAATGGATGACTAGAGTATATGCTTAAAAAAATTCCGATAGGAATTGATGACTTCTCCAAGATTGTTGATAAAGATAAAAATTATTTATTTGTCGATAAAAGTTTAATGATCAAAGAACTTATGGACAATGGAATTGAAGTCTCCCTCATTGTGCGTCCTCGTCGTTGGGGTAAAACTTTAAATATGTCGATGATACAACATTTTTTTGCACCGGAAGTGAATGGGTTTTCGACTAAAGGGATCTTTAATAATTTAAAAATTTCTAACGAAAGTAAGGGTGCTTATATAGAAAAATATCAAGGGAAGCATCCCGTTATTTATATTAGTTTTAAGGACGCGAAAAAAAGTAATTTTGATGATTTCTTGGAAAAAACAAAAGGATTGGTACAAGAAATTTGTAATCAGCATTATGTGCTAGAAAGCAGCATTAAATTGTCAGAAGAAGAAAAAAATATTTTTAGAAATTTACTCAGAAAAAAGGCCAATCATATTGAAGTATGTGATTCTTTAAAGACACTCAGTGTTTTATTATATAAACATTATGAAAGCAAGATATTTATTTTGATTGATGAGTATGATAGCCCGCTCAATGCGGCTTATGGTCAACCGTATTTTGATGATTTGGTTAATTTTTTAAAAGGCATGTTTGGGGCTGCATTGAAGGGCAATCACGCACTTGAAAAAGGAATAATGACAGGTATTTTAAGATTATCCAGAAATAAAATGCTTTCAGACATTAACAATCTCACGTTATATTCACTGATGGAGAAACAATACAGCGAGTACTTTGGCTTTTCTGAAGACGAAGTAAAGAGTTTATTTAAAGAAAGCCGTGTTAATAATGTAGATATAAACGAAGTGAAACATTGGTATAATGGCTATCGTTCAGGTAATTTTGAAACTGTTTATAATCCATGGTCAATCTTAAATTGTATCTATAATCAAGGAGAATTAAAACCGTATTGGATTAAGACGGGAGACGAGGAGCTTTTGAAAAAAGCGTTATTGGAATCAAATGAGAGTGTTAGAGAGAAATTAAATATATTATTAACAGGGGAATATATTGAGTCAATTGTAGATGAATATTTATCTTTTGATCAGATAAAAAATGGAGATGATGAAGTTCTATGGAGTTTATTATGGGCTTTAGGGTATTTAAAGACAGTAGGGACCTCACAGTTATCTGGAACGCGTTCTAAGTATAGGCTCACCATTCCTAATCATGAGGTAGAGCGAAGTTATGAAGATGTTTTTCAAACATTTGTACGCTCTTTTAATAGAACCAAATATGATTCATTTCTAAAAAATTTGGTAGAAGGAAATGTGGAAAAATTTTCTAAAGACTTGGCAGAATTCATGTTATCAGTCCCAAGCACCTACGATCTTACTCATGAGACTAATTATCATATTTTGTTATTAGCTTGGGTTATTAGTTTGAAAGAAACGCATAATATTCATTCTAATAAAGAAATGGGTCTTGGGAGGCCCGATATCGTGTTAGTGCCCAGAAGCACTAATGATCATTTGGGAATTGTGATAGAATTTAAGCGGGCTGAAAAATCAAAAGACATCAATGTTTATAAAAAGCTTGCTATTGAGGGACTTCAACAAATAAATGAAAAAAAATATGATGTAGATTTAATGAGGGTGTCTCATGTTAAAGAAGTTCTTAAATTATGCGTAGTTTTTTATGGCAAGGAATTTATTTGTGAATCAATTAGGGAGAAAAAAAACGATTTTCTCATCTAATGAAATTAAGCACAAAAAAAGAGTTTTTCTTGCTATTCCCTTACCAGAGGATCTGATAAATAATTTAAAAAAACTGCTTACAACCCTACCCGGAAAAAAGGTTCCCCCAGAACATTGGCATTTTACCTTACAATTTATGGGTGAAATTGAAAATGAACCATTAGAGCGATTAAATTTCATATTAAGTACCTTAAATTTGGGAGTACCTTTTTCGATTACGTTGGGAGACTTTGGGGCTTTTCCCGATGCGCGATCGGCAAAGGTACTTTGGATTGGCGTAAGGGAAGGGGTTTTTGAGCTTAATGCCTTGGCAAACAAAATCACCAAGGCCTTGTCTAATGAAGGCTTTGAAGTGGATACCAGGCCGTATACCCCCCATTTAACGTTAAGCAGATTTTTTCCGCCAAGAAAAATGTCAGATTGGATAAAAAGCAACCCTTTAACAAAAGGCTCGTTTAGAGTTAAAGAAATTGTTTTATATGAAAGTATTTTGAGTAAGGGCCAAGGCCCAGCACAGTATGTTCCCCTTACAAGTTATTGTTTAAGATAAGCAGTCACTTCTATTAATGAATATGATGATCGTGATTGTTACAATTATTCATATATGCACGTAAAACAGCATTCATAAACGAGAGATACCCTATTCCTTGATGTTTGTAAAATTCCAGCACCTCTTGATCGACTCGAAGAGAGACAGGTACTTTCTTTTTTGGAAAGATTACTTTGGCATCTTTGGGCCATTTTACTGAAAGAGGAGCCGCATCTTTGTCCTTTTTGATGCCCTCTTTAATTTTTTTTTCAGACATCTTCCGTAGGCGAGATAAATCGCTTACAGGCTTTTGTTCGGATGACAAGCGCATTCTAACTAATCGTTGATTACTCATTTTCTCCATTCTCTTGGGCTTCTTTGATTTTTTGCTCATATTTAATACGCTCCCGTTTATTAGCACGGCGCATTGATATAATACGGATATAATATTGTCAGCATACACTTAGTATATACAAAAAAATAGCTTTTCAAATGATTATACATTTATTTCTAAAAGTCAATAAATTTAGTAAGAGTGTTTTAAAATCATAC